>Ga0182012_10002389_pt1 | contig 20281 bp, 24 predicted proteins | sample 612S2SmetaG_FD_120486 | JGI IMG/M metagenome (GOLD analysis project Ga0182012, IMG submission 120486) | Permafrost microbial communities from Stordalen Mire, Sweden - 612S2S metaG | ecosystem: Environmental > Terrestrial > Soil > Wetlands > Permafrost | place: Sweden: Stordalen | collected...
CCGCCACAGTCATGGTTTCCCAGCTCATCGTTGCCTCAACACGCGCCTGCGGAACGTCGTGTGTGGTGTCGCTACCTTGGATAGCCAAATCCGCGCACAGCGTTAACTTCATGCCGCCCGGCGTGTAATGCGCCAGGATTTCGAACTTGGAGAATGGCTGAAGTGGCTGGAGGACCGAGCGTGTCAGGCTCACGACCCCGCCGCACTTGGAGCCGCCGCGGATAAGAGTGCGATCTCCGTCGAGATGCCTCAGATCGTCGATAGAGTCGGGGGTCAGTCCGGCGAAAAATAACCCGGGGCCCTCGACCGTTGGCTTGCAAAAATCGTTGCCGAGCCGCTCGACGCCAGTCACAAGCCGAACCACAAGGCCCGTTAGAACCGACAAGGCGGTGACAATGTCCCTCGGTCCCATGAATTCAAACAGGAGGCGATCATGATCGGGAATTTCATGAATGACGCCGTCGATCTTGGACGCGAGCGTGATTTGTCCCGGCACAATGGGACAACCTGTACTCTCATCCACTTCGGCAAGGCGAATATCCATTCTCACCCCTCCATGCGAATGCCTGCCAGGATGCCTTTAGGTATATCCGGCCGATAGTCGCCGCTCCTGCCAGCCGCAAGAGGACTCTCGTCGTTTGGCCTGCGAACTCGGGGCCACGACAGACCATGGCTCTGAGCCGCCTTGGGTATGCACACCGTGGCGCGAGGGAAAATTCGCATCAATAAGGTGACCAAATGCTGGCGTTTCGCGCCGGATGCTGCGCCTGGTATGGGGCGGCCTGACGCGGCTCCTAACGGTCGCGCGCCGATGGCAACCGTGATATATTGGTCCGATGACCGGAGCGCAGGCCATTTCCACCGTATTCGCGCCGTCCGATGCCCTCTCCGACGTCTGCCGCCGCCTTCGTGTCCAACGGCTCTACTTGTTCGGTTCGGCAGCCACCGAACACGGCTTCGATCCCGCCCGCAGCGACATCCTCGTAACCTTCCAGGACGCCGGATGCGCCGGTTATGCCAAAGCCTGGTTCGGACTGCATGAAGCCCTGCAGGCACTTTCGGGCCGTCCGGTCGATCTGATCACCGAAGCCGCCATCAGGAACCGATATTTGCGTCGTCGCGTGGAATCCGAACGGCGCCTGCTGTTTGAAGCGCCATGACAGCGGTTTCACCCGACGCGGCCGTGCTTCTCTGGGACGCGCGTCACGCTGCCGATAAGATCGCTCGATTCACCGCCGGCCACTCCTTCGACGACCACCTCGCCGACGATATGATGCGCGCCGCGGTCGAGCGACAGTTCGAAATTATCGGCAAGGCCCTCGGTGCGCTGCGGCGCGCCTTCCCTGCGCTTGGCGCCCAGATTCCCGACCTCGCGCGTATCGTGGCGTTTCGCAACGTGCTCATCCATGGCTACGCGTCGGTCGACGACCAATTGGTCTGGAATGTGGTGGACGAAGAACTACCGAAACTCTTGGCGACGCTCACGCGCATGCTCGAACAAGCCGACAAATGATCTGACACCGGCCCCGCGCTTCCGCGCATTTGACCCTTCCCGCCTTCCCCGGCATGACAACCCCAACCAGGAGGGAACCGCCATGCTGTCCGAAGCCGACAACACCCTGCTCACCCGCACCGGCCCCGACACGCCGATGGGCGACCTGTTTCGCCGCTTCTGGCACCCAGTCCTGCTCAGCGCCGAACTCCCCGAACCCGACGGCCCGCCCGTCCGCATCACCGTCCTCGGCGAAGACCTCCGAGCCTTCCGCATCACCGACGGCTCCGTCGGCTTGACATCGCCGCGCTGCCCCCATCGCGGCGCCGACCTCTTCTTCGGCCGCAACGAACAGGGCGGCATAAGCTGCGCCTACCACGGCTGGAAGTTCGCCACAGACGGACGCTGCCTCGCCCTGCCCACGATGGACCCTGGTCCCGCCCGCGAAAAAGCCGAACAGAATATCCGACTGCAGACCTACCCGACAAAGGAGCAAGGCGGCTTCATCTGGGCCTACCTCGGCGCGCCAGAACACACCCCCGAACTCCCGCAACTCGAATTCACCACCCTCCCGGCCTCGCACGTCTTCGTCTCCAAGAAACTCCAGCAGTGCAACTGGGCGCAGGCCTGCGAAGGCGGCCTCGACACCGCCCACTTCTCCTTCCTCCACATGGCGCTCTCCGACGCCGAGGACGTCACGGCACGCCTGCTGACGAAAGTCTCCTCCAATACCGACACCGTCCGCTGGATGCGCGACGACGGCGCGCCCCGCTTCACCATCACCGGCCACTCCGCCGGCCTCGTCCTCGGCGCCGCCCGCCGCGGCGACCCCGGCGAAACCTACTGGCGCATCAGCCAGTTCCTGATGCCGAACCACGGCCTCGCCCCCAATGCCTTCCCCGGCGAGAATTACCACGGCCAGTGCTGGGTCCCGATCGACGACACGTCCTGCTGGATCCACAACTACACCTGGAATCCCGACCGTCCGCTGACCGAGGCCGAACGCACCCGCTTCCGCAACGGCTCCGGCATCCACGCGCAAACCGACGCCCATTACGTCCCGCTCCGCCGGCGCGAAAACGATTACCTGATCGACCGCGCCAAACAAAAAACCGAATCCTACACCGGCATCGAGGGTGTCTCCGAACAGGATGCCTGCATCCAGGACAGTCAGGGCACCATCGCCGACCGCACCGCCGAACATCTCGGTCCCACCGACATGGGCGTCATCCGCTTCCGCCGCCTGATCCTCGACGCCGCCCGTGCTCTCACCGCCGGCGAACCACCGACTGCCGCCAGCCACCCCGAGGCTTACTGCGTTCGCGGCGGCGGCGCCGTCGCCCCATCAGGCCAACCCCTGGCCGACGTGATGCGGACGCGCTTTGGCCACGAGCACGGTCGCTGCCCCGCGGCCTGACCACGGCCACGAACATGCCGCCCCGACCGTGGCCCACCCGCCACGCTGCGGTTCGTTCCGAACGGTAAATTGACCCAGCGTTCTTGACACCCGTTCCCCCCGTCGGTAGCAAGCCCCCGCCTTCCGGCATGGTATGTTGCCAGGAGCGAGCATGAGTCAGGAAGACGGCGGATCAGACCCCTCGTTTGAGGATCGTCTGAAGACCGCAAGAAGCAAGCAGGGTCTCGACGCCCCGCCGAAGCAACCCTTGAACGAACAAGGCGCGCTGAGCGGTTCGCCGTGGGGAATCGGCGCGCGGGTGGGGGTAGAGTTGGTTTCAGCCCTTGTGGTGGCGGTCGCCATCGGTTACGGGCTGGACCGGATTTTCCACACTACCCCGATCCTGACAGCGGTGTTCGTGCCCCTGGGCGGCGCGGCGGGCGTGGCGAATCTGTGGCGCCTGTTTGCGCCAAAGTCTTGAGTAGGTTGAGGTAGGAGCGTACAGCGTGGCGGCCGAGGGTTCGAACAGCATCGACGCGCTGGGGCAGTTCCAGTTGCATACGACATTGGGCGCGGTCGGCGCTTCGGTCAATTTCACCCAGTCGAACCTGATGATGGTCGTCGCCGGTGCGGCCGTCCTCGCCTTCCTGTATCTCGGCATGAGGCCGCGTGCGATGGTCCCTGGCCGGCTGCAGTCGGCGGCCGAGATGGGCTACGAAACCATCATGTCGATGTGCACCGAGACGATCGGCGGCCACGAGGGCCGCAAATTCTTCCCGTTCGTGTTCACGCTGTTTTTCTTCATCCTGTTCGGCAACCTGCTGGGCGTCTTCCCGCTGTTCTTCACCTTCACCAGCCACATCATGGTCACGCTGGCGCTGTCGCTGACCGTGTTCATCCTGGTGACCGTGGTCGGCCTCAAGGAACACGGCCTGCACTGGTTCAGCTACTTTGTGCCGCAAGGCATACCGGTCGCCCTCGCGCCGCTGATGGTCCTGATCGAGTTCATTTCCTACCTCTCGCGGATCATCTCCCTGTCGGTGCGTCTCTTCGCCAACATGATGGCCGGCCACGTGATGCTGGAGGTCTTCGGATCGTTCATCGTCATGCTCGGCGGTCTCGGATTGCTGGGCTACTTCCCGGCCGCTCTGTCGCTCGGGGTCAACACGCTCCTGATCGGGTTCGAGCTGCTGGTGGCAACCCTGCAGGCTTATGTCTTTGCGATCCTGACGTGCATCTACCTGCACGACGCGGTTCACCTGCACTGACACCACGGCTTCAACAACCCTGAACAACCGGGCGGGATGATCCGCCCGCGCGACCGGATAACGAAAGGAACTCGGACTATGGACGTCGCTTCCGCCAAGATGCTGGGTGCCGGCATTGCCATGATCGCTCTCGCCGGAGTCGGCATCGGCATGGGCACGATCTTCGGCTCTCTCGTCACCAGTGTGGCCCGCAACCCGGCCTCCCGCGATCGCGTGTTCGGCCTGGCGATTCTCGGCTTCGCCCTGACGGAAGCCGTCGCGCTCTACGCGCTGGTGATCGCCTTCATCATTCTGTTCGTCTGAAAAGGGCGGGCGTGCCCATGTCTTGCCCGATCAGGTCAGGGGCGCGTTCGGCACGGACCATGAAGCTGTCGCGCCGGATCATTCCGTTTCTGTCCATGGCTCTGCTGGGCCTTCCCGTCGCGGCCCGCGCGGAAGGCATGCCGCAGCTCGACTTCTCGACCGCGCTGACCACCAGCCAGGTGGTCTGGGGCTCGATCATCTTCATCGTGCTCTATTATTTGCTCTCGCGAACCGGCCTGCCGCTGGTCGCCTCGGTGCTGGAGGAGCGGGCGGGGAAAATCGCCAAAGACCTCGATGAGGCACGAGCCGCGAAGGCGCGTGCCGATGCCGGCACGGCAGAAGCCGAACAGGCCACAGCCAAAGCCCGGTCCGAAGCCCAGGCGGCGATCAATGCCGCGCTGGAGCAGGCCAAGAAAGCCGCCGCCGTGCAGACCGAGGCGCTGAACGCAAGGCTGGAACAGCAGTTGCAGGATTCGGAGGCGCAGATCACCCTGGCGCGAACCGCAGCAATGAGCGCTCTGCGCCAGGTGGCGACCGAAACCGCCGCCACTGTGGTGACGCGGCTGACCGGCGCACCGATCGATCCAGGTCGGCTCGACAGCGCGATCGGGTCGGCGCTGGCCGCTCGTGGCGCGGCCTAAGTCACGGCCATGCAACGCGAATCCGCCGATCCGCGCGCGTATAACTGACAGGAGCGAACGGCGATGCAATTCGAAAGCGTCTTCCGCGAACCCAGGAACTGGGTCGTCCTTGCCTTCATCCTGTTCTTCGTGCTGTTCGGCAACAAACTCTGGGGCGCGCTCGCGGGCATACTCGATGCCCGCACCGTCTCGGTCAAAGCCGAACTCGAGGAAGCCTCAAGGCTCCGTCGCGAAGCCCAGGCCATGCTGGAGGAAGCCAATCGCCAACGTGAGCAGGCGCTCGCCGATGCCAAGGCACTGATCGCGGGCGCCCAGGCTGAAGCCTCCCGGGTGACCGCCGCCGCCGCCGCCGAAGCCGAGGCATCCGCCAAACGCCGTGAGCAGATGGCCATCGATCGCATCGCCGCCGCCGAGAAGGCCGCCGTCGACGATGTTCGCCTCGCCGCCGTCGATGTCGCCACGACCGCGGCGCGCCAGGTTATTGCCGACGGCCTGACTGCTGATGCCGATTCCCGCCTGATCGATCAGGCGATTGCCCAGTTGCCGGCCGCGCTGGCACCGCGCCGCGCGGCCTGACAAACGCGCGCGCTATCCGCCGCCTGCGAACATCGCATCCAGGGTCTTGTCCCACAGCCGAACACCACCGGTGATCCCGGCGGTGTTCGACACGAGCTGGGCATTCGCCGGCAGTTCCAGTTCGATCTCCTTGGCGTTGCCGCCGCCGATATACAGCGTGTCGAACCCAACCAGCGTCGTGATCGCCGCCAGCGCGCGTTTCAGCCGGCGGTTCCAGCGCTTGCGGCCAACCGCCTTGAACGCGACCACCCCGATGAACTGGTCGTAGGTCTTGCCTTTGTGAATCGGGTGGTGGCTCAGCTCCAGATGCGGGGCAGGGCGGCCATCCTGAAACAGTGCGAACCCCATCCCCGTACCCAGGGTGATCACGCACTCCAATCCCTTGCCGCCGATGACGCCAAGCCCCTGCACCTCCGCGTCGTTCAGCATGCGGGCGGGTTTACCGAGTTTGTCGGTCAGCGACGCGGCCAGGGGAAAATTTCGCCAGTCCGGCGTCCCGAGGTTGGGCGCCGTCAGCACCTGGCCATGTCGCACAACGCCCGGGAACCCAACCGAAATCCGGTCGAAAGTGCCCATCGGCAGAGCGAGGTCGACCAGCGCATCGACCACCACCCGCGGCACCGGATGCGGCGGCGTGTTCACCCGGTTGGGTCCTGCCACCATCTCCCCGTTCTGATCGAGCAGCCCGGCTTTCAGCCGCGTGCCGCCGATATCGATCGCCAGTGTGAGCTTTCCGCGCTTGCGTACAGGATCGGGATCGATGTCCATGAATCGTGGTTCCTGGCCTCTGATCGGTCTGCGCGCGGAGCCTTCCACCCCGCGCGATCATGTTGTTGCCAGATAAGCGAACGCGGCCGGAAGCGAAAGGTCACCGCGATCGCAAAATCCGCCAGATTCCATCCACCGCGCCGACATCACGCAGCTTTTCCGTATGATGCGCATCGTCATGGTGGCCGACGATACGCCCGCGCACGAACACCAGCCCGCGCGTGCGGCGCGTGACCTCGCCTTGCAACTCAAGAAATTCGCCGGGCCGGATGGCGTCCAGGAAATGCGTGTTGAGCTGGATGGTCGTGCAGGGCGCCCGCTCCGCCGCCTCCCACGCAATCATGCTCAGTCCATGGTCGGCGAAGGCCATCAGCACGCCGCCATGCACCACGCCATTGGGATTGGTATGTTCCGGGCCGGTCAGCAACCCATAATGCCACTGCCCGTCCACCTTCTTCGCCCACGGCACGCCCAGGCTGCCGGGCATCGCCGCGGCGGGCAGCGCGCGCCAGCCATGCGCCGCGGGATCGAACGCGTTCATAGCGCCGCGATCCGGTCCGGCAGGTCGAGCAGGCTCTCGACCCGGATATGCGCCTTTTCGATCTCCGGCCGTTCCGCGTGCATCCAACCCCACGGTCCGCGCCGCACAAATACCGACGTCATACCCGCCGCCAGGGTCGGCAAGACGTCGTTATCCAGCCGGTCCCCGACATAGGCGATCGCGTCAGCGGGCTCGCCGGCCGCTTCGATCACTTTGGCGAAAAACCGCGGATCAGGCTTCGACACCCCCCAGCCGGCGGAACTCGCGATCACATCGGCCGGCACATCCAGCCGCGCCAGCGCCGCCTCGGCTTCGATCGGCTGGTTGCCGGCAATCAAAACCTTGTAGCCGCGCGCCCGCAGCGCCGTCAGGCACGGGATCGCGTCCGGATACAGGTCCTGCGCCGTGAAGTCATAGGTCCAGCCCTGTTGCGCCCGCTGCTTCCGAGCCATGCCGGGGTCCAGGCCCGGCCTGAAGATTTCGAACACCCGGCGGAGCGATTGTCCGCGCTCCATGGTGACCCCGATCGCGGTGAACAACGTCATCGCCGGCACGCCGAGGAATTCGGCCCACCCGATCCAGTGGCGGGTCTCGTCGATCAGGGTTTCCCCGACATCGAAGCACACAGCGCGAATGGGCATGGAATCCGGATCGATCCTTTAATGGCGGAGCCGATCATGTTGTCCGCCGTCCGCCCTGGCAATGGCGGTTCGCGGATCGCGCGGCACCAGCGACTATCGATGGATCATCGGCACGCTGCGTCCCGGCAGACGGATCACGCTGGGCCGGACGACGCGAACCGGCCGGGTCGGCGGCAGCGCCGCACCAATCGCCGCCAACAGGTCCGAACCGGCCTGCCGCCACGCTGTCGGTGCATCGGTCGGCATCGGAATCTCCGATGGCGATTCCAGCCACCGGCGAATACCCTGCATCAGGCTGCCGGGATCCGGATCGCACAGCACCGCCTGCGATGCTGCCGACAATTGCTCCGCGAGCCCGCCCACGTTGGTCGCGATCACCGGGCGCCCCGCCGCGAGCGCCGCCGCCGCCACGCCGCTCTGGCTGGCTTCCCGGTATGGCAGGATCACCGCCTCGGACCATGCCAGCAGCGCACCGATCTCGCTCTCCGGTACCCAGCGGTTCTCCACCGTCACCCCGCGACACGCGCGCAATGCATCCAGCGCGGCCGATTCCGGCCCGCTGCCCACCACCCGCACCGCAATCGCGGCATCCGCCGGCAAAGCGGCCAAAGCCTCGGCCAGCAGGTCCAGCCCTTTGTATGGCAGCAAACGGCCGAAACACAGCAGCCGGCGCGGCCCTCCGGCCGGCTCCGACGCCGGCAAACCAAACCCAAACGGAGGATGTTTAAACCGGATCAGCGCCCGGCGCCCGGTGCCGGCCAGCCCCTGCTGCCACAGCCGTGTCCCGACATGGCCGCACAGCACGGCAAGCCCATTGGCGAACCAGCACAACGCCCGCTGCAGGATCATCTGTCCGGGGAATCCGTCGCCCGGATGCGCATCCGCGTCATGCACCACCACGACCAACCGTGTTCCCAGTAGCCGCAGCGCCACCGCCATAAGCACATCCAGTGTCCCTGGCATCGCGCAAATCGCCAGGTCCGGCGCAACCCGGCGCAAACGGAGCAGCAGGAACGGCAGAGCGAGCGGCGCTGTCATCAGCCGGAACAGGAATGAGGCCATACCGCGATAGGTCCGGACCGGCATCTCGCAACGCGGCGGCGTCGCGACCTGCATAATTTCGGCATCCCGGCACAGCGACAGCGTGACGGTGACACCCGGCCGGTTCCGCAACGACTCGGCGAGGCAGGCGCCGAACCGCGGTCCCGCCCCCAGCCGGCCCCACTGCCACACCAGAACGTTCATGCCAGGGCCGCCAGCGCCGCGGTCAGTTCTCGCCCGTCCAGCCGGTTCAGCGCGCTGGTCCGGGCGCGCTCGCCCATATCCCGGCGCAGCCCCGCATCATCGGCCAGGCCGCGGAGCAGCACCGCCGCTTCCGCCACATCAGGCTCAGCCCAAAGCCCGCGGTAAACCGACCGGTCGTCGCGCGCAGGCACCAGCCGGTATCCGACCAGCGCCGCATTCGATCCGTCCATGTAATCGGTGTTGCCTGACCACCCGGTGGCGACCACCGGCTTGCCCAGCAGCATCGCCTCCGCCATCACGAGCCCGAAGCCTTCGCCCCGGTGCAGCGACAGCACGATATCGGCGCAGGCCGTCAGCGCGTGCCGGTCCTCCGGCGCCAGTGTATGCGTTTCGATCCGGATGTTCGGCGCATGCGCCATTTGCGCCAACCGAGCGAAATCGGCCGGTGCGTGCTCCGGGTGGCCGACCTTCAACAACAGAATACGGTCGGAACGGTCGCCGAATGCACCACGGAAGGCCGCGATCGCGGCAAACGGATTCTTCCGCGCGAACGACGACGCCAGGTTGAACGACACCAGCACGACCACCGCGTCGGCCGGCAGCCCGAACGTGGTTCGGTCCCGGTCCGAGGCGACCGGCGGCACCACCGCAAGCGCCGGCGGCACGACACGCACCCGTCCCGGCGCCAGCGGCTCCAGCACGCTGGCGGTGAAGTGCGACGGCACCCAGATCTGACTGACGCAGGACAGGGCGGGCCGCCATTCCGGGGGCACCTCCGGCATCTCCCACGCCCAGTAGCCGATGACCGGCCGATCCCGCGTCATCGCCGATGGCAGCCGCAGCAGCGCCAACGGGAGCATCGGGGCATTCACATGCAGCACCAGCGGCACACCCGGCGGCGGCGCTTCCGACACCGTCACCGCGACCTCCGGCCGGCTGTCCACTGGTGGCGGCAGATCGATCGTCCACACAGGCAGGCCCAGCCGCGTCGCCGTCACCGCCATCAGCCGCGCCGTTTCGCCCATGCCCGAGGCTCGGCTCAGTTCGCCGGCGATCACCAGCCCGTGCTGCGGCGGACTGGTCCGTTCCAACGGTTTGGGCGCCAGCCAGCCCGTCGTGCGGGCGAAAATCCGCCGCCGCAAAACGGCCGGCAGCCGACGCCACAACCGGTGCGGCATGTTGGGTGTCAGGAGTTGGGGCGGGACCGTCGCCGAGCGGATCTGCATGCGCGTGACTGTCGTCCGCTTCGGTTAACAACCGCTTAAAATCGTCGGGATATCAGCGGCCAGACAGCAGATTTAATCGATCCCGGAAGGACCGGTCGGCCCCGGTCACCGGCGTCGCTCGCCAGGGTCAGACGAGACCAACCGGTCCAACCAGCGTTCATGCGTGGCGCCACGGCTTGCGTAAGGGCCGCCCGCGGCGCTACTCCCGCGGCAGAAACCCTGGAGATTTCCCGAACCATGGCCGTCAAGGATGTGAAAAAGGTCGTTCTCGCCTATTCAGGCGGGCTGGATACCAGTGTCATCCTGCGCTGGCTGCAAACCACCTATGGCTGCGAGGTCGTGACCTTCACCGCCGATCTCGGCCAGGGCGAGGAACTCGGCCCGGCGCGCAAAAAAGCCGAGATGTTCGGCGTGAAGGAAATCTTCGTCGACGACCTCCGCGAAACCTTCGTGAAGGACTTCGTCTTTCCGATGTTCCGCGCCAACACCGTCTATGAAGGCCAATACCTCCTCGGAACCTCGATCGCCCGCCCGCTGATCGCGCAGCGCCAGATCGAGATCGCCGAGCAGGTCGGCGCCGACGCGGTGGCGCACGGCGCGACCGGCAAGGGCAACGACCAGGTTCGCTTCGAACTGTCCTATTATGCCCTGAAGCCGGACATCAAGATCATCGCCCCCTGGCGCGAATGGGACCTGACCAGCCGCACCCGCCTGATCGAATTCGCCGAAAAAAACCAAATCCCGATCGCCAAGGACAAGCGCGGCGAGGCACCGTTCAGCGTCGATGCCAACCTGTTGCATTCCTCATCCGAAGGCAAAATCCTCGAAGATCCGGCGCAGGAGGCGGACGAGATCGTCTATCAGCGCACCATCCGCCCGGAGGATGCGCCGGATCAGGCGACCGTCATCTCGATGGATTTCCTCGGCGGTGACCCCGTCGCGATCGACGGCGTGACCCTGTCGCCCGCCGCGCTGCTGACGCGGTTGAACGAACTCGGCAAGGCCAACGGCATCGGCCGGCTCGACCTCGTCGAAAACCGCTTCGTCGGCATGAAGTCGCGCGGCGTCTATGAAACGCCGGGCGGCACCATCCTGCTCGCCGCCCACCGCGCGATCGAGAGCATCACGCTCGACCGCGAGGCGGCGCACCTCAAGGACAGCCTGATGCCGTCCTATGCGACGATGATCTACAACGGCCTGTGGTTCAGTCCCGAACGCCGCATGCTGCAGGCGCTGATCGACGCCAGCCAGCACAGCGTGTCCGGGCGGGTGCGCCTGAAGCTGTACAAGGGCAACGTGAGCTGCATCGGGCGCGAAAGTCCCAACAGCCTGTATTCGATGAAAGTCGTCACCTTCGAGGATGACCAGGGCGCCTACGACCAGGTCGATGCCCAAGGCTTCATCAAATTGAATGCGCTCAGGCTGCGCCTCGGCGCGATGGCCGGCAGACGCGGCGGAGCACTTTAGAAATTGGACTGATCGGCGACGCCAATAGCGATCCTTTCCATGCGTCCGATTTGAGGATTGGCTGGCGGCCTGCACCATCTGGAGCATCTCCGACGTGTACATTCCCGCCCATTTCAACGAAGACCGGCCCGAAATCCTGCAGGGCCTCATCCGTTCGGCGGGCCTCGCCACAATTGTCTCGATGACCCCGGACGGACTGATCGCCAGCCATGCCCCCTTGATGCTCGATCCTGATCCGGCCCCCTACGGCACGCTGATCGGCCACCTCGCCAAGGCGAACCCGCACGCCCGAACGGCTGACCCGTCCGTCCAGACACTCGTGATCTTCCAGGGGCCTGACGGGTACATCACACCCTCCTACTACGCGGCGAAAAAAGCGCACGGAAAGGTCGTCCCAACCTGGAACTACGCCGCCATCCACGCCTACGGCACGTTGGAAGTGTTCGACGATCCCACCCGCCTGCTGGACGTCGTCACTCGCCTCACCAATCGCCACGAGACCCCGCGCACCCAGCCCTGGGCCGTCTCCGACGCGCCCGACGATTTCGTCCAGGGCATGCTGCGCGGCATTGTCGGGATCGCCCTGCGCGTCACCCGCCTCGAGGGCAAGGTCAAAATGAGCCAGAACCGTCCCGCCGCAGATCACGCCGGTGTCGTCGACGGCCTGCGCCTCGACGGCCAGTCCCGCCTCGCCGAGGCCGTGGTTCGGGCCACCGCCGGCTAAGCCGCCAACGCCGGCCAGTCGGCGTAGCCCTCGCGTCCACCGCCATACCAGGTCTCCTTCGGCGCCTCCTCAGCCAGCGGTAACCCGCGCTCGATGCGATGCACGAAATCGGGGTTAGCAAGAAACGGTCTGCCAAAACTGATGAGATCGGCCTGATGCGATCGGACCGCTTCCGCCGCAAGCCGGGGTGAATACCCGTTATTGGCGACATACGCCCCACGAAACCGCTTCCGCAATACCTGCAGGTCGATCCCCTCGGGCACCTCCCGTGTGCCCCGCGTCGTCCCCTCGATCATGTGCAGATAGGCCAGCCCGATCGTGTCCAACGCCGATATATACCGGCCGTATGTCGTCATTGTCGTGCTGTCCAACGCCGCCCCGCCCGGCTGTTCGGTGACCGGAGACAGCCGGATACCCACCCGCTTCGGCTCCCACGCGGCAACCACTGCCTCCACCACCGCCAGCGGAAAGCGCAGCCGATTGCCGATCGGCCCGCCATACGCGTCAGTTCGCCGGTTGGTGCTGTCGCGCACGAACTGTTCCAGCAGATAGTTGTTGGCTGAATGGATCTCCACGCCGTCAAATCCCGCCTCCCGGGCATTTAACGTGGCGTGGCGGTAATCCTCAACGATGGCCAAAATCTCGCTGGCCCCAAGCGCTCGGGGCGTCACGTAGTCTTTCATGCCGCCGGCGGTGAACGCCTGACCCGTGGGCTTGATCGCCGAGGCGGACACCGGCAGCACGCCCCCAGGCTGCACATCCGGATGGGAAAGCCGTCCGGTATGCCAGAGTTGCAAAAACATCAGGCCGCCCGCGCGATGCACCGCCTCGGTGACCGTCCGCCACGATGCCACCTGCGCAACGCTCCAGATCCCCGGCGTATATTCATAGCCCTTGGCCTGCGCGGAGATATTGGTTGCCTCCGACACGATCAGCCCCGCGGAAGCGCGCTGCGCATAGTAATCGGCGGCAAACGGCGGCGGAACGCCCTCCTTGTCCGACCGGCTTCGCGTCAGCGGCGCCATCACCACACGGTTACGCAGCGTCAATGGCCCCAGATTGAACGTGGACAGCAACGGCGACGCATCGAAATTGGGCATGATCACTCCAGAAATGCACTGCCGGCAGGGACTCCTTAGCCGGCTTCCGGTTCGCCGACCAAATCCGGCCTCCGTCGGAAACGCGCTCGGCCACACGTCGCTCTTGACATCGTTATACTCAGCGTTAGCATAAGCCACCATAATGCTCAGAATGAGCATTATCCGAGGAGGAACCCGATGTCCGCGACCGCTCTGCTAGAACGCACCGCCCCGCTTTACGACCGCGTCAAAACACTGATCCCACCCATCGAGTGGCCGGTCTTCGCCGACGACATCGAGGCGATTCTCGCCCTCAAACGCGAGCGCGATGCGGTCATTCTGGCACACAACTACATGACTCCGGAAATCTTCCACTGCGTCGCCGATATCGTCGGCGACAGTCTCGCCCTCGCACGAGAGGCGACGACAACCGACGCCAAGGTCATCGTCCTCGCCGGCGTCCACTTCATGGCCGAGACGGCGAAGCTGCTGAACCCCGCCAAGACGGTGCTGATCCCCGACAGCCGCGCCGGCTGCTCGCTGGCCGAATCGATCACCGCCGCCGACGTTCGTCTGATGCGCGAGCGTCATCCAGGCGTGCCCGTCGTTACATACGTCAATTCATCGGCTGCGGTAAAAGCCGAATCCGACATCACCTGCACCTCTGGCAATGCCCGCAAGATCGTCGAATCGCTGGGTGTCGATACAGTCATCATGCTGCCCGATGAATATCTGGCAAAGAACATCGCCGCGCAGACCCACGTGAAGATCATCGCCTGGGCCGGTCACTGCGAAGTGCACGAACGCTTCACCGCCGCCGAGGTCCGCGCCCTGCGCGCCGACTACCCCGGAGTGACTATTCTTGCGCATCCGGAATGTCCGCCGGAGGTCGTCGCCGAGGCCGACTACACCGGCTCCACCGCCGACATGTCCAGCTACGTGGGCCGTGAAAAACCACCCCGCGTCGTGTTGCTGACGGAATGCTCGATGGCGGATAACGTTTCGGTCGGTCACCCGAATATCGAGTTCGTCCGCCCGTGCAACCTGTGCCCGCACATGAAGCGGATCACACTGCCAAAAATCCGCCGGGCCCTGGAAACGATGCAGGAAGAAGTCACCATCGATCCCGCCCTCGCCGCACGCGCCCGCCGGTCCGTCGAGCGCATGCTGGAGGTGCATTGATGAACAAGCTGCCCCTGATCATGATCGAACCGGCGGTCCGCGCTGCGTTGCTGGAAGACCTCGGCCGTGCCGGCGACCTCACCACCGACGCCATCGTCCCCGCCAACGCCCAGACCCGCACGGCCCTCGTGGCCAGGCAACAGGGCGTCGTCGCCGGCCTCGACTTCGCAACGACCGCCTTCCGCCTGATCGATCCGGCCATCTCGGTCGATGTCAGCCTCCCCGACGGCAGCCGCCTGCGCCCCGGCGACCTGATCGCCACCATCAGCGGCCCGGCGCGCGGCATTCTGACCGCGGAACGAACCGCCCTGAACTTCCTCTGCCACCTCAGCGGCGTCGCCTCCGGCACGCGCGGCATCGTCGACGCCATCGAGGGCACCCGCGCGCAAGTCTGTTGCACCCGCAAAACCATGCCCGGCCTGCGCTTTGCCCAGAAATACGCCGTCCGTGTCGGCGGCGGATCGAACCACCGCTTCGGTCTCGACGATGCGGTGCTGATCAAGGACAACCACGTCGCCATCGCCGGCGGCGTCCGCCCCGCGGTGGAACGCGCCCGCGCCGGCGTCGGCCATCTGGTGAAGATCGAACTGGAAGTCGATACGCTGGCCCAACTGGAGGAAGCACTCACCCTGAAAGTCGACGCCGTGCTGCTCGACAACATGGGGCCTGACATGCTGCGTCAGGCGGTGAAAATGGTTGATGGGCGCGCCATCACCGAGGCCTCCGGCCGCATCCGCCCCGACACGGCGCCGGCGATTGCGGCGAGCGGGGTGGATCTGCTGTCAGTGGGTTGGCTGACTCACTCCGCGACGGTGCTGGATGTCGGGCTGGACTGGGTAGGGTAGGGGCCTCTGCCCAACCGCCGGCACGTCCTGGAACGGGTTTTGCCCCTGCGAAACCCACTCCAAACCTTTATGCCGCCTCGAACACCGGCAGCGTCAGCCCCTCCTTCACCGTCTCGAACCCCACCTTCACCGGCAATCCCACGCGCAATGCCGACGCATCGATCCCCCGCGCCTGCGCGTTCATCCGCACGCCCTCCGGCAGGTCCACCGTCAGCAGCACATACGGCAAATCGCCCTTGAATCCGGGATGAAACGCATAGTGCGTCACCGTCCAGCTATGCACCGTCCCGGTCCCCGCCGCGTCCACCCACGCCACATTCATCGACCAGCACGCATCGCACATCGGCCGCGGATAATGCCGAATTTTCCCGCAATCCGCACATCGTTGCAGTCGCAACTTTCGCGCGTTCAGCCCACCCCAGTATGGCTGCGTCTCCGGCGACGGCGATGGCACCAGCTTCTCATAAACCATCAGCCCCTCCGCATAATGGCGATCGACCCGTCACCCATATCGCCATACCCGGTGACCAGCCCGATCTCCGCATCCGGCACCTGAGCCGCCGCCTCGCCGCGCAACTGCCGCACCAGTTCGACGATGTGGTTCATCCCCGCCATGTGCGCCTGCGACAGCAGCCCGCCATGCGTGTTCACTGGCAGCCGCCCGTTCAGCCCCAGCGCGCCGTTCTCCACGAACGCCCCGCCCTCACCTTTCTTGCAGAACCCCAGATCCTCCAACTGGCACATCACGATATAAGTGAAACAATCGTACACCTCGGCCACGTCGATATCGCCGCGCTCCACCCCCGCCATTGCGAACGCTTTCGGCGCCGCTTTTGCCAGCCCCAATGTCGTCAAATCCGGCCGCTGCGTGATCGCCGACGGTGAATCCGGATGCCCCTCGGCCACGCCCATCACCATCACCGGCCGCTTCGCCATGTCCCTTGCGTGATCCGGCGCACTGATCACCACCGCGGCCCCGCCATCACTCTCCAGCGAGCAGTCCAGCAGCCGCAACGGGTCCGAAATCATCCGCGACGCCTGATGATCCTCGATCGTAATGGGATTGCGCATCGTCGCGTTGCTCTGCAACGACGCATGATACCGCGTCGTGACCGCAATTTCGGCTAATTGACGCGACGTCGTCCCATACAGTTCCATGTGCCGGCGCGCCATCGGCGCATAAAGCTGGGCCGGCGCGATTGCCCCCAGCGGCATCTCGAACTCGCCGATCAGCTTGAACTGCGGCATCTGTTGCACCCGCGTCCCGATCCGCCCGCCGGAATAGCCGGTCCGCCCGAGCGACAGCAGCACATGGTTGCAGATGCCAGCTTCGATCACTGCCAGCGCGCACTGGATCGACGCCACAGCCGACGCCCCGCCCATCGGCGTGGTGGCAGAAAACCGCAGATCCCGAATACCGAAATTGGTGATGAAGTCTTCCGCCACTGCGCCGTGCCCGTACGGAATCAGCCCGTCGATGTCCGACGGCTTCAGGCCCGCGTCGCGGATCGCATTCAGCGATGCTTCAAGTTGCAACGACAACGCGGTGCGATCGGTGCCCCGCAAATACGTCGTTTCGCCGACGCCGGTAACGGCGCCCGATTCCCGCAAAGTCATGAGGCGGTCCCCCTTCTTTCCCTGGACCGCCCCACGTTACGCCATCTCACTCCATTGGCAACGCTACTCCGCCGCGATGGCCTGCCCGGCGTGCATCAGGTCCAGCGCGTCCTCATAAATCTCCATGTTCTTGCCGAACGAAATCGCCGCCGCCTGCGCGCCGCACACCAGGTGCATCCAGCGCCACGGATCACGCGTGTTGCGGAATTCCTCGAAGATCGCCTGGTGATGCTTGAACGCATGCATCTCGGTGAAGCTGTCGTGGCAGACGATCTCCGCCAGGCGCTTGATCAGAACGTCAGGATCGTAGCGCAGGTTCACGTATTGCTGCGCCAGATTCACCGTATCCCTGACCTCCGGCACCGCGATCATCTTCCCAAGGTTGGTGACCGTCGACCAGTCGGTCGGTGGCTGGTGATAGATGCTCTGGGTGATCGCCTCCAGCAGGTCCGCCTGAGACCGATGCGGCAGCGCGGCCACAGCCGCCGGATCGGGCTGCGGCGCCGGCACCATCCGGTATTGGGTTGACATCACTTCGGGCCCGGTGTGCCACAGCAGCAGGATCAGCAACCGGTTGCGCCGGCTCAGCCCGTCCAACTTCAGCAGCCAGCGGCGCAGATTGGCACTGGTGTGCATGTGCACATCCATCGGATTGCCGGTCTGCGAGCGCAGGAACAGCCCGGCCGCGCCGATCGACAGCGCCTCACCCGCGCCTTCCATCGACAACCCATCGACCAGCGCCTGCCCGAGCAGCCGCGGGATGTCGGTGTATTTCTCGACCCGACCGATGGCTTCGCCGATTTCGCCGATCTTCGCGGTCTCGTCGTCGCCGGTCTTCTCCCGCAGCTCGATGTTCATCAGGTCGAGCTCGTCGATAATCGCGTCCACAGCCGGAACGACCCGATGAGTCGGGAACCGCGCGACATAGCGAACCGCTGGACGCATCAGCGTTTTCAGGTGCTCGTCACCGTAGATCTCGAGTGCGCGCCACGTATTGGACGGGAATATAAAATAATGATCGTCCAGCGAGTTCTTCGGCACCGCCACGGTCAGCAGCAGGTCGAACGCCTCCATCTTCGGGATGTGGTCCCACAGCCACAGGAACAGATGGTCGGCCTTGTTGCTCTCCCCGCGGCTGCACGCCTTCAGGAACGCCGCCTTGGTCGCTTCCACACCGGACGCATCCGACACGTCGCCCGACCCGTCGGCGGCCAGGTCCGCTGTCCGGCTGACCTTCGCCCGGTCCGCGTCAAGCGGGGTGAATTCCAGCAGCGAGAACGGGCTGGTCACCGGGTCATGGATGTGTTTGTTCGACAGCGCAACGTGCTGCACGATCGGCAGGAAGCTCTGCTCGCTGTCCAGCCGTTCGCTGAGCTTGGTGATGGCATACAGCCCGGCCAATGGGTGCAGCGGCCCGCCATGGTGGCCGGGCGGCAGGTCTGAAGACCTGACCACCGCAAGAGCCGAGGCCGTCAGCATGGTCTGCGCCGGTACGCCGGCCCGTAGTTTCTCCAAGGCAAGATCGACGATTTTCGCCGGCGGCGTTTCCTCGATGAACTGGACTAAAGGTTCTATCGTGTCGGGATACTGGATACGATTCGGCATCATGAAGTCTCCTCGGTTATGGATTTCGCTGGTTGGGGCATTCGGCTTCGATGGGGGGGAGGCGCGCGCCGTGGCGCTGGTGCGGGTCAGCCATGCGTCGCGGCGGCGGCATGCTGCGGCGGCCTGCAAAACTGCGGCTTCCAGCGCGGTCGTGGTCCAGTGAGGCAGCCAACTCCATCACTCGGTATCCCGGTAGCGCACGGTAATCCCTCTCGGTCCCGCCTTCATGAGCCTCGCTCGATCGCCGGCAGCGGCAGGACAAAACAACGTATTATTTGCTCTTGCGGTCATCGTCATACGCGTTGCGCGAGGTGTCAACTTTTCACTCGACCACATACCCCGGCTTTGCAACCGACGCCGGGTGGCCGCGGACTGACTCCGTTTCCCCCTTCTTGCAACACGACCCGGTGTCGCCACACGACAGATGCGGCGGTCAGACATGGCGCCGGCAGGACACGCAATCCCGGCGACACGGTTCCTCACGACCGAAATTTCCAAAACTCACTTGAGAGTTTGCAAAAGAAGCCTCTTCTGCCGCGACTCCCCAAGCCATCGGGCCGCTGACGAAATTGATCCGAAGCCTAGGCGGGCGCGTTTCCACGCATCGTCGAAACACTCTACAGTTCGCTCGCCCCGCCCGAACCGGAACGGCCGATCCAGGGAAAACGCGCGCCGCCACGCCGCTGTCCCCTGTTAGACCGTCTCCGCGCCGGACCTCGCCGCGTCGAATGGAGACGGACCATGCGTGCCTACCTCGTTGTGATTTTCATTATCGTTGTCATGATGGGCAGCTATATCGCGGCACTGCCACTTATTGGCCCGTCCGACTCCGGCCGGAGCATGGCCGGCGCCGGACCGTTCTGACGGCAGCGGCGTCATACCAGACGCCCGCGACCGCATGTCGCAGAATTGAGCATCCACGCCCCTGGCCGCGATACCCCGGCAGGCCTACGCTCAAGCATCACGGCAATCTCCGGGAGGAAGCGATGTACGCAGCAATTCGTCAGGGCAAGGCCAAGCCAGGCATGGCCGAGGAACTGGCCCGCACGATCAAGGAGGGGGCGATCCCGGTGATCAGCGACGTGCCGGGGTTCCAGGCCTATTACGTGATCTATGCCCCCGATGACACCGTCACCGCGATCAGCATCTTCGACGATTACGCCGGCGCAGCCGAATCCAACCGGCGCGGCCTCGCCTGGATCGAGCAGAGCCTGGCACCCCTTCTCACCGGTCCCGCAACCGCGGTGGCCGGTCCGGTGATCGTCCACACCTTGGCATAGCGCGACCCCCGTCCCGGCGCCACCGCAAGGCCGGATTCAATCCTCCAGGATGAACGCCCGCTGCATGGTGATCCGGGACTCGGCGATATTTCCATTGGAAGCCGCCGTGTTCTTGGACACGCTCGCGAGTGCCATCCCGGCCTCCCTGTTGCGGCGGGCGGGATGCCGCCGGTCACCGACGATGAAGCGCTGCGCAGCCGATGCCAACCTCCGTTCCGGATCGGATTATCTGTGTGCTGGGCTTCATGTTTACCGATCAGAACGCCGCGCATGCCAATGATCCGCCCGCAACGGCGTGAAGCCTTCAGCCGCGCCCCTTCCGCGCAATGAAATCCGGAAAGGCGTCCTCCGCCTTCGCGCCGCGCATCACGTGCGTGGTGTAATC
>Ga0182012_10002390_pt1 | contig 20280 bp, 23 predicted proteins | sample 612S2SmetaG_FD_120486 | JGI IMG/M metagenome (GOLD analysis project Ga0182012, IMG submission 120486) | Permafrost microbial communities from Stordalen Mire, Sweden - 612S2S metaG | ecosystem: Environmental > Terrestrial > Soil > Wetlands > Permafrost | place: Sweden: Stordalen | collected...
ATGCGGATGATGCCGTTCTCGTCGAGATCCTTGAGCGAATCTTCGCCGACGTTGGGGATGTCGCGCGTGATCTCTTCGGGCCCGAGCTTCGTGTCGCGGGCCTCGCACTCGTACTCCTCGATGTGGATCGAGGTGAAGCGGTCGTCCTTGACCATGCGCTCGCTAATAAGGATGGCATCTTCGTAGTTGAAGCCCTCCCACGGCATGAACGCGACCAGCACGTTTTGGCCGAGCGCCATCTCGCCCTGATCGGAACTCGGTCCGTCCGCGAGGATCTGGCCGCGCAGCACCTTCTCGCCGACCTCGACGATCGGCGTCTGATTGATGCACGTGCCGGCGTTGGAGCGCGTGAACTTGAGCAAGTCGTAGGGCTGCTCGAGGCCGTCGCTATCGCGCTTGAGCACGATCTGACGCGCGTCGACGTAGACGACCTCGCCCGACTCCTTGGCGAGCACGCAGCCGCCGGAGTCCTTGGCCGCGCGATACTCCATGCCGGTGCCGATCAGCGGCGCCTGCGGGCGGAGCAACGGCACGGCCTGACGCTGCATGTTCGCGCCCATGAGCGCGCGGTTGGCGTCGTCGTGCTCGAGGAACGGGATGAGCGCCGTCGCGACGGAGACGATCTGCTTGGGCGAGACGTCCATCAACTGGACCTTGCCCGGCGGCTCCGTGACGTACTCTTCGGCGTAGCGGGCGACGACCTGATCCGCCGTGATGCGGCGCGACTCTTCGTCGACCGGCGTATTGGCCTGCGCGATGATGAACTCGTCCTCGCGGTCGGCCGTGAGGTACTCGATCTCGTCGGTAACGTAGCCTTCCTTCACGACGCGGTACGGCGTCTCGATGAAGCCGTAGCGGTTGACGCGCGCGAAGGTCGCGAGCGAACCGATGAGGCCGATGTTCGGGCCTTCCGGCGTCTCGATCGGACAGATGCGGCCGTAGTGCGAGTGATGGACGTCGCGCACTTCGAAGCCGGCGCGCTCGCGCGACAGGCCGCCCGGCCCGAGCGCGGAGAGACGGCGCTTGTGCGTCAGTTCGGCCAGCGAGTTGGTCTGGTCCATGAACTGCGACAGCTGCGAGGAGCCGAAGAACTCCTTGATGGCGGCGACGACCGGACGGATGTTGATCAGCGCCTGCGGCGTGACCGTCTCGATGTCCTGAACGGTCATGCGCTCGCGCACGACGCGCTCGAGGCGCAGCAGGCCGACGCGGAACTGATTCTGCAGCAGTTCGCCGACGGACCGGATGCGGCGATTGCCGAGATGGTCGATGTCGTCCTTGGTAACCGAGCCGCTCGCGACCTTGATGAGGCGGCGGATGACGGCGATCATGTCCTCGCGCATCAGGCACTTGGCGCCTTCCGCGAGGACCGTCTTCTGGGTGGGGCTCGAGACGACGGGCGTGTCGACCGCGACCTTGATGGTCGGCTTGATGTTGCTGGCCGGATTGAGGCCGAGCAGCGAGTACAGGTCGTACTCCACCAGTTCTCCGTCGGTCGCGCGGACGACGATCTTCTGCTGCGAGACGGACACGACGACGCCGTCCTGCTGGGCGACGACGTTGGGCTGCGGGTGGCGCAGGCCGGCGGCGCCGTACTCCTTGGAGAGCTTGCCGGCCAGCTTGTAGCGGCCGACGCCCGCCAGGTCGTAGCGCTTCTCGTCGAAGAACAGCGACTCGATCAGCTTCTCGGCGTTATCCGCGTTCTCGGGCTCGCCGGGGCGCAGCTTCTTGTAGATTTCCTTGAGCGCGTCCTCGCGCGTCTTGATGTCCTTGTCCTTCTCGAGACAGTTGACGACCAGCGGGCTGTTGTCGAACAGCGCCAGGATCGCGTCGTCGGACTCCCAGTCGAAGCCGAGGTCCGGGCGCGACAGCGCGCGCACGAACGTCGTGACGTAGATCTTGCGGTTCTTGTCGATGCGGACGCCGAGCGTCCCCTCGGTGTCGTCGTTCTTCGTGCCGTTGTCGGTCTCGAACTCGATCCACGCGCCGCGATTCGGGATGATCGTCGCGTTGTACGTGGGGCGGTTGTTCGTGTCGACGTCCGTCAGGAAGTAGACGCCCGGCGAGCGGACGAGCTGGCTCACGATCACGCGCTCGGCGCCGTTGATCATGAAGGTGCCCTTGTCCGTCATGAGCGGGAAGTCGCCCATGAAGATCTCTTGGTCCGGGATGCCCTTGATCTCGCCGGACTCGGCGGTGATCAGGCGGACGCGGACGCGCAGCGGCGCGCTGTAGGTCATGTCGCGCTCGCGACACTCCTCAACCGAGTACTTCGGGTCGCCGAGAACGTGCTCGCCGAACTCCAGGACGAGGTTGCCGGTGAAGTCCTTGATCGGCGAGATCGACTCGAACGCGTCCTTGAGCCCCTCGGTCACGAACCAGTTGAACGAGGCCTTCTGGAGCTCGATTAGGTCGGGGATGTCGAGGACGTGCGGGATCTTCGCAAAGGTCTTGCGAGTGCGCTTCGGCCCGGGGTCGTCGTATGAGGCGACCGTGAACGCACCCGTGGGGGGTGCGAACGTCGCCTGCATGGTCGCCGGAACGGCGGGTGCTCCGTCTGCGGTGGAGCGCTTGCTGCGGCTTGCTTTCCCGGCCGGGGCCTTCGTCGACTTGGGAAGCGTTGATTTCGCCATCTTATCTCTAATAACTCTCACCAAAAGCGCCGCGGATAGCCTGGAGAGCACGACCGAAAGGCCAGCGAGACGTCTCGCCCGCCTGCGTCCAAAGCGCTCCCCGGGGCATAGGCGGCTATCGTATCACGGCCCTCAATGGGCGTCAAGGAAGGGGGGGCGGGTTCCTGCCGCCCTCCCTCACACCGCCCCGGGCGCGGGCGTCAGCGGACCCTCCATCGGCTGGTGCAGGATGCCCCCGTCCCAGACCCGCGCCTCCGCCCCGCCGGCCGGCCTGAAGCCGGCTCGCTCGTAGAGGGGGATCGCCGCCAGCTGGGCCAGCAGGCAGCCGGTGCGGTACCCGCGCCGGGCCGCCTCGGCAGCCAGGGCCGCCAGCAGCCGTCCGCCGATCCCGGCTCCGCGCACCTCCGCCAGCACCGCCATCCGCCCGATCTGGACGCGCTCGCGGTCGAGCGGGTAGAAGCGGCCCGTCCCGAGCGCCCGGTCGCCCTCGAGCGCCAGGGCATGGACCGCCTCGGGGTCGGCCAGGTCGTGCTCGTCGATCTCCTCGGCGAGCGGAACGCCCTGCTCGTCAACGAACACGCGCCGGCGGATCTCCAGCGCGCGGCGCATCGGCCCGGCATCGGAGACGCCGAAGAATTCAATCTGCATGATTGCCTGTGCGCTGTGCGTCGGAGACGCCCCCGAGCCGTTCCTCACCGCCGCGCTCGCTTCGATCGCGGACGTCGTCGACGTCCTGGCCGTCAACGACAACTCCGGCGTGCCCCAGAGCGAGGCGATGCGCGCCATCGAGGCGAGCGCCTTCGCGCGCGACGGCCGGCTGCGGGTGGTCCGGCGGCCGTTCGTCGACTTCGCCACCATGCGCAACGACGCGCACGAGGCGCTGAAAGCGCTCGAGCGAGCGCCCGACTGGGTGCTCTTCATCGACGCCGACGAGGTGCACGGGGAGCAGATCCGCACCATCGCGCGGGACGTGCTCGCCCGGCTGGACGCCGGGGTCGGGCAACTCGACGCGTACACCTACCACTTCTTCGGAACGTTCGGCTGGATCAGCGACGTCGCCCGCCGCATGGCGTTCTACCGCTACGCACCGTCGCTGCGCTGGGTCAATACCGTCCACGAGAAGCTCGAGGGTCTCGCCGGCCGCACCGTCGTGATCCCGTACGTCTACCACCACTACGGCAACGTGCTGCCGCCGCATCTGCTGGCGCGCAAGCACGGCCGCTACTACGAACTCGGAAATCCGGTCGAGCGGCCGCCCGACCCCGCCGACGCGAACCTCGAGGTCTACCTTGCGAAGGCGGCCTCGGTGCGCCCATACCGCGGCGGGCACCCGATCGCCGCCCAAGCCACCGTCGCGCGGGTCGCGCGCGAGAACGCGGCGGCCTTTGCGGCGCTCGACGCCGGCTTCGCGGCGCGCTGCACGCCGGGCATCCGGGCCGCCACCGCGCTCCAAGGCCTCAACGAACGCCTGCGCGTTGCGCTGCGCGGCATCGAGCATCCCGGCCTCTACCGCGGGCCGGCGGAGGCGCGCTGACCGGTGCGCCGCATCCACCTCTGCACGGGCGTGCTCGAGCGCGCCGGCTCGCTGCTGCTGGCGGCGTCGCGTTATCCGAACCACGAGCAGCCGCTGTGGAATCTGCCAGGCGGGCGCGTGCGCGAGGGCGAGCTGCTGGCCGATGCGCTGCGGCGCGAGTGGCGCGAGGAGACCGGTCTCGACGCGGTCGCGCAGCGGCTGCTGTACGTCAGCGAGTCGTTCGATCGCGCGGGTGGCGTGCACGTCGTCAACGCGACGTTCGCCGTGGCCGCGCGCGGCGAACCGCGCCTGCCGCCGGACGACGCGCACGTCGTCGCGCTCGAGTGGACGCCGCGCGACCGGATCGCGCAGCACATCGCGGTGGCCGTCGTCCGCGAGCCGCTACTGGCGTGGCTCGCCGGCGACGAACGCCGCTACTATGCGTTCTCGGACGCCGGCATCACCGTCGAGTTCGCCGACGAGCCGTAGACGGGCGCGGCCCCACGCCGCTCCCACTGCGCCCGCGTGATCGCGTAGAGGCAGATGTCGACGGCGCGGCCGCGCACGACGGCGCCGTTCTTCTGCACGCGCGTCTGTTCGAAGCCGATCCGCTCGAGCAGGCGCCGCGATGCGGCATTCTCCGGGACGCAGCACGCGTCGACGCGGCCGAGGCGCCCGACGCGAAACGCGACCTCGACCACCGCCGCGGCGGCCTCCGCAGCGTAGCCCTGCTTCCGCGCGGCCGCGACGATGCTGTAGCCGATCTCCGCCGCGCTCGCATGCCGCTCCGCCACCCGCAGCGAGATCCAGCCGATCGGCGTCTTCGTCCCGGCCACGACGATCAGCCACTCGAAGCGGCCGGCCGCCCGGCCGTCGAACGTTCCGGGCCGCGCCGCGACGCGCTGCGCGAACTCTTCCTTCGGGATCCGCGGCACGTCCTGATAGCGGCGCAGATACGGGCTCTGCATGATGCGCCACAGCGTCTCCGCGTTGGCGGCCGTCACGGGATCGAGCGTCAGCCGCTCGGTCGCGATCGGGTTCACGGAGCGAGCGACCGATCGCGGAAGGCGCGGACGACGAGCCGGCCGGCGGCATCAGGCGCGGCTTCGAACTGCACGGCGTCGCCGCTGTGCGCGAGGAGCGCGTGGGGGTCGTCGAACGACGGGAGCGTGAAGATGCGGCCGCTGCCGCGCAACGTGAAGTAGACGCTGCCGCCGCCGGTCGCGATGCGGTCCACGACGCCCGCGTACGACGCGGACTGCGAAACCCCGCCCGCCGGCGCCTCGCCGAGCATGGCGCGATACTGCGCGAACGCGTCGTCCTGCGGCGACGGCACTCCCGCGTTTCCTACGACGACGCGGCCGTTCTGCGCCTCGACCAGCGCCAGCGTCTGGTACTTGCCGGTGTCGGCGACCAGCGGCACGACCCACGTGTTCTGGCCGTAGACGTAATACAGGATCGGCTGCGTCGGCAGCAGGCGGCCCTGGCGCACGAGCGGATTCGATGCGACGGCCTGCTCGGCGCCGACCGAGTCGAACTGGCCACCCGAGGCCGTGTAGTAGGTCATCTTACCGGTCACGGTATCCATGTAGGTAAAGCCCGTCATCGACTGATTGGTCGCCGTGGGCGACGTGTGGTCGACGAACCAGGCGAACAGATCGGCGGAGGCGAGCAGCCCGAAGACCTCGTCGCGCGCCGGGACGTGCACGTCGCGCTTGGCGACCTGTGCGTTCCACCAACCGTGCACGTACAGCCCGAACCACTCGTTGTACTCGAGCGCGAGGTCGGGCGGATAGACGCGGCTCACCCAGTGCGGCAGGCTGCCGAAGTCGGCGCGCGGCACGCGCCGCATCTCGCCGGTCGCCGGGTCGACGATCACGACCGCCGTCACCTTTTGGCCGCTCCAGCCGATCGTCGGCCGCCCGAGCGTGCACAGGTATTGCGGATTGCCCTGGTCGTCCAACTGCAAGGTCGTTTCGAGAATCTGCTCGGTGCCGTAGCGGAAGTAGACGTGCCGGTACAGGTTGTCGTTGAGCAGCGCGGACGGGATGTAGCGCATCGGCGCGCGCTGGCGCAGCTCCGACGGCGCCTCGGGGCTCTCCGCGCTGACGACGATGACGCCGGGGCTCGTGCCGCGGCTCAGCCACTGCACGAGTCCCTGGAATTCGAGCGGCGCCACCCAGACGAGCCGCCCGCGCTCGACCTGGATGTTGTAGTTGCCGACGCGGTAGTAGGTGCCGAGTTGCCCGATGACTTTCTCGCCGGCGAAGATCGCCGACTCCTCGGGGACGATGCGCAGGTGGTGCAGGTCGGCGCTGGGCGGCGCATCCTTCGAGAAGGCGACGACCGGCACGTCGCGCAGGCCGCTCGCGTCGAGGATCGGCGCGACGGCGAGCGCCCCCGCGAACGCGCCGACCGCGAGGACGGCGATCGCATACGGCAGGATCGACGGCGGCCGGATGGAGACGACGCGGCGCGCAGCGATGGCGGCCCGGGCCGCGACCAGCGTGCTGAACACGGCGTTCGGGACGAGCGTCAGCAGCAGCAGCGAGATCGCCTGCGGGAACACGAGCGGCGGCATCGCGACGTACGCATAGACGAGCAGCACCGGCACGCCGATCGCCAGGCGCAGCCACTGCCCCGCCCACCAGTTCCGCCGGAAATCGAAGTTCACGAGGCCGAGCGACATGAACGCCGCGCACAGGAGTACGACCACGGCTAGCCGCCCCCGCCGGGGATTGCCGCCGGCCGCTGCCGTCGCGATAAGGCTGCACGATGAACACGCTGCAAGCCGGCTTCGCCCTGCGCACGCCCAGCGAGGTCGCGTTCGCCGCGACGGTGCTGACGCGCCCGCACTTCTTCTACGGCACGAACACCCACGCGATGCACGAGGCGTTCCAAGTGCGCGCCGACGACGGCCACCGTCTCGAGATCGTCGACAACGTCGCGCTCGCGCCGCGCATCCCGGTCGCACCCGGCGACCGCATCAGCGTCCAGGGCGAACTCGTGCCCGACGCGGCGCGCGGGCCGCTCGTGCACTGGACGCATCACGATCCAAGCGGTCACCATCAGGACGGCTTCATCGCCCTACACGGGCGGGTGTACGCGTGAGACTCACCTCGCGCCGCGAGGCCGCCATCAATTCGGGGATCGTGACGAACCGATAGCCGCGCGCGCGCAGCGTCTCGACGATCTCCTTCGTCGCCGCCACGTCTTGGGCGCGGTCGCAGGTACCGGGCGGGATGCGGCGGTCGGTGCCGCAGAGCATGCCGCGATTGCCGTCGTGCAGCACGATGATGCTGCCGGGCGTCACCTTGTCGACGACGCGGTTCGCGATCGTCGCGTCGCCCGGCTGTTCCCAGTCCTTCGGCAACGGCACCGACCACATGACGACCGTGTAGCCGTCGCGCCGCACTTGGGCGAGCGAGTCCGGGTCGCGGGCGCCGAACGGCGGGCGCATCAGCCGCGTCCGGATGCCGGCCGCGCGGAAGATCGCGTCGTCGGTGCGGGCGAGTTCGGCGCTCACCGCCGCCGGCGGCAGCACGAGCAAGTGCGCGTGGTCCCAGGTGTGATTGCCGACGGCGTTGCCCTCGCGAACCATGCGCGCGACGAGCTGCGGGTAGGCCGCGACGGCGCGGCCGACCACGAAGAACGTCGCGTGGACGTGTTCGGCGCGTAAGACGTCGAGGATCTCGCCGGTATACGGCGGGTTGGGGCCGTCGTCGAACGTGAGCGCGACCAACGGCTGATCGGCGGGCCCGCTCACGAGGGTCTTGCCCAGTAGCTGGCTGCGCGGGTCTTCCACCCACTTGTAGCCCAGGTAGCCCGCGATCGCGATCAGCGCGACGGCGAGCGCGATGCGGAATCTCACTTGGCGGCGATCAGCTTCGCGCGCTGCGTCGCGACGGCGGCGCGGAAACCCGGCGAGCCGAACGAGGTGATGTCGTCGACGACCTTCTGGTAGCGGGGGTCGACGATTTGCGTGCTCTTCATCTGCAGCAGGTCGGGCACGGGCTTGTTACGTTCGAGCTTGATGTGGAACTGATGGCCGCCGGTCGTCGCCCAGTAGTGCGGGTCGGTGAACGTGATCGTCCGGTCGCCGTGTTGCCCGGTGACCAGTTGCGATACGTAGACCGTGTACTGCTTCGCCGTGTTGCCGCGCGGGGGCTTGTCGGTGAGTTCCCAGATGCCGTCCTGAACGGCCTGACCGAAGACGTAGGCCACGTCGCTGCCGTACTCTTTGGTGCGGCGTGCCGGCGCGGCCACGTGCACGGTCGTGCCGGCGAAGTTCGTGGCGCTGTAGCGCGCCGACGAGACGCCGTCGATGTCCTTGAGTTCGTAAATTTCCTGCACGAGCGGCCCGCCGAGATCGGTGATCTGGAGCCGCATGAGGATCTCCGAGCGCGACTGCTGGACGCGCCGCGTGGCGTCGTAGCGCCCCGCCTCGGTCCTCGCAAACAGCACCCACATGCCTGCGATTGCGATGATGACGGCGATCGCGATGAACGCCGGGATCGGGCGAAAGCGCACGTCAGGCGCGCTCCGCCGCGGCATGGCCGTCCAACGCCTGGTTGACCTCGGCGTCAGCCGCCGCGTTCTGTTTGCGCGGCACGTGGCGCACGTCGACGGCGCGGAACTTGCGCATCAGGGTGCGGGCCCGCTCGTGCAGCGGGATCAGTGCGGGATGCTTCACGCGGTAGACGCCGGTCAACTGGCGGACCACGAGTTCGCTGTCGAGCCGGATCGCGAGGACCTCAACGCCGAGTTCCACCGCCTTCTCCATACCCGCGAGCACGGCACGCCACTCGGCCACGTTGTTCGTCGCCGTCCCGATGTACTCGCCGAACGCGGCGAGAACGTCGCCGGACTGGTCGTACAGCACGGCCCCGAGCGCGGCGGGGCCGGGGTTCCCGCGCGCGCCGCCGTCGGCAAATAGCGTCGCCTTCACGCCTCGTCCTTCTGCTCGATCGCCTCGCCGTCGACGACGAGTTCGCCGCGCTGGTTGGTGCACGTCGTGCGGCAGCGCAGGCGCCGCTTGGCGGGAATGAGCTCGACGACTTCGCTGACGGCCGTGATGGTATCGCCGGGACGGACGGGGCGCAGGAAGCGCAGCGTCTGCCCGACCGAGATGCCACCCGGGCGCTGGAGCAAGAGACCGTTCGCCGCCGAGAGCAGGCTCGCCGTCAGCATGCCGTGGGCGATGCGCCCGCCGAACCGCGTCGTCCGGGCGTACTCCTCGTCAACGTGCAGGGGGTATTGGTCGCCGCTCACGGCCGCAAACAGCAGCAGGTCGGCCTCGGTGATCGTCTTCGTGAACGCGCCGCGGTCGCCGACGGCAAACGCCTCGAACGGTTTCTCCTCGTAGGGCATCCGTCACGCGCCGGGGTAGGTAGGGGCAATGCGCATTTGCTGGTCCTTCGCACTGCACCGGCTTCTCCCCGCGCTCTCGGCCGCTGCCCTGATCTCCGTTCTGCCCGCGGCGGCGCCGGCCGACGGTACCGCCCCGCCCTTCGTCCTGACCAGCACGACGTTCGCCCCGGGCGCGACGCTGCCGGCCTTCACGGCCTCCAACGGCTGCGCCGACGACGCGGAAAACCGCTCGCCGGCGCTCGCGTGGTCGGGAGCGCCCGCCGGGACGAAGAGCTTCGCGCTCTCGATTTACGACACGGACGCCCCGGGCGGCCACGGCTTCTGGCACTGGCTGATGTTCGATATCCCCGCGACGACGGCACATCTCGCCGAGGGCGCCGGCAACCCGGGTACGCCCGCCGCTGTTGCGGGTGCCGTGATGGGACGCAACGACTTCGGGACGTCGAGCTACGGCGGGCCGTGTCCGCCGGGACGCGACGCGCCGCATCATTACATCTTCACCCTCTACGCGCTCGACGTCGCGCAGCTCCCGGGCGCGAGCACCGAGACGATGGGGCCGCAGGTCGAGGACCTGCTCAAGGGGCACGTCCTGGCAAAGGCGACGGTCGTCGGACGCTTCTGGCGCTAGCGTGGAAGCCGCGATCGACGTCGTCGACCTGCGCAAACGTTACGGCGACGTCGTCGCGGTCGCGGGCATCTCGTTCGACGTGCAGCGCGGGACGATATTCGGTCTGCTGGGCCGCAACGGCGCGGGCAAGACCACGACGCTCGAGAGTTGCATCGGCCTCATCAAGCCGACGTCCGGCTCCGTGCGCGTGCTGGGCCTCGACCCGTCCAAGCGCGGCGACTTGGCGCGGCTGCGGCGTCGCTTCGGCGTGCAGTTGCAGGCGACGTCGCTTCCCGAGAAGGCGAAGGTTCGCGAACTGCTCGAGGTCTACGCGGCCTACTACGGCGTGAAATCCGACGTCGAAGCTTCGGCGCAGCGCGTGGGGCTCGAGGGCAAGCTCGACCGCTTCGTCGGCAAGATGTCGGGCGGCGAGAAGCAGCGGCTTGGGCTCGCGCTCGCGTTGCAACACGACCCCGAAGTCATCTTCCTCGACGAGCCGTCGGCGGGGATGGACGCCTACGGGCGGCGCGTCCTGTGGGCCGAGATCGATCGCTTGCGCGACTCGGGCAAGACCGTAGTCCTGACGACCCACTACATCGAGGAGGCAGAGCGCCTCTGCGACGAGATCTGCGTCGTGCAGCGCGGCAAGGTCATCGCGCGCGACACGCCGACGGCGCTGATCGAGCGCTTCGGCGGCGGCGCGAGCGTCACGTTCTCCGCGCGCGGGTTCCGGCTTGAGGCGCCGCTCTCCGGCGCCGGGGTCTGGACCCACGACGGCGATCGCTGGACCGTCGTCACCGACCGCGAGCCCGGCCTGCTGCTCGCGGAGATCGTCACCTACGCCAACGCGAGCGGAAGCGTGATCGACGCGCTCGACCTGCACCGCCCCGGCCTCGAAGATGCGTTTCTGGCCATCACCGGCGAGACGATCGAAGAGCCGGCAGACGAGGAACCCGCCGCGTGACGACGCTGCGCATGCTGGCGGTGCAGACCCGCATGAACTTTATCTGGTACTTCTGGCGCGACGGCGAGATGATCTTCTGGTCGCTCGCGATTCCGCTCTTCTTTCTGTTCGTGTTCTCGTACGCGCTGGGGTACGGTTCGACGAAGCAGACGTCGACGTTCCTCGTGCCGGGCCTGATCGGCGCGCAGGTGCTCAGTTCGGGCTTCTGGGGCGTCGGCGCGCAGCTCGCGACCTTCCGCGAACAGAAGGTCCTGCGGCGGATCTACCTGACGCCGCTGCCGCCGTGGGTCTTCTTCGCCTCGCTCGTGCTCTACCGGATGACGCTGCTCGCCGTGCAGGCGATCTTGCTCGTCGCGGCCGGCAGGTTCGTCTTCGGCGTGCACGTGATCGGCAATCCCGCTGCCGTCGTCTTCATCTTGCTGCTCGGCGCGGCGACGTTCGTGGCGCTGGGCTCGGTCATTGGCGCCGTCGTCAAGACGGCCGAGAGCGCGAACAACGTCGCGTCGGTGCTGACCGTCCCGCTCGCGTTTCTCTCCGATGCGTACATCCCGCTCGACCGGTTCCCGCCGCAGGTCGCCGGCGCGCTGCGGCTGCTCCCGTCGACGCAGTTCATCGACGCGTTCCGCGGCATCGCCATGCACGGCATCCCGCTCGCCGTCTTCTCCGGCTGGATTCTCGCGCTGGGCTGCTGGACCGTCGCGGCGACGGTGATCAGCGCCCGCTATTTCCGCTGGGTGTAGCGGCGAACTGAGCGAGGAACGCCTCGACGGCGCCGCCGGCGACGCCCGCGCGGGCGAGCCTGCGCGGCAGCGATTCGGCGTCGTGCGACGGGGCGATCGCGAGCGCGGCTGACGGCACATGCGTCGCCAGCGTGCACGAGCCGCACGCCGCGGGCACGAGGGCGGTCGCATACGGCGCGAGCGCGAGCTCAACGCCGCCGGCGGCGACGGTCAGCGCAGCGTCGAGCGCGGTCACGACGAGCGGCATGCCTTCGAGGCCGATAGTGGCCGGCGCCGGTCCGGTCGCCACGCGCTCGACGACGAAGCGCGGATCGGCGATCAGCACCGTGCGGCGGGCTCCGTCGAAATCGTACGTCAGCGGCGCGAGCGCGCCGGCCGTGCAGGCGCGATAGTCGAGCACGTCGGCGGCCTTCTCGAGGTGCAGTTCGCGCGGCTTGCCGTCGGCGCCGATGCGGTTCCAGTCGAAGATGCGGTAGGTGAGATCGCTGGCCTGCTGCGTTTCGTACAGCACGATGCCGGGGCCGATCGCGTGCAGCGTTCCGGCCGGGAGATAGAACGCGTCGCCCGGACGAACGTCGACGTGACGTAACAGGTCGCCGAGCGTTCCGTCCGCCACGCGCGCGAGGTACTCGTCGCGGCTCGTGTCGCGATTCCAGCCGAGCACGATCTGCGCGCCGGGTTCGGCTTCGAGGACGTACCAGCACTCCGTCTTGCCGTTGGGCTGATGTTCGACGCGCCGCGCGTAGGCGTCGCCGGGATGCACCTGCACCGACAGCGACTGGCGCGCGTCGATGAACTTCGTCAGGATCGGAAAGGTGCGCGCCGGATCGAGCGTGCCGACGAGTTCTGCGCCGAGCGACGCGCGCAGTTGGGCGATCGTTTGCCCGGCATCCTCGCCGGCGGCGACGGCGTTGGCGTCCCAGCACTCCCACGACTCGCCGATGGCGGCGGCGGGATCGCCCGGCTTGCCGTAGCGCGTCACCAGGGCATCGCCGCCCCAGATGGCCGGGACCTCGCGCGGCCGGATCGGCAGGGCGGGAGTCACTCGTGGAAGGCTTCGAGCGCCGCCTTCGCCGCTTCGGCGGCAGCGGACGGCGCGTCGCACGCCACGCAGACGGCGCCGATCGTCTTGCCGTCGACGACGACCGGTTGCGCGCCCTGGTGGGAAGCGGCGCCGGAGCGCGCCTCCCGCGCCCCCTCGAGCGCCAGCCCGGTCAAGGCCGACGAGGCGCCGTCCATCCGGGAAAACGCCACGAGTTCGCCCCCGGCATCGACGACGGCGATGGCGGCAGAGGCGCCGTCGGCCCTAGCCCGCTTCTCAGCCGCATGGACCAGCACGTGGCTGCCCTTGCACGACAGCGCCAGCGGGTTGCGGCGGACGAAAGCCTCTTCCATACGGCGCGCGGCCTTCGCGCACGGCCGGGGAGTGGCCTCGTCAGGGGCGGCGAACCAACGGCGGGGCACGCGTCGTTTCTCTCCAGGAACCCCGCCGCCCGAAGGAGTGCCGCCACGATCAGCCCGGACATCGCGTTTGAAGTCTGCGCCAACGCCGCGGGAGCGGCGTACCGGGCCCGCCCCGCGTACGTCACCTACCGCGTCGCGACACACCTCAGCATTCCGTCGCTCGACCGCGAGAAGGACATCAACCGGGCCGTCATGGCCCGCACGAGCGACGACAAGGCGCTGGTCCAGGACCTCCCCAAGGGCCGCCTGCAGGTCACGCACGCCTTCCCGTTGCTGCCGACCTTCGACGCCCTGTCGTACTTCACGCTGACCGGCACGGTCAATCTGCGCGACGCGCTCGAGTCGTACGTCCACGACGTGACGCCGCTGCAGTACGACGATCCGACCGCCCCGAAGACCGGCGACGCCGACGTCGTCGTCATCCGCTTGCGCGCCTACCGCGCGGCGTACGCCCCGGATTCGAGCGACGCGCCCGACGGCCGCACCCACATCACGCTCGATCCCTACCAGTTCGTCGAGCAGCAGGCGAGTAAGGACAACTTCTTCTTCAACGACCTCGTCTGCGACAACGCGACGCACCTGCCGCTGCACGTCGCGTTCGCGGGCGCGGACGGTTTGAAGTTCGCGGTCGACTACGGCACCGTCGACGGCACCTGGGTCGTCCAGCACGCGCACTACGAGCAGACGCAGTTTGCGCCGCTGCGCGCGGCGCGCGTGCACGCCGTCGTCGACGCGGCGTTCAGCGACTTCACGTTTCCGGCCGATCCGCCGGATCCGCGGTTGGCACCCTAGCGTGCGCGCCGCCGTCTACGTACGGCCGGGCGACGCCGGCACGATCGAACTGCGCGAGATTCCCGCACCGGAGTGGGGGCCGCGCGACCTGCTCGTCGACGTCGCCTACGCGGGCCTGAACCGCGCCGACCTGCTCGAACGTGCCGGCCGCTACGGCATTCCGATCCCGCCGGGCGGCTACTCCGTGCCGGGGATGGAGTACGCCGGCACGGTGGCCGCGGCCGGCAACCGCGTCGAGGGCTTCGCCCCGGGCGATCGCGTCTTCGGCATCGTCGCGGCGGGCGCGCACGCGGCGCAGGTCGCCGTCGACGCCGGCACCGCCTTACGCGTACCCGACGGACTATCGCTGGAGGCCGCGGCCGCGCTGCCCGAGGCGTTTATCACGGCCTGGGACGCGCTGATTCGCAGCGGCGGCTTCACGCTCGGCAAGACGGTCGTCGTCCACGCGATCGGCAGCGGCGTCGGTTTGGCCGCGCTCGCTCTCGCCAAACACGCGGGCGGAACGGTGCTCGGCACGTCGCGCTCCGAGGAGAAGCTGGTGCGGGCACGCGCGCTCGGCCTCGACGAAGGCGTGCTGCTCGACGCCGATTGGCCCGCGCGCGCTTTGGCGATGACCGGCGGCCGCGGCGCCGACCTCGCGCTCGACTTCATCGGTACGGCGACCTTCGATCGCAACGTGCAGGCGCTGGCGACCGGCGCGCGCATCGTCCAGATCGGCACGCTCGGCGGGGCGCGCGGCGAGATCGCGCTCGGGCCGTTCATGGCCAAGCGCCTGTCGTACGTCGGCACCGTGCTGCGCTCGCGCCCGCTCGACGAGAAGATTGCGCTGGCACGCGAGTTCCAGGCCCACGTCGTGCCGCTGTTCGGAACGGGCGCGCTGCAAGGCGCCGTCGACCGGACCTTCGCGCTCGACGAGATCGCCGACGCCCACCGCCACATGGAGGCCGACCGCAACTTCGGCAAGGTCCTGCTGGCGATCGGGTAAACCAGAGCGTCGATGAGCGTCCCGACCGGCTGCGAATCTGCCCGCGCGTTCCTTCCCGCGAAGGACTTCGACCTCAGCAAGGCCTTCTACGAAGCGCTGGGCTTTGGCAAACTCCTCGACGGCGACGTCGCGATCTTCGCGATTGGAAGCGGCGCCTTCATCCTGCAGCGATACTACGTCAAGGCGTGGGCCGAGCAGTGCATGATGCAGTTGATGGTCGACGATCTCGACGCCTGGTGGGAGCACATCGCCGCGCTGGACCTACCGAAGGCATTCCGCGTACAAGCGCCCCGCGCACCCGCCATGCAGCCGTGGGGCCTGCGCGTCGCGTACGTCTTCGATCCCTCCGGCGTTCTCTGGCACATCGCCGAGCGCCGCGCGGATGGCCCCGCCGATTGACCCGACGCGTTACGGTTGCCTGCCGGCCGCGACCAGCGTGAAGATCAGGCTCGAGCGTCCGGAGGATGCACCTGCGATCCGCACGCTGACGGATGCGGCATTCAAAAACGTGCACCACCGCGCTCACACCGAGGCGCGGATTGTCGATGCATTGAGGTCGTCCGGCGCGTTGACGCTTTCGCTGGTCGCGCTGGACGGAAGCGACATCGTCGGCCATGCCGCGTTCTCGCCGGTCCGCATCGACGCAGCGCCGGGCGATTGGTATGGGCTTGGCCCGGTGTCCGTGAAGCCGAATCGCCAACGCCGCGGCTTCGGGGAAGCCCTCGTCAGGGCTGGCCTCCATAGGCTCAGGTCTGTCGGGGCCGCCGGCTGCGTCGTTCTCGGAGACCCGGCATACTACAGCCGCTTCGGGTTTGAGAGCAGCGCGGCACTCGTGTACCGCGATGCACCCGCCGGGTATTTTCAGTGGCTGGCCTTCGGTGGGCCGGCCCCGACGGGCGAGGTCACCTATCACCCAAGCTTCGACGTCGCCTAGTTTACCGAGGGGGATTGGGTTGCAGCCAACAGGTGCGCGCCGACTGCCTTGGTATTGAGGATTGCACGATGAGCGTTGAAGCGTCGCCCCCGGTTTCGGTGATCGGCCTCGGCCGGATGGGCAGCGCGCTCGCGGGCGCGTTGCTGAGCGTCGGGCGGCAAGTGATGGCCCGCTACGGATTGCAGCGCGCAATCCAGACGACCCGCTCGCCTGAGCGCGGGTCGCCGACGGCGTGCTCCACGACTGCGAAGTCGTGGGCGGCGAGCAGCTCTTCGTATTCGGACGCATCGAGGCTGGCGTGGTAGAGCGGGTCGCCGCGATAGTCACCGATCGCCTCACCAAACGCCGGACCCGTGTTGAACATCAGGATCGCGCCCGGATTCGCATGGGCACGAAACACGCCGAACATGGATCGTTGGTCGTCTGGACGGAGATGAAAGTAGCTATCCCAGGCGAGAATGCCGGCGAAGCGTCGCCCCAGAGCAAGCCTGCGCATGTCGGCGGATACCCATTCTTGGGCAGGCAACCGCTCGCGGCATAAACCGATCAACGCCGGTGACGCGTCGATTCCCGTGACGCGCATTCCGCTCGCGACCACGTGGGCCGCCACCGGGTCGCCGCCACCGCAGCCGAGGTCGAGAACGTCGCTCCCCGGCGACAACAGCGACACGAAGCGCTCGATCCATGGCTTGTCGCTCCAGGTTCCGGCGCGACGGTCCGCATCCCAGGCACGCGCATGCCGCTCGTAGTGCGCTGGAATGCCGTCTGCCAAATCAGTCATTGGGGACTTGCTGCGCTCTGAGCCCATAAACTCCCCGTGCGTAACGAAAAGGGCTCCGTTGGAGCCCTTTTCCTTACGTGGCGGAGAGGGAGAGATTCGAACTCTCGAGATCTACCCCAACCGGCTTCGCCGGCCGGGGACCCCGACAGTTGAAAACCGCTCCGCCTTCGGCTCCGCTGATGAGCGTCTCGAGAGTTCGGGCCACGTCTTGCTTGCGTAACGAAAAGGGCTCCGTGGGAGCCCTTTTCCTTACGTGGCGGAGAGGGAGAGATTCGAACTCTCGAGACGCTCATCACGTCTGCCCGCTTTCGAGGCGGGTGCCTTCAACCGCTCGACCACCTCTCCGTACGCCCGGCCGTGGCTGCCGGGGCAGCCCCTTTTATAGGACGGTCCCGTCCCCGGCTCCTTGCAGGCCGCGCTCGCGCGCTCCCTGGCGGCGCCGTTCAAAGAACGCTCGCAACTGCGCCGCCGTCTCGCCGGCGAGGACCCCGGGAACGACCTGGACCCGGTGGTTGACGGCCTCCGACGCGAAGACGTCGATCACGCTGCCGGCTGCGCCGCCCTTCGGATCGGGGCAGCCGAACACGACCCGCTCGATGCGCGCCGCCACGATCCCCCCGGCGCACATCGCGCACGGCTCCTTGGTCACGTAAAGCTGCGCGCCGATCAGCCGCCAGGCGCCGATGCGCGCCGCGGCCTCGCGGATGGCGAGAATCTCCGCGTGGGCCGTCGGGTCGGCGCGCAGTTCTTTTTCGTTGCGCGTTTCGACGACGAGGTCGCCCATGACCAGCACGCAGCCGATCGGCACGTCGCCGGCCCGCTCGGCCTCGGCCGCGAGCAGCATCGCCGCGCGCATGCGGGCGGCGTCGAGGTCCTCCATGCAGCGTGCTTCCGCCGCGCGGGCGGAACGCCTTGGCGGACTCCCGCCGCACGCCGCGAACTTGAGCCGGCAATCGCCCCCGGCACGGGAGCCCACAGGTCGATGCGATTCCTCGTTTTCGCCGCCGCCGCCGGCGCGTTGATAGCGCCGTCAGCATTTGCCATGCCCGCCGGAGCGCAGGCGACGCCCGCCCCGGCAGCGACCGTTTCGGCGGACGCACAAGCTAAGGCACGGCGCCTCTACGACCAGGCGCGCGGCGACTTCAAACTGCAGCGCTACAAGGACGCGATCGGCCTGCTCGACCAAGTGGTCGCGCTCGACCCGAGCGCCGCTCGAGCGTACGTGCTGCGCGGCGACAGCAAAGACGAACTGGGCGACAACCGCGCGGCACTCGCCGACTACGACGCTGCGATCGCCATAGCGCCCGACTACGCCTATGCCTACTCGACGCGCTGCGACACCAAACGCGAACTCGACGACCTGCGGGGCGCGCTCGGCGACTGCAACAAAGCGATCGCGCTCGACGCGACCGACGCGCAGACGTTCGAAAACAAGGCCAACGTCGAGCTGGACCTCGGCGACTATACGCCGGCCGTCCGCGACTACACGAAGGCCATCTCGCTCGACGCCGCCTTTTCGCATCCGTACGCCGGGCGCTGCGCGGCCAAACGGGCTCTCGGCGACCTCGACGCCGCGATCGCAGATTGCGACCAGGCCGTCAAGATGGACCCCGCCTATCCCAACGCGTTCTACTTCCGGGGCGCGGTCGAGATCGACCTGAAGCGCTACGCGGACGCCGTCGTGGACTTCACGTCGGTCCTGCGGCTGAGCCCGGGGCACGTCGCCGCCTACTACTACCGCGGCATCGCGCACCTCAAGAACGGCGACTTGGACGCCGCGCTCGCCGACGCGAACGCGTACGTGGCCGCGGTAGGCGGCGATCCGGACGGGTACCGCCTGCGCGGCGAGGTCTATGCGGCGCGCAACGATACGGCCAAGGCGGTCGCGGACCTCACCGTCGCGCTGAACGCCTATCGCAATGCCGGCGACGCGCGCGCGGCCGCGACCGTGCAGCAGATGCTCGACAAACTCGGCGCCGCCAAAGCATAAAGGGAAGCCGCCGAGCGCGAGACTCGACGGCTTCCAACAACGCGCGCCCGGAGGGATTCGAACCCCCGACCTCAGCCTTCGGAGGGCTGCGCTCTATCCAGCTGCGCTACGGGCGCACGCGCGTGCGTTTCGCGGTGCCGCCCCGCGGCACCCGGCGGCAGCGGCTTAGCGCTGCGACTCGTCGCCCGGCAGCGGCGCGGACGTCGGGAGGTGCTTGAACAGGTCGAGCTTGTGCTCGACCAGGCCGCGGTAGAACTTCCGGACGCAGTCCGGGTGGCCGAAGAAGTACGTTCGCGCGTACGCCAGATCGTCGCCCGACGAGTCGGGGACGTAGTGCGAGATCTCGATCTCCTCCATCTGGCCCCGGTCGACCGGGTGGGGACAGAAATCGCAGGGGATGGTGGACATAGGCGTTCGTGTACCTCGGGCTCCGGGCCGGCCCGGCCGCTTCGCGCGGCCCAGGCCGGTCCTAATTCTGGTGACTCGGGCAGGATTTGAACCTGCGACCTAGGGCTTATGAGTCCCCCGCTCTACCGCTGAGCTACCGAGCCGTTCTTGTAGTCGATTGCGGGCGAATTCGACACCCGCGTTGCCCTTAACCCTCCGGCCGCCCGGAGGGCTGCACCCGGCGGAAGGAACCCGGCGGCCTCGGTGGCTATTTTGCACCATGGACGTGCGACGTTTGGGGCGGCTCCTCTTTACCGTCTCCCTGGCTTTTGCATCCCTCGGCCTGCCCGCCCGGGCCGACGACGACGCGACGGCGCTCCTCGCCAAGCACAAGGCCTACGTCGGCTGGGAGCTCGGTGACGGCTCGATCAAGACGCTCGATAAGAAAGGTGCGATCGCGCGGCGCGGCAAGGACGGCGCGCGCGTCGACACCTATTCGACGCACGAGGCCGACGTCGGCATCCTCTATCGCCTGGACGAAACATCGGTCAAGACTGGCTCCGGCTTCAGCCAAGGCTTCAACGGCAACAAGTTCTGGTACGCCAGCTCGAACGGATTCGTCGTGCCGAACGTGGGCGAATCGCGCGGCGACATCCTGGCACAACGCGTCGTGTTCGCCGAAGCGACGACGAAGCTTCAAGGCACGGTCGTCCGTCACGACACGATCGACGGGACGCCGGTCACCGTTGTCCGCGAGCTCTTGCCCAGCAAGGTCCCGCTCGACCTGTTCGTCGATCCGCAGACCGGCGCGTATAAGAAATACGTCTACGACCCGGAGGGCGCGTCGCCGACGAAGGTCGACATCGACGCATACGCCGACGCCCTTGGGGGCAAGAAGGTCGTCTCGACCTGGCACTATGAGGACTCGCCGAACACGCACTACTACGACACGATCGCCGCGAATCAGACCTTCCCAGACTCCGCCCTGAGCCCGCCGCCGCCGACTGCGAAGTGGACCTTCGCAACGGGCAAGACGATCCCGCTGGAGGTGACCCCGCAGGCCATCTACGTGCTCGCCACCTTCAACGGCGTTCAGGGAAGGTTCGTCCTGGACACCGGC
>Ga0182012_10002391_pt1 | contig 20277 bp, 16 predicted proteins | sample 612S2SmetaG_FD_120486 | JGI IMG/M metagenome (GOLD analysis project Ga0182012, IMG submission 120486) | Permafrost microbial communities from Stordalen Mire, Sweden - 612S2S metaG | ecosystem: Environmental > Terrestrial > Soil > Wetlands > Permafrost | place: Sweden: Stordalen | collected...
GCCGCAGAGACTGGTTTCCTTAACCGTGGTGCAGAGGTCGACAAGCAGGTCGAGGTCATCCATCGATCCCTGGCCGGCGCAGATGCGGGTGAGGATGGTGTGCATCTGGGCGGTGCCGGCGCGGCAGGGGATGCACTTTCCGCAGGACTCGGTCATGCAGAACTCCATGAAGAAGCGAGCCACGTTGACCATGCAAGACGTGTCGTCCATAACGATCATGCCGCCGGAGCCCATCATGGCTCCGACTTTTACGAGCGCATCGTAGCTGACGCCGATGTCGAGCAACTCCGCTGGAAGACAGCCGCCGGAAGGTCCGCCGGTCTGGACAGCCTTGAAGGTGTGGCCGTCGGGTACGCCACCGCCGATGCCTTCAATGATGTCGCGCAGCTTGATGCCCATGGGCACTTCAACCAGGCCGGTGTTGGTGATTTTGCCGGTGAGGGCGAAGACCTTGGTGCCTTTGCTGCGTTCCGAACCCATGCTTGCGAACCACGCACCGCCTTTGCGAATAATGGGCGCGATGTTGGCGAAGGTCTCAACATTGTTGATGAGGGTTGGCTTGCCCCACAGGCCGCTTACCGCGGGGTAGGGAGGCCGGGGCTTAGGCTGGCCGCGCTTGCCTTCAATGGAGGCGATGAGGGCTGTTTCTTCACCGCAGACGAAAGCTCCGGCGCCGAGACGAATTTCCACATCGAAGTTGAAGGGCGTGTTGCAGATGTTGTTGCCGAGCAGGCCGCGGCGGCGTGCATCGCGCAGGCAGTTGGTGAGGCGGGCCACAGCGAGCGGATACTCGGCGCGGACGTAGACAAAGCCCTTGCTTGCGCCAACCGCGTAGGCGGCGATGGCCATGCCTTCCACCACGCGCTGCGGATCGCTCTCGAGAACGCTGCGGTCCATGAATGCGCCGGGGTCGCCTTCGTCTCCGTTGCAGATGACGTATTTCAAATCGCCGCCGGCCTTGGCTACCGTGCCCCACTTGAGGCCGGTGGGATAGCCACCGCCGCCGCGACCGCGCAGGCCGCTGGCCGTGATCTGCTGGATCACGTCGTTGGGCGCCATCTCGGTGAGCGCTGTGACGAGAGCCCGGTATCCGTCGCGGGCGATGTAGTCGTCGATTTTTTCCGGATCGATGTGCCCGGAGTTTTCGAGCACTACGTGAACCTGCTGCTCGAAGTGATCGCGCAGATCGCATTGCAGGGCCGCAACCGGCTCGCCGCCCAGGCTGGAGGCGATGGCCTCCGCGTGACTGGCGTTGCAATGCTGGTAGAGAATTTCTTCGGGATCGACAAGGACCAGAGGGCCGGCCGCGCACAGACCCATGCAACCGGTGCGACGTACGAATGTGTTTTTGCCTTGTGCGGCGACTGCCTTGGTCAACGCATCCTTCAATTGATCGGAGTGCTGGCTGAGGCAGCCGGTGCCCATACAGACATTGATCTCGTTGTCGTATTTGGCATATTCGGCTTTTGTAGCTTCGGCTATTTGTTCAAGCTCTTCGATGGTCATTCAACGGCCCACCTTTCCAGTTGTTCGAGCATCTGCTCCCCGGTCATCTGGCCACAGAGTTCGCCATCGGTGAGGACCACCGGGGCGCGGCCGCATGCGCCGACGCAGCGAGCGGTCATGAGGCTGATTTTGCCGTCTTTGGTGGTTTCGCCCTGGGGGATGCCGAGACGCTTTTCAGCCGCTGCCACAAGCGTGTCCGTGCCTTTGATGTAGCACGCCGTGCCGGTGCAGATGGTCATGGTGTGCTTGCCCGGCGGCTTGAGGCTGAAATGGTGATAGAAGGTGACCACTCCATAGGCCTGGCTGAGCGGGACGCGCAGGGAACGGGCGACGAAGCGGATGGAATCGTCGTCGAGGTAGCCGAACGCGGATTGCACGGTGTGGAGCGTTTCAATGAGCGCGTGGCGGGCAAACCCATTCTTGCGCATGGTGCCGTTCACGATCTTCCAACGTTTGTCGTCGCTTGGCAGCGGCGGAGGTGTGAAAGCTGGCACGATTTCCCTCCCGGATGCGGACAATCAGGGTGCAAAACGATTGTGCTTTTGCGTCCTGCTTCTTGTCTATCTTTGTTGTACTTGGCGAGGCTTGAAGCAGCCGTGACAGTGATCACGCGTCGGTATGTCGTACCACAATGCGGAGCAGGGTTCCAAAACAGAAAGGCCCGCCTGTTGTGGATGTACTTTTGAATGATTGATCTGGATTGAAGAGTCGTGGCTAGCCGAGCGCCGGCAAGTGATCGGAGATTCCGAATAGAAAAATAAATCCGATGATGCAGCTGTAGGCCGCACCAGCCCAGGCGATGGCGTGATAAAAGCGGGGATTGTGCCCGGTAGCGCTGAAGGCTCCGCCCATGGAGGCGGTCATAAGTGCGTTCATGGCAACCAGGCCGATGGAGAAAGCCAGCAGGCCCAGCATGCCACGGGAAGTTCCGCCCAGATTGGCGGTCAGAAAGAAAAGTGCCAACTGGCTGGGTGTTTCCGCGCCGACGCCATGCAGAATGCCGATGAGGAAAACGGATTTTCCGTTGTACATCCACTGAAAGCGATCGGGTTTGGGGGCTTGGCGATTCCAGATGCGGCGCACCTTCCAGGCAAGCCACAGGACTCCGTTGATGGCAATGGCGAGGCGGCTTTCAATCCGGCTGTGAGAGTGGCCATGGGCATCTTTGCGGAGGATTCCGGCAACCACGCCGATGCCGAGGATGATGAGCGTAAGGCCAATCAGGCGCTCGGTCCAGTGGTCGAGGCCCTGGGGCAGGCCCAGGTGCAGTTCGAGGACGGCTATACCGAGTGCGGCCACAGTGAATGCGTGGCCGAGGGCGTACGTCATGCCTAAGCGGAGGCCGCTGCGCCAGTTACGCTGGACGGCCGTGATGTCGGAGATGGCCGCCAGGTGATCGTAGTCGAAGCCATGGCGCAGGCCCAGCAGCAGGCACGAGCCAAGCGCGGCATCGAGTTTCCAGTCACTGAAAATGGCAACCACGAAAGCCAGTATAGTCCAGAATCGTTGCGATTGGGGTGATGCGGGCCCTGCTTTTTCTTATACAAAGGTTTAGGGGGTAGCACGAATTTTAATTTCGTAGCCTTGATATTCGATGGTCACGACCGTCTTTCCGAACAAGGTGCTTTCAGATTCGGCGCGGGCGTGAGTGGCCTCCGCGAAGCCGTTCAAGTTCTCATACTGGCGCATGACCTGGGTGGGACCGGTGAAAACGGAGATGCTTTTGGAGGCGGTTCCCTGGAGCTGCACGAGCGACTGATCTTTCGCGTCGACCCAAATTGATCCAACTATCAGGCTGGGTGCTTTTTGTTTGGGGTCGATGGACAAGACATAGCAGTCGCGGCCGTTGATGCGCTCGATGCCGCCGGGCTTCAACTTCATCTCATAATTTGCGGAAGTGATCCAGGAACCCTCTCTGACTCCAGGCTGGTTGATGCGTTTTTCGTTATCGAGGATTGATTGGAGAACGAATTTTCGGAGCAATTCCGAACCGCTTTCGGAGAGGATTGCATAACTCTTTCCTGCCTCTTTTTCATAGGTGGTCTTGACGGTCATTTCAGCTGCGGGATGGGTCTCGTCGTTGTTGCGATAGACGGAGTAATGCTCGGTTACGGTGTAGGAAGCGATGCTGCCGAGCCTGGCTTTGACGGCGGCATCAACGCCGCGAATGATGGAGGATTCATCGGGCTGTTGCGCGCGGACGAGCGGAATCCAAAGGATCGCCAGAACAAGGACGCCGGGAATGCCAAGCCGCAGACGCCGAGGGGTGTGGTTGTTGAAATACATCACAGGATCAAGTTTAAATCGCGAAGGCCTGAACCTTTTGCGGCTCAAATGAATGGGGCTTGTTTGGAGTTGAGGTTTCCCGCCCTTGCGATAGGAAAAAATCGCAAGGATGGGGCACGGCGCTTTTTGGGGCGCCCGACACAGCGTTCATTAGAGCCCCAACCTGCCAATGCAAGTCGTAACGCTCAGGATTCGAGAAGGGAGGCTTCTTCAATGCTTGCGCGATTGTTTTTTGCTGGCTTGACAAGCAGGGTCTTGATTTCCCATGGAGTGAGTGCAACGGCTTGATCGAGATCGAGTGGCCCGCTCTTGAGTGTGGCTTGCGTTGAGATTCCAGAGCGTTCCTGAATGCGGAGGATGGTTGCCTCGGGCGCATGTTCGGCTCTCTTGATGGCCAGGACCCAGACGTTGCGCGGCATGATTTCAAGGAACGAGTTTTCCCAGGGCTCACTTCCGTGGTGGGCTGAATCCATGACGTATTCAGCAGGCGTCTGAAGTTCTTCGGCGCGGCGGTCGAGGGCGAGTTCGTGCCAGGGGCCACGACCGGCCATGAGCCAGAATCTCCGCTCCTGGCGGCCTTGATCCTGCCAGGCGTTGATGTCGTTCGTGGGCACCTTGGCCGGGTTGTGACGGGCAAAGGGAGCGGAACGAATAAGGACAGTGCGAAAGAGTCCGTTGAGGCAGTCGTAACTGTAGGTGGAGTTATTAACGAGCGCCATGGTGTAGTCGTTTCCGCTCACGACGCCCTCGACGGCGGCCCAATCCTGATAAGGCTCTTCTTCGCCGTTGGTGCGGCGTTCGAGCACCTGGCCGGGGACTCTGGCGAAGATCTTCGGTTTGGCGAGCGCGGTGGGAATTTCGAGCTTGAGCATCTGTTCGTGCTGACGCCAATCGATGACAAAACGAAGTTCAACGAAATCGGCACCGGCAAATTGGGCAATGTCCAGGACAATCTCCGAGTCCTGCCAACGGGCGCGCTGGCGCGTGACGCGGGTTACGGGGCCGTCTTCTACGACGGTGGAGGAGACAAGCATTGGGCGGCCTATCTCCTGGCGAAATTGACTGATGCCGTGCGCCCAGGTGTCGCTGGTGTCGCTGATGGCGATAAGGCCTAACGGGCCGGCAAGCAACTCTGTGCCGTCCTGCGCTTTCAAGGATGAGATTCCAAAGCCGGTGTCGGAGATGGTGACGAAGTCACTGTAGGACTCAGGCGTTGGCTCGGGGCCATGAGAAAGCTCGAAGACCTTGTAGCCGCAAGGGGGCAACTCGACCCACGCGGACAAGCGCGGATTCCAAAGGGACATGCTGGCCGGCGGACGCCACTGGATGGGAATCTTTGTCCCATCCTTTGCGGAAAGATGCGTAATGGGTGCGTTGCCGGAGGGATTCTCATCGGGGTTGTATTCAAGCAGGGCTTTGCGCTTCCAAGGGAGGGGATTGAATGCGAAGACAGCGCTCTCTTCGACAGCGCTGAGGTCGACGCGTTTGGCCATGGCTTCGAGTGTCTCGACCTTTGTGGATTGGGCTACTTCGCAGGCAGAACCGACGCTATCGCGGACATCCTGGTAATCGGAGTATAGGGAAGTTCCGGCCATCATATCGTGAAACTGGCAGAAGAGAACCTTCCACCAGGCTTCAGCGTATTGTTCGGCCGGATAGGTGCGGCTATAGTGAAGCGCACCTACGAGCGAAATGGTTTCCGCTTCGCCCAGCCAGCGCTCGGCGCGGCGGTTGAGGGCTTTGCCTTCGCCGTGGGCGGAATAGCATCCGCGTGCGTGGTGTTGCAATTCACCCTTGATGACGGGGAGGGCAGAGAAGTTTGGGGAACTCTCGACGGCATGGAAGAAATCGCTCAGAGTGCTGAAGCGGAGTTCGGGCAGCGTTGGGTCTTTGCGCAGATCGAGGATGGTGCGGATCTGTTCTTTTGTGATGGCGCCGCCGTGATCGCCGACTCCGAGGAAGAAGGCCGCGTGATCGAGGCCGGGAGCGAATGCGGAATTGGCCGCGGGGCGAATGAGATCGGCGCCGGCATCGTAATCGCGCCAGATTCTGTTGACCAGAACACGGGAACCGTCCGGGCCTTCCCACCAGAAGACGAGCGGAAGCTTCATCTCATGCTCCTGAGGGCGCTGGAAGGCATAGTAGCCGTAGCCGGCACGCTTGAGGATGGTGGGCAGACCGGCAGCGTGACCAAAAGAATCGGGATTAAAGCCGATCTTCACATCGACGCCCAGGGCGCGTTGGCAATACTGCTTGCCGTAGAGTGAGTGGCGAATGAAGCTTTCAGTGGAGGGAATGTTGCAATCGGGCTCGACGGGCCAGCCGCCGACAACTTCCCAGCGGCCTTCGCGGACGCGTTGCTGAATTTCGGAAAACATCGCGGGATCGGCGCGCTCGACCCAGCGGTAGTGGGCGGATGAGGAATGGCTGTAGCAGAAGCCGGGTGTCTCCGTCATTCGATTCAGCGCGCTGCGGAACGTGGTGAGCACGGTATCCGCTCCATCGCGCCAGGGCCAGAGCCATGCGGCGTCGATGTGGGAGTGACCGATGATATGGAGGACTTTTCCGTTGACGGAGGCGGTTGCGGCTGGTTGTTGCGAGAGGATTGGAGTGACCGCGATTGCACCCAGCGAGGCTGTTCCTTGCAGAAGAAAATTGCGGCGTGAGATTCTGCTCTTAGTGTTACTCATTGCTTTGTTCCTTCAGATCTTTTTGGCCGGTTTCGGTTGGGCCGTGGTCCAGGGCGAGGCGCAGGGACGGGGCAGTGAGCGCGGCCATGAGTGCGGCCACATCGCCGATATGCTTCCCTAATACGGACGGCAGAAGTTCGCAGGCAGCGGCTGCCTGGGGCAAGGCTTCTGCGGCGATTACATTGCGGGCCGGACCGAAGATACGCTCGCCGAGGACGACACCGAGCGATCCGAAGACGATGACCTGCGGATTGAGTGCGTCGATGAGGAGTGCAAGGCCGCGGCCCATCCATGTGCCGGCTACCTCGGCAACTTGCAAGGCTTCGTTTTGATTCTCGACCATGGCGCTGACTAATTCGGATATGGGGCTTTGAGTATTCCAGCGCGAGGGGAACATTTGTGCAGCTAATTCGATCAACCCGGCGCCGGAAGCGAAGGACTCCCAGGAACCGCGCTTGCCGAAGCCAAGAGGGCCATCTTCGGCGAGGCGCCAGTGGCCGACTTCGCCGGCTGTGTCGGTCGCACCGCGAAGGATGCTTCCATTGACAATGAAACCCGCGCCGATGCCAGTGCCGAAGGTGAGAAAAATGAGGTGCTGCAGGTTTGTGCGAGCCTTGCCGACGCCGAAGTGGAACTCGGCCAATGCGCCGGCGTTGCCATCGTGCTCAATGAATACGGGGAGGTTTGGGAACTTTTCGCTTAGGTGTGACTTGAGCGGGAGGTTGTGCCAGCCGGGAAGATGTGGCGGGTTGATGAGGAAGCCTTCCTGAATTCTGAGGGGGCCGCCGATGGAAATGCTGATGGCTGCGATGGATCGAGCTTCGTGGGATGCGGCGGCGATCAGGGTTTGAAGGTTGTCGAGGATTTCAGGGAAGACTTCGGCGAAGGGTTGCTCAGCTCGCGTGGGCATCTCGATTCGTTGAAGAATTTGGCCGCTGGGCGTGCCTTCAACACAGGCGGTTTTAGTGCCGCCGACATCGAGGCCGAGGATCGAATGTTTGAGGTGCCGGTCCTTGTCCATGGAATCGCTCGCGAATGTCCACAATACAGGAGAGCGGGGCTTGCCCGTCAATGATAGCGGTCAGAGTTGCCGTATGGGGTTGAGGCATTCATGCGCTATGCTTGTCTGCGGTGTGAGGCATTTCCGTGGCTGACAAAACCCATCCGAAACGAGGACCGCACGAAGTGGTGCTGCGGCGTGGCGTGGCGGTGTGCGGAGTCGTGCAGGGAGTGGGGTTTCGGCCGTTTGTTTATAGGCTGGCGAAGGAAGAAGGACTGACCGGCTCGATCGGGAACGATACGGATGGCGTGACAATTGAGATTGAGGGGCCGGAGGAGCGCGTAGAGGCGTTTTTGAAGCGGCTGCGCGACGAGATGCCGCCGCTGGCGCGGATCGATTCTATTGCTGTGAGGGAATTGGCGGCGATCGGAGAGATTGATTTTCGGATTGTGCAAAGCGAGGTCAGGGGCCAAGTGAGCACGGGGATTCCGGCGGATGCTGCGACGTGTGCGGACTGTTTGCGCGAGTTGCTGGACCCGGCTGATCGGCGCTACCGGTATCCGTTTTTGAATTGCACCAATTGCGGACCGCGATACACGATCACGCGACGGATTCCGTATGACAGGCCGCAGACTTCGATGGCGCAATTCACGATGTGCGCGGCGTGCCAGGCGGAGTACGACGATCCGGGGAATCGGCGATTCCATGCGCAGCCGAATGCTTGCTGGGAGTGTGGGCCGCGGGTAACGCTGGTGGGCCGCGATGGCGGCGTGATTTCTGTCGATGATCCGGTGTCTGAATGCATTGAGCGCCTAACTGCCAGCGATATCGTGGCTATCAAGGGGATTGGCGGATTTCATTTGAGCGTGGATGCTACGAATGAGGCTGCTGTAATGCGGCTGCGCGAGCGCAAGCACAGGTATGGAAAGCCGCTTGCGGTGATGGTTCGGGACTTGGCGGCGGCACGGGAAGTCTGCGTGTTAACAGCGGCGGAGGAAGCGCTGATACAGACTTCAGCGCGGCCGATTGTGCTGGCGCGAAAGCGAGAAGGCTGTGGAATTGCGGAAGGAGCTGCGCCGGGAATTCCATGGCTTGGCGTGTTCCTGCCTTACGCGCCGTTGCAGCATTTGCTGTTTGCTTCTGGGCGATTGAACGCGCTGGTGATGACTTCCGCGAATTTGAGCGAAGAGCCGATTGCTATCGATAACGATGAAGCGTTGGCGCGGCTGGGCACGATTGCCGATGCGTTTCTTATGCACGATCGGGAGATACTGCAGCGGTGCGACGATTCGGTCGCTGCGATTGTGGATGGTGCGCCGCAATTGATTCGGCGGGCGAGGGGATTTGTGCCGCTTGCTGTGGGACTACCGATTGACGCTCCACCCTTGTTGGCAGTGGGCGGGCATTTGAAGAATGTGTTCGCACTGGCGCGGGGACGGTTTGTTTATCAGAGCCAGCATCTGGGAGATTTGGAAAACCTGACGGGCCTCGAGTTTTTCAAGGAATCGCTTGAACACCTGATGCACACGTTTGAGATTGAGCCGCGGACGGTGGTGCACGATCTCCATCCAGGCTATTTGTCGACAGAGTGGGCGAAGAGATGGGCGCGCGAGAGAGGATTGGAATTGCTTGCGGTGCAGCATCACCACGCGCATGTTGCTGGATGCATGGCGGAACATGGGTTGACGGGTAGGGCGATAGGGCTGGCGCTCGATGGGACTGGATATGGGACGGACGGAAAAATTTGGGGCGGGGAAGTTTTGATTAGCAGGCTCGATGGGTTTGAACGGTTTGCTCATCTGGAGTATGTGCCCATGCCTGGAGGCGATGCAGCTGTGCGGGAGCCATGGAGGATGGCTCTTGGAGCATTGCATGGAGCTGGATTTAATGTCAGCTCGGAGGAGATGTTGGTGTTGTTGGGCGCGAAGGAAAGAGATGTACGAGTTTTGCGGCAAATGATGGAGCGGGGGTTGAATTCGCCACTCACTTCAAGTTGCGGAAGACTGTTCGACGCTGTGGCTGCGGTGGTGCTGGGACGGCGGCGAGTGGATTATGAGGCGCAGGCGGCGATTGAACTGGAAGGAGTCGCCGTTGATGAGTCCGACGATGAAGCTGGTTATCGGATGGAACTTGTGGGTGGGGATTGGGCGGCGCGCGTGCCCGTGGCGATTCGTGCTGTTGAATTATGGAAGGAGTTATTAACTGACTTGCGCAAAGGAGTTTGCAAGCCGCTGATTTCTGCGCGGTTTCATGCGGGAGTTGCGAATGGATTTGTGAAGGCGGCGACGATGGCGCGGGCTGTCACGGGCTTGGGGCAGGTAGTGCTGAGCGGCGGATGTATGCATAATCGCCGGTTGGCGCGGTTGCTGCGGGTGAAGTTACTAGCGGAGGGGTTTGAGGTGTTCCAATATGTCCAGGTTAGCCCGGGGGATGGAGGGCTGAGTTATGGGCAGGCGGCGGTGGCTGCGGCTGTCCTGTCCCGCAGGAGTTAGTGGTCCCCCACCCCATTCGGCAAGCTCAGGGCAGGCTCTTGCGATAGGAAGAAATCGCAAAGATGGACCACGTTGGTCTGTGTGAGGGAAAGACGGATCGAATGGGTCCGTGGCTGCCCACCCTTTCCGCAGAAAACGCGGAAAGGATGGGGCACCCAGACTTATTCGAGATAGTAAGGCGAAGACTAGCCTGAGAGGCGGACTAGCTGCTGGGCTTCAAGCCGCGGGCCGAGGATGGACATGCGGGGGATGCGGCCGCGGACCATGGCTACTTCATCGCAACGGTGGAGGCGAGGGCAGATTTGGCAATCCTTGAATATTTTGTCGGGCAGCTCGGATTTGTCTTCAACGACGCGGAATCCATATTTGAAAAAGAAGTCGGGGATGCGCGTGAAGAGGCATACGGACTGGATGCCGTGCAGTTCGGCTTCTTCAATCAGCGTGCCGAGAATGCGGCCGCCTGCGCCCTGTCCCTTGGCTTCAGGCTTGACTACGATCGAGCGGACTTCGCACAAATGTGGGCCGTAGAAGTGGAGCGCGCCGCAGCCGAGGAAGACACCGCCATCGGATTCGGCAACAGTGAAGTCGCGGATGTTCTCGCATATCTCAGGAAAGGGACGCTTGAGAAGCGTGCCGTCGGTGGAGAGCGAATTCACAAGGTCGTAAACGTTTGACGCGTCTTGAAGGAGGGCCTTACGCACTAACATGGGCGGCCTCCCCATTCTCGATTTTGACCAGGGCAGCGACGCGCTCCGATGCATCGGCGAGGGCCTGATGGACGCGGGTGCGTGCGGTGCCACCAAGGACATCGTGGCAATCGATCGTGGCGTTGAGGCTGACGGCGGCGAAGAAGTCTTCGTCGAACTCGGGGCCGAAAACTCGCAGTTCGTTGATGGTGAGGTTGCGCAGTTCGACGCCTTCCTTGAGCGCGAAGCGGACGACGTTGCCGATTTTCTCGTGTGCAGTACGGAAAGGAACGCCCTTGTGGACGAGATAGGTGGCGGCGGCCATGGCGTTGAGAAAGCCATGCTGTGCAGCCTCGGCCATGCGGTCACGATTGAACTGAATTGCGGCTGTGAAGCGCGCGACGAGGGTGAGCATGGGCGCGACGAATTCAACGGAGAAGGCCGGTTCTTGCGTCTCCTGCATGTCTTTATTGTAGGCCAGAGGCAGGCCTTTGAGCTGCAGCGTTACGGCTTGCGCAGCGCCGTGAATGCGACCGACCTTGGCGCGGATGAGTTCGGTGAGGTCGGGGTTTTTCTTTTGCGGCATGGCGCTTGAGCCGGTAGAAAATGCTTCAGGCAGGTTGATAAATCCGAACTCCGCCGTGGCGAAGAGCGTGATCTCTTCGGCGAAACGGCTGAGATGCAGACCAACGAAGGTGAGCTCTTGGAGGTACTCGAGGATGAAATCGCGATCACTGGTGGCGTCGATGGAATTAGCGGTGGGCGCGGTGAAACCCAACTCCTTCGCCGCAATGGTGCGGTCAAGCGCGAGCGTGGCTCCGGCGACGGCGCCTGAACCGAGCGGGCAGTAGTTGAGACGTGTGGCGCATGCTTGAAGGCGGCCAGCGTCGCGAAGAATCATCTCGACATAAGCGAGCAGCCAATGGGCTACGAGGACAGGCTCTGCGCGCTGCATGTGTGTGTAGCTGGGCATGACGGCGTCACACGAAGCCGTAGCCTGGTCGATCAGAGCGCGAGCCCATGCAGCAAGTGCGGCAATGACTTCGTCGATCTGCGCGCGCACATAGAGGCGCAGATCGGTGGCGATCTGTTCATTGCGGCTGCGGCCAGTATGGAGTTTGAGGCCGAGGGAGCCGATGCGCTCGACTAACTGAAGCTCCACGAAATGGTGAATGTCTTCGGCGGATGGATGATCGCGCACAAGGGCCTTGCCGGCTTCCGAGGAGTGGTCGCCGGCGATGGAGTCGAGTGCTGCGCGGATCTGGATTGCTTCTTCCGCAGTGAGAATATCAGCGGCGTAGAGAGCCGAGGCGTGCGCCTTGCTGGCGGCGACCTCCTGAGGAAGAAGGCGCCAGTCAAAAACAATGGAGCGTTGCCATTTTTCGAAGTCTGCGTCGAGCGGCTCGCGAAAGCGGCCTGACCACATCTTTACGGATTGTTGTTCGTTCGACATTGAATTGTTTCTGCTTCCTTAGCCTTCAGTTTGATTGGCTTGTTCGTCTGGCTCTTCCGGCGCGCAGTCGCAGCTAATCAATTGTTCGTGGCAGCGGGGACATTGTTCCCAGTCGCAGCCGGCATGATGGTAGTGCCCCGGTAACGCGCCACAGTCATGGCACCTATGATCCGGCGGTTCCGGCTCATTTCCGACCTCGCTGCCGTACAGAACCGGATCGAAGTCTCCATCAACAGTCTTGACCGGTAACTTTACGCACCCCTCAGCCTCGTTCATTTCGAGTTCGCAATACTTGCAGATGGCCATCGCTATTCCTTCTCCTTGCTGCTGTTCAATTTGGGCATTTCGCTGCCTTTGCTGAGGGTGAGCAGGCCGGCTGCGGCGTAGGTGAGGAGCTTATCACGGGTGTCTGCGATGTCGAGATTGCGCATGGTGAGCTGGCCGATGCGATCGCGCGGGGAGAAGGTGGATTCGGTCTTCTCCATGCTGAGGCGCTCGGGATGGAAGGTGAGGTTGGGCGACTCGGTGTTGAGGATGGAGTAGTCGTTGCCGCGGCGCAGCTCGACGGTGACTTCGCCGGTGATGGGTTTGGCGACCCAGCGCTGGGCCGACTCGCGAAGCATGATGGCCTGGGAGTCGAACCAGCGGCCCTGATAGAGCAACCGACCGAGTTTGCGGCCATTGTCGCGGTACTGCTCAATGGTGTCTTCGTTGTGAATGCCGGTGATGAGGCGCTCGTAGGCGATGAAGAGCAAGGCGAGGCCGGGCGCTTCGTAGATGCCGCGGCTCTTGGCTTCGATTATGCGGTTTTCGATCTGATCCGACATACCGAGGCCGTGGCGACCGCCGATTTTGTTCGCTTCGAGAAGAAGCTCGACAGGATCGCTGAATTGGCGGCCGTTGAGCGCGACGGGAAAGCCCTCTTCAAAGCGGACCACGACTTGTTCGCGCTGGATTTCTACATCGTCGCGCCAGAAGGCTTTGCCCATGATCGGCTCGACGATTTTGATGGATGTAGAAAGGTGCTCCAGGTCTTTTGCTTCATGCGTTGCGCCGAGAATGTTGGAGTCGGTGGAGTAGGCCTTCTCGGAGGACATCTTGTAGGCGAAGCCGGAGTGTTGCATAAACGCGGACATCTCGGCGCGGCCGCCTAGTTCGTCGATGAAAGCGGTGTCGAGCCAGGGCTTGTAGATCTTGAGGTTCGGATTGACGAGCAGGCCGTAGCGGTAGAAGCGCTCGATGTCGTTGCCTTTGAAAGTGGAGCCATCGCCCCAGATATGGACGTCGTCCTCTTGCATGGCGGAGACCAGCATGGTGCCGGTGACGGCGCGGCCGAGTGGAGTTGTGTTGAAGTAGTACACGCCGCCGGTGCTGATGTGGAAGGCTCCGGACTGAAGCGCCGCGATGCCTTCGCGAACAAGCGGGCCGCGGCAATCAATGAGGCGGGCTTTTTCAGCGCCGTATTCGAGGGCCTTGCGCGGAATCTCGTCGTAGTCGGTTTCGTCGGGCTGGCCAAGATTGGCCGTGTAGGCATAGGGAATGGCGCCCTTCTGCTTCATCCAGTGCAGGGCAGCGGAAGTGTCGAGCCCACCGGAGAAAGCAATGCCGACTTTCTGGCCGACGGGCAGGGATTCGAGAATTACGGACATGCTTGGGAACCTTTCAAAGCTTCTAGCCGCTAGCTTCTAGCTGCTAGCCGATTCCTGGTTAGGAAATCGGAATTGTGCCAACCTGCAATAGAAAAGCTAGAGGCTAGTAGCTAGCAGCTAAAAGCTCCCAAGTTCGAAAGGCCGCCGAGCAACAACAGCAGTAATGCTTTCTGCGCGTGCATGCGATTTTCGGCTTGATCGAAGACTATGGATTGCGGGCCGTCAAGCACCGCGTCGGTGACTTCGGCGTTGCGGCGCGCGGGCAGGCAGTGCATGAAAACCGCATGACTGGCGGCTTTCGCCATCAGCGCTTCGTTCACCTGGAACGGGCGAAAGATGGGTGCGCGCTTGGTGGACTCATGCTCGAAGCCCATGCTGACGCAGACATCCGTGTAGACGGCATCGGCGTTTTCGACAGCTAACTGCGGGTCTTGCAGGAGACGGATTTCGCAGCCATTGGCCTGGGCGATGTCGCGGGCGAGAGTGACGATTTCGATGTCGGGCGAGTAGCCGCGCGGCGTGGCGATGGTAACGTTGGCGCCGAGTTGCGCGCCGGTGAGCATGAGCGAGTGGCAGACGTTGTTGCCGTCGCCGAGATAAGTGAAGTTGAGCCCTGTGACGGAGCCGAAATGTTCCTGCAGCGTCATGAAGTCGGCCAAAGCCTGGCAGGGATGCTCGAAGTCGGAGAGAGCGTTGATCACAGGGACGCGGGAGTTGGCGGCCATCTCAACAATGGTGTCGTGCGCGTAGGTGCGTAGCACGATGACATCGACCCACCGCTCAACGTTGCGGGCAACATCGGCAACAGACTCGCGCTCGCCGAGTGGGGAACTGGTGTGATCGACGAAGATGGCGTTGCCGCCGAGTGTGTTGATGCCGGTCTCGAAGGCCAGGCGCGTGCGCAGGCTGGGCTTCTCAAACATGAGTACCATCTGCTTGGCGTCGAGGGCGTGGCGATACTCGCGCGGGTTGCGCTTGACGTCGTGGCCGAGCTTCATGATGGCGCGGACTTCGGCACTGGAGAGATCGGCGATGGAACACATATCCTCGCCGGCGAGCCGTGCGGCAGCGGCGAGAATGTCGGGGTCTTTCTGCACGGGCACGGTGATCTCCGGGCGTTCGATGGTTGCTCTGCTAGACATGGTTGGGGCCTCCTGCGGCTTGAGATGCGGAGTGAGATGCGCCGACAGTGCCGGCATGTTCTGTAAAGATTTCGTCGAGCGCGGCAATGGCGGTATCGACATGGGCACGCTCGAGAATGTAGGGCGGCAGGAAACGTAACACCGTGTCGCTTGTGCAGTTGATGAGGATGTGCCGCTTGAGCATTTCGGCTACGGTGAGCTTGGCGAGGTCGGCCGAATCGATCTCCGCGGCAACCATCAGGCCCTTGCCGCGCACGTCGATAATCGCACTGTGACGTGCGGCGAGCGAGCGCAGTTGCTGTTGAAAGTAGTCGCCGACTTCGGTGGCGTGGGCCAGGAGATTTTCTTTCTCGATGTGATCGATAAGTGCGATTGCAACGGCGCAGGCTAGCGGGCCTCCACCAAACGTGGTGCCATGCATACCTGCGTGGATGGCGCGCGCGACTTCTTCTGTGCAGAGAATTGCGCCGAGTGGGATGCCGCCGGCGAGAGGCTTGGCCAGAGTGGTGATGTCGGGCTGAATGCCGTAATGCTGATAGGCGCACCACTTGCCGGTGCGGCCCATGCCGGCTTGAATTTCATCGACAATGAGGAGTGCGCCGGTGGAACTGGCGAGTGCGCGGACTTCGGCGAAGAACTCCTGCGTTAGCGGGCGAATTCCGCCTTCGCCTTGAATGGCCTCGACTAGGATGGCGCAGACTTCGTTGGAGAACTTGACGCGGAGATCGGCTACGTCGTTGAACTTCACGAACTCGACGCCGGGAACGACGGGGCCGAACGGCTCACGATACTTTGCTTTGTACGTCGTCGAGACGGAGCCGAAGGTGCGGCCGTGAAAACTCTGCTCGAGGGCAAGAAACTTTGTGCCGATCTGCTTTCCTTCGCTGCGCAACAGGCCGGCGTGAGCGCGCGCTAACTTCATTGCGCCTTCCCAGGCTTCGGTGCCGGTGTTGGCGAAGAAGACGCGGTCGAGACCGGTGCGCTCGGTGAGACGCATGGCTAGTTCTGCCTGACCCTCGTGATAAAAGAGGTTCGACGTGTGGATGAGGGCGCGGCTCTGACGGGCAATGGCCTCTTCAATTACTGGATGGCCGTAGCCGAGAGCGTTGACGCCAATGCCGCTGAGCAGATCGAGGTACTTCGTACCGTTCTCGTCGACGATGTGCACACCCTCGCCGCTCACGAAGAGAATTGGATTGCGGTCGTACGTGTGAAGCAGAAGCTTTTCTTCCGCAGCGCGAATTTGATCGAGTTTGGTCACTTCAAGTTCTCCATGAGACAACTAGGCCACCATGACTTCGGTGCCGTGGGCTACGCGGGAGCTGCACAGGTCGGGAAGGGAACTGGCAGCTTCGGCAGGCAAGATTCTTACGCGCTTTACGCCGTTCAAAAGAGCTTCACGGCAGGCGCTGAGCTTGGGCAACATACCGCCTGAGATGACGGCGCTTTTGGCCATCTCGGCGATTTGATCGATGGAGAGCCATCGGAGTACCTGCCCGTTTGCGCCCTTGACGCCGGGGACGTCGGTGAGGAAGACAAGCGCGTCGGCACGGCAGGCGATGGCACAGGCCGCGGCCATTTCATCGGCATTGACATTGTAGTATTCGCCGTCGAAGCCGAGGGCCATGGACGAGATTACGGGAACGCCGTTCAACTGCCAGATGGCTTCGATCCAGCGCGGATCGCTGGCAACAATTTCGCCGACGTAGCCGAGGTCGGGGGCAGTGCGTTTTTTGCGGGCGCGGAAAATAAGGCCGTCGCCGCCGGAGAGGCCGACCGCGGGCTGGCCGAGCGCGCCCAGAGCGGCTACGAGGCCCTTATTCACTTTGCCGGCCAGGACCATGATCGCTACATCGCGGGTTTCGGCATCGGTGACGCGGAGGCCGTTGATGAATTCGCTTTGCTTGCCGAGCGCCTTGAGCATGCGGGTCAACTGGACACCGCCGCCGTGAACGACAGCGACCTGATTGCCATCGCGCACAAGATCGGTGATCGCGCGCATCGAACCGTCGAGAAGCGCCGGAGTTTCAAGGCCCGCGCCACCTAGCTTGACTACATACTTCATTCCAGTCCCTCTGCTTCGGGCCAGCCTTGCATTACATTCAGATTCTGCATTGCCTGCGAGGATGCGCCTTTCAACAAATTATCGAGACAACTGACGATCACGGCGCGGCGGCCATCGGACGAAAGCTGAACGCCAATGTCCGCGTAGTTGGTATGCACGACATGCTGGATTTGCGGCAGTGTCTTGTTGTGTAGACGCACCATGGGGCTATGCGCGAAGAATTCACGGTAAATTTGTGAGATGCTTTCCGCTGTCTGGCTGCTGCCGAAGCGAACGTAAATACTGGAGAGAATTCCGCGTGGAATGGGCAACAGATGGGGCGTGAAGACGATTTGATCTTTATCCACGCCGATTTGCTCAAGCAATTCCCCGGTATGGCGATGCGTGAAGAGGCCATACGCGGAAAGATTGTCGGCGGCATACATGAAATGGGTTTTGGCCGTGGGCGCCTTGCCTGCGCCGCTGACGCCACTTTTGGAATCGGCGACGATGCCATGGTCCAGATCCACGAGTCCTGCGGAGACGAGGGGCTTGAGCGCGAGGATGATGGAGGTCGCGTAGCAGCCGGGATTGGCGACGAGGCGTGCGCCGGCAATTTCCACGCGATGCAACTCGGGCATGCCGTAGACGGCTTGCGCCTGTGTCTCCGCGGCTAGCTCGGTGCCTTCGTCTTCGAAGTTGTAGATGGCGCGGTTGGATGATTCAGTTAGTCGCCATGCGCCGCTAAGGTCGATTACGCGCAGACCACGCGCGAGAGCCTCTGGAACCCACTCGCGGGACTGCTCGTGAGGCGTGGCGAGAAACAGAACCTGGACGCCGCGGCTTGTCAACAGCTCCCAGGAAAAGGGCTCGAGTTTGAGGCCGGTTGTGTTGCTGCCTGCCAACTGGGGATGAATCTCTGTAAGTGGAATACCACCCCGGGCCTCGTCTTTCGCGTCAACCCGGCCGGCAAAAATGGGCGGCACAGATTTGAGACGGGGGTGATGGATCAGCAACCGAGCCAGCTCTGCTCCGGCATACCCTGTTACTCCTATCACTGCGGTTTGTACGGTATTGGTCATGACTCCAGGATCGTCCTCAAGCGGGCTTCTACTTCGGTTGCCCGGCGCGGGTCGGGACAAATAACCAATACTGTGTCGTCGCCGGCGATGGTGCCGACTACTTCGGGCCATGCCTCGCGGTCGAGTGCCGCGGCCACCGGCTGAGCTCCGCCCATAGCGGTGCGCACTACCACCTGGTTCATTGCCTGGCGAACGCGCAAGCCGAAACTCTCAAGCATCTCTGTAACTGTAGGCGGGGCGTCGTCCGCGATTGCGATGGAGGCGCCGTTGCTTCCGTTGGCGTTGGGCAGGGAATAGCCGCCGGGGCCTTTGGACAGGCGCAGTTCGTGGATATCGCGCGAGAGTGTGGCCTGTGTGACTTCAAAGCCGCGACGGCGCAATTTGCGGCGCAACTCGTCCTGGTTGGAGACCAGGGAGTTTGCGATCAGTTCCCGAATTGCGCTATGCCTTTGAAATTTCATGGCGGACTCTCGATCGACCTTCCGGATGTGCCGGACAAATCGAAAGCGCGGCTCGCATGCTGCGGCCGCGCTTGTATAAATATACACCGGAAATGAATAACTATGCAAGAGAGATTTGGGGTTTTTGACAGAGAGTTTTCCTATCGATTTTGTAATTGTTCAGGGGCTTAGGCGGTCCCGGACTTCTTGCGGCGTTTATCTTCGTACATGGATTGGTCGGCCTTGGCGAGGAGCGCATCGAGGGATTCATGCTCGGCGAGGATCGAGGTTACCTGACCGATGCTGAAGCTCAGGGCGACTTTATGGCCGGCAGAGGAGTTGCGCTCCGTGGAGGCATCACGGAGGCGCTGAACGGCAACTGAGACGGCAGAATCGTTAAACTGGCCGGCTACGGCGAATTCGTCGCCGCCAATGCGGCCGATTACGTCGGTTTCGCGGAATGTCGCCTGGACCAGTTCCGCTATCTCGCGCAGCGTGGCGGAGCCGACTCCGTGGCCATGGACATCATTGATCTGTTTCAGGTTATCCAGGTCCACGAACAGCACGGAAAAGGGGACTTTCGAGCGCTGTGCGAGGCGGAGGGCCTGCTCGGCAAGGATCTTGAATCCTCTCAGGTTATAAAGGCCGGTCAACTCGTCGCGTAGGGACAGGTCGTGAATCTCGGCCTCCATGCTTTTGATGTACCAGACAAGAAGCATCAAGAGGGAAAACGACAGAGCCACGGAAAGAGAGGCCAAGATTGCAGTGGCGTAATGCTCGGGCAAGATCTGGGAACGGAGCATGCGCTGCCGCGCGGTCTCGCGAAGAAACTGCAAAACCAGGATAAAGGGGCCAACAACCCTGGCGATCCTGCTGCCGATGCCGCGGCCTAGAAAGATGGAAAAGATGCCTGCTTCGGCCCGGCTAAGAAAAGCAACAATAGTGAGAAGCACGAAGCAAAGCAAGGTTTGCGGTGAAGTGCGGGTAACACCGGAGAGGCCGTAGATTCGCATTGCGCCGAAGACTTCTCCCGATGCCAGCACAAGCACCAGGAGTCCGAGACAGATTGTGACAACGTCGGCAATGCGTACGGCGAGGCGCCTTCGCACGCGGATCAGCGCAATCGTAATCCCCAGGAGTGCCAATCCGGATGCGGTCTGCGGCGAAGGTCTGTCCGGCCAGGGCGAAGTGGAATTGGGGTCGAAAGGGAAGATGCGCTCAAGACCGGCAGCGATGTGAAATGCGTATTCGCCAAGAATCACCAGCCCCAACAAGGCCGCAAGGACGGCAAGCAACTGACTCAGCCGTTTGACTCGGAGGGAATAGCGCCTCTCGGAAAATTCGAGGCTGAACGCGCTCAAGAGCATTCCGATTGCGGTTTCGGCGGCCATGAGCCGCCAGCTGTTGGGCAGGAATGTGTCCAGTACGGGGAGATACCAGCCCAGGAGAGTCAAAAAGCCAATCGAGGCAACGGCCAGCAAACAGCAGCGCTTGACGATGGCCAGCTTGCGGAGGAGCTCCGGGTCGGGCTCGCCGATAGACAAACGTGGGTTGAGCTTAGGCATTTTTGGAGAAGAAAGACCTGCAATTCGCGAATGAAAAAGTATTTACGTCCTGAAGTTGAAGTGTAAACCGTCAGGCGATCAGCACGATACTCCACTAAAGGGGGTACGCGCCGTGTTGGAAAATGGTCAAAATCGGCAAAACTATGCCATCGGATCAACACGCATCTGCTCTGCGCTGATACACTCTCGACTGTCGCGATAAATGATGATTCGCGTTCTGTATACCAATCCGATGACAGCAA
>Ga0182012_10002392_pt1 | contig 20272 bp, 11 predicted proteins | sample 612S2SmetaG_FD_120486 | JGI IMG/M metagenome (GOLD analysis project Ga0182012, IMG submission 120486) | Permafrost microbial communities from Stordalen Mire, Sweden - 612S2S metaG | ecosystem: Environmental > Terrestrial > Soil > Wetlands > Permafrost | place: Sweden: Stordalen | collected...
ACTGACCACAGCGGAATGTGTGCGAAGACTACAATCGGCGTGCTCGCGCCCAAACGCGCCACATCTTTGCTCAGCCATTCCAATTGTTCCGCGCCGATTTCGCCCAGTCCTTCCAGTTGCGCCGAGTTATTCAGCCCAATGAAGTGCACGCCTTTGTGGTCGAAACTCTGCCACATCTTTCCTGCTGTCGCCGAACCGAACCGCTCCAGGTACAACTTGCCATCGTCGCCGTTTACGTCGTGCTCTCCCGGAACATAAAATACTTGCTTCTGGCGCAGCCCTTTAAGAATCTGGTCGAGCGTGTCGAATTCAGCTGCCTTAGCCAGGTGAGTCAAGTCGCCGGTATGTAGAATCATTTCGGGCGGCTTTATCGCTGCGTTGATCTGATCCACCGCCGCCTGTAACGTTCCTGTTACGTCGGTGTTCGCGGGCTTATTAAAGCCAATATGGCTGTCGCTTATTTGTACGAACGTGAAGTCCGCATCCTGCGGCTTGTCCTCCGCGCCGAGTAGCCGGGAACTGGGTACCCCACCTGAGAAGGACCACACTACCGCGGCGCCTGCCCACTCCATGCACTTGAGAAAGCCTCGCCGGTCTACTTGGACCCGTTCTAACTTGTCATTTGTCTGTGAATTCATCGATTTGCCTTTCGTTTCGGTCGTTCAGGCACCAGTCTCCGCCGAAAGCGCCTGACGCTTCAATGCAATCGCTCTGATACCTGAACGAAATCGCGTGTGAAACCGTAACCTCTTCAATCTACGGGCATTAGCACGCTGAATGACTTCGATGGTAGACTCTGGGAAGCCCCGTGTTTATGACCAATGGGACCCAGCGAGCCATCCCCGCATTTAATAAAGTTCGGGACCTTTGAATTCAATTTGATTTCAGGTGAACTTTACAAACTGGGTCACAAGATCCACCTCGAAGGGCAGCCAATCCAAGTCTTGGCTTGCCCGTTAGAAAAACCGGGTCAGTTAGTAACGCGCGAAGAGCTTCACGGCAAGCTTTGGCCCGCAGATACGTTCGTTAACTTTGAGCATGGGCTAAATGCGGCCATAAAAAGGCTGCGTCGAGCTCTCAACGATTCGGCGGCTAGCCCACGCTATGTGGAAACTCTCCCACGGCGCGGTTACCGATTCATTGCCGCTGTTCAGACTTCCCCACTCACCCCAATCGAATTCACTCCGCCAGGGACTACTAAGATCCCGGTAGTAGAAGACCAAATCGCAACTCCCAAATCGCAGCGCCCTCGACCATGGATCTTGTTATGCCTCCCGTTAGTTCTGCTTGCTGGGACGATCGCGGTTTTGAGGAATACCCTCCACTCACCCGCAGCGCCGAAAATCAAATCCCTCGCCGTCTTGCCACTCGATAACTTGTCGAATGACGCCGCACAAGACTACTTTTCCGACGGCATGACCGACGCTTTGATCACGGAACTTGGACAGATCAGCCAAATCCGTGTCATCTCTCGGACTTCTGTCATGACTTACAAGGGGTCCAAGAAATCTTTGCCAGAGATTGCCCGCGATTTGAACGTAGATGCCGTGGTCGAGGGCGCCGTCTTAAAATCTGGCGATCAAGTTCGGATTACTGCCCAGTTAATTCAGGCCTCCGATGACAAACACTTGTGGGCGAAAAGTTACCAAGGTGACATGAGCGATATGCTCGCTCTCCAAAAGCAAGTAGCCCGCTCTATCTCTCAGGAGATCCGCGTAGAGTTGACGCCTCGAGAAGAAGCCGTTCTAAGAAATGGCAAGCGCGTAAATCCCGCAGCATACGAGGCGTATCTCAGAGGCCGATTCTTTTGGAATAAGCGCACGGCAGACGGCTTGAAAAAAGCGGTGGAATACTTCAATCAAGCCATTCAAATCGATGCCGAATGTACTCAGGCATACGCGGGGCTCGCTGACTCTTACTCGTTATTGGGTGACTGGGAATACGCAGTCCTCCCTCCCAAAGAGTCTTATGCGAAAGCCGAAACTGCGGCACGAAAAGCCATTGAAATCGACAATGCCCTGGGAGAGGCCCACATTTCACTCGCCTTCTGTTTAGATGGCTTCGATTGGGATTGGAACCGTGCAGGACAAGAATTTCAGCGTGGCATTGAACTGAGCCCTGGGTATGCCACCGGCCATCAATGGTATGCATGGCACTTGGCGGCACTCGGGCGTAACGACGACGCCATAGCGGAATTAAGAAAAGCCGAGCGCTTAGATCCTCTTTCACTAATCATCAGTGCAGATTTAGCGGAAGAGCTGCTAATTGCCCATCGCTATGACGACGCTGTCAAACAAAGCCGTAAGACTGCCGAGATGGATCCTTTCTTTGCCCTTGCTCATTACGAGTTGGGTCAGGCGTTCGTGCAGCAGCGTCGTTTTGGCGAAGCCATAACCGAACTACAGAAGGCTATCGAGTTGTCGCCCGGCAGCGGTACCTACCGAGCGAATCTCGCATTTGCCCTCGCTGGATCCGGCGCTAAGCCGGCTGCACTTAAGATCTTGAATGACTTGAAAAAACAAGCCTCTTCAAATGCCCCCGAGATCGCATTGATCTATGTCGGCCTCGCCGATCACAATCAAGCTATGGCTTGGCTAAACAAAGCATATGAAGAACGTTTCAACCCAGGCGTATTACTCCGCCCTGCTTTTGATCCCTTGCGGGCCGACGCGCGCTTCCAAAAACTAGTGCGCCAAATTGGGCTCCCTAATTAGAACGCTTTCTTAACTTAAAGAAAAACCTTGTTCCGTAGCCGATAGAATGGAGACTCGCGGCGCACATGCCCAAAATTTTCATCTCCTACAGCCACGATTCTCCTGCCCATAACGACCGCATCCTATCCCTCTCGAATCGTCTCCGCGCCGACGGTCTCGACTCCTATATCGACCAATACGAGCAATCTCCCGCTATCGGTTGGCCTCTCTGGTGTCAAAAGCAAGTTGAGAAAGCAGACTTTGTTCTTGTCGCCTGTACCCAAACATTTCTCCGCCGCTTCAACAAAGAAGAAATACCGGGCACTGGTAAGGGCGTAACTTGGGAAGGCGGAATCATTACTCAGGAGCTCTATAACGCTCAATCAGGCAATAACAAGTTCATCCCAATCATCTTCTCTGCCTCCGACACTGCATTCATTCCGATTCAACTCCAAGGTCCTTCCCGCTTTCTCCTTCCAGACGACTATGACAAGCTCTATCGCCTGCTGACCATGCAGCCGGAGTTAATCGCCCCTCCCATCGGCGCTGTTAAAGCAATGCCCGCGCGTGAACCACTTGTTCCAATGCCGGTGCTTGATCGCAAAGCCCCGACCGTTTGGATGGTTCCTTATGCACCAAGTCCATTCTTTACCGGCCGCGACAAAGTCGTTGCGGATCTTCACGTCTCGCTCCAACACCGCAAGACTGTCGCTCTGTCAGGGCTGGGAGGTGTCGGCAAAACGCGCACCGCCGTCGAATACGCTTATCGCCATCGTGCCGATTACACCTCAGTCTTCTGGGTGCGCGCCGAAGAGCGCAACACTTTGCTCAGTGACTTCGCCGCCATCGCTGCAGCCATACACCTTCCCACCGCCGACGCCAAGGAGCAAGACAAAGCTGCAGCAGACGTCCGCCACTGGCTCAGTTCAAACACCGGCTGGTTGCTCATTCTCGATAACTCGGACGATCTCAATCTTGCCAAGGAGTTTATTACGGTCGATCCGCAAGGCTGCGTGCTTATAACTACGCGCGCGCACTCAGCCGGTGAAATCGCCGAGCGCATTAGTCTCGATGAAATGGGGCCTGAAGAAGGGGCGCTGTTACTCCTGCGCCGGGCCCAAGTCATTCCCAGATACGCTCTCCTCGATGCCGCCAAGGCTGAAGACAAATCACTCGCCCTTAAGATTGCAGCCGAGCTAGGTGGTCTGCCCTTGGCGCTCGATCAAGCCGGCGCGTTCATTGAGGAAACTCCTTCCACTCTCGAAGAGTATCACCAAATCTACAGTTTCAAACAAGTCTCACTCCTCAGCGAACGAGGCGGAAATCTAGGCGATCATCCCTCAGTCACGGTCACATTCTCCCTGGCCTTCGATAAAGTAGCTCATAACAGTGACGCCGCCGCTGATATCGTACGCCTCTGCGCCTTTCTCGCGCCTACTGCCATTCCGGAGATTGTCTTTACCAGAGCTGCCAATTTTGATCAATTAGCTTTTGCCAAAGCGCTTAGAGAGGCTGGCCGATTTTCTCTCTTGGAGCGCGACGCCCAAAGCAAAACCGTCTACCTCCATCGCCTTGTCCAGTTGGTTATACGAGGAGCCATGGATGGGCCTTCCCAAAAGGTCTGGGCCGAACGCGCCATCCGTTCAGCCAACAGCGCTTTTCCCAGCACTCAATTTGCTAACTGGAAATTGTGCGAAGCCTTGCTCCCTCACGCCCGCATATGCGCAAACCTTATCGATCAATGGTCGTTTGATTTCTTGGAAGCCTCAACTCTACTCAACCAGACTGGCTTGTATTTGATGCGTCGCGCCCTCTATAGCGAGGCCGAGTTACACCTAAAACGCAGCCTTCAAATTCGCGAGAACACTCTTCAACCCAATGATTCTGCTATATCCGTTGTTCTGTCCAATCTCGCGCTGGTTTACAAGAGCCAAGGAAAGTTTACTGCCGCTGAGCCACTCTACCTGCGGGCTCTAGACATTAACGAGAGCGCGTTCGGAAAAAATCATGAAAGAGTAGCCGAGGTTGTCAACAATCTCGCTGCCCTGTATCGTGAACAGACCCGCTATTCCGAGGCTGGACCTCTCTACCGGCGGGCGCTTGACATTTTCGAACACAAGCACGGGCCAGAGGACCTTACCTTGGCCGTGGGCCTCAATAATTTAGGCCTGTTATACATTGACGAAAAGAAATACCAGGATGCGGAGGAGCTTCTGATCCGTGCCCGAACCATTCAGGAAAAGACGCTCAAGCCCAATGATCCCGACCTCGCGGGAACCCTCAATAACCTCGCTGTGCTCTACAACAACCAAGGAAAATTTCGCGAGGCGAGGCCGCTGTTCGCACAAGCTCTTAACATCTGGCAGACCTCGCTGGGTCCCGATCACCCTCGCACGCAACTCGCGGCTGCCAATCTCGGCGGCCTCATTTCTCACGAGATCGCATAATTCACTCACCCAACTCATCCAACATAAACTGCACCACCGATGCATAGGGCACGAACGGCAAATTCTTTGGCAAATCTATTTTTCTGGTTCGCTTCCACAAGCCCTCAAGATCCACAACGTTGCCGCCGTCCCTATCCATCACCAACCGCCGCGCTGCTCCACCTCCACTCGCTAACGCATAAACTTTCGGAGTCGGCGTCACGCCCCAAAACTTCGTATTCTCCAAAAACATATCCGCCTCCTCCAGCACGCCTTCCATTCCTCCAATCGCTACCATAGCCTTCGGAGGCGCCAACTCATTCCGCTCCCTTACCTCCTTCGAAAGCTCTGGCCCTAACAACATCCTCTGTCTCATCAAGCGCAAACTGGCGTCTTTATCCCGCCTCCCGTCTACCTGTTGCTCATATGTCCACTCAATCGAACTCCAACCCATCTTGTAAAGCAACCAGGTCTCATCGGGCAACTGGTCTCTATAAAACTCGGATTGGAACGTGATCACCGGCCGAATCTTTCGCTCCGTATCTGGCTGGAAGTACTCTCCAGCGACAGAAGCTACTAAATAAGAAACACTCGGATGTCCGCCAAACAAGAGCCGGCCTCCTCGCGAAAAAACCGCCCGCGCCAGACTTACAATCGCCTCTTCAATCTCTGCGGGATGCGCATCTTGCGTCCAGCCTTCTCTATAGGGAACACTCGCCGAAAGAAAAATAATGTCTCCCGGCCTCATGTCCATCTCCCTTCGGCAAGCCGCTCCGCAATCCCTGCCAAATCGCCTTCGTCATATGCCAAACAATGTGTTACATCACTCAGCCATGTCAACAATTCTTGCCGCTCATGCTCTAAGGCCGCCTTCGGACCAACTAGAATGGCGCGCGACTCATCCCCAGCTTGCCGTACGCCATGCGCCGTATGCAAAGTTCTAAAATCTGCTGTCTCTGGTGGCCTGGTAGCCAGCCACAACAAATGTTCCACCCTATTCGCCTTCACTCGTAATGGCCCAACCGCCGTATACTCCGCATCTACATTCTTCTGGCAAAGCGCATCCACCAGATCTACTCGTAGCCGGTGACGTCGTCGGAATAGCGCTGCCGCGTGCGCCCTCTTGATCTCGCCCACAACCTCCTTTAGCACTTCATCTTTAAGTTCAGGCCACTGATTCGAAAGTGCCTTCTTTCGGTCCGGGTCTTCAACTGGCTTAGGATCTGCCAGAAAATTCGCTTCGTTCAAATCTTTTCGCGAATCAAACGAAATCGCCGGCAGTCTCTTCTTCGGGTCAACGTCGGGCATGCCAAGCGCGAACAATCCCAAACGATTCCGCTTCGCAAAGTCGATCTCATGCTGCGTCCATTTCGACACGTCAAGATGCGCCGACTCCAACAACAGCACCATCGATTTGTCAGCCAGTTCTTGATCCAGTCGTCTCTGAAAATCAAAGCCCGGCGGAATGGTAAAGCGATCCAGAAACACATCGAAGCCTTCGTGTGTCAGCGCATCGAATAGTTGCAGCGCTAGCGGCAGCGTCTCCACTCTGCGGTAACTAATGAAAACGCGTGCCTGTGCCGTTGTAATCTCCGCTCTCGCCAGAATGCCGGGAAGCGTCTCGGTCACACTGTTCTTCCAGAAACTTCCGTTCACTCGCCCCAGCAAATGATTCGGCGTCTGCTTCACCGCTTCCGTTACCAGCTCGCTGAATGGCTTCGGAGGCAGAATCGTCATCACTGCCGATTCGCCTTTTTCCGATTCCCACTTGTTATACCAGGGCAAGTCGTCTAATGGTTTGTCTTCACTGGCAACCAGCGCCAGCACTTTTCGACGGTTGGCATAGCCGGTCGCTACCATCGCCTCCGGATTCGCAGGAGATGGTACCTCTTTCTTTGTCACAGTCGGACTCGATCCGAGCAGAACCGCTTCCAACTCGCTGCATAACTCTTTAACGAGTGCCCTGCCTTGCGCCGAACCAGAAGACACCAGCGCAATCCAAGCACGCCGCGCAGCCGGCACTCCTGAAAACGCGTGGCAGTGGAAAGTGCCATCCGCTTGCTCCGCCTGAATCAAGATGTCGTCTGCTATGTCGGCCATACCCGTTTAGCGTACTACCACACAACGCTCACCGCAGATTCCTAATTGTATTCGCGCATCGCCGCCAGCTGTAAAGCCGCTGCGCGAACCGAGTTCTCCACCTCGTCATCTCCCATTTGCAACATTTGGCTGCAAACGTCCCTCGGCAAGGCGAGCAGAGTGCGCAAGACGAAACTGTGGCGAAGCTTCCATGGAAGGTTCAGCACCCTCTGTAACTCTACTGGCAAAGCGTACGGCATATCATAAACCTTACGCGTTGATCTTTTTGAGACGTTTCGGCTTCTCTGGAGCGATAGAAACAAGACGCACGTCCAGAACGCCTCCGTTCCAAAGTTGTCAGTTTCAAGTGAGAGGATGGCGTCGGCAACTGCATCTTCAGCTTGCGCCACATCCGCGCAAAGCAATACCGCCGCCGTAAAAACTTTGCCTATTGCCAATACTGGCCGCGTTTCCGTTGTCATCTTTAGTTTAGTTGACCCAGCATGCATAGCGCACGCAGACTTCCAAACCAAGCGCGTCGGTTTTATGCTTTGCTAAGTAGGGTTTACAAAGCCTGAGTGTGACGAACTGGCTCCAAAAGGTGCCGTCATTCCGGCAAATGTCGGTAGGCGGACACAACCAGCCAGCAAATTTTTAGAAATTAGGTGAAACGATCACATCCCGAACTTCACTTCAAGGGCGGAGCAACTACTAACAACATGTCTTCACCTGCCACTTCGCCATCCACGACCCCGGCCCTCTGCGGCGGATCTGCCATTGAATACCGGGCCTACGCGCGCCAGTTCTTCCCGAACTCCGATGCGGCTGTGCTTTTTCTAGCCGCCACCTGCTATTTCGGTTCCCAGGGATGGACAATCTCCTTCCAAGCTACTGCGTCAGGTTTCGAACTTGTGCAGCAAGCTCCTACTCATGCCGTTCCACAACTTGTTACTTACTACTCTGCGAGTTGGAACAGCGGACAGCAAGAGACTACTGTCCCCAAACACGTCACAATTACCGACGCCTTTGGCCAACACCGCGTTCACGTGCAGCCCTGGTAGTCCCCAAAAGGCACCCCCAAAAGGGGACAGACGACTTTTCAAAGAAGTTCCAAAAAAGCGCCAGACGACTTTTTCGGAGATCCCTCCCGGCACGTCGCCACTAAATCAGCAATGGCACGTAGGCCCCGTTTCGTTGTCCCCAACGTGCCGCACCACATCACGCAACGCGGCAACAACCGGCAGGATGTATTTCTCTCGGACGAAGACCGCCGACGATATCTTGAAATCTTGCGCGAACATTCTGAACGGCACGCTCTGCGTATCTTGGGTTGGTGCTTGATGAGCAATCACATTCACCTTGTTGCCGTGCCCGGCCATGAGAGATCACTGGCGCGAGCCTTGAGCGAGGCGCATTCGCGGTACTCCCTAGAATGGAACCGCCGGCGAGCCTCGGTCGGTCATCTGTGGCAGAATCGCTTCTTTTCGTGTCCGCTGGAAGAGGCGCATCTGCGTGCCGCCCTGCTGTACGTAGATCGCAACCCTGTCCGCGCGCGATTAGTGGCCGAGGCGCAGGATTGGCGGTGGTCCAGTGCCAGGGTGCACACCGATCCGGCTGCCCACGATGTGCTGCTGGACTGGGAGTGGGAGGCGTGGATGGAGCGGGCACGACTCGGAACTTGGGTGCATGAGGACTGGAAAGCCGCCCTGACGACCAGCTCGCCTGACGAGGAATTGGGCCAAATCCGCAGAGCTACGCGATTGGGTGAGCCCCTGGGTTCAGACGGGTTTGTCAGCGCCTTGGAGCGGTCTGCAGGACGGCGTTTACGCGTTTGGCCGAGGGGCAGGCCGGTTCGGAAGGTAGCCGCGGCAGTGGGTGGACAACTGACCATGTTCGGGTGATTGATTGCCACCCCCCCAAAAGGGGACAGACGACTTTTCTCGGAGCTCCTGCCCGCACGTCGGCCCCCGTTTCGTTGTTCCCGACCTACCGTGCTATCTCACACAACGCGGTAATAGTCGATCTGCGGGATAGCGCTTACGCCGTTTGGCCAAGGGGCAGGCCGGATCGGAAGGCAGCGGCGGCGACGGCGGACAACTGACGCTGTTTTGGTGACTAAAGTCGTCTGGCCCCATTTTCGCCAATTTTCGCCCTGACTAAAGTCGTCTGGTCCCTTTAGTGCCCATCGCCCGCCCGAACAACCTGTCACATTCCACACATCCGGCTAATCGTCTTCAAAAGGCCACGCAAAATCGCGAGGAGAAAAATCCGATGCCACTTCCACTACCGGACGGGGAGCCCCGAACAACCCACCAATGTCCACCACCGACATCTCCACTCCCGACTTGGACCGCTGCGCCCGCGAGCCAATTCACATCATCGGCCAGATCCAGCCGCATGGCGTCCTACTCGGCGTTTCGGAGCACGATCTCGTCGTCCGTCACATTAGCACCAACGCCGCCGCACTTTTCGGCCTATCCCCCGAAAGAATCTTAGGCTCACCCCTCGAAACTCTCCTCGCAATGCGAGACGTCACCACCCTAAAAGCCAATTCACTCAGCCCCAACGCTCTCGTCGATAATCCCTGCCGCCTTCGCCTGGGCGTCGACAACCTCGAAGTCCAATGCATCGCTCACCGCCACGACGGCGTCCTCCTTATCGAATTGGAGTCACTCAAGGGAGCGCATTCACTTGAGCCTGTAGACCTGAACGCGCATATTCGTCAACCGCTCTCGCGCATGGAACAGGCCCCGAATATCCCAGCTCTTTCGCAAGTGGCCGCCAGTGAGATTCGTCGCCTCAGCGGCTTCGACCGCGTCATGGTCTACCGCTTCGACGAGGAATGGAACGGCGAAGTCATTGCCGAAGAATCCATTCCATCCCCAATCTCCTATCACGGTCTGCGCTTCCCAGCTAGCGATATTCCCGCACAAGCCCGCCGCCTGTTTCTCTTAAACCGCTTGCGCAGCATCGTCGATATCGACGCCGTTCCTGTCCCGATCGTCCCAGATATCGGGCCACTCACCGGCAGGCCGCTCGATTTAACCTGTTCCTTCCTACGCAGTCCGGCCCAGGTTCATCTTGAATACCTTCGCAACATGGGCGTACAGTCGTCTCTCACCGTCTCCATCATTGTTCGGGAGCGCCTTTGGGGCATGCTCGCTTGTCATCACGCCACGCCGCGCCACGTCGATTACTCCATTCGCTCTATATGCGAACTCATTGGCCAAGTGCTCGGAGCGCAAGTGGCCCTGCGCTTAGATAACGACGCGTTGCAGTCGCGCCTCGCCTCTCGCAACCGTCTTCAAAATTACGTAGCAGGCATCGACGAATCGGAATCTCTCTTCTGTACCGATGGTATTCATGGCCAGCGTCTGCTCGAGCTATTCTCCGCCGATGGCCTAATCTCACATATCAATGGTGTCGTGATGTCTCACGGTTATACCGTGGAACTCCCGGCGCTGCTTCCGCTCGTCGGCAAGTTGCACCAACTGGCCTTAGGCGGCATTGCCTGTTCGCATTGGCTGAGCTCGCTCGATCCCAGCGCTGCTTCCTTTGCCAGTCAAGTCAGCGGCGCGCTTCTCATCGAACTCACCGGCGAAAGCGGCGATTACATCCTGCTCCTCCGTCGCGAGCTCGTCGAAACTGTTACTTGGGCCGGTAATCCCGATAAAAGCGTTAATACCGATACCGATGGCCGTCTCCGTCCCCGCACATCGTTCGGCGCTTGGCGCCAAACACTCCGCAACCGCAGTCGGCCCTGGACCGAGCTTCAGCTTGAAACCGCCCGCGGGCTTCGGCTCGAATTGCTGCGGCTTAGAGGCGCTTTTGAAGCGTCGCAAAGCAACAAACGCTTTCGCTTCCTGGCGGATTCTATGCCTCTGCTGGTCTGGACCGCCACACCCGACGGAACCTTCGATTATTACAACGAACGCTGGATTAGCTACAGCGGCGTTCCGCCAGATCGTCTAAGCAATTGGAATTGGCAAGAGGCCATCCACCCCGACGATTTTCCTATCTGTCTCAATCTCTGGCAAAAGACCGTCGCCAACCATTGTGATTACAAGATTGAATGCCGCTTGAAACATGCCTCCAGTGGCGATTACCGTTGGACCTTAGCGCAAGCTTTTCCCCTGCGTAACAACAAAAGCGAGGTCATTCAATGGATTGGCAACTGCACTGACATCGAAGAACAGAAACAAGCGCGCAAATTACTCGAAAAGGCGGTGCAAGAGCGGACAGCTGAACTAGCCAAGGCTCGCGCTCAATTGCAAACGGTGCTCGATGGCGCGACGCGGGTTTCCATTGTCGCGACCGATACCGCGGGTATCATCACAGTTTTCAATTCCGGCGCTGAAAACATGCTCGGCTACACCGCGCATGAAGTGGTCGGTAAACAGACTCCACTCCTCTTCCATGTTGAATCCGAGTTACTCGCACGCGGCGCGGAACTCACCCAGGAAACGGGCAAACTCGTCTGCGGTTTCGATGTTTTTGCCGCGCGGCCCCGCAATGGCCTGCATGAACAACGCGAGTGGACCTACGTCCGAAAAGACGGCGAGCGGTTGACCGTCAATTTGGTGGCAACGGCGTTGCGCGATGGTGCCGGAACTATTATCGGTTTCTTGGGCGTTGCTATGGATATCACCGAGCTCAAGAAAGCCGACGCCGCCGCGCGAGCCAGCAACGAACATTTCCGCTTGATTATCGAGACAATTGAAGACTATGCCCTCATTCTGCTCGATGCTCGCGGCCACATCGTTAGTTGGAACGTCGGCGCGGAGCGGATCACCGGCTACCAAGCCAGCGAAATTATCGGGCGCCACTTTTCGAGCTTTCACCTGCACAAAGAGATTGAAACAAGGCACCCCGATTCTGTGCTCAAGCTTGCCGCCGCTCATGGACGTTACACCGAAGAAGGCGGGCGGGTCCGTAAAGATGGCTCTGGCTTCTGGGCAGATGTCGCCATCTCTGCCATACATGACGAAAACGGCAACCTGCGCGGCTTCGCGAAAGTCATCCACGACATCACCAAGCGAAAGAAGGCCGAAGAGAAGCTTCGTGAGCAAGCGCTCATTCTCGATACGGCGAACGACGCCATTGTGATTCGCGACATTGCCGGCCGTATCACTTACTGGAATCAAGGGGCACAAAGACTGTACGGCTGGAGAAAAGACGAAGCTCTAGGCCAGGTTGGGCACACCTTGCTTAAAACGCAGTTCCCTCAGTCGCTCGACATCATTACAGAACAGCTTTTCGCCGAAGGCTGCTGGCAAGGTGAGGTGCTCCATACCAAGCGCGACGGCTCTTTGATTACGGTGGCCAGTACCTGGACGCTGCGGCACGACGAAGCCAACCTGCGGGCTTCCGTTTTAGAGATGAACTACGACATCACGGCTCGCAAGCGCGCCGAAGAGCAATTGAAAGTTGCGAGTCGGCGAGTTGAACTTGCGACTGACGTCATGCGTGCAGGTGTCTGGGACTGGGATCTAAAAACAAACCGCCTCGTCTGGAACGCAAGAATGTACGAGACTTACGGCATACCCCAGAACGCTGCGGTCGATTACCAGCACTGGGTCAGTGCGGTCTTACCGGAGGATTTACTCGCCGCTGAGGCCGCCTTGCAAATGGCTATTGCCTCAAAGTCACAGGGTTCCATGGAGTTTCGCATCAAACTTCCCGACGGCACGCTTCGCCACGTCCATTGTGCCCAGGCCACGATCCTTGATGATGCCGGTAAGGTTGTGCGCGTGGTTGGAGTCAATATCGACATCAGTGACCGCAAGCTTGCCGACGCCGCCTTGCTCGAGGCGAGCAACTTACTGAAACTGCGCGTGGCCGAATTGGACGCGGCGAATAAGGAACTAGCCAAGAAAAATGAGGAGGTCGAAGCCTTCGTTTACATCGTCTCGCACGATCTCCGATCCCCGCTTGTCAACCTGCAAGGTTTCTCTAAGGAACTCGAACTTAGTTGCGAAGAACTGCGCCAGAAACTCGCTACTGCCGACGAGTCGGTCCAGACGATCCTTGCCGTCGACATTCCCGAATCGCTCCGCCACATCGAGTCCAGTACCACTAAATTCCACCGGCTCATCAACTCTCTCTTGCAACTATCACGCTACGGCCGGCAAGACTATCATCCCGAAGAGCTCGATCTCGGCGCACTCATCCGCTCAACACTCGACTTGCTGAGCCTGTCCATCGCATCGCGCGGTGTGGAGGTGTCGGTAGGTCCCCTTCCCAAAGTTTATGGCGACGCGACGGCGCTGGGCCAAGTGTTCGCCAACCTCGTCGGAAACGCCGTCATGTATATGAAGCCAGGCCGGCCGGGCCGTATCGAAATAGGTGGAGAAACTCACGGCGCAACCGCCCATTGTTGGGTGAAGGACAACGGCGCTGGTTTCCCCGCCAGCGCGAAACCCCGTCTGTTTCAGGTATTTCAGCGTTTTCACCCTAACCTTGCCGAAGGCGAAGGTATGGGCTTGGCTATAGTTCGCCGTGTTGTCGAAAGGCACGGCGGAGCCATCTGGGCGGAAAGCGAAGAGAATGTCGGCACCACGTTCCACTTCACGCTTCCCTGTGGGCGTGCCATCGGCGAATAACATTTATGGAGATTACAAATAGTGTCACCATCCTGGTCGTTGAAGACGACGACGGCCATCGCGAACTCATCCGGCGCAATCTTAAGCGCGGTGGAGTGCTTAACAATATAGTCGTCCTACCAAACGGCGCAGACGCTCTCGATTACGTGTTTTGCCGTGCCGCTCATGCAGAGCGAAAGGGGGCCGCTGAATTGTTGATCTTGCTTGATGTAAACATGCCTGGCATTGACGGAGTGGAAGTCCTCCGTCAGATCAAAGCCGACCCCGTTAAGAAAAAGATTCCCGTCATCATGCTCACCACTACCGATGATCCGCGGGAAGTTCAAAAATGCTATGAACTCGGGTGCAACGAGTACGTGACGAAGCCGCTGGATCCGAGCTCATTCATTGAGGCCATCCGCAGACTAGGCATGTTTCTTTCCATTGTTAGGGTCCCAGAAGTGTCGTGAGTGAAGCCGAAACAACCGTCATGGTCGTCGAAGACGACGAGTCAACAGCTGAATTGGAGAGACGCTGCCTCTCCCGGGCGGGCTTCTTAGTCCATACTGTCTATCGCGTCAATGCTGCGGTAGCGTTGCTCAAGGAGCAGCGCTTCCATGCCATCGTGGTTGACTATAACTTGCCCGACGGTGAGCCGTGGCCATTGATCGAAGCCGCCAATCTTAAGATCCCGCGCATTCCGGTCATCATGGTCACGGCACAGGGAAGCGAAGGCGTAGCGGTCGAAGCTCTTCATCGCGGCGTCAGCGATTACGTCATGAAGGCGGAAGGCTTTTTGCGCGAGCTCCCCAAAGCTGTCCAACGAGTGATCGAAGCTGCCACCGCCGAACAGAGTTTGCTCTTAAGCGATAAACTCTTTCAAGTGATAGCCGGCAATCTCTCCGACGTTATTCTAATTGCTGACCTCCAAGGCGGGGTGGCCTACGTTTCAAGCGCCTGCCAAAGTGTTCTCGGTTATCAGCCGCACGAACTCAAAGCTGCGCTGGGTCTCGACTTGGTGCATCCGGACGATCGCGAGCCCGTTTGCGCGGTCCTGGCTGCCATTGCCCATCGCGGACAAAGCAGTCTAATCTATCGCTGCCGTGCCAAAGATGGTGAGTTTCGCTGGATCGAATCTAACCTTAATCTCTTTCGCAATTCGGCAAACGCAGCCTCGGAACTCATCGTCATCTCACGCGATGTGACAGAGCGAAAAAACGCCGAAGAAGAGATCAAGAAACTCAATACGCTGCTCGAAATCCGCTTACTCGAACTTCGCAATGCCAGCGAGGCCCTAGTCTCAGCTCGGCAGCGCGCCGATGACGCCAACCGCGCCAAGAGCGACTTCCTCGCCGCCATGAGTCACGAGATTCGCACGCCCATGAATGCCATTCTCGGTATGGGCGACCTACTCAAGGAAACCCAACTCGATCCCGTGCAGCGCGAATATGTCGATCGCTGCCGCCGCGCCAGTTCCAATCTCCTTTCTCTTATCAACGATATTCTCGACTTATCTAAGATTGAATCGGGCCGCGTTGAGTTGGAGCAATTCCCGTTCGACCTCGAAGACGTGGTCGCGAAAACCATCGACCTCTTAGCGCCCAAGGCACACGTAAAGGGAATTGGCTTAAGCTCATCCATCTCGCCCCAAGCCCCTCTTAGATTGATCGGAGATCCCGTCCGGCTCCAGCAAATCCTTGTGAACCTAATCGGCAATGCTGTGAAATTCACCGAGCGTGGACAAGTCGCTCTAACGGTGGCGCCTCACCAAAGCGGCCAGCCGGGACACTTGCGGTTCGAAGTTGCCGATACGGGCATCGGCATTCCTGCTTCGAAACTCGAAACCATCTTCGACAACTTCACCCAGGCCGAATCCTCTACCACCCGCCGGTTCGGTGGAACCGGCTTGGGTTTGGGAATCGCCCGCAAGCTCGCTCAATGTATGCAGGGCAACCTTAGTGTACGGAGCGCTGTTGGCGAAGGGAGCACCTTCAGTTTCGACGCGATCTTCGTTGTCAACCACCAACCCGAACCCCTCCGTCTCGTCGCCGTCGCCGCCCACCGTCCCGCAAACCCCGCTACTCGCGCCAAGATTTTAATTGCTGAGGACTCCGACGACAATCGTTTTCTTGTGGAAGCGTATCTCAGTGATGAGTCTTTCGACCTGCGATTCGTGGAAAACGGCCAGGAGGCCTTGCACTTGTTCGAACAGGAAACCTTTGACTTAGTGCTCATGGACGTTCAAATGCCCGTGATGGACGGCCTGATCGCAACCGAATCGATTCGTGCTTTCGAACGCCAGCACACCCGCGCCCGAACCCCGATTCTGGCCCTAACCGCTGACGCACTGGTAGGCGACGCCGAACGCAGCCAAGCCGCCGGCTGCGACGGCCATATCGCCAAACCCGTATCCAAAGAAGAGCTGGTCTCCGCCATCCACAACACTCTATTTCACTAAAATTGGGCACACCCGGCTTTTTTGCAAATTCGAACCCAATCCAAGTTCGTTTCGCCATTCCGATCCGCTCCGCGCCACTCCGATCTGAGCCGCGACAGTCATGGAGCGGTCTTCCAAGTTCGTTTCGTACCCCACCCCACTCTGAGAATAATCTCCCCCTGAAGGAACTACGCAATTGGCTGTTTACAGCCTGCCATATCCCATGCTTCCCAACGCCCACAGTTCGGCCACGTCCACGCCTCCTGCAGAAATAGATCTCAGTGAATGCGAACGTGAACCCATCTGTCATCTAGGTTTCATCCAGCCGCACGGGTATTTGCTGGCGTTTGATGACAACGCCGAAATCACCCATGCCAGCGAAAACCTTGGTCAACAGTTGCCTATCCCCGCCAGCGACGCTTTGGGGCGCTCCCTCGGCCAGGTCCTCGGCTCTGAATCAGATACCCTCCTCAGGCAAATCGCCAGCAGCCTAGGCGCCAAACAAATCCACCATCAATTCTGGAACGCGAAAGGCGAATGGCAATCCCTGTGGCTTCACCGCAGCGAATCTCAATACATCCTCGAATGGGAACGCCTCGCTGAAAGCAATGCCGACTCGCAGAACTCCCAAGAAACACTATTTACCGGCCTTGCTCAGATCGCCAGCCAGCCGCATATTCCTCGGCAAGCGCAACTGGCGGCCGAGTTGACCGCGCGTCTCACCGGTTTTGACCGCGTTATGGTCTATCGTTTCCATCCCGATTGGTCCGGCGAAGTCATTGCTGAAGTCCGGCAACCCCACGCCGAGCCTTATCTTGGCATCCGCTATCCGGCGTCCGATATCCCTCCGCAGGCGCGCCAGCTCTATTTGGAAAATCTTCTCCGCATCATTGTCGATGTCTACGGAACCCCAGTCAGGATTCTTTCACCAGCGCGTGCTTCCCTTCCGCTCGACTTAACGTACAGCCAGTTGCGCGCCGTCTCTCCTTACCATATTCAATACCTCAAGAACTTGCGGGTGGGAGCTACCGCCACCGCATCCCTCATCGTAAACGGAGCCCTTTGGGGGCTCGTCGCCTGCCATCACGACCGCCGCAAAGCCAGCAGCCATGCCAATAAAGAGGCCTTGGCCGCCATCGCAAAGGCTTTCAGTAACTCCATCGATAAGACTTCCTCCCGTACCCGCCAAATTTCGGCCACCCGCCTCAAGACAACCGCCCAGAAGCTGCAGTCGGCTATCGCGGACGACCTTTCCGCAGTCTTGCCCGAGATGGTCTTTGGCTCCGAACGTCTGCGTAACCTGTTGCACTGCTGTGGCATCGCAGTTTGGAGCGCTAATAGAGTTTTGCGAATGGGCGATGCGCCAGCCGCGCAAGAACTTGCAAGCTATGCCTCCCAATTGTTAAGCGGGGATAACGAAGTCGTCGCAATCGATTCCCGCGCCGATTTAGCCTCCCGCCTCGGCTTGGCTCCGCAAAATCCCTCGCTCGCTGGCCTCATCGCCATCATCGTCTCGCGCGATCCCGCCCTCATCCTTTTCGGCTTCCGCCTGGAGTCCATTCGCGAGATCATCTGGGGCGGAGACATCACCCAACCCGTCTTGCGCGACGAGCAAACCGGAGCCCTTGGCCCACGCCGCTCTTTCGCCCAATATAAACAAAGCGTTTTAGGCAAATCCGAGCCCTGGATAGAGGGCGATCTCGCTAGCGCGAATGCGCTCCTCGGTACCTTCCGCGCCTGCGCTTCCTCCCCACCGCAAGTCGCTCAGGTTATCGCCGGCGGTTTTGCAAGAATTCGCTCGCTAGCCTTCGTCGATTACCCACTGCAACAATCGCTTCTCGATGCCTTTGGCAGTGGCGCCTCTCTGTTGTTCCGGACTGATACCGGCGAGCCGGCGCTGCGTTATGCCAACCAAGCTCTGCTGGATATCGCTCAAACAGCAGCGGAAACAGAAGAGGAGGCGAATGTGCCCCATGTTAATGACCTTCTCGCTGGCATCGGCCTCCCCGCCGGTCTGTTAACGCAATGCGAATTCGAACCGCGCCAGGTTGTAATTCCCAACACCCGCGAGGGTCTTCGCCACTTTCTTGTCGAACGGAAGTTGGCCATTGAGATCAACGAAGAAGATCGAGGCGTTTTGAGTCTAAGCGCCCTGCTCTTTACCGACACCACCCGCGAAGAGCGCGCACGCGAAGCCTTACAAGCGGCCCAAGACCGCGCCAATCATCTATCTTTCCTCAAGTCGGCATTCTTAGCCAATATGAGCCACGAGATTCGCACGCCAATGAATGGCATTCTCGGCATGGTTCAGCTGCTCCAGAACACCCGCAAAGATCCCGAACAGCAGCGCTACCTCGACATCATTCAACGCTCCGGCGACTTGATGATGACCCTCATCAACGACATTCTTGATCTGTCCAAAATCGAAGCCGGGCAAACCGAGGTCGAAAAAGTTCCCTTCGACCTCACCGCTGTAGTTGAGGGCGTAGTCGATCTGTTGCGTCCGCGCGCCCATGAAAAATCAATCGGCATCTCTGCAGTGTTCCTCTCCCCGCCGCCGCGCTGGTACTTGGGCGATTCATTCCGCCTCCGTCAAGTCATTCTCAACATCGTTGGCAACGCCATCAAATTCACTTCGCAAGGGCAAGTGACGCTTACCGTGGAGTGCGGCGACCCTGCTCAAAAGTCTTCATCAGTCGTAATCTCAGTAGCTGATACTGGCGTAGGAATTCCAGAAAAAGAGTTGGGCCAGGTCTTTGAAAAATTCCACCAAGCCGATCCCTCCACCACTCGCAAACATGGCGGTACCGGCCTGGGCTTGGCCATCTCCCGGGAATTAGTGTCGTTGATGGGAGGTACCATCAGCCTTTCAAGCAAAGTCGGCGAGGGGTCAACCTTCACTGTGACGCTTCCACTCACTCGTGCCAACCAACCCAGCCCAGCTCGCGCCACCAGAGACTTAATCGCCGCGAGCGTCGCCCAAAACCGTTCGGCCGGCCAGGGACGCCGCATACTGGTTGCCGAAGACGACCTTACTAATCAGATCGTCACTCGCGAAATCTTGAAAACGCGAGGCTTCACCGTCGAAATCGCTCCCACCGGCCTCCACGCTCTTGAACTGCTCGCTGCCCAACCCTTCGACTTAATCCTCATGGATTGTCACATGCCAGATCTTGACGGCTTTCAGACCACCCAGCGCATCCGCGCGGCCGAGCAATCCTCCGGACACCACATCCCCATCGTCGCACTCACCGCCAGCGCCCTCAGTGAAGATCGCCAACGTTGCCTAGACGCCGGTATGGACGATTACATCTCTAAACCCATCAAGATGCAGATCCTTTGGGATGTACTGCGCAAATGGAACTGCCTGCCCCCTGAGCCAGCGCAAAATGCTATTCCGATCCCTCTCGCCGAGCTCCACCGCCCCTAAACCTGGAGCATGCCAGGAACTTGCTGAAAAAGCGCAAATCGACCTTTCGACCCGCATCCTCCCGAGTGATGCGCGCTAACTCTTCCCGACGCTATCTGGTCATCCGACGGCAGGTGGTCAGGCTCTTTCCATTACAGACTCAGCAGGCATTGGCTTCTTTCATTTGGTAGTCAGCTTGCTCAATCTAGATCGCGACGATTAGTTCTTTGCAACACCGTCCACCAAGGAAGTAGGTAACTGTTTATGGCTAAAGCAATCGGAATTGATCTAGGCACAACGAATTCTGTAGTGTCTGTTATGGAAGGCGGAAAGCCTGTAGTAATCATCAATAGCGAAGGGAACCGATTGACGCCTTCGGTCGTCGGCTTCACCGGTGCCGGCGAGCGCTTGGTGGGTCAATTGGCCAAGCGCCAAGCTGTGCTGAATCCTGAGAATACGATTTCCTCGGCCAAGCGATTCATCGGACGCCGCTTTTCTGAAGTTCAGGCAGAGATCAAGAACGTGCCGTACAAGGTCGTGGCCGGTCCTGATGACGCGGTCCGTTTCCTGGTCATGGGTAAGCAGTATCCGCCAGAGGAGGTTTCGGCGGTCGTCCTTCGCCGGTTGGTAGAAGACGCCGCCAAGTA
>Ga0182012_10002394_pt1 | contig 20264 bp, 20 predicted proteins | sample 612S2SmetaG_FD_120486 | JGI IMG/M metagenome (GOLD analysis project Ga0182012, IMG submission 120486) | Permafrost microbial communities from Stordalen Mire, Sweden - 612S2S metaG | ecosystem: Environmental > Terrestrial > Soil > Wetlands > Permafrost | place: Sweden: Stordalen | collected...
ACCGGCACCGCCATCGTGTTCGGCAAAAAGGGCCAGCGGGTCTGGGTGGAGGGCGACGAGGAGGAGGCGTTCAGCTACGGCGTGCACCGCACCTATACCGAGACCAATCTGCGCTATTCGCAAATGGCGCCGCTGTCGATGTTCGAGGAGGTCAACACCGGCAACAACCTGCCGGTGCAGTTCGACATCATGGCCGCACCGGGCGAGGACCACGCCGACGAACTGCATCTGATGTTCGCCGCCAAGGGCGGCGGGTCGGCGAACAAGACCTTCCTGTTCCAGGAGACCCGGGCGCTGCTGTCCCCCGAGCGGCTGGCGGCGTTCATCGCGGCAAAGTTGAAGACGCTGGGGACTTCGGCCTGCCCGCCCTACCATCTGGCAATCGCCATCGGCGGCACCAGCGCCGAACTGGCGCTGAAGACGGTGAAGCTCGCCTCGGCGCGCTGGCTGGACACGCTGCCCACCACCGGCAGCCGGGCCGGGCACGCGATCCGCGATCCCGAGATGGAGCAGCGCGTGCTGCAGATTTCCCGCGACCTGGGCATCGGCGCGCAGTTCGGCGGGAAATACTTTTGCCACGACGTGCGGGTGATCCGCCTGCCGCGCCACGGCGCCAGCCTGCCCGTCGCCATCGGCGTGTCGTGCAGCGCCGACCGGCAGATCCTGGCCAAGGTCACGCCGGCGGGCGTCTTCCTGGAGCAGCTCGAAGCCGATCCGGGGAAATACCTGCCGGACATCACCGATGAGACGCTCGGCGGCGAGGCGGTGGCGGTCGATCTCAACCGGCCGATGCCGGCGATCCTGCAGCAGCTCGCCGCGCATCCGGTGAAGACGCGGCTGGCGCTGTCCGGCACCATGGTGGTGGCGCGCGACATTGCCCACGCCAGGCTGAAGGAGCGGCTGGACCGCGGCGAGGGCCTGCCCGACTACCTGAAGAACCATCCGGTGTACTATGCCGGTCCGGCCAAAACGCCCCCGGGCTATGCCACCGGCAGCTTCGGTCCCACCACGGCGGGCCGCATGGACAGCTACGTCGCCGCGTTCCAGGCCGCGGGCGGGTCGCTGGTGATGGTCGCCAAGGGAAACCGGTCGAGGACCGTGCGCGATGCATGCCAGCAGTATGGCGGCTTCTATCTTGGCAGCGTCGGCGGTCCCGCGGCGCGGCTGGCGCAGGATTGCATCCGCAAGGTCGAGGTGCTGGAGTACCCGGAACTCGGGATGGAAGCGGTCTGGCGCATCGAGGTTGAGAACTTTCCCGCATTCATCGTAATGGATAATCGCGGCAACGACTTCTACGATGGGATCGAGTGATGCGCTTCACCGTGGACCGGATCGATCATGTCGTACTGAACGTCGAGGACGTGGAGATCACCGCGGCCTGGTACCAGCGCGTGCTGGGCATGGAGCGCGAGGCGTTCGGGCCGGACAACCGGACCGCGCTGAAGTTCGGCGGCCAGAAGATCAACGTGCGCCCGGCCGAGGCCGATCCCGGCTCCTGGCCCACCGGCGTCAACGACCAGCCCGGCGCGGCCGATCTCTGCTTCGTCACCGCCGTCGGACCGGAGGAGGTGGTGGGCCACCTGCACGATTGCGGCGTGACGATCCTGGCCGGTCCGGTGGAAAAAGAGGGCGCGCTGGGGCCGCTGTGCTCGGTGTATTGCCGCGATCCGGACGGCAATCTGATCGAGATCTCGTCGTACGCGCGGCGGTAGCCTTCCTTTCCGGCCATCCACCCGCTGCCTGCCAGAGCCGCTTGCCTGGGCCGCTCCGGTGACGCTGCGCGCGGCCGATTTCGATTTTGATCTCCCCTCCGACCGCATCGCGCAGCACCCGGCCCGGCCGCGCGATGCGGCCCGTCTGCTGCATGTCGGGCATGACGGGCTCGCCGACCGCGTCGTGCGCGACCTGCCCGCGCTGCTGCGGACCGGCGACGTGTTGGTGGCGAACGACACGCGGGTGATCCCGGCGCAGCTTAGTGCACGGCGGGGGGCGGCACGGATCGGCATCACGCTCGACCAGCCTCGTCCCGACGGCGCCTGGCACGCGCTTGCGCGCAACGCCCGCCGGCTGAGGGCAGGGGATGTGCTGGAGGTCGAGGGTGCCGGCGACCTGACGGCCGAGGTGCTGGCGCGTGACCCCGACGGCGGGGTGACGCTGCGCTTCAACCAGGCCGACGCGCCGCACCGCGCGGGCGCGTTGGCGCTGCCGCCCTATATCCGCCGGCCGGCCGGCCCCACGGAAGCGGATACGGCCGACTACCAGACGATTTTCGCCGCCCATGAGGGCGCGGTGGCGGCCCCCACCGCCGGGCTGCATTTCACCCCCGCGCTGCTGGCCGCGCTGGATGCGCACGGCGTGCGCCGCGTGACCGTAACGTTGCACGTCGGCGCCGGCACCTTCCTGCCGGTGCGCGAGGACGACGTCTCGCAGCATCGCATCCACGCGGAGCGCGGCGAGATTACGCAAGCTGCCGCGGCGGCGGTCAACGCGGCGCGCCAGGCCGGCGGGCGGATCGTCGCTGTCGGTACCACCAGCGCGCGCCTGCTGGAAAGCGCCGCCGATCACGCCGGCGCCATTCTCCCGTTCGCCGGCGATACCGAACTGTTCGTGCTGCCCGGCCACCGATTCCGCGCAGTGGATGTGCTGCTGACCAACTTTCACCTGCCGCGTTCGACGCTGTTCATGCTGGTCTGTGCGTTCGCCGGCACCGAGCGGATGCGCACGGCCTATGCCCACGCGATCGCCGCGGGCTACCGGTTCTACTCGTACGGCGATGCCTGCCTGCTTGAGCCGGGCTGACCCGCGCGGGCTGTTGCGCGCCACAGCCGCGTGACGCCGCAAACTGCGATCCCGAGGTTGCGTTTGACGGGCGTGCGCGGCTTTCCCCCTGGCCGCTCGGCGGTGCCGCCGCGGCCGGTCTGTCAGCCGGCTGGACGCGGCGGCATCAGCGCCCTTTCGCCGCTCGCTCCCGGTCCAGGAGCGCCTGCTTTTGTCGCACGCCCCAGCGGTAGCCGGTCAGGGCGCCCGCGCTTCCCACCACGCGGTGGCACGGCACGGCGAGCGACACCGGGTTGGCGGCACAGGACCGCGCCACCGCGCGGATTGCGGTCGGTGCCTGGATCATGCGGGCCATTTCGGCATAGGAGCGCGTTTCGCCCAACGGAATGCGGCGAAGCGCCTGCCAGACGCGTAACTGGAACGCCGTGCCGCGCAGGTCGAGCGGCAGGTCCAGCGGCCGGTTTGGCTCCCGGAGGAAGGCCAGGATTGCATCGACCGAGTCGGCCAGGGCGGCCTCGCCGGGGACAATGTGCGCCTTGGGGAAGCGGCGGCGCAGATCGCCGAGCAGCGCGTCGTCCGGCTCGGCAAAACCCACAAAGCAAACGCCTGCGTCGGTTGCGCCGACCAGCAAGCGTCCGAACGGACAGTCCACGAGGGCGGTGCGGATGGTCTCCCCGCCACGCCGCGCGGCGACCGGCGTCATGACGGGCAAGGCGCTGGTGTTCCCGCGGACCCGGCTTTGCGACCCGAAGCCGGCGTCCGTGGCGCGGGTGCCGCCCGTCGGTGCCGCGTGCGGGCGGCGCACCGATCGCCTTGCCGGCGCGCCGCCTGGTGAACTCCCTGGTTGACCCCTGGGCCTACCTGCCAAGCCCGCTGATGCCAGGTGATCACGTTGCACAACGGCGCCAGGTTGGATCAGCGACGCGAGCGGTGTCAGCGGATGAAGCATGGCGAACCAACCTATGAATCAAGCTCGGGATAGTGACGGAAAATCCCATCCTCGTTGAACGGGATGCGCCGATCGCTTGCAAGATAGGCGTGGATGCGCGGACGCTGCGCCACCGCCCGATGCAGCGCGGCAACGCGCGGCGTCTGGGCAAGCGTCCGTTCCATCTGCCGCGGAAAAGCATAGAGCAAACCTTCGACAACCTGAAACAGCGACAAGTCCGCATAGCTCAGGGCCGCGCCGACCAGATGCGCGTCGCCGTCGGGATTGCGCACGAGAATTTTCTCAAACCACCCCAGGAACATGGGAATCCGCTTTTCCCGAAAATTCGCTGTCCGGCGCGCCGCTTCCGCTTTCTGCTCGGCATAATACAGGCTCCCGCCCAGCGGATGATGCGCGTCGTGAACCTCCCCAACCAGGTCGGCGATGGTAAGCTGGATCTGGTGGGTCCAAATCCGCAAGACGGGATTTTTCGGCGCCAGGTCGTGACGATCGCCGAGATACAGCAGGATGGCCGAAGTCTGGCCGATCAGGACATCGCCATCCTTCAGGCAAGGTGCGGCAAACGGCGGATGCGCGATGTCCTCCCGGTCCATGAAGGCCATCAGGGCGCGCGCGCCTTCCTTCATGCCGGTCGCGCTGCGGGCGACATCGATATACGCCGCGCCCGCCTCTTCCAGCGCCAACCGGACGAACTCGCCACGTCCTTGAATGCCGGGCCAGTAGTGAAGTTCGTACGCCATGGTCTGGCTCCCTCCGTCACACGGGCGCTCGAACGCTAACACCACCCGCGGAGACTGCGAGGCGCGATCCGAAGCAGGCTCGCAGTGATTCCGAACCAGGGTAAGCCCTGGTAGATGCGCGCCGACATCAGTTCGGCCGACTCCAGGTCCGCCCGGGCGTGATACGTCCGGCCGTTCTCCGGATCGTAGAACCAGCCGCCGGTCCATTGCGCAGCGCCTTGCGGCTGCAATCCCCAGACGATGGTCCGGTTGCACAGCGCGGCGGTCCGCAGCGCCGGATTGCGCAGCCAGACGAGCCGACCGCATAGTTGGCCGCCGCAGTCGAACAGCTCCACCGCCGCCTTGTGGTCGATCAGCCAGAAACCGTCCGGCGTCGCGGCCCCGGCCCTGGCGGCGGAAGCGGCCAAGGCGACCGAAGCGGCGAGCGCCACCACACAGGCCCGAAACAGAGAAACAGTGGACATAGGATGCTTGATTCCCTCCTGATCAGCTGCCGGTATCAGCCGGTCCGGCGAGCAATCAGCGTAGCACCTGACTCAGCGCGCGCCACCACCTGACCACGGCGCGCCGTGGGCGCTGGCCGCAGAAACCGGACCAAGGCCGTCGTCCGCCGCACCACGCCGCTCAAGCATTGCGCTGCGCCATCCCGCCCGCGAACCCGGCAAGACGACGCTGGCGACGCCCGGCCGATGCGGCTATAGCCGGCGCGCTCCTGCAACGAGGTCCGCCCGTGTCGCCGCTGATCGCCGACTGGCTCAGCCAACACCGGACCATCCTTCACCTGCCGTTCGCCGTCCTGCTCGGCGCGCTGATCGGGATGGAGCGGCAGTGGCGCCAGCGCGCCGCCGGCTTGCGCACCAACACGCTGGTTTGCCTCGGCGCCGCGTCCTTCGTCGACCTGGCCGGCCGCATTGGCAGTCCCGCCGGGCTGACCCAGGTGACCGCCTACGTCGTGTCCGGCGTCGGCTTCCTCGGCGCCGGCGCCATCATGAAGGAGGGGGTCAACATCCGCGGCCTGAACACGGCCGCGACACTGTGGTGCGCCGCCGCGGTCGGCGCCTGCGTCGGTGCGGACCAGCCGGTCGCGGCCCTGGCCACCTGTGGCCTCGTGGTGGCGGTCAACCTGATCCTGCGGCTGCGCGGCTTTGCCGGCCCGATCGACCGGCGGGGGGGCACGGTCACGGACACCGAGACGGCCTACACCGTCCGCGTCTACTGCCGTGCCGCGGAAGAGGCGCGAGTACGAAGCCTGCTGCTGCACAGCCTCGGCGAGACCGGGTTGATGCTGCGCGAGCTGGACAGCGCCGACACCGAGCGTCCCGAGATCGTGCGGGTGCTCGCGCAGGTCACCGCACCTCGGCGCAACGATGCTGCGCTGGAAAGCGCGATCGGCCGGCTCAGCCTGGAGCCAGCGGTATCCGGCGCGCAATGGAGCCTGGACCGGGGTGAAGACGCGGACGGCGGATAGACCGGCGCGGCCCCCCAGCTCACGGGAGCGCCGCCAAACCGCATCCGGGGCCGCCCAGGCGCCGTGATCCTGCGGGCAGGGGACCGGGCAGGGGACCGGCGTCGCCCAAACCCAGCCACGCCCCCATGTGTTGCCCGCACCACGCACCCAAGCCATCCGGAGGTCACCCAATGAACGTCGCCGTCTTCGGCGCCACCGGCGGCACCGGCCGCGCCGTCATCCGCGACCTGCTCGCCGCCGGGCACACGGTCACGGCCCTGGTCCGCGACCCCTCTAAGCTCGCCCCCGCGCCCGGCCTGGCAGTGGTGCCGGGCGATGCGACCAACAGCGCCGACGTCGCCCGCGCCGTGCCCGGCCACGATGCCGTCGTGGTCAGCCTCGGCAGTTCGCAAAGCCCGTTCCGCTCGCTGTTCGGCGCCAGGCGCACCACGCCGCGCAACATCTGCGAGGCCGGCACGCGCGTCATCGTCGGCGCCATGCGGGACGCGGCGGTCTTGCGGCTGGTCGTCGTCACGGCGTTCGGCGTCGGCGACACGCGCGACCGGGCGCCTCTGGTGGCGAAGATTTTCTTCGCCGTGTTGCTGCGCGAACAGATGGCCGACAAGGAGAAGCAGGAGGCGGTGGTGAAAGCCTCCGGGCTCGACTGGACCCTGGTCCAGCCGGTCGGCCTGTCCGACGCACCCGCGAGCGGCCGGCCGGTCGTCGGCACGCCCGGCGGGATGGGCAAGCACAGGGTCAGCCGCGCGGATGTCGCCGCGGTGGTGCTGCAGGCGCTGGCCGAGGGCAAGTATGTGCGGCAGACGGTCACGGTCGCCGGCTGACCTCCGGCCCCCTCTCAATCGAGCGCAGAATAGGCCCAGAGCAACACGAAGCCGGTGATCGCCAGCCCGCCATGCGCGACCAGGGCCACCGGCGGCGGCCGCTCCTGCCGCCGCGCCAGCACCGGGATCGCCGCGCCGGCGACCAGCCCCGCCACCAGCAGCACGGCCGACTGCCAACCGAACGAGCTGGAGCCCGTCGCGATGCCGCGCGCCGGCCCGCGCAGCGCCAGCAGCAGCGCTGCCACCCCCGCCGCTCCGAGCACGCCATGGGCTGCCCCGACCTGCCACGGCGGCAACTGGGCCGGCCCGGTTGCGCGCAGGTGCAGGCCGATCAGCAGCACCCCGAGCAGGGCGGTCACGCACAGGACGTAGAAGGACACGGACAGCATCAGGACCCCGCTACTCTCGTGGCGTCCGAGTGTGGCGTGGCCACGCGCTCGCCCTCAAGTCTGCACAGCGCCCCGGTCGCGTTTGCTCGGTCAGCGCCCGCCGGTCAGGGCCAGGTACTCCCAGACCAGCGTCGCCCCAGCGAGGGCGGTGATCTCCGCCGTGTCATATGCGGGGGCCACCTCCACCAAATCCATCCCGCGGAAGTCGACGGCGGGCTCCGGTCCCCCCAGCCGGCGCAGGATCGCCTGCGCCTGCCAGGTGGCCAATCCGCCGACCTCCGGCGTGCCGGTGCCAGGCGCGAACGCCGGATCGAGCGCGTCGATGTCAAAGCTGAGATAGGCCGGACCGCGGCCGATCACGCGGCGGATTTCGGCCGCGGTCTCGTGCGGCTGGGCCTCATGGATCTGCTGGGCGGTGAGGATCGTCACCCCCTTGCCCACAGTCCAATCCCAGACCTCGCGCTGCACCGGAGAGCGGATGCCGAGCTGGATCATGCGGGCCGGATCGACCAGCCCCTCCTCGATCGCGTGGAAGAACACCGACCCGTGGGCGTAGCGCTGGCCAAAATTGTCCGGCCAGGTATCGACATGCGCATCGAAATGGACCAGCGCCAGCGGGGCGCCGGCGCGGCGGCGCAGCGCTCGCAGCAGGGCCAGGGTCACGCCGTGCTCGCCGCCGAGGGCGACCAGATGGGCCAGAGGCGCCGCCTGCTGTTCGATCAACGCCAGGCTGCCGGGGATGTCGCCGAGCGCGATGGCAAAATCCCCGATATCGGCAAGGTCGAGCGCGGCGGGATCGACCCAATGCTGCGGATGCGCGCCGTCGGTCAGCATGCGGCTGGCGCGGCGGATCGCGGCCGGCCCGTCGCGGGCGCCGGCCCGGTTGGAGGTGCCGACGTCCAGCGGAATCCCCGCAACCACGATGCGCGCCGAGGGATCGTGGCGCGTGATGCCCAGGAATCCGGGCGGCGTGGAAAAGGTTGGCAGGTCGGCCATGCGATACCCTCCCAGGATGTGCCATTATGCCCACCATGCCAGGCTCGAACGAAATACGGATCGAGTCGGGGGCGGTGATCGCCTACCGGCTGTTCGATATCGCCTACGCGATCGACCTGCCGAAGGTGGAAGCGCTCTGGGCCCGCCAGGCCAAGGCGAGCACCCGCGCGCGATTGACCGCCACGCCGCCGAAGGCGATGGCGTTCGGCGTGCCGCCGGTGGCGCTGGCGCTGGAGCCGATCGAAATTTCGTTGCCCGACCGACCGGTCCAGGCGTCGGTGACGGCGCGGCTCTACGATTTTGGGGCGGTGACCCTGGCGCTTCGCGTGCCGGTGCGCGACATGGCCTGGTCCGGCTTTTCCCGCCTCACCAACGATTTCGACGCGGCGGTGGGAACCGAGGGCGAGGCCCCGGTATGGCGCCGCCTGCTCGCGGGTGTGCGCGCAACGGTCGCCGAGGCGTTGATCCGCCCGACCTCGCAGGCGATCGAGGAGGATTTCCTGGCCGCGGTGGTGTTCGCCTTCGACGCGCCGCTGACCGCAACGGAGCTGCTGCAGCGCGCCGACCTGGTACCGCTGCTGTCGGGCGAACAGCGGCCGCTGTCGGAGGCGTCACGCACCGAACTGCTGCGGCAGCGCTTCTCCTACTACACCGACGACCTGACGGTGTTGACCTGGGACCGCGCCTTCGTCTGCGAGCCGCGGGGGGAGACCGACGTGCTGGAAGTCCTGGAAGTGGCGAACGCGCAGTTGCTGGAGATGCGCTACTACGACGAGCTGCTGGATGCCGAGTTGCCCCGCATGTACGACCTGGTGGAGGGCGCGCGGCGGCTGCGGCCGCTGTTTGCGGCCCGGCGCACCGCCAACCTCGCGCGGCGGTTCTATGCGCTGGTGGCGGAAGTGACCGAGCTGACCGAGCGGGTGGACAACGCCCTGCAGGTCACCGAAGATGTCTACCTCGCGCGCATCTATGCCGCGGCGCTGGAGCTGTTCCGGGTGCGTCCGGTGACCGCGGCGGTGGAGCGCAAGCTCGCGATCATTCGCGACACCTACACGGCGCTTTACGAAGAGTCGTCGGGCGGGCGGGCGGAACTGATGGAATTCACCATCGTGGTGCTGATTCTGCTGGAACTGCTGGCGGCGCTCACCCGGCACGGTACGTGATCGCGAGCGCAACGGTGCAGGGTTGCGCCGTCAGTCGGAACAGCCTCGCCCACGGAGCCATCCATGAAGTTCGTGTTTATGCTGTCGATCCCGGTGTTGATCATCTCGATCGTATTGCTCATCACCGTTCTGGTGTCCTGGACCACCGGGTACGGGCTCTGCGGGACCTGGATGCAGCCCATCTGGCCCTACTGCCGCTAGCAGCCTGCGCGCGTCAGGTCAGGACTGCAGCTCCGCCAATTCGCGAAACGCATCGAGCACCGGAGCGTTTTGCAGCGCTTCGGTGTTCTTCACCGTCCGGCCGTGGATGACGTCGCGCACCGCGAGCTCGGTGATTTTGCCGTTCAGCGTGCGCGGCAGGTCGGGCACCTGGATGATCTTGGCCGGCACGTGCCGCGGTGAGGCATTGTCGCGGATGCGGCGCTTGATGCAGTCGCGCAACGCGTCGTCGAGCACGACGCCGTCGCGCAACCGCACGAACAGCACCACGCGGACATCGCCCTGCCAATCCTGGCCGACGCACAGCGCCTCCAGCACCTCCTCCACCTGTTCCACCTGCCGATAGATCTCGGCGGTGCCGATCCGCACACCGCCGGGGTTCAGCACCGCGTCCGAGCGCCCGTAGATGATGATGCCGCCCGCCGGCGTCAGTTCGGCGAAGTCGCCATGCGCCCATACGCCGGGGAAGCGGGCGAAATAGGCGCCGTGGTACCGGCTGCCGTCCGGATCGTTCCAGAATCCTATCGGCATCGGCGGGAAGGGCTTGGTGCAGACCAGTTCGCCCTTTTCGCCCACCAGCGGGCGGCAGTCTTCGTCCCAGACCTCCACCGCCAGGCCGAGCCCGCGCATCTGGATCTCGCCGCGCCGCACCGGCCCCGCCGGATTGCCGAGCACGAAACAGGAAATGATGTCGGTGCCGCCCGAGATCGAGCTGAGCTGCAGGTCCTGCTTGATCGACGCGTACACGAAGTCGAAGCTCTCCGGCAGCAGCGGCGAGCCGGTGGACAGGATCAAGCGCAACGCCTTGAGGCCAAACCGCTCGCCCGGTTTCAGCCCGGACTTCGCGATGGCATCGAGGAACTTCGCGCTGGTGCCGAACACCGCCACGTCTTCCTGATCCGCCATCCGCCACAGCGCCTCCGGGCCCGGATGGAACGGGTTGCCGTCGAACAGAACCAGCGTGGCCTCGGATGCGAGCGCGGTGGCCAGCCAGTTCCACATCATCCAACCGCATGTGGTGAAATAGAACACCCGCTCGCCGGGCCTGATGTCGCAGTGCAGCCGGTGCTCCTTCAGAAGCTGCAGCAGGGGACCGCCCTGACCGTGCACGATGGCCTTCGGCTTGCCGGTGGTGCCTGACGAGTACATCACGAACAGCGGGTGATCGAACGGCAACTGCGCGAACCCTGGCGGCTGCTCTCCCGTTGGCCCGTCCCCGGCCTGGTCCCAGCGGACGCCGCCGGCCACGAAGCCGGCGTCACAGCCGGGGTCGAGAAACGGCACCACCACCACCGCCGCGAGCGAGGGCAGCCCGGCCCGGATCAGCCGGACCTTGTCGCGAATGTCGAGCGCCTTGCCGGCGTAGCGGTAGCCGTCCGCGGTCACCAGCACCTTCGGCTCGATCTGGCCGAAGCGGTCAAGCACGCCTGCCACGCCGAAATCGGGCGAACACGACGACCAGACGGCGCCCAGCCTGCTGGCGGCCAGCATCGCGATGATCGCCTCCGGGATGTTCGGCAGGTAGCCGGCGACGCGATCGCCGACGCCCACGCCGGCCCGGTGGAACGCGCCGGCGAGCCGTACCACCTCGGCCTGCAGCGCGGCCCAGGACACTTCGCGCCGGCTGCCGTCCTCGCCGCGAAAGATGATCGCCGCGCCGTCATCCGAGCGCCGCAGCAGATTCTCGGCATAGTTGAGCCTGGCATCGACGAACCATCGCGCGCCGGGCATCGCGTCGGGGTTTTCCAGCACCACGGTCGCGGCGTGCTCCGCCGCCACGTTGGCCGTCTCCCACACCGCTTCCCAGAAATCGGCCGGGCGATCGACCGACCATTGCCACAGGCGCTCCACCGCGTGGGGTCCGTCGAAGCCGCAGGTCCGGGCGAACTGGATGATCTGCGTGCCGGCGGCCCGCTCTGCCGAGGGCTGCCAAAGGATTTCGCTCATGGCACCGTCTCTGGGAAGATTTCCCGCAGGATTGAACAGGGGTCCGCGGTTCGACTCAAGGTCCACGTCCGCCGGGGCACGGGGAATTGCTGCCTCCGGGAATTTGCCGCTTGATGCGGCCGACTTGCAGGAGCCGACGATCATGCCGGTCACACGCCGTTTCGCGCCCCGCCGCGCAGTGCTGGCGGGTCTGGCCGCGACCGCGCTGCCGCGTGGCGCGGCGGCCGAGGACAAGCTGGCGGCACTGATCGGGTTGGTCGGCGAGCGACTGGCGCAGATGCGGGCGGTCGCGGAGAGCAAGTGGAACACCGGAGCTCCGGTCGAGGACGTGGCGCGCGAGGAACGCCTGGTGGCGGACGTTGCTGCGCGCGCGCACGCCTACGGGCTGGCTCCCGGGCTGGCAGCGGCGTTCTTTCGCGCGCAGATCGAGGCGGCGAAGTGCGTCGAAAGCGCGCTGATCGCGCAGTGGGCGGCGGTCCACGCCGGACCGTTCGCCGCGGCCGCCGATGTGCAGTCCGTGATCCGGCCGCAGCTCGACCGCCTGACCCCGGCGTTGCTTGCCGCCCTGGCCGGCGCAGTACCGGACGTGAAGCGCGGCGATTCGGAACGGATCGCCTCCGCGTCCGCGCTCGCTGATCCGGTCATGGCAGTGGCCATGGCGCGGGCGCTGCAGCCCCTGCTGGCGCTCGCGGGCGCGCGCGCCGCCCCGTGAGGGACAGCGAGCGACAATACCGCCGGGTAGCTTCCACCCAGCCGCAGTTCCGGTCCGCGGAAAACGCATATCAAGCCGGGGTGCAAGCGGTTAAACACCGCCTCCCTTCGCCCATATGGGCGGAGCTTTCGCAGACGCACCGCACGTGCCGCGAGCCCCCTGGGGGGCACAGCAACGACGAGCGTCCTTTGTGGGGCCGGTCCAAACCAGTGGGGCCGGGACTGTAAGGGATCTGCCCATGTCCGCTGCCCGCACAGCGATGCGAAGTCCAAGCGACATCGCCCGGGCCTGACGCCGCGCGCCACCGCGCGCCCGTCCGGCTCGACCGCATCCCGCTCCGCCCATCCGGCTGACCGCCGGGACCGCGGCGGTGCCGCCACGCCATGCTCGCCCGAGGACTGCCCCATGAGCCTGCTCCGCTCCCGCGCCGCCGCCGCGCCGCTGCGCCGCCGCTTCGACCACACCGAAACCGCGCTGCCCGCCATCGACGACCTGATCGCCGTGGAGCGCCCGGCCGAGCCCATGCACTGCCTGCGTCCCGCCACGCTGGAAGCCGCCGCCCGTGGCTTCGTCACGGACTTCCCCGGCGACACGCTGTACGCGGTGAAATGCAATCCGGAACCCGCCGTGCTGCGCGCCCTCTGGCGCGGCGGCGTGCGCCACTTCGACTGCGCCTCCGCCGCCGAAGTCGCCCTGGTGCGCACCATGTTCCCGCAGGCAAACATCCACTTCATGCACCCGGTGAAGTCCCGCCCGGCCATCCGCGAGGCCTGGGACCGTCACGCCGTGCGCGACTTCGTGTTCGACAGCGCCGACGAACTTGCGAAAATCCTGGACGAGACCCAAACGCCCCAGCCCGCGGGCCGCGGCCTGATCCTGCGCATCGCACTGCCCAAGGGCGCTGCCATGATCGACCTGTCAGGCAAATTTGGCGCCGCACCGGACGAAGCCGCCGCCCTGCTACGCGCTGCACGCCCCCACGCCGCGCGCCTCGGCCTGTCGTTCCATGTCGGGTCGCAGTGTCTCGACCCGCTGGCCTGGCGCCGCGCCATCACGCCCGCCGGCGAAATCCTGTTCCAGGCCGGCACGCCCATCGAAGTTTTCGACGTCGGCGGCGGCTTCCCCGCCGCCTATCCCGGCGTCACACCGCCCCCGCTCGGCGCCTTCTTCGCCGAGATCGAGGCCGCCGTCGAAGCCATCGGCCTGCCGCCCACGGTCCAGCTCTGGGCCGAGCCCGGCCGCGCGCTGGTCGCCGCCGGCGCCTCGGTCGTCGTCCAGGTGCAGGGCCGCCGCGGCAGCGCGCTTTACATCAACGATGGCGTCTATGGCAGCCTGTCCGACGCCGGAACGCTGGGCTTCCGCTATCCGGTCCGGCTGATCCGGCCCAACGGTTCGCACGCGTCCGCGCACCAGGACTTCATCTTTTTCGGCCCGACCTGCGACAGCGCCGACGTGATGCAAGGGCCGTTTCGGCTGCCGGAAGATACAGGCGAGGGCGATTGGATCGCGATCAACCAACTTGGCGCGTACGGAGGGTGTTTGCGCACCGCGTTCAATGGGTTCGATCGCGCTCGGATCGTTGAGGTCAGAGATTAGACAAGGAAGGCGAGGGGGCGCTGCCCCCTCGACCCCCGCCAAGGGCGAGCCCTTGGAACCCACCCGTCTTCGGCTCTATTCCTAAGCAGCAAGGGGCGGAGCAGAACGGATGGACGACGGGATTTTGGTGGGATGGGCCGATGGTCCGCAGACGTTGCGGCTCGATCGCGCCAACCGGCACGGGCTGGTGGCCGGCGCCACCGGGACCGGCAAGACCGTCACCTTGCAAGTCCTCGCGCAGGGGTTCGCCGACGCCGGCGTCCCGGTGTTCGCCGCCGACGTGAAAGGCGACCTCTCCGGTATCGCCATGCCAGGCTCACCGAACGAGAAGTTCCTCGAACGCGCCCGTCTCATGCACCTGGACCTGAAACCGGCAGCACCGCCCGTCATGTTCTGGGACCTGTTCGGCCAGGCCGGACACCCGATCCGCGCCACGGCTTCGGAAATGGGACCGCTGCTGCTCGCCCGAATCCTCGATCTCAACGACATCCAGCAAGGCGTGCTCAACATCGCCTTCCACGTTGCCGACCAGGAAGGCCTGCTGCTGCTCGACCTGAAAGACCTGCAGGCAACCCTGCGCTACGTCACCGAAAACGCGGCCGCCATCGGCAAGGAGTACGGCAACGTCGCCCCGGCCACGCTCGGCGCCATCCAACGCGCACTGCTCACGCTGCAAACGCAAGGCGCGGAACAGTTCTTCGGCGAGCCGGCCTTGAAACTATCCGACCTGATGCGATGCGACCCCGCCGGACGAGGCTACGTCAGTGTCCTCGCGGCAGACCGCCTGATCCAAAGCCCCGCCCTCTACGCCACCTTCCTGCTCTGGTTGCTCTCGGAACTATTCGAGCAACTGCCGGAAGTCGGCGACACCGCAAAGCCGCGCCTGGTGTTCTTCTTCGACGAAGCGCACCTGCTGTTTCGCGACGCGCCCAAGCCGCTGCTTGCCAAGATCGAGCAGGTCGTGCGCCTGATCCGCTCCAAAGGCGTCGGAATCTACTTCGTGACGCAGAACCCCGCCGACATCCCCGAAGCGGTGCTGGCCCAGCTCGGCAACCGCATCCAGCACGCGTTGCGCGCCTACACGCCCGCCGAACAGAAAGGCCTGAAAGCGGCAGCGTCGTCGTTCCGGGCAAACCCCGCATTCGACACCGCCCAGGCAATCCAGGCGCTCGGCGTCGGCGAGGCGCTGGTCTCGGTGCTGGACGCCAAGGGCGTGCCGACCGTCGTGCAGAAGACGCTGATCCGCCCGCCTGCCTCACGCCTCGGCCCGATCACGCCGCAGGAGCGGACGGAGGTGGAGGCGCTGAGCCCGGTGAGCGGCGTCTACGACCAGGCCATCGACCGCGAATCCGCCTTCGAGCTGCTGCGCGACCGCGCGGCCCAGGCGCAGCAAGCCGCCTCGCAACGCGCGACACCGGCCACGCTGCCGCAGGACGAGACCAGCTACGACTACGCCCCGGTCCCCAGCCGCCGCGCGCCGCGCGCCGCGAACCGCCAGTCGGTGACGGAAACCTTCGCGAAGCAGCTTATGCGCACCGTCGCCGGCCAGGTCGGCCGGGAAATCATGCGCGGCGTCCTCGGCAGCACGAAGCGGCGCTGAACGTCTTTGGGCCAATGCTTCCATTACGATTTGGTATGGACTTTCGTCGGGCCAGGATGACAAGACCTCGGACGCCACCATGGTGGAGGCCAATCGCGCCCTGGCGGTCTTTTCTCGGTCTCGGGTGAAGCCGGGAACGTTCCAGGGCCTCGGCGTCCCGCTTCCCGCCTTCACCCGGAATTAACCCCTCCCACCGATGATCCGGCAGCAGACCATCGAGGCCGGACACCATGGACATCAAGCGCGGCGACTGGGTGCGTCACCGGCCGACCGGCAGGGTGGGCAGGGTGGAAGCGATCGGTGACGGCCTCGCCTCGATCGCATCCTGGCCAAACGAAGGGGATGGCTGGGTCACCGGCCTCGCCGCCGATTTCGAGCCCGCTGCGGCCGGCGCCGGACGGCAACCCGCCCGGCCGCAGGCCGCGTAAGTGCCGCAGCAACTCACGCAGCACGACGTCGCCCGGCTGCTGGCCGAGCCCGCCGCCGGCTCGCGCGCCGACATCGCCGCCAAGATGGCCGCCACGCTCGACAGCCCGGCCCTCACCGCGAACGAGCGGCGGATGGCCGAGGACATCGTCCGCACCCTGGCGCAGGACGTGACGGTCACGGTTCGCGCCGCCCTGGCGCACCATCTGCGCCATGCCGCCCGGCTGCCGCCCGACATCGCCCGGCGACTCGCGGAGGACGTGGACGCAGTGGCGCTGCCGATCCTCGCCGGGTCGGAGGCGCTGGACGACGAGACCCTGCTCGTCGTCCTCGGCCACGCCTCCGCCGCCAAACAGCAGGCGATCGCGGGCCGCCCGGCGGTCTCCGAATCGGTAGCCGGCGCATTGATCGAGAGCGGGTGCGAGCAGGCCGTCGCCGCGTTGATGCGCAACGGGGCGGCGCACATCGCCGACGCAAGCTTGCAGACGGCGATTGACCGCTTCGCATGCAGCGCGGCGGTGCAGGAAGGCATGGTCCGCCGCGACTCCCTGCCGATGGCCGTGGCCGAGCGGCTTGCCGTTCTGGTCTCCGACCAGCTTCGCGCCCACCTGGTCGCGCAGCACGACCTGTCGCCGGCGCTGGCCGCCGACATCGTGCTGCAGGGACGCGAGCGGGCGATCATCCAGCTCGGCCGCGGCGCCAGCCGGGAGGAGCTGCAGGCGTTGCTCGTCCGCATGCACAGCAGCGGGCACCTGTCGTCCTCGCTGGTGCTGCGTGCGCTGTGCATGGGCGACATGGACTTCTTCGAGACCGCGCTTGCGATCATGGCAGGGGTGCCGGTGGAGAACGCGGGCATCCTGGTGCATGACGGCGGTGGGCGTGGCCTCGCGCTGCTGTGCGACAGGGCGGGATTCCCGGCGCCGCTGCTGCCTGTGATCCGCGTCGCCGTCGATGTGGCCGACGGCACCACGTTCGACGGCGGCGAACGCGACCTCGAACGCCGCCGGTCACGCGTCATCACCCGCATCCTGACGCAGTGCGACAGCCTCGCTCCGGATGACCTGGACTGGCTGCTCGACAAGCTCGGCGACGTGCTGCAAGATCAATCCCCTGCGGCGCCCGGTGTGCCGCCGGTCTGAGCCGCGAGGTCGGCGCCGGCCATGGATAGGGGCTGAAGCATTGTCCTGCCTCGCGGCATGAGCCGGTTCGGTTTGGCGGCTATGACGGTGATCGGGGCCGCCCTGATCGCCACGGTCGGCTGGGAAATCGACAGCGCTCGCGAACCGGGCGCGGCGCCTGGCGCAGCGCCTTCGGCCCGGCGCACAGCAGCGGCGTCAAAGCCGGTTGCCCCGGCCGCCGAAAGCCAGGCAGGACGTTGGGCAGCCACCGCGCTCGCCCGTCCGCTGTTCAGTCCCGACCGCCGGCCATCGACGGACGCCGTTGCCGCCGGCGACCAGCCGCTCAAGCTGCAGGGCACCATCGTCGTGCCACCCGCCCGGCTCGCCATCTTCGCCCCGCCCGGCGGCGGCAAGTCCGTCGTCGTGCACGAGCGCGACCGGATGGGCGCGCTCGGCATCGACGCGATTCGGCCCGGCGAGGTCTCGGCAACCGGACCGAGCGGGCAGGTGGTGTTCCACCTCGGACGCGGCAGTACGGTGGAGCGGCCGGCATTTCAGCCACCCACGCTGTCTCATTCGCAAGGCGGCAACGACCAGCACACCGAGTGATCGTGTAGCGTAATGCTCACCCCGCAATGACCGTGCCGTTTCGCCTGAAACGAAATCTGCGTCCGTCGCATTTCCGGGCCCGCAGCGGGCACCGCTTGGGCAATGCAAAGAGTCCCGCAACGGCGAAGGAGCCCGTGCGTGCACGGGCTCCTGTGTCAGGCGGATAGCGTGTCCGGCGTGCGGTTCAATGCGCGCCCGCGGCGAGCGTCACCATCTGCTGGGTCAGCGCGTTCGCCTGCGCTGCATAGGCGCCGGCGGTCGCTGCATCGAACGGCCCGCCGCTGAAGGCGGCGGCTTCGATATAGCTGCGGATCTGCGCCACCAGCGCCTCGCGCGCCGTGTTGTAGCTGTTTATCGTCGAGAGATAGGCGCTGTGCGTCGCCGGGTTGGTGGTGGCCACCCCGTTGGTCGCGTAGGCGATGCTGGCCAGGGCCGTGGTACCGAACGGCGCGTTGAGCTGCTTGTAGGCGTTCGCCAGGGCCTTGTAGGCCACCAGGTTGCTGGCGATCGCCGGCGGCAGCACCGCGGGGTCGAGATCCTCGACCAGCACGCGCCCGTCATGCAGGTAGCTGTCCTGCAGGCCGGCCAGCGCCAGGATGGTGGGCCTGATGTCGGTGTGGTCGGTCCAGGTGACCTTGTCGACGCCGTGGTTCAACACGCCGGGGCCGACGATGCCAAGCCAGGTGGTGGAGATCTGCGACTGGATGCCGCCGTGGTTCCAGGCGTATCCCGGCTGCTCGCAGGCATAGTCGGAGGCGCTGGTCCAGGCTGTGCAGAGCGACGCATAGTAGGTCTCGATATAGAGATCCGGCGTGCCGAAGATGGTGAAGCTCGGCACCCGCAGCGGGTCGGGCGTGCTGCCGCCAACGCCATACATGTGCAGCAGCCGCATCTCGGCCCGGTCGGCCAGGCCGACTGCCAGCGGCACGGTTTGGCTGGTGACCGGGTCGGTCAGGGTGAGCGTCGCGACATCCTGCTCGAACTGGCGCACCGCAGCGGACTCACCGTCCGGGTTGCCATAGACATGCACCGACGGCGCCATGTCGTAGTGAGTGTCGAAGCCAGCCGCCGGCACGCTCTTGCCGTTGGCCTGCATCAGCCGGGTCAGGTCGACGTCCACCTCGCCGATGGTCACGCTGCCATGCGGAACGCGGGAATAGGTGCAGGGCGTGTGGATGCCGTCGCAGCCCGCGGGGATCTTGCCGGCGAAATGGTCGCCTTCCTCGACGGTCACGATGAACAGGGTGTTGGTCTCGTCGATGCCGTCGTTCTTCAGCCGCTGGAAGAAGGCGGCAAAGCCGGCGTTGTAGTTCGCCAATTGCTGCACGTAGCCGGCCTCGCCCGGACCGTAGGCCGTAGGCGCGCTGGTGTTGGCGTGGTTGTCGTGCGCATCCGACAGGTAGCCATAGACCACCGGCACGCCGGCTTCGAGCATCTGCGCCGCATAGGCCAGCGTCACTTTCGGCCACATGCCGTCGAAGTTCGGAAAACCCGTGATGGTGCCGCCAAGCAGGTCTGGGATGGAGCTGCTGCCGCCGTTGATCGCGGGTGCCACGAATTTGTGGCCGAACAGGGCATTGTAGCCGCTATAGCCACCCGGCTCGTCATTCAGCTTGTCGGCCACGCCATTGTTGGCGGCGGTGCACAGCGCGCTGTTCTGTGCGCAGTGAATGGCGATGCCCTCGAAATCCGCCAGCTTGTTGCTGCTTGCATTGGCGATTGCCAGCGCCGGCGTGCCGGCGAAGGTGGTGCTGATGTCGGTGGTGGTGTTCTCGAACTCCATGTCGGCAAGCGCCACCGCGCCGAAATCGCAGCCGGCCTTGGTGAAAGGCACCCACGGGGCCGGCGCGTTCTTGCCGGTCTCGGCGAGCAGCACTGGGGTCGGGTCGTTGGCGGTATCGACCAGCGTGTTCCAGTAGACGAAGTCGCTCTTGAAACCGACCGTGCCGTTGGTCTTGTAGTAGCCGAAGCTGTTCGAGACCGCGGTGCCGATCCGGTCGGGGTAGACGCCGGTGATCGACGACAGAATGCCGTTGGCGGTGTGCGAGATGATCTGCGTGTGATTGTTGGCGCTGAGCGTGCCCTTCTGCGTCAGGAACGCCAGCAGTGCCGGCATTTGCTCAAGGTCGGAGGGGATGTTCGCGCCATCGCGCAGATAGTGGGTGTTGTCGAACTGCAGATAGACGATGTGCCTGATCGGGCCGCTGCCGCTGGTCAGCGGGCAGGACGATGCGGGGGCATCTGCGTGGGCGGGGGCAGCGAGGCCGCCGGCTGCGAGCGCGAGCCCGGCGGCGGTGGCAAGAAGGATTTGCTTCACCGGAGTCATTCCTATTTTGGAAACGGGGCCTGTTCTGGGAACGGGCCCTGTTCTGGGAACGGGGAGAGCGGGTTCACTCAGGAGCGGCGGCGGCGCGCGAGCCCGACACCGAACAGGCCGGCGGCGAGCACCGCCATGCTGGCCGGCTCGGGTGCCGCGGCCACCACGCCGGATGTCGCCACCCCGCCACCGCCGTAACCGCTGGTCGTATTGCCAAGAAAATCCACATAGCCGCCGGTCGCGTTGCTGACGGGGCTGAACCAGGGCGTGGAGAAGGTGACGCCGGCGATCACCGCGCTGACCTGGTAACTCGTGCTGTCAGGCACGCCCTCGGTGGGCGAGGAGGGCAGGAAGCCGCCGCTGCCGGCGAAGTAATAGGTCACGCTGGCGCCGCCGGCGAGGTCGCCGAGGTCGAT
>Ga0182012_10002399_pt1 | contig 20256 bp, 19 predicted proteins | sample 612S2SmetaG_FD_120486 | JGI IMG/M metagenome (GOLD analysis project Ga0182012, IMG submission 120486) | Permafrost microbial communities from Stordalen Mire, Sweden - 612S2S metaG | ecosystem: Environmental > Terrestrial > Soil > Wetlands > Permafrost | place: Sweden: Stordalen | collected...
GATGCAGCCAGTTGGCGATGTGCTGGCTGGAGATGCGCAGCGTCGCGCGGTCCTCCATTAGCCCGATGTCATGGATGTCCGGCACCTTGGAACACCCGACGCCCTGGTCGATCCAGCGGACCACGTAGCCAAGGATGCCCTGGGTATTGTTGTCCAGCTCCTGCTGGATGTCTTCGGGCGCCCAGTTCGGCCGGTCCGCCAACGGTATCGTCAGCAGGTCGCCGATCGGCGGCCGCGTCCGTCCGGCCAGTTCCGTCTGCCGCGCGGCAACGTCCACCTCGTGGTAGTGCAGCGCGTGCAGCGTCGCGGCGGTGGGCGAGGGCACCCAGGCAGTATTTGCGCCCGCGCGCGGATGTCCGATCTTCTGCGCCAGCATATCCGCCATCCGGTCGGGCGCGGCCCACATGCCCTTGCCGATCTGCGCCTTTCCGCGCAGTCCGCACTGCAAGCCGATATCGACGTTCTGGTCCTCGTATGCCTTGATCCACGCCGTGTTCTTCATCTCGTTCTTGCGAATCATCGGCCCCGCTTCGATGGACGTGTGGATTTCATCGCCGGTGCGGTCGAGGAAGCCGGTGTTGATGAAGACAATGCGGTCTTTTGCCGCGAAGATGGATGCTTTCAGGTTGGCCGAGGTGCGCCGTTCCTCGTCCATGATGCCCAGCTTGATCGTGTTGCGCTTCAGTCCAAGGATCTCTTCGACGCTTGTGAAGATTGCATCGGTGAGCGCCACTTCCTCCGGCCCGTGCATCTTCGGCTTAACGATGTAGACAGAGCCGGCGCTGCTGTTGTGCAGCGGTCCGGTGTTCAGCAGGTCATGAGTCGCGATCAACGTCGTCACTGCAGCGTCCAGCATGCCTTCCGGGATCTGGTTGTCCGCCGAATCCAGCACCGCATCGGTGTACATGTGGTGGCCCACGTTGCGGACCAGCATCAGGCTGCGCCCGGAGAGTGACAGCGTGCCGCCCTGCGGCTGGTGAAATATTCGATCGGTGTGCAGGCGGCGTGTGACCGTCTTCCCGCCCTTGTCGAACGTGTCGGCAAGCGTGCCTTTCATCAGCCCGAGCCAGTTGCGGTAGGCAACGACCTTGTCGGGCGCGTCCACACACGACACCGAGTCCTCGCAGTCCTCGATCGTCGTGATTGCCGATTCAAGCACGACGTCGGCGACCCCCGCCGGATCGTCCTTGCCGATCGGGTGGGTGCGGTCGATGACGACCTCGATATGCAGCCCGTTATGCCGCAGCAGCAGCGCGCTCAGCGAAACAGCGTCACCGCGATAGCCGACGAATTGGGCGGGGTCTTTCAGCCCGGTCTTGCTGCCGTCCTTCAGCGTGGCGGACAGCGCGCCGTTGACCAAGGCGTACAGCGCCACGTCGGCGTGGCTGCCGGTGGCGAGGGGCGCCGCCTGGTCGAGCACCGCACGCGCCTTCGCCACCACCTTGGCGCCGCGCACCGGGTTGAAGCCGCCGCCGCGAGTCGCGCCATCGTCCTCCGGCAGTGCATCGGTGCCGTATAGTGCATCGTACAGACTGCCCCAGCGCGCATTCGCCGCGTTCAGCGCATAGCGGGCGTTGGTCACCGGCACGACGAGCTGCGGACCGGCGATGACGGCGATCTCGGCATCGACATTCGTCGTGCCGATCACGAAATCCGGCGGCTCGGGCAGCAGGTAGCCTATGTCGCGGAGGAACGCGACATAGGCCTCCCGGTCGATCGGCTGCCCGCGACGGCTCCGGTGCCATTCGTCGATCTGGCTCTGAAGCGCGTCGCGCTTGTCGAGCAGCGCCTTGTTCCGCGGCGCCAGCTCGCTGACCAGCGCGCTGAAGCCCTGCCAAAACGCCTCTGCCGTGACGCCGGTCCCGGGGACAGCCTCGGCGGTGACAAAATCATAGAGGGGCCTGGCGACGCGCAGTCCGCCCGCTTCGACATATTCCATGCTGGAACTCTCCTCGGTCATGCGTTGCCGGTCGAACGGCGGCGGCGTCCGTCGGCCGGTGTCTCGGATTGATTGTAAACGGTTGCTGGTATGGGATTGACCCTGCCCCAGCCGGCCGCAGTGATCAATGGCGGCTCCCCGGGCAGGTCCGAGACGGGGAAAGCCACGAACCCAAGGCGCGATGCCATGCGAACGTAAAGCGAACACACCCGCGCTTGCGCCATAAGGTCGCAGGGGGGCTCGGTTGGACTGAGCGATGACCTGACCGCCGAGCCATGGTAAGGGCGAATTCCAGATCGCTTGAGAAACACCTATCCCCGGCAGTGTTGCCTCCGCCGCAGCCCAGCAGAGAGCCAAGCGCATCCAGTGATCACGATCCCCGGGCAGCCCATCGAGGCCGAGTTGATCGCGGTTCTTGCCGCCGTCATTGATGGGGAGCCATGCGTGCTCACCATCCAGGACGGCGCGCGGCTGCCTTCCGGCCCGTTCGCTTCGACCCACCGCACGTTGCAAGCCAGTCTGCGCGCCTGGGTGGAACACCAGACACGCCATCCGCTGGGCTATGTCGAACAGCTTTACACCTTCGCCGACCGCGACCGCTCGGCCGACGATACGGAGCGCCGGGTGATCTCGATCAGCTATCTCGGCCTGACCAGGCAAGTCAGCGCCTCCGACCAGCACCCGGTGAGTTGGCGAAGCTGGTACCACTACTTCCCCTGGGAGGATTGGCGCGAGGGGCCGCCGGCGGTGATCGAGAAGGTCATCGCGCCACGGCTGCGCGCCTGGGCGGCGGCCGAGGTTCCGTCGGTGAAGCGCGAGCGGCAGCATCGTGCGCGGGTCACCTTCGGGCTCGCCGGCCTGCCCTGGAACGAGGAGATGGTGCTGCAGCGCTACGAGTTGCTGTTCGAGGCGGGGCTGGTGCCGGAGGCCATCCAGCGCAAAGGCGGCGATCTGGCGGGCGCGCTGGCCGGAGCAGTCATGCTGTACGACCATCGGCGCATTCTCGCGACCGGCATCGCGCGGCTGCGCGCCAAGATCAAATATCGACCCGTCGTGTTCGAGTTGATGCCGGAGCACTTTTCATTGCTGCAGTTGCAGCGTGCAGTCGAGGCGCTGGCGGGGCGTCGTCTGCACAAGCAGAATTTCCGCCGCCTGATCGATAGCCAGGCGCTGGTGGAAGAGACCGGGGAGTACGTGACCGAAACCGGCGGCCGTCCGGCGAAGATGTTTCGCTTCAGGCCACAAGTGCTGCTGGAGCGCGCCGTCGCCGGCACCAAGCTTCCGCTCGCGCGCAGCGCCTGAGGCCTGCCTGGCTGCATCTCCGCTTGACATCCTTATACTCATCCCTAGCATAAGAAGGCGGGTGTCGAAGTGCCCCGCTAATGCTCATTCGGAGCATAAGGAGGCTTGCCCATGTCTGGCATCCTGGAGCGCACGGCCCCGCTGTACGACCGGGTGAAACGCGTCATCCCGCCGATCGAGTGGCCAGCCTTCGCTGAGGACATCGAAGCGATCGTTCGCCTGAAGCGTGAGCGAAACGCGGTTGTTCTGGCCCATAACTATCAGACTCCAGAGATTTTTCATTGTGTGGCGGATATTGTGGGCGACAGTCTCGCGCTGGCGCGCGAGGCGACGAAGGTCCGGGCCGACGTGATCGTCCTGGCCGGCGTCCACTTCATGGCAGAGACGGCAAAGCTGTTGAATCCGGCGAAGACCGTCCTGATTCCGGACCCTGGTGCAGGATGCTCGCTGGCGGATAGCATCACCCCGGCCGACATCCGGTCGCTACGCGAGCGCCATCCCGGCGTTCCGGTGGTTACCTACGTGAATACTTCGGCCGCGGTGAAGGCTGAATCCGATATCTGCTGCACCTCCGGTAACGTCAAAAAGATCGTCGAATCCTTGGGCGTGCCGCGCGTCATGCTGCTACCGGATGAGTATCTGGCACAAAACGTTGCGCGCGAAACGAACGTCGAGGTCATCACGTGGCCTGGGCATTGCGAGGTGCATGAACGTTTCACCGTGGCGGACATTCGCCAATTGCGCCAGGAAAATCCAGGCATCGTGGTGCTGGTTCATCCCGAATGTCCGACCGACGTCGTGGATGAGGCGGACTTTGCCGGCTCGACCGCCATGATGAGCGATTTTGTGCAGGACCGGCAGCCGGCGCACGTTGCACTGATTACCGAATGCTCGATGAGCGACAATGTTGCAGTGCGACATCCGAGGCTGGAATTCGTGCGCCCATGCAATCTGTGTCCGCACATGAAGCGTATCACGCTGCCAAAGATCCGCGCGGCGCTTGAGGACATGCGCCACGAGGTCACCATCGACCCCGGCCTCGCCGCCCGTGCGCGCGAGGCGGTCGAGCGCATGCTGGCCGTCCGGTGATCCAGGACCGCCCCATCATCGTCGGCGCCGGCCTTGCCGGCCTGATGACGGCGCTGTACCTGGCGCCGTTGCCGGTGCTTGTGCTGGCCCGTGCGCCGCTCGGTACCGGCGCTGCCAGCGCATGGGCGCAGGGTGGCGTGGCCGCGGCTGTCGGCGCTGACGATGACCCCGCGCTGCACCTGCAGGACACGCTGGCGGCCGGAGATGGCCTGTGTGATCCGGCGATGGCCGAGCGCATTCTGCGAGCCGGTCCGGACGCCATTGCCGCGCTGATCGGGCATGGCGCCGCCTTCGATCGCACCGCGTCCGGTGCGCTCGCGCTCGGGCTTGAAGCGGCACACTCGCGCCGCCGTATCGTCCACGCCGCGGGCGATGGCACTGGCGCCGAGATCATTCGCGCCCTGATGCAGGCGGTGCGGGAAACACCCTCGATAACCGTGCTGGAGGAGGTCGAGGTACGGCGCCTGATTGTCGAGGATAACCGCATCCGTGGCGTGCTGGCGGTCGGGCCGCACGGCGCCATGACCCTGCCGGCCGCACGAATCGTGCTGGCGACCGGTGGGATAGGGGGATTGTTCCAGCACACCACCAACCCGCCGGAAGGCTGGGGGCAGGGGTTGCTGCTCGCGGCGCGCGCCGGCGCGGTGCTGGTGGACCTGGAATTCGTCCAATTCCATCCCACGGCGCTGGATGCAGGGTGCGACCCGCTGCCGCTGGTCAGCGAAGCGGTGCGTGGCGAGGGCGCAATTCTGGTGGACGAGACCGGCGCCCGGTTCCTGGCGGACACGCCGGGCGCCGAGTTAGCGCCGCGCGATGTTGTTGCCCGGGCGGTGTGGCGGCATCAGGCCGCGGGGCACCTTGTGTTCCTCGACGCGCGGGAAGCGCTGGGGAGGGGCTTTGCCCAGCGCTTTCCGGGGATCAACGCCGCTTGCCAGGCGGCTGGCATCGACACCGCGACCCAGCCCATTCCAGTGGTTCCGGCGGCGCATTTTCATATGGGGGGCATCGCCGTGAACGCGACCGGCCGTAGCACGGTCGGCGGGCTCTGGGCGTGCGGCGAGGTGGCGTCCACCGGCTTGCACGGCGCCAACCGGCTGGCCAGCAATTCGCTATTGGAGGCCGCGTCCTTCGCGCGCTGGGTGGCGGAGGACGTTGCCGCGACGGAGCCGGTCCGACACCGCCCGCTGCCGGCCCCGAAATTGCCGCCGGCAGCGGACCGCACGGCGGTACGGGCGATCATGTCCCGCCAGGTCGGGCTCCTGCGCGACAGCGACGGGTTGCAGTCCGCGATCCGTGGTCTCGGGGAACTGGCCGCTTCGGGTGGCCCCGCTGCCGATCCGGCAACGCTCGGCCTGATGGTGGCGGTTGCTGCCCTGCGCCGGGAGGAGAGTCGCGGCGCGCATGCTCGCACTGATTTCCCCGGCCATGCGCAGGCCTTCCAACGCCGGTTGACACTGACCCTGTCCGAGGCGATCGCGGCGTCTGGTCACCTCTCCGACTCAATGATCCGAAGGGCATGTTCCCGATGACCGTCCCCCCTCTGCCGCCGGTCATGATCGAACCGCTGGTGCGCGCGGCGCTGTTGGAGGATCTCGGTCGGGCCGGCGACATCACGAGCGATGCGATCGTCCCCGCCGAAGCGGTTGCACGGGTGGCGCTGGTGGCGCGTCAGGCCGGCGTGGTGGCCGGGCTTGACCTGGCGCGGCTTGCCTTCCGGCTGGTCGATCCGCGGATTGGGTTTGAGGTAGAGCGGCCGGACGGCTGCCGCCTGGCCCCCGGTGACGTGATCGCCACCTTGGCGGGTCCGGCGCGTGGCCTGCTGACCGGCGAGCGCGTGGCGTTGAACTTCCTGTGCCATCTCAGCGGCGTTGCCAGCGCCACCGCCAGCATTGTCGAGGCGGTGCGCGGTACGCGTGCCAGCATCTGCTGCACGCGCAAGACCATGCCAGGCTTGCGTGCGGTGCAGAAATACGCGGTTCGCGTGGGCGGCGGGTCGAACCACCGCTTCGGTCTTGATGACGCGGTGCTGATCAAGGACAACCACGTGGCGATCGCCGGCGGCATTCGCCCGGCGCTCGAGCGCGCCCGAGCCCATGTCGGCCACATGGTGAAAATCGAGCTAGAGGTGGACAGCCTGGCCCAGCTTGAAGAAGCGCTGGCGCTCGGTGTGGACGCGGTATTGCTCGACAATATGGAGCCGCCGATGCTGCGCGAGGCTGTCGCGCTGGTCGCCGGCCGCGCGATCACCGAAGCCTCCGGCCGCATCACGCCGCAGACGGCCCCCGCCGTCGCCGCTGCCGGGGTTGATCTGATCTCGATCGGCTGGCTGACGCACAGCGCCACGGTCCTGGATATCGGCCTGGATCAGCGGGACTGACCGCTCTTGCCGCGGCCTTTTCCGCGGTGCACGTGTGGTCGGGCAGGGTGGATCTAGCCAAGCGCCATCCACCACTGCCGCACAAGGCAGCGCAAGCGGCGGATGACGTCCGCTTATCCGCCCGACGCTTCCGCGGGCGGCCGGTGTGATACGCGAGGGACCATGAGCACGCCTGTGACCGAGCGCCGCCTGACGGTTCGCGACATCCGCAAAGGCCGCGGACCGTTCGTCTGTCTGACTGCGTACACCACGCCAATCGCGCGTCTGCTCGATCCGCACACGGACCTGCTGCTGGTGGGTGACTCGCTCGGCATGGTGCTGTACGGCCTGGGCAGCACAGTCCCCGTGACGATGGACATGATGATTGCGCACGGCGCGGCGGTGATGCGCGGCAGCAAGCACGCCTGCGTGATGGTCGATATGCCGTTCGGCAGCTACCAGGAATCGCCGCCGCGCGCCTTCCGCAATGCAGCGCGCATCCTGGCGGCGACCGGCTGCGCCGCGGTGAAGCTGGAAGGCGGCGTCGAGATGGCGGAGACGATCCGCTTCCTGACCGAACGCGGCATTCCCGTGTGCGGGCATATCGGGCTGATGCCGCAGGCGGTGAACGCGTCCGGCTTCCGCGTCCAGGGCCGCACGGCGGAAGAAGCGGCGCGCATCACGGCAGACGCGAAGGCCGTGGCGGCGGCAGGTGCATTCGCGATGGTGATTGAAGGCACATACCGTTCCCTGGCCGCCGCGATCACGCAGTCGGTTCCGATCCCGACCATTGGTATCGGCGCCTCGCCCGACTGCGATGGACAGGTCCTGGTCGTGGACGACATGGTCGGCCTGTTCACCGACTTCACGCCGCGCTTCGTGAAGCGCTATGCGGAGCTCGGTGCGACGGTGTCGCAAGCCGTGGAAGCCTACGCCCGCGATGTCCGTGCGCGGACATTCCCCGGTCCCGAGCACTGCTTCGATGACCCGCCCAAGGAGCCGCCGAAGGACGCAGCCTCCCGCACCTGAGCGCTTGTCGCTCGGATTGTCGGCCGCGTCGGACTGCTGTTTAACTTCATTTGCCTGACGAGAGAGGATGGCGTGCGACGCTTCACTCCATTAATCAGGGTCTGCGCTCGACCAACAAATCAGGCGTCAAGGGCGTGTGCTGGTCGCCGGCCAAGGGGCTGTGGCGAGCGACTATAATGCGTGATGGCAAGACCGAGTATCTCGGGTCATTCAAAACGCTCGCCGAGGCTGCTGGCGCCCGCGCTGCCGCTGAGAAAGTGCACCACGGCATCTACGCCACCGGACAGTCAGTTGAAGCCGGTCGATTTGAGCCGGTGAAGCACGTCAAGCGGTCGGGGGTTATCGGCGTGTCACTGGACGTGAAACGAAACTTGTGTTTGCTTCGATCACCGTCAACGGTAAGGCTCGCTTCCTTGGCCGCTTCAAAGATTTTCCCGACGCGGTCGCTGCTCGTCGCGCCGCTGAGGCCGGTCTGATCGGTTCCGGTTCGGGGGAGGTTGCGTCGTCCAGCAACTGTTCGAGTTGACGTTCCTATCGGCGGGGCCGACGAGCCAAATGCTGGTGTTGGCGACCTACTACACCGTATTCGCCGCTGGCGTACGACCAGGACAGTCGATCGATGCTGGTGATCACGCTGGTTTGGCTGCTGATCGCGCTGCGCCTGGTCAACCCGTCGGAAGATCGTGTCACCCGCCAAGCCGTAGTTCGGGCAACCTGTTGACGTTCGCTCAAGTCGCTCGTTAGCGTCGTTCAACGCGGTGTCCGGCCGCAGGCTTGGATGTTTTGGCTCGTACTTACCGGTGAGGATGAACGATGGCGGAAAAAGCGCTCAGGCGTGTTATCCAAACCGCGGTTGTGGCCTGTGCCATCGGCATTTCGGCCATGCAGCCCCCTGAGGCATGTACACGCGCTGTTTATTTGGGCACGGACGGGACCGTCATCACCGGCCGGTCGATGGACTGGTCCGAGGACATGGCGTCGAATCTCTGGGCATTCCCGCGCGGCATCAAGCGCGAGGGCGCGGCCGGCCCAAAATCCCTTACGTGGGTGTCCAAATATGGCAGCGTGGTAGTCTCCAGCTACGAGGCAGGTACCGCCGATGGCATGAATGAAGCCGGGCTGGTGGCGAACCTGCTGTATCTGGCTGAATCCGACTACGGCAAACCCGAAGGCAACAAACCGCGGATAACCATCGCGGCGTGGGCGCAATACGTGCTGGACCGGTTTCCCACCGTCGCCGAAGCGGTGGAGGCGTTGAGCCCGGAGCCGTTCTGGGTGATCGCACCGACGCTGCCGAACGGCGAGCCGGCGCAGCTTCATCTGTCGATTTCGGACCCGACCGGGGATTCGGCGATCTTCGAGTATATCGGCGGCAAGCTCGTCATTCACCACAGCAAGCGTTATCAGGTGATGACCAACTCGCCGATGTTCGCCGACCAGCTTGCGCTGAACGCATATTGGGAGGGCATTGGTGGACTGACGTTCCTCCCCGGCACCAACCGCGCGGCCGACCGCTTCGCCCGCGCCTCGTTCCTGATCGACGCAATCCCGAAGGCGGCGGATTCGCATTACATCAAGGGCGTTCCGCAGGGCACTTACGTCAACCAGGCGGTGGCCAGCGTGATGGGCGTGATTCGCAGCGTCAGCGTGCCGCTGGGCATCACCACGCCGGGCCAGCCGAACATCTCATCGACGATCTGGCGCACCGTCGCGGACCAGAAGAACAAGGTCTATTTCTTCGACTCGGCCACCAGCCCCGACACGTTCTGGGTTCCGTTGTCCGAGATTGATTTCCGCGAAGGCAGTCCGATCAAAAAGCTGACCGTGGCCGGTGGCAAAGTCTATTCCGGCGACGCGGCCGGCAGCTTCGAGCCGGCACGGCCATTCGAATTCCTGCCCGCCAAAACGGAGTAGCCAAGCAGACGCCTGACCGTAGCGGTTTGGGTCGAACGCCAAGGCGGAGAGGGCGAACCGCACGCCTGACCTTCGCCGCTTGGGTCGTTGCAACGACTCAGGCGGCCAGCCGTTGCGACGCCAACAGCAGCAACAGCGCAGCGTTCGCCAGCATGACGACCGGCGCGATCATCGCCATCCCTCGCTGCCAGCGCTGCCCCGCGGTCTGACCGGCGATCCCCACGACCACAAGGCCCGGCACGGTGCCAAGGCCGAACGCCAGCATCGCCAGCGCGCCGCCCGGCGCGGATGCACTGGCCGCCGCGGCCGCGAGCGCGGCATACAGAAAGCCGCAGGGCAGGAACCCCAGCGCCACGCCGAGCAGGTAGCCGCCCGCCCAACCGGTGCGGTCGAGTCGACCCGTCAGCCTTCCAACCAGCCGCACCCATCCGGCCGGCGCCCGATCGGCCCCCGGCAGCAAATGCCGCAGCGCAGGCACAAGACGGCGCAACGCGCGGCAGGCGAACATAGCCGACGCCAGCAGCAGCAGCGCCGCCGACAGAAAGCCGACCGCCGGCAGTCGCGCGATCTCCGCGCCCGCCAGACCCACCAGGGCGCCAAGCGCTGCGTAAGTGGTCAGCCGCCCGAGATGGTACGGCAACAACAATGCAGCGCCGACCCGCTGGCGCTCGCACAGATGTGCGGACGGCAGCCGTGCCATGCGGTCGGCAACCTGGCCGAGCACGAAGCCGCCACACATCGGCGCGCAGTGCATCACGCTGCCAGCGGCCCCCGCCAGGAACAGGCCGACGACCAGCCCGCCGTCCAGTGGCGCCGCCACAGGCCCACACCAGCCGGCCAGCATTTGGACGCTGTCGATCACTTCGAAAACTTACCCCAAATCAGGCTAATTTGCTTGATTTGCATCAATGCGCGGTCCTGGCCCGCCGCTATGCCTGCCCGCAGGGTGCGGCGCAGCATTCAACGCGCCCATATGAGAGTGTGCAAGCAATCCGGGGTTCGAGATGGGCATACAGGCGAGTGACAGTGCCGAAAGCGTCGAGCGCAAGCCTCCCCCGCAGGCATCTCCCCCCTCTCAGGCGCCCGTAAGCGGCGCATCGCTACCCAGCGAGATCATCGTCGGCATCATGATGCTGTTATTCGCCGCGATCGGCCTGATCGAGACATTCAACGCCGTAGACAATGAGATGCTGGTCTTCGGCGTGTCGCTGTTCGGCTTTGCCTGCGTGTTCATCGCCGGCCTGATCAAGGGCCGCCTCGGCAACCGGAAGGCGGCTAGGAAGGCCACGGAGGGCTTGCGTCATGGCTGAGGCCGCAGCGCTGCACGGCACAGGCTACCGCGAGGTCGTCTACAACGAGGCAATCGTCAAGAAATGCGTCATCGCCACGATGTTCTGGGGCATCGTTGCGTTCTCGCTGGGCGTGTATATCGCGACCGAACTCGCCTGGCCGCAGTTTAACCTCGGGCTGTCCTTCATCAATTTTGGGCGGCTGCGCCCGGTGCACACCTCGGCAGCGATCTTCGCCTTCGGCGGGTCGGCGCTGCTCGGCACTTCGTTCTACGTGGTCCAGCGCACCTGCCGCGCCCGGCTGTTCGGCGGCGACGCGCTCGCGAACTTCGTCTTCTGGGGCTACCAGTTCTTCATCGTGATGGCGGCGCTGTCCTACGTGATGGGCTTCTCCCAGAGCCAGGAATATGCCGAGCCGGAATGGCACATCGACCTCTGGCTGACCGTCGTCTGGGTCGCCTATGCGGTGGTGTTCATCGGCACCGTGGTGAAACGCCAGGAACCGCACATCTACGTCGCCAACTGGTTCTACATGGCGTTCATCCTGACCGTCGCGATCCTGCACATCGGCAATAACATCGCGATCCCGGTCTCGGTGTTCGGCGCCAAGAGCTATCCGGTCGCCGGCGGCGTGCAGAACGCGCTGATCCAATGGTGGTACGGCCACAACGCGGTGGGCTTCTTCCTGACCGCCGGGTTCCTCGGGATGATGTACTACTTCATCCCCAAGGCGGCGAACCGGCCAGTGTACTCCTACCGCCTGTCGGTGGTGCATTTCTGGTCGCTGATCTTCCTGTACATCTGGGCGGGGCCCCACCATCTGCACTGGACCGCGCTGCCGGACTGGACGCAGACGCTCGGCATGGCGTTCTCGATCATGCTGTGGATGCCGTCCTGGGGCGGCATGATCAACGGCCTGATGACGCTGTCGGGCGCGTGGGACAAGCTGCGCACCGATCCCGGCCTGCGCTTCTCGGTGACCGCCGTGGGCTTCTACGGAATGTCCACCTTCGAAGGCCCGGTGATGGCGATCCGCGACGTCAATGCGCTCAGCCATTACACCGACTGGACGGTTGGCCACGTGCATTCCGGCGCGCTCGGCTGGGTGGCGTTCATCACCTTCGGCGCGATCTACTATCTGGTGCCGGTGCTGTGGAAGCGGACCGGGCTGTACTCCGTCAAGCTGGCGGCCTGGCATTACTGGATCGCGACGCTCGGCATCGTCTGCTACATCTCGTCGATGTGGGTCGCCGGCATCATGCAAGGGCTGATGTGGCGCGCCTACGACAAGTTCGGGTTCCTGCAATACTCGTTCGCGGAATCCGTGGTCGCGGTGCACCCCTACTACGTGATCCGGATGCTGGGCGGCGTGTTGTTCCTGACCGGCGGGCTGATCATGGTCTACAATCTGGTTCGCACCGTGCGCAGCCCGAATACCGCGCGGCCCGCGATCCTGCCGGCCGGCCTTGCCGTGGCGGGGGAGTAAGCCGTCATGTGGTTCCGTCAAGAAAACATCGAGAAAAACACCTTCCTGCTAGTGTTGCTCACCATCCTGACCGTGGCGATCGGCGGGATCGTGGAAGCCGTGCCGCTGTTCACCATCGAGAGCACGGTGGAGCACGTGAAGGGCGTGCGGCCCTACTCGCCGCTGGAGCTGCGCGGCCGCGACATCTACGTGCGGGAAGGCTGCTACCTTTGTCATTCCCAGCAGATCCGCGCGCTGCGGGACGAGGTGGAGCGCTACGGCCACTATTCGCTCGCGGCCGAGAGCATGTATGACCACCCGTTCCAGTGGGGGTCGAAGCGCATCGGTCCGGACCTGGCGCGCGTCGGCGGCAAATACTCCAACGCCTGGCACTACGCGCACCTGACCTACCCGCAGTCGCTGGTCCCGGAATCGCTGATGCCGCGCTATGCCTTCCTGGCGCAAACGCCGCTGCGCACCGACGACATCGAGCAGCGCATGCGCGTCAACCGGATGGTGGGCGTACCCTATACGGAAGACGATCTCGCCAACGCCAAGGCCGACCTGTTGGCGCAGGCCAACCCGCGGGCCAGCGCGGCGACGCTGCTGGCGCGCTATCCCAAGGCCAATACCGTGCCCGGCGCCCCGAGCGGCCCGACCGAGATGGACGCCCTGGTGGCCTACTTGCAGGTGCTCGGCACGATGGTCGATTTCGCCGACACCAGCACCGAGAAGCTGCAGCAGTAGCGGAGGCCGACCCATGGGCGTCATGGATGTCATGGTGTGGATGATGCAGCACTCGATCGTCGTGGTCGGCGGCGTGTTCATCCTGATCGTGGTCACGACCTACTGGCCCGGCCGCAAGGCCCGAATCGAGCGGAACGGATTGATCCCGCTCGAAGACGATCGCTGAGGAGACGAAGCTGTGCCCACAAAGATCGAGAAAGACATCGTCTCCGGCCGCGACACGACCGGCCACGACTGGGACGGCGTCAAGGAACTGAACACGCCGCTGCCGAACTGGTGGGTGATCATCTTCGCCGCCTGCATCGTGTTCGCGGCGATCCAGTGTCTGCTGTACCCGTCCTTCCCCGGCGTCACCGGCTACTTCCATGGGCTGCTCGGCTACTCGCAGCGCACCGCGGTGGACAGGGCGGTGGCCGAGGTGCAGGCGCAGCGCGCCGAGGCGATGAACCGGATCGCGACCGCCTCGTTCGACGACATCCGCAAGGACCCGCAGCTCATGGCGGTGGCGATGGCCGCGGGCCGCATCATCTTCGCCGACAACTGCCAGCCCTGCCACGGTGCGGGCGGCGGTGGGCAACCCGGCTTCCCGGCGCTCGCCGCAGGCGCCTGGATTTGGGGTGGCACCTTGCCGGCGCTGCAACAGACCATCACCTATGGCATTCGCAGCGGCGATCCCAAGGCTCGCAGCAGCCAGATGCTCCGGTTCGGCGCCTTCGGCATCCTGAAGCCTGAGCAGATCCAACAGGTCGCTGACTACGTGATGACGATGTACGGCCGGGGTGAGGACGGCAAGGACGCGTCCGCCGGCAAGGCGATCTTTGCCGCCAACTGCGCCGTCTGTCACGGCGCTGAAGGCCAGGGCAACCGCTCGATCGGCGCGCCGCGGCTTGCTTCGCAGGTCCATCTGTATGGCGATGCGCAGGAGACGGTGGTCGCGCAGGTCACCGAGCCGCGCATGGGCGTCATGCCGAACTGGAACGCGCGGCTCGACACGGCGCAGATCAAGGCGGTGGCGCTGTACGTCCACGCGCTCGGCGGGGGCGAATAACCCCGCGCCGGGACCCGGGGAAGCGCCCCGGAGCAGGTCCCCGGGGAGCCACAGGGAGGACAAGCGTAAGATGTCCCGCATCAGTAAGGCGGATCGCCAGCTTCAGCTTCAAATGGAGCAGGTCGGCGGCAATCTCTACGCGAACCGGGTGCGGGTCTATGCGAAGGCGGTGCAAGGCCCGATCCGCCGGTTCAAATGGGCCATCCTGGTGTTCTGCCTGAGCGTCTACTACCTGCTTCCCTGGCTGCGCTGGGACCGCGGGCTGGGCGTGCCCAACCAGGCGTTGCTGCTCGATTTCCCGCACCGGCGCTTCTACTTTTTCGACCTGGAGCTTTGGCCCCAGGACATCGTCTACCTGACCGGCCTGCTGATCATGGCCGCGGTCACGCTGTTCCTGGTGACCAGCCTCGTGGGCCGCGTGTGGTGCGGCTACGCCTGTCCGCAGACGGTGTGGACAGACCTGTTCATGTGGATCGAGCGGCGCATTGAGGGCGACCGCAATCAGCGCATGAAGCGCGACGCGTCACCACTCGCGTTCAGTACCGTTTGGCGGAAGGGACTGAAGCACGCGGTCTGGCTGGGCATCGCGTTCTGGACCGGCGGCGCGTGGATCATGTACTACGTCGATGCGCCGACGGTGACGATCGACTTCTGGCGCGGAGACGCCGCGACCGCGGTCTATCTGTTCACCGGCATCTTTACCTTCACCACCTACACGCTGGCGGGCTGGGCGCGCGAGCAGGTGTGCACCTATATGTGCCCGTGGCCGCGCTTCCAGGCGGCGATGCTGGACGAGCAGACCTTCACGGTCACCTATCAGGCATGGCGTGGCGAACCGCGCACCAGCGGCAAGCGCGTCCCGGGCGAGGACGCGCCAAAAGCCGGCGACTGCGTCGATTGCGACGCCTGCGTGACCGTCTGCCCCACGGGCATCGACATCCGCGACGGCATCCAGCTCGAATGCATAAACTGCGGCTTGTGCATCGATGCCTGCAACCACGTGATGGCGAAACTGCGCCGCCCGACATGGCTGATCACATGGGGCACGCTGGCCGACCAAGCGGCGAAAGCGCAGGGCAAGCACGAAAAGCTACGCCTGCTGCGCGCACGCACCGTGATCTACGCCTGCGTACTGGTGGCCGGGATGATCGCGATGGGCACGGCGCTCGCCACCCGCGCGCAGATCGGGCTGTCGGTGTTGCGCGACCGCGCGCCGCTGTTCGTGCCGCTGGCCGATGGCAGCCTGCGCAATGGCTACACGGTGAAGGTGCTGAACAAGACGGCGGAGCCTGCGACGTTCCAGCTCCGCGTCACCGGGCTGCCGGGCGAGACCATGGCGGTGGCCGAGGCCAGAGCCACGCCGGGCGAAGATCTGACCCTGCCGGTGGCGGCGGATTCGGAGGGCACGTTCCGCGTGCTGGTAACCGGTCGCCCGACCAGGCTGGAAAACGGCTCCCAGCCGGTTGACTTCAGCCTGCGGAACACGAATTCGGGCGAGAAAACGACGTACCGGTCCGTGTTCATGGGGCCGCCGAGCTATAGCAGCGGCAAGAACTGACGCGAGGCATTACGCGAGGAGCCAATTGCAATGAGCTTCATCGAGGCAGTTCCGCCGCGGCAACCCGATCAGGCGCCGATGCCGACACGCTCGGGCTGGCGCTGGTTTCCCTGGGCACTGGCCGGCGCCATGGCGTTCGTGTTCGCGGTGAATGGCGGGCTGGTGTTCTCGGCACTGAAAACCTTCCCCGGCCAGACCGAGAATGACGGCTTCGCCATGAGCAACAGCTACGCGCAGGTGCTGGCGGCGGCGGAGAAGCAGGCCGCGCTTGGCTGGACGCTGGCGGTGGGGACCGACGAGTCCCGCCATCCGGTGGTACGGCTGGTCGATGCCACGGGCGCGCCGATCGCCGGCGCAACGGTCGAGGCGCGGGCGCAACGGCCGGTCGGCCCGCCCCAAGCCACCGCTTTGCCGTTCCATGAGGCAGGGCAGGGACGCTATGTGGCGGAGACGGCCCTGCTCGGTGCCGGCCAGTGGGATCTGTCCATCATCGCACGCGCCAACGGGGGGTCATTCGCGGCCACGCGCCGCGTGGTCACGCGGTGAGCGTCACCGCCGCGGGCGGCTTCTCCACCACCGGCGTAGCGGCCGCGGCTGACGCAACGTGCATTCACTGCGGCCTGCCGGCAGCGCGCGGGCGGCGCTTCTGCTGTCCCGGCTGCGCCGCGGCTTATGAGACGATCCAGGGGCTTGGCCTGGGGCACTACTACGAGCAGCGGGTGCTGGATGCCGCGCTGCGTGCACCGCGCCCCGAGCCGGTCGAGCGTTGGGACCTCGCCCGCAGCGTCACCACCCGCCCCGATGGGCTCCACGAGCTGTCGCTCGCGATCGACGGGCTGCAATGCGGCGCCTGCGTCTGGCTGATCGAATCGGTGCTCGCCCGCGAGCCCGCCGTTGCGCAAGGCCGCGTCAACATGACCACCCGGCGGCTCAGGCTGGTCTGGCGCGGCGCCGCCGCGGACGCCGAGTCACTGGTCGCGGGGATCGAGCGGCTCGGCTACCGGCTGGTGCCGTTCACCGTCGGCGCGCTGACCGCGGCGCAGGATGCGACCGACCGGCGGCTGTTGCGCGGGCTGGCGGTGGCCGGTTTCGCCGCCGGTAACGTGATGTTCCTGTCGATCGGCATCTGGTCCGGCGGGATGGGGCCGGCGACGCGCGACTTGTTGCACTGGGTCTCGGCACTGATCGCCATGCCGGCGATTGTCTACGCCGGTTGGCCGTTCTTCGCCTCCGCCTTGTCCGCACTGCGCCAGGGGCGCACCAACATGGACGTGCCGATCAGCATCGGCGTGGTGCTGGTGACCGGCATGAGCCTGGCGGAGACGATTGCCGGCGGCGCGCACACCTATTTCGACTCCGCCGTCGCGCTGCTGTTCTTCCTGCTGATCGGCCGCGTGCTGGACCATCGCGCGCGGGGCCACGCACGGGCCACCGCCGAGCAGTTGCTGACGCTGAATGCCACCGATGTCGCGGTGCTGCAGCCGGATGGCTCGACCGTCCGGCGCGGCCAGCAGGCGGTGGCGCCGGGCGATCTTGTGCTGGTGGGACTGGGCGAGCGGATCGGGGTCGATGGCACGGTGGAGCGGGGGGTGTCGTCGCTGGACGCCAGCCTGGTCACCGGCGAGAGCCTGCCGATGCCGGCCGCGCCGGGCACGCCGGTGTTCGCCGGCACGCTGAACCTGGGCGCGCCGCTGACGGTGCGCGCGGTGGCGACCGGCAACGCCACCCTGCTCGCCGAGTGTGTGCGGCTGATCGAGGCCGCCGAGGCGCGTCGGGGCCGGTTCGTCGTGCTCGCCGACCGGGTGGCTCGCCGCTACGCGCCGGCGGTGCATGTCTGCGCGCTTTCGACGTTCGTGTTCTGGTATGTCGTTTGGGGGGCGTCGCTGGAGGCCTCGCTGCTGACCGCGGCGTCGGTGCTGATCATCACCTGCCCCTGCGCGCTGGCGCTGGCCGTGCCGGCGGTGCAGGTCATCGCGACCTCGCGGCTGTTCCAGTCCGGCATCCTGCTGAAATCCGCCACCGCATTGGAGCGGCTGGCCGAGGTGGACACGGTGGTGTTCGACAAGACCGGCACGCTGACCGAGCCGGTGCTGGGCTTGCAGGGCATGCCGGATGCGGCGGCGTTGCGAGTCGCCGCGTCGCTGGCGGCCAGCAGCCGGCATCCGCTGGCGCGCTCGCTATGCTCCGCGGCGGGGCCGGTGCCGGCCGCGGAGGATGTGGTCGAGCATCCCGGCGAGGGGCTGTCGCTGGCGACCGAGGCGGGGGACATCCGCCTGGGCAGCCGTGCCTTCTGCGGCGACCCCGGCGCTCCGGTCGCCGCCGTGCCGGAACTTTGGCTGGCGCGGCCGGGTGTTCCCGCGGTCCGGTTCGCGTTCGATGAGACGCTGCGCGCCGATGCGGCGGCGGTGGTGGCGCGGCTGGCCGCCATGCGGCTGACGGTGCGGCTGCTGTCAGGCGACCGGCCCGACTCCGTGGCGCGCGTTGCCGCCGCGGTGGGGATTGCCGACTGGCAAGCGGCGCGCTCTCCGGTGGAGAAGGTCGCGGCCGTCGAGGCGCTGGTGGCCGAGGGCCGCAAGGTGCTGATGGTGGGCGACGGGCTCAACGATGCGCCATCGCTGGCCGCGGCGAGCGTCTCGGCCTCCCCGACATCGGCAGCGGATGTCAGCCAGACCGTCGCCGACGTGGTGTTCCAGGGCAGCCGGCTTGGCCCGGTCACGGCGCTGCTCGAAACCGCGCGGCGGGCGCGGTCTGTGATGCGGCAGAACCTGTGCCTGTCGATCGGCTACAACGTGCTGATGGTGCCGCTGGCGGTGGCCGGCCTGGTCACGCCGTGGCTGGCCGCCGCCGCGATGTCGAGTTCTTCGCTGCTGGTGATGGCCAATAGCTTCCGGCTACGGGCGAGGGCACGCGGATGACGTCCATCCTGTATTTGCTGCTGCTGAGCCTTGGCCTGGGCGCCGGGGGCCTCGCGCTGTTCCTGTGGTCGCTGCGCTCCGGCCAGTACGACGACATGGACGGCGCGGCCAACCGCATCCTGTTCGACGACGACCCGAAGAAGTGACGGGGCCCGGTAACGGCGTGCCGGCGTAAGGTGGACCGGCGAAGCGCCGTCCACCGTTGCCTCATGAGGCACCGGCATTGGCGGACGGCGCAGGAGTTTGTCCACCCTACTTTATCTGCATCCGGTAAGCCGCTGGCCTGACATCGTCCCGCTTCCCGTCCGGGCACCAGAGTTGCCGGCGGCCCTTGTGAAGGCCAAATACCCCCTATGCCCCCCCGACCGGCCGCTCTGCTCGTCGCCTTCTTCGCCGCTGCCTGCGCCGCGACCCCGCGGCCGGACGCCGCGCGGCTGGTCGGTCCGGCCGCCATGCTGGGCGACGACGTGCCGGCGATCGACCAGGCGGAGTGGGCGTTCGCGGCCGCCGCACGCACGCGCAATGACCCGGCCGATGCCGCCAGGGCGGTCGCTGCCCTGGACTACCTGGCCGGCAACCTGTCGGTCAGCCCGCGCTGGATCGCCGTCTCACCCATCACCAAGCATCAGATGCTGGACGCGCGGGCGGAGACCCGGGCCGCGCTCGGCATTGCGCCGGATGCGCCGTCGCAACTGGTGGTGGACCGGATGATGCAGGCCGCCGACGCGCTGACGCTGAACGACGTGCCGGCGGCGCTTGCCCTGTTGGACACGCCGGCGTTCACCCTCGGACCCGAGCGCACGCTTGCGGTGCTGGCGGACATGCCTTACCTCCGCACCGCCAATATCGCGACGCAGTACGCCTCCGGCGAGATGGCCCCAGGCGGCAGCGGCAGCCGCTCGTTCTGACGGGTGGCTCGCTTCCTCGCGGGCATTCCAGCGCGGCCCGACAGGCGCGATCTACTTAACAAGCGGCTGCAGTTCTGCCGATACGAGGATGTGAACGATTTTCGATCGCCAAACACGCGGACGTAATCTGCGGCTGGCAGTTCCTATCCGATACGATGGGAACAGATTCCCGGCGAAATGGTGACACGGGTCGGAGCGCCGACTAATAATCCCAGGGGGACGCGATGGACCGCAAGGCTGTGGCAACAGCATTGGTGTTGCTGATCCTAAAAGCGCCCGACGCAAATGCCGGATGCACTTCGGTTAACTCCCCTAAAGAGGTGCCTGACGCTCTGAAATATGTGCAGTATTTCCAGAGCCGAGTTCAGGATGTGCCGGGCTGCGCTATGCAGGTGGTGGACGGGCGAATCATTGTGCAGGCGAACGTCACCAATCCAGCGGCAAGCTGTCCCGACATGTTTGCCTGGAAGCTGTTCGCCGAAGCGGTGACTGATAGGTTTTGGCGAAATTGGGCGGCGGACCAGGAGACCTGGCCTGGCAACGGCGCGCCAGCGACCCAGCCATACCCGCTATGGATACTGGTGGCGAATTCGGTCGCCGCGTAGCGCGGAAGATTGATTCGTGATTGGCCCGCGCGACGCAACAATGATTCGTAGCCGAGCCGGCCACGATTCTTTTCGATCTTTTTTCATACTCA
>Ga0182012_10002400_pt1 | contig 20255 bp, 15 predicted proteins | sample 612S2SmetaG_FD_120486 | JGI IMG/M metagenome (GOLD analysis project Ga0182012, IMG submission 120486) | Permafrost microbial communities from Stordalen Mire, Sweden - 612S2S metaG | ecosystem: Environmental > Terrestrial > Soil > Wetlands > Permafrost | place: Sweden: Stordalen | collected...
CTCTTGGCGGGGTACGCGGCACAAGATCGCCTAACACTTCGTTACGCTCACGCACCTCGATAGGAACGCCGGCCCTGAGCCAAGCCTTGACCTTGCGGGTGTCACGAAGCTGTCGGAGGGTTATGCTCTGCATGGTTAAATGTGACACAAAATGTGTCACATTGTCAATTCGTTGACCTGACTCTCCGGATTCGGAGTGCATAGAAGTAGCAGACTCCGGAAAGAGCAAATAGCAGCATTCCGACGGGAATTGCGTACGGAGGGCGGTACTCCGCAGTACGCCCCGCGACATATAACGGCCAATAGAGCAGCCCAGCCAGGGCGAGCCATCCCAGCCCGCACCGAGCGATCATCCTTGTCCATGACAAGCTACGCTTTTGGGTCCGGCGCTCGATAAGCTCGCCGGTGATGGCTAGGCTGATCGGGACCAGAACCGCGTACTGGGCCAGAAACAGTAACACCCAGATCATTCCGTAAACCGGCGAGTCATCGACCGGGTGTAACCAAACCAAGACGGATTGGCGCGAAACGGGAACGATCAATGCGATGGATGCCAACGCGGCGAGCGCGTAGAGGGCTGCTACTTTGATCCAGAAGAGCACGACGAAAGGTTAGCAGACTGCGTTGCGTGCCACTCTGCCTCATTCATAGCGCAGCGCTTCGGCGGGAAGCACTCTTGCTGCGGCGGAGGAGGGGTAGAGCGTGGCCAGGAGCGAGATGCCGATCGAGACGGCGGCTACAATTACGCCGTCGAGGGGGCGCGGGGCGAAGGGGAGCGTGTCGATGGAATACACCTCGGCGGAGAGATGGATGAAGTGGTAGTGGCCGCCGGCCCATGCGGCGAGATAGCCGAGCACGAGACCGAGCGCGGTGCCGATCAGGCTGATGAGAAAGCCCTGGAGCAGGAAGATGCGGCGCACCTGGCCCGGTTCGACGCCGAAGCTCATCATCACCGCGATATCACGCGTCTTTTCCATCACCATCATGGTGAGCGCGATGAGGATGTTGAGCGCGGCCACGATGACGATGAGCGTGATGACGATGAAGGTGACGACCTGTTCTTCTTTGAGGGCGCGGAAGAGTTCGCGATTCTGCTCCATCCAGTTGGTGGTCATGAAGCCCGGGCCGGCGGCGCGCTCGAGGTCGCGGCCAATCTCCGGGGCGCGGTCGAGGTTGTCGACTTTGAAGCTGATCACGGACAAGAGGTCGGGCTCGTCGAAGAGGGTTTGCGCATCGGCGAGCCGCATGAAGCCCATCTGCGTGTCGTATTGGTAGAAGCCGGTGTGGAAGACGCCCACGAGGCGATAGCGCACCACCTTGGGATAGATGCCGACAGGGGTCATCTCACCTTGAGGACTGATGACGGTGACCGACTCTCCGACCGATGCGCCAATGGTCTCCGCGAGGTCCTTGCCCAGAATGATGGGTGGCAATTCACCGTTGGCGGCTGAGGCCGGAGCGGGTTGCGGGTCGAGAGCATGCACCGCGCCGGGCGTGGCTGTGGTGAGCAGGTCGCTCACGGTCTTTTCGTCACCCGGCACGATGCCTTCAACCATTGCGCCGCCGTCGCGTGCACCGCGCGACACCAGCACTTGTTCATAGAGGCCTGGGGCGGCACCGGTCACATGCGGCATGGTGCGCAACCGGTTGAAGAGCGGCTGCCAGTTGCGAATGCCGTCGCCTTTGATGCGCATCAACTGCACATGGGCGCTGTTGCCGAGCAGACGGTCCTGGAGGTCGCGGCGCATGCCGTTGGTGATGGCCAGGGCGATGATGAGCGCGGCTACACCCGCTGCCACTCCAGCAACGGAGATGGCCGTGACCACGCCCACGACGGCTTGGCGCCGCTTGGCCCTGAGATACCGCGCCGCCAGAAAGAGCTCAAATCGCATTCAATCTGCCTTGCCTGCGGGGGCCGAGTCAGGAGGAGCCTGCAACTGAGGCGGGACCGTGAACACTGTTTTGGCCAAGCTCACGTTGTCGTGCCGGTCGTATACGCGGACGGTGATCAGGTGTTCGGATGCGCTGCTGCCGAGAGCCTTGGCTGGCAGGCTCACCTGATAATGTTCGCGGCGGGAGTCGGACAATGCGCCCACCGGCTGAATATATTGCCATGGGCCGGCATCGAGCGAGTATTCGGCATGGGCAATGGGCGAAAAGGCATCCTCGGCATCGAAGACCACTAGCATCTCCGGCGGACGGCACGGGATGCCTCCGCATTCGATGCGGGCGACAGAATTGAGATTGCTGACCACTGGTGGCGTGGTGTCGATCTCAAACCGTTCACTCTCTTTGGCGCCGGTGAGCGCGTCGCCGGGGGTATGCGAGGGAGCGTCGGAGGCGACCACTTTGAGCTGGTAGCCGCCATCGGGGATTAGGGTCGCGTCGAAGGTGTAGACCTTGTCGGTGAGGTTGTCTTTGAGCAGGCGCCATACTTTTTCGCCGTCGCCACGCAGGTAAAGGGAATAGATCAGGTCGTCGCCGTCGTCGTCATGGGCGGCCCAGCGAACGGTGATGGCGGTGCGGTCCTTGACGGCCTGCAATGGCGAACTGGCGCTGCTGTCAGAGCTTGCCCCGCTGCTCTGTGAAGATGAAGCGAATGAAATCTGTACCGTCTGTTGCTGTCCTGATTGCTGATTCTGCGTGCTGACGCGGGCGCCCGGCACCACGATCAGGTCATCCACCACGGGAGCGGAGTTGACGGGCAGATAATTGACGCCCACGCTGCCCACCGATGCACCGGCGCTGAGCACGGCCTTCCACTGAAGGAAGCGCCCGGCGGGCGAAGCCACTGCGCCATCCTTCAACGGCAGCCAATCGGACCAGCCGCGCACCGGCTGCTCCACGTTCCCGGTGCGGGTGAAGAGCTCGTAGCCCGTCGAGCCGGGTTGAACCTCGACGCGGCCAAAGCGCGCCAAGGCTCCCGCATCGAGCACATCGCTCGCGTACTCATGCTTGTCGGCGGCCGCGCCCAAACGAAAGAGCTTGCCGGTGTTTCCTGAGCCGATGAGCAGGCCATTTTCCGTCGCCGCGAAGCTCAACCCCTGCTGCGCGTCGAGGTGGGCCACATCGGCGTAGCTGCCGTCGTCGGCGATCTTGAAATCGCGTCCACGGTTGCCGGTGAGCGCGAGCAACCCGTCGGGGCGCGCGGCCAGGGCGTAGACGATTTCGTCTTTGCCGGCCCACAAACGGCGCGGCGCCTGCGGTGCGGCTTCCGGGTTGGCTGAGATCGCGTAGATCTCGGTTCCGTCGGGGAGCGCGGTGCTGGTGTTGGCGGCCTGCAAGGACTGCGGCTGCACGATGGTGATGGTCACGGTTCCCACGCCCTGCACTGGCAGCGGGGGCAGGGGATTGTGGCTCTTGTCTCCCACGTTGGCGGCGTAGATGGTCCCACTCGCAGACACCGCAATTGCCGTGATCTCGCGGCGCGGAGCTTCAAAGAGCACATAGCCTTTGCCTTCGGGACTGATGCGGTAGACCAGCCCCGATCCATCGGAGCCGGCGATCAGGTTGCCTTTCGCGTCCCATGCCAGGCAGCGGATGTGCTCCTCATCGCTCTTGAAAAACAGCTCCGGAGCTGCTCCTGGCTTGGTTACGTTCACACGATAGACCGCTGCCGGACCGCCGGCGGCAATGTAGAGCCGGCCCTGCGCGTCAAAGGTCATGTCCCAGATGTAGGGCGCGGGTGCGTCGGCTTTGTCGTCGGTGGACTTGCCGTCGGCTGCTTTCAGGGAAGATTTCTCGCTTGGCGCGAGTCTGGTGATTTCGAAGACCACGGTGGCGGTCGAGTCGTCCTGTTTGGTGGTTGAAGCGGGGTTAAGTCGGTAGACCTTGCCGCTGGGCAGGGTGGCTACGTAGAGCGCGCCATCCGGGCCGATCCGCACCGATTGCACGCTCAGGTCTTTGGTCTCGAAGAGCGTGAACGGCTTGCCGTCCGCGCCGACGCGCAGCACCGCGCCGGGAGCGCCTGTGCCCAGGTAGGCTGTGCCGCTCTTGTCCACGGCTACGGACCAGACAAAGGTCGAGGGCGTGGTGAGCAGGTCGGTGAGGCCGGGCGCCACGCGCAGATGGCCGTCGCTCGAGAGCGCAACTCCCTGCGGAGTGCCCTTCTCGAAGTCCTCAATGCGCGACTGGGTCCAGAGATGGGTGCCCTGCGCGTGGGCCGCGGTTGCGAGGGTGAGGACGGCCAGCGCGAGAAAAACCGATGCGGCGGGGATGCGGCGAAGAATGCGGGTTGAGACAAACATGCTGCCGTTGAGTCTACTAAAGTTGGCCACCTGCGGTGGGGCAGACGCTCGTGTGGCTGCCAGAATTCCATGGGAGTAATACCGGAACTCTATGAGAGTAAAAATGGCCGGATTCGCCACACACACAAATGCGGCCGCCCAGAGCCGTCTCTGGACCGCCGTATTCAGTTAAAGCCGGAGCGTCGCTGGTGACTACCTTGGCCACCGCTTTTCGATCCGAATATTACTACTTAAGCAACAGCAAAAAAATCATGACAATCAGCAGCGAAAACCAACCGTCTACGTGGACAGTTGTTCTACTTGCTATGCAACCAGGTCAGCTCAGGTTGCTCCTCGGCGATCTGCTCAAGAGCCTCCCCAAAGCTGAGATTCTTTTCCTTCTGGCGCGCCCTGGCTGCATCGGTCAACGGATCGCCGGACGGATTCCACGCTGTCTGCGAGACGTGATCGAGAGCCTCACAAAAGCTCACACCGCGCGTCCGCGCCCAGTATCGTGCGCATTCCGAGAGAACCGCACGCCCTGGATCGCAATTGTTGACATTGTCCCTCAGACCTATTAAGAGCGTGGCCATCGATCCAACCGCAGGTGTGTGGTCCACTGCGCCAAAAATCCGTTGAATGCCGGCGCGATCATAGCGATTCGACCAATATCCGCGGGCCTTGAGGCTATCGACAACGGCAGAAGCGCTGGGCTTCAAGCCCAGCTCAGACTCGAAACCAATCCAGCCACCCCTGCGGCCGCCATCGCCGAAACTGTGTTCTTTGTTGCCTGTATTCCGCTTCATCAGTTCCTCCAGCGAAGGCGTCATATTGTCATGCGACGCGCCGGCACTGTACACAGGATGAATCAGACCAATGCGTCGCAGGGAGTCACCATCAGGTTTGCGCACCACTTGAACAAATTTCTTTGAGAAAACTCCGCGCCCATACAGGTGCTCAACGCGAGGATCTATGCCGGTAAATTTTGCCTGAAGAGAATCGCCTACACGCCGCAGCGCTTCGATCTTGCCAATGGGCGCAGAATCCTCCTGAGAGGGAAGGCCCAAACTGACAGGCGCCTCCGATCCATCGGCGCGACTCTTGTACTCGCGAACCATTTCATCTAAATCGGCCGGAGTATAGGTCTCACCGTCGTCCGTCCCAACATGGAGGATCTCCATCCATTGCCCATTAAGGCTATCCGCCTCTGCGAATTTGGCCACGCTCACAGCGAGTCTATTCATTTACATCCTTCCCTTCATTTGGGGCGCTTGCAATGGCGGGTACGCCATGCGCTCCTTCAGCGTTCGCGTTCACACCGCTCTGTTTGCGCAAGCTATCAACAAAACTCCGCATCGAGCGCAAAGTGACCCATCTGGTGCGTGGGCCAAAATGACCGATTGTGCACTCCTCAAGCATGCCATCTCTAATCAAAGATTGGATGGTGGAAACAGAGAGGTCGAGGCACGCTGCGGAACAATGGAGCGACATCGCCTGTTTTTCTTTTCGTAGTGGTTGGCCTGGATCGTTACGTCCGCGAGTCGTCACAGGCCGCCTCCGGAGTTTTCTGCATAGCTTTGGTTAAGGGAACCGCGCATCAAATGTTTGTGCTGGTCGAAAAATTGAGCTACGCCTGCGGCGTCGATTGCGTGGACATGCAAATCACCAGACCAGCCTGAATTGCTCGGCTGCGCCTGCGCCGTTCCGCCGCCGCTGCCGTTCACGGCCTTGATGATGTCGCTGTTCTCAACGGGCGAGAAGATGCGCTCGTTGGCGTGGTTGAGGTTCATACCGGTCGCTTCCACATTGTCGGTTCCGCTGCCGAAACTCTGGCTCTGCGCGCTGTACATGCTGCGGCCGGCCTTTTCTTCGGCGGTGAACTTGCCCATCGCATCGAGCAGTTCCGGTTTGATGGTGTCGCCCCAGTAGCTCTCCGCGGCCGGCCCCATCGCCTTGGTTGTCTTCCAGCTTGTGCCGATCATCTGCTGCGCGTCGCTGTAGGCGTCGGTGTAGCTCATGCCGCCCTGGGCGTACGCGTCCTGGTCGGAGAGCAGCTTGGGCCGCACCGTCTTCAAGTCGTAGACGCGCGCCTGTTCGCGACCGCCAAAGCCGATGGCTCCAATCACCGCGCCGGCCGCCAGGCCGATGGCCGCGCCCACCGGGCCGCCCAGCGCCATGCCCAGCTCCATGCCGCTCATTGCGCCCTTCATCGCTCCGCCAACGCCGCCCGTGCCTTCAACGGCCGAGTACATGCCCAGCGCGCCGCCGATCGCGCCGCCGGCGTTCGCGCCGATGCCGCCGCCGCCCAGCATGCCGCCGTTCGCGCTGGAGCCGCCGCTGGCCGAGGTCTGCGATCCGACGCCGCCAAGCGTCAGTTTGCCGTTCGAACCGTAGCCCTCGTTGACAATGCCGCCTTCGCCGACCCCGTCGCCGTTTGAGTATCCTCCGCCGTCTCCCGAAGAGCCGCCAGTGCCACCGCCTGCGCCGAATATTTGCGCGCCCTGTTTGACAAGCGCCGTGCCCTGCGAAACATCGTTCAGCGCAGTGCCCACAACGTTCTGGCGCTCCGGCACCGGGCCACCGCTGCCCGCGGCGAAATTCCCTGTAGACCCGCTGCCGCCGCTATCGCCCGCGCCGCCTGGTGCGATCCGAGTCCCGGCCGAACCTGAAATATCAAAGCCGGCGCCGTTCCCAACCGTGGCCGAGCCGCCGCCACTGGGCGCGCCCACGCTCCTGGTGAACGAAGGTGCAACGCTGCCAGTGCCGTCAAAGAACGAATGCGCAGCTCCCGCGAACGAAGGCGAACCATGGAATCCGCCTGTCGCACCGGAAGTGCCGGGAGTGAACAGGCCTGTGCTCGCGCCGGGCGCGCTCCACGAACTCCCAGCCGCCGTGCCGCCGCCAGAGTATCCTCCGCCACCAGGTGCGAAACTACCGCCGCCGCCGAACGAACCGCCGTCAATGTTGATCGTGGCATGTGATACGGAGAACGTCGCCTCTGCCACCGCGTGGCCGGCATGAGCGTCGCCGGCCGCGCCTGGCTGCGCCGAGCCCGGCGCGCCGGCGTTCTTCCTGTGAATGCCGAAGCCGCCCAGCACATCGTCGAGCACGCCCACGCCGGTGCTTTGCTGAGCGCCGGCCGCGCCCTGGCCGCGCTGCTGAAAATGCTGCACAAGCGATGCCGCCGCTTCGCCCGCGACCTTGTCGCCCAACTTTTCAAGCATCTTCATCGGGTGATTGAGGCCTTCGAACAGCTCGTCGAACTGGTGCGCCATCTTCTCGCGCGCGGCCGTCGACGCTTCCACCATCTCCGCGTTGGCCTGCTGCCCCGCCGCGATCACGCGGCGGTTGTAGTTTTCCTCGATCGATGCGCGTTCGTCCGCCGTGAGCTTATTGCTGGCGAGTTCCTGCTCTTCCCATTCGTGCAGCTTCAGCAGGCGTTCGCGATACTCATCCTGAATGGCGAGCGTCTTTTGTTTCTCCGCGTCATAAAACTTCACCCGCGCCTGGGATTCAAGCTCCTCGGTCTCTTCGTACATATGGCGCCGCGCCTGCCCAAGTTGATCCTGGGTATCGGCGCCGATCTGCGAGGAGCCTTGTTGGAAGATATGCGCGCCTGCCTGCTGGTCAACGGATGCAGGCCCGATCTTCGGCGCTTCACCGTACGTTTCCCTGATTTTCTTTTTCAGTTCGTCGAGTCGCCTGGACGCTTCGGCGCGAATCCGTTCAAACTCCGATATCTGGTGAGCCGCGGAAGCATCGACGATTCCTTTGACTTCGTCAGCAAGCGATCGCTGGTCAGCCGCGATCTGCGCGTTGGTTTGCTGATTGATGAAATGGATGCGCTTGTCGCGCTCGGTCGGGTCAAGGTTCGGATCGAGGCTGGCGATGCGGTCCTCGCCCTCGGCGCGCGTCTTCGCGATGCCGGTCATCCCAGCCATCCCAGCTTCGCGGCCGAGTTTTTCAGTCTCGCGCTGTTCGTCTTCCAGCCGCTTCATCTGCTCGCCGTGGAACTTCGCGCGCACGTCGTCTATTGCTTGCGGCGTGGCCAGCCCTCGGCGCTTCAAGTCCTCTTCGGCGGCCGCCTCCTGCTGGTGATAGAGCGCCGAGCCGCGCATCCCGGCCTCGATCCCTTCCTCGTGTATCCGGGCCAGCTCCTGCGCGCGCGACTTCGCGTCGCCATCCCCTTTAGCTGCTTCTTGGCGCGCTAGCTGATTTTCGAGAGCTAATTTCTGTTTGCCGGCATCGGGCGCTTCGGGGTTGGCGGTGCCCAGTGCTACTTCTGCCTTATTCAGCTCCCGATCACGGTTGAAGTTGTCCTGGTTCTCGGCGAGTTTGCGGCCCAGCTCGTCGTTTTGATGATCCGCCTGGATTTTGAGCACGTTTAATTCGTGCTGCTGCTCGATTTGCGCCGGCGTGAGGGTAGCTGTCTGCCCCTGTCCCTTTACCGCGGCCCCTGCCTCCTGATGCGCGGCATACAACATCCCTACGCCGCTGGCAGCGCCTTGCATGTTCCCCATGGTGATGCCAGATACGATTGCCCCCCATCCTGCGCGGTTAGTCGCTTCGGCTTCGGCGCGGAAGCCCTTCGCCGCAGCCGTGGCTTCGCGGATACGCATCGTCGTGGTTTCTATGTCACGAGAGTTCCCAAACTCATCATCTCTCGTTTTTTCGAGCGTCTTCTGGTATTCATCCGCCGCGCTGTTCAGCGAAAGATAGTTTTGCCAGAGTTCCCGAGCGCCCCTCGCCGCTTCCTCGAAGAGCGCCACGCCGATCATTCCGAAGCCAACGCCGGCCATCAGGCCGCTCAGCTTCGTGATTCCCGCCATCAGAACTTCGTTGCGGGAGATCATCGTCTCCATGCTGCGCGGCACGCGAATGCCCAGCTCCTGCCTGAGCAGCCGGACCGAATCAAGCGATGTCTGGAAATGGCCGCCCATCTCCCGCGCGGCAGCTCCGCCCCTGTTCATGCCGGCTGTGACGTGCTCACCGCTCCGGAGTCCAGCCGCGCCGAGCTGATCAATATTTTTTGTGACCCCGCCAATCGCCGCCGCGCTATTGGCGTCGGTGACATTGACGACGATATTAACGGCGCTGGTTTCTACTGCCATAAATCTCTCCGACCTGCCGAATACCGTTTCGGGGTCCGCTCCCGAAAAACTTGCCCTTAAAGCATCTGAGGAACGAACCCCAGCTAGGCACCTTCCCTCTTCCATAAAAACCGTGTAGGGCAGTGGCCTGGAATCCTGCCGACGCCTCTACGGGCGTCCTGGCGCGTTTTAGGACCCGCTCGCCAAAGAACGCAACAGTTCAAGCTTTGAATTGATGACGCCGATCCGCGTCTCCTCTTTGGCAGTGAGGCGAGTTACCTCATCCAACCTCTGATCAATTGCAGCCAGCGCCTCCTGTCGGTCTCGGCCAGTGATTCCGCCGTAACCGGCTGTCAGCGCTTCGCGTTCGGCTGTAAGATTGGCGCGGTCGGCGGAGAGAGCCTGAATCTGGCCTTTGCCTCTTTCAAGCTCGTGACCGAGGTGAACGCGCATTTCAGACGCTTCTCGGCGACTATGCGGTTGTTCGAAGACTGACGCCGAATCACTCATTTCCGATCCCCGTTTTCCCGCGGCATACCGCCCGCAAATTCCTTGCAAAACAACCATAAAACTCGAAGTCACATCCCTAAAAAAAGGCCCAATTGGGCACGGCCACCGGTCCTAAGACGGCCGCTAACGCGCAAAGTCCAAGCGATCGAGGCTCTCGATCGCCGCGCCGCACGACCTCTCATCGTAGAAAAGGAGGCTTTTGCCGTGGTAGCTTCTGCTGAGGTAAGCGAAGCAATCCCGCGGCAGAAGCGAGAAGAGGTCCCAGGCGATCACACCGCCGACGAGTCCGTCTTCCATCCCAGTAAAGCGCGCCCTCCGATCAAAGGCAGCGATCTCGGCGCCGAGCTGCGCATCCTCTTCTTTGATTTCCTTGACGGCCGCTATCAGGTCTGCCGCCCTTTTTTGCAGGTTCACAACCTTGTCGCTTTTTAGCCGCTCCACCAGCAAGGCGCGGAGCCTGGCGCGTTCAGCTTCCCACTTTTCCATCGACAGCGCATCCTGCGCACAGACGAGCTGCGCCTCCAGCTCTAAGATCGCCGTTTCGTCATCTGCGATTCCCGGTCGGAGGGACTCCAGTTCCTGGTCGATCTCTCTCATGCGTTTTTGGGCTTCGGGACTTTTCCCAGACCGAGCGGGCACGACAAGCGGTCCCCGCTCGGCCATCAGATTCTCCGACCGTATCTGGGTGCGCGCAGCCGAGTCCTTGAGCCTTTCGATTGCCCGTTCCAGTTCATCGACGCCAGCGCGGAGATCATCTTGCCTGGCGCTGTTAGTTTCGCGCGGTATCGCTGTTGCTGCGGTCCTGGTCATTCTCTCTCTCCTGCGCCGGGCCGTTCTTGGCCAAGCCGTTAGTCAATTCGCTTCGGCGGGGCGGCGAGGAACACGGAAGGACCGCCCGCACGCCGAAGCTCACTTCGCTTTCCCGATCACGGCAGGGAAGCAAAGGTCAATTTCATTCGTCCGGCCGCCCGCGCTTGATCGGCGCGGCCTTCTCCTTCAAAATTGGGGCGCCGGGCGCGCGAAGCCAGCAGGTTACGGTACCCAAAACCCGCAGCCTTCGTGTTTCCGGAAAAGCCAATGTCGCATCGTTCTGGAACTTTTCAATGCTCCATGGAGTCAAGGGGCTCGTGAAGAAACCGCCTTCCAATATAAGGCGCCATGGAATTCCTTCGCTAAGTCCCTCGCGACTCTCATTCTGAGTACCTTCGGGAATATCGAGGCGCAGCGTGCCGAACACAACTTCGGGCAGAACCTCTTTCAGGATTTTGGCCATCAACTCATCAGCGCGCCGATCTTCTTCGGCGCGCACCAGCGGATCGCGCGACAGATTAAGTTCGATCTCCCTCCGGTCTCTTTCCGTGAGAGGGCGCCCGCGTGGCCACAGGCGCACAATTTCTGGCTTCAGTAGCCTGGAAAGAGGAACGTCCTCTGAGGCGACCGCAACAAAGCAGTTCAGAAAATCGACGAGGTCGCGCTGGGTGGAATCGATCAGAATGAGATCGTCAGGTTGAACCTGCGGGCCTGCCATCAGCGGCGTCGCTCGCACGCAGATCGCCGATGCCGGATCGGAAATGAACAAACTTGGAAACGGGATCAGATCAGGAGGCTCAGCCTGCGCGCCTGCCTCATTCTCGCCGAGCCGCCGCAATAGCGCCGGAGCGTCAAATCGTGGAACCCGGATCATTTCGCCGAGCGAGATCTCGCCACGCCTGCTCGCCAGTCTCTTCCGAACGTAGCCCTCCAAAGCCTGCATATTCATTCCGGCTTGTTCGTAAAACCAGAACCTGCCGGGCGGCGAATCCATGTTGCCGAGCTTCACGAGCTTCTCGTTTGAGGGCGACTCTTTCCCAGCTTCCCACGCCGAGACTTGTGACCGGTTGACCCCCAACTGTTCGCCGAATTTCTCTTGCGTCAGCGGACCATCGGGATCGAAGGACCCCCTTAAATCCTTGATTCTTTGACCGAGTTCTTCAAACGGCTTTTTATTGTTCACGTTCTCTTGACTCCCGTCGGGGGCGCGGCGTAACCTTACACTTAAGCAAGTGTAAACTGTACTTACGCGAGGTTAAATGCCGAATTTGGCCCCATTTTCCGGTATCCAAAAACCGGACGCTCAGGATTTGGCGGTTCGAAACGCTGCAAAGACCGCCATCCGCTCTTCTGGTAAGAGCAGGGAACAGATCGCGGACGAATTAAGCGCGCGAGTGGGCCGCCCCATCACTGTGCGCATGTTAGACGACTTCACCGCGCCGAGCAAAGGGGGCGCCCGATTTCCGGCCGCGTTGGTGGGTCCGTTCTGCGAGGTGACCGGCTGCGACGATTTGCAATTTCTACTGCTCACTCCCAGAGTTCGAGGTTTGGCGAAGCTCGGAGAGTGCGAGCTAGCTGCGCAACGCCAGCGCCGAGATAAGAACGTCATAGTGAATTCACTCTTGCAACGCAACTCGGAAACGGGGCGTTAGAAGGCGCGATGGCGGATGCCTGTCTCAATCTCGAAGAATTGATGGACCTGACTGGATGGTCCGCGCGTACCGTGCAGCAAAGAGTCAAGGCAGGTGAGCTGCGCTGGCGGCAATTGAAGGGGCGTGGCCGCAACGGGCGCCCTGGCCGCGAATATTCTCTGCTTTCTCTTCCGCCCGATTTGCAGATTAAATTCCTGCGCCGCAACCGTAATGATTCTCCCGAAATGGCCTCCTGTTCTGAGCCGAACGGCGGTCAGCTCGTGCTCTTCGGCGCGAACCAATCCGGTGCTGGCTCTTCTCGGTTGCCAGTCCACGAGGATCATTACAAACAAATCGAAGTTCGCAACGCTGCGATTAAGCCGCTGATTGAATATCTAAAATTGGCGGGGGGAGCAGAGAAGAAGCAGTGGCTGCGGAACAGCAGCTTCGCCGCCAGCAACGCCGACGAGCTGGCACAGGAGATCGGTCGCGCTCACGGCGGCCGTGCTACGATCTGGCGCTGGTACAAGGTTTATAAGGAACGCGGCGCCCAGGCGCTGTTCGATGATCCTCGCAAGGATAAAGGCGAGTCGCGTTGGTTCTCGCGCTATCCGGAAGCCGCTGTTTTCGCGGCTTACGTCTATCTTGAGCAAAGGCAGTCTGTGACCTGCGCGTGGGAAGCAATCAAGCGCGACGCTCCATCGTTGGGCGTGCCTGTTGCCGATTTGCCGAGCTATGAAACAGTGCGCGTGGCGTTGCAGTCAATCCCGCCCACCCTGCGCATTCTTGCTCGCGAGGGCGCTGCGAAGTATCGGGAAATGTGCGCTCCCTACGTGTCGCGCAGCTATACCGAGCATGCGAACTTAATTTGGGTTTCAGATCACGCGCTGTTCGATGTCGAGGTTTTCAACGACTGTTTCCCTGAGCAGCCGTACGGCGCGCCGATTCGGTTGCGTCTGACAGCCATCCTTGATTTCAAATCGCGCTTCGTCGTTGGGCATTCCTTCGCTTGGGAAGGGTCGAGCCGATCAATCGGAACTGCGCTTCGAAACGCGATTCTCCGCCACGGCCCCTGCGAAAATTTTTATTGCGACAACGGAAGGGATTATCTAAAGGTCGCAAAGGGTGCGATTCCAGGCTACTTGCGCGAATCGGACCTAGCGCCTACTGGGTGGGGCGCCCGCGAGATGGTCAAGATTGAAGAGATGGGCATTCTGGCCCGCTGCGGAATTTCGGTAACTCATTGCATCGTTCGGCATCCGCAAAGTAAGCATGTGGAGAGATTTTTTAGGACAATGCATGAGAGGTTTGATCGGAAGTGGCCTACCTACACGGCCGGTCGCTCCGATCTCCGGCCGGACCTAACAGAGATGGCCATGGCAGCTCACCGCAAGCTGTTGCGGCATGGAGAGGTAAACCAGTCTCAGCATCCGCGCGCCTCTCTCTTCATCGGGGCATTCCAGACATGGCTTGATGAATACCATGGCGCCGTCCACCGCGGTCGCGGTATGGATGGTCGCACGCCTGCCCAGGTCTTCGTTGACGAGCGCAACCCTCAGCAACGGCCCGCGCCCGAGCCCGATCTGCTCGCCATGATGCTGTTGGAACGCGAAACCCGCCTTGTGCAGGAAGGCTCTGTTCGAATTGCAAAGCGCCGCTACGTGGGTTACGACGGCCACAGTTATGACCAGATGCATCGGCTGAACCGCACCAATGTGATCGTGGCGTTCGATCTTAACGATGTCGAATCCGTAGCCATTCTCGATGAAGACGGCGAATTCCTCACATGGGCTAAGGCTGAACAATTCGTCGAACAGTCTGCGACGGCGGCCCCCGTCATCGCTGCCTCAATGCAGGTGCGGCGTCACCTCGAAAAGAAGGATCGTGCGACCTTGCGCGGCATTACGCTGGTCGCCCGCGCCAACGGAGCCAAGAGCGAGGTCGAGCACTTAGCTGAGACAGTTTGGCTCACACCAGCCGTAGGCGACAACATCACGCACAGCGCGCCTCGCACTCGGCCGGACGTGAATGCTGCCGCGTCAATGACCCCAGCGGAGGCGGCAAGAATGTTTCTGGGAAGCCTAAGAAAAGACCCACAATGAAACGCGATATTCAAGCAAATCGCATCGCACTCGCTGCTGAAGAAGAAGTGAACGGTCCAGTGCGTAAACGTGTCCTCGATTACCTTTCGCGGACCGGTCTCTCTTGGCAGGAGTTCGCGCGGCGCATCGGTTACTCGGACGCGGCGGTGCGCTTTTTTCTCTGCGACACCTACCACTACATCGCTGGATCAGCTCGAGTTCTCGCGGGAAAAGCCGCCGTGTTCATGGATCAGCATCCAGTTGAACCGCCCACGCATGTGACAGGCGAGCTGTACTCCACCGCGAACGTTCGAACCATTCAGGAGACATTCGAGCAGCTCTTACCGCGGCCCACCGCTTTTATGATCTATGCGCCGCCAGGATCGCAGAAATCATTCGTTTTGGAGCACCAGGTGGCGGCGCTCAATTTGGCGGAGATGACCACCAAAGGAACGCGCCGAGCATTTTATATCTATGCCCGCCAAGGCCTACGACCACGAGACCTCATACGGCGTGTCGCTATCGCTTGCGGCTGCCGAGTGAGCAACGCAATCGATGTTATGCTCGACGGAATTCGTTTCGAGTTCCGAGCCAGTCGAGTCGTGTTGGTGATCGATGAAGCAAATCACCTCAGCCTTGAATGCTTAGAAACTCTGCGCGAGTTACTCGACCGGCCGCCGCACTTCTCATTGCTCTTCGCTGGCTCACATGATCTCAAGCGCAAATTCGACGAATTCAGCGCCACGCTGGAACAATGGAATTCCCGCATTATCGCGAAGGTCCGGCTGCCTGGGCTGGAGCGCAGAGAGGCGCGGGGAATTGTCGAGCGCGAGATCGGCCAATTGCTCAGAGATCGTCCGCGGCAAGAGGCTGAACAACTGGTAGACGAACTGATAGCAAACTCCACTACACGCGACGCTTTTGACGGCGGCCGCACCTATGTAAACGTGCGTACGTTGACGAATGCTCTCGACCAAATTAAGGCGGCAACACTGCCTCCTGAAACGGAAGCGAGCGAGGAGGCCAGATGATCCAGGACAAAGGCTCAGCCACGCGCGACCAGGTAGTGGCGCTTATGGCCCTTTATTCGAAGTGGGAGGCGCATTCGCTGCCCGATGGCGCAGATCCGCGTGCCGCGCGCCTTGCGTGGGCCTCCGAGAATACCGGCCACGACGTACCTTCATTCTCAGATCTCACCCGCGACGAAGCGCGCGCTCTGATCGACATCCTGAAAGGCTCGATGGGACAACCTCTTGGTGAAAAGGCCAATCCGTGGCGTCGCGTTTACTCCAGAGATCGCGCCCAGGCTGCCGGCACGGCAGGGCGGCGCGGGGCCTTGTCTTCAGTTATCCAAATGGCCAGCCCGGATGATCTGGCGAGAGTGCATGAGCTGGTGAGCCGCTTGGATTGGACTCAGGAGCAGTTCAACGCGTGGCTGAAATCGCCGCGCTCGCCTCTGGGAGCAACTGACCAGGTTGTGATCCGTACGGCAGATCAGGCGAACCGCATTTATTGGGCACTGAAGGCAATGCTGGTTCGCGCCGGCCGCTGGCACGCCGCCCCGCGAAAGAAGTCTGCGCGTGGCAGCTCCACGGCGGATAGGGCATCTCTCTCTTGCGCGCCGAAAGGGAAGGCGATTGCGGAGGGGATTTGATTGACTGAGGCGGCGCAGGTGAGCGTTAGGATCGCTCGCCTGCGCCTGGCGTAACGCGCGGGAAGGCACGCGAACGCGTTGCTCCATTATGCAACAATGCGCGTATCCAAAGGCCGCGGACAGCCGGCTGGAGAAAAAAGCGATGCAGAAGCAAAGTTCCAAGAAGACCGCGAGTCACCATCACGTTCCGATGTTCCACGCCGTAGAGATGGCGCTGATCGCGCCGCTAATCAGAAGCACCAACTTCAGCGGCGAACTGATCGATGAATGCGAGCGTAGGGGATACCTCCCGCTGAAGTTGATGGATGGTCTCGCCGTCGTTAAGTTCCTGCTCCGAACAGTCCTTGCGGCGCAGAGCGCACAGCGCATTTACAAGATTCCAGCGAGCGTTTTGCTCTCAATAGCGATGGACCACCACGGTTTCATGGCTGATGACTTGATCAAAAACCCCAAGAGCGCCGTGGAATGGCCTGGCTGCGATTGCTGTTATTCGCCTGAGACGCTGAGGTGGTTTATGGAAATGGCGTCTCAGTTGGCTGAGTCGCGGAAGTACCAGAAGGCTATGAGGCTGTTGCCAGACATCGAAAAATATGTGAGTAAGATTTACTCTCTCGGGATGGGTGACACGATGGACGGGGAGCAAATTTTAGCTAATATTGAGGAATATGGCCTGGAAGATTGCGACTTGGCAGCTTCCCTCCAACCAGGGGAATACACAAAGGACATCTACAAAGCAGTTGTGGACTCAACCTCAGGTAAGGTGAGGTTGGAGAATGGCTTGATTGGCGCGGGGATCACCTTAGAACGTGAACGCGCCGCTCGGACCTCTGTCGATACGGCCAAGGTTGCCTAGTTAGATTCGGCCCCGCGCCCCGCGGGGCCTTCCTTCTTGGTTCAATCCGTTCCTCCAGGATATTGTCAGCTTATGGTGACCTGACCAACGTCAGGAATCTGCGTCTGATCGCTGATGAGTAAATTCCATCCCAAGCCGGCGAAACATCGCATTACACACCAACGGTCGAAAATCGACCGGCTTCCGCTGGAGGTGCGTGCCGCAATCATCACCCTCAGAGCGGACCATACTTGGTTGCAGATTGAGGAACGCTCCGCGCTGCCGTTCAACCCACACTGGCGAACGGGGGATGGTGGTTTTGTGAATTGGGACGCATTGCCGCTCGTGGCGCAAAGGCTCCTTCCTAAACGGCGCATTCCTCGCACAAATCTGCATCGGTGGTTCGGGTTGCGCGCGGGGTTGGCTGAAGCGACTTAGAGGGACTAGAACTGCCTTATTGTTCAGCTCGCGGCGACATCGAATGTTTATAGATCAGTAAACAGTTAAGAAGGAGACAACTCGGCCCGGTCTAGGATTGGCGTATCAGCAGTTTTGAAATCTCTCTTTTCGCTTGGATGTCGCTAGGATTGGGTAAAAATTGGCTTGGATTTATCGTATTAGTCGATTGAAATCAGTTAGATATACCATCCAAGCGACAAGTTTTTCGGACTTTATGTTTACTAAAGTTGATTAGTCTGTAAGTTATTGATTTTGTTAGAGTCGATTTTCGCTAGGATCGGTTTACTCTCATAGAGTGGCTGTATTTCACCCTCAGTAAATCGCCCGCGATTGCGCAGCGATTGTTATGATAAGTTGCATATTTCTTATCACTTATCCCGCGTAATCCTTCCTAATCCCTCCGAATCCCGTCACTCTCATACAATTCTGGTAACCACAGCTCGCGGGAGGCTCGCACTGACTTCAGCAGTCTCTCCGGTCCCCAAGTGCGAGCGACCGGGGGCACCCGCAGGGCGGAAAGTGGAAAGACCCGATGGCCGATGGTTGGGCTTTGTGGTCTCCCACCCATCGAGCAAAAGCATGTCATGGAACTTGACACAAGAAGCGCTCGATGGATGGGGCACCCGCTGCTGGACTTGAGCAATGAATCGCCTACACTGAATCGCAGGGAGCAAGGATGAAGCTGGTTGCCGCATTGCTGTTGTTGTTGCCTATGGCCGGATTTGCGCAGGCACCGGCTGCGCATTCACCGGCCGCGCAGGTGCCGCCGCAGACGCAACTGCGCGTTGAGTCCACCGTTGTGCTGGTGCCCGCGCTGGTGCGGACTGCGAACGGGAAGGTCGTTTTCACCTTGAAGGCCGACGACTTTAAAGTGACCGACGACGGCATCGCAGAGCAACTTACGCTGGATGAGGACACAGGCAGCGAGCCATTGGCGCTGGTGGTCGCCGTGGAGACGGGCGGCGCGGGAGCGAGCAAGCTGGGAGACTATCGCAATCTCGACGCGGACCTCAGCGCCGTGGTGGGCGCGGTTCCGCACCGAATTGCAGTGGTGGCCTTTGACAGCGCGCCCAGGCTGGTGCGCGACTTCACACCGGACACGGATGCGGTCGCGGACGCGCTGGCCAATCTCGATGCCGGCGACAAGGGTGCAGCGATTCTCGACGGCATCCGATTTTCAGTGGACTTGTTGCGCAAACAGCCAGCCGCATACCGGCGCGCGATTTTGCTGATCTCCGAAACCATCGACCGCGACAGCCAGACGAAGATGGACGATGCGCTGCGCGCCATCAGCGACACCAATACGGCCATCTACAGCCTGGCATTTTCATCGGGGAAGGCGGATGCGGCGCACTACGCCGACCGGGAACTGCCGATCCACCCAGGTGGGAATGCGGGAGGCGTCTCGTTTGAGAACGCGCACCCAGGGCCTCCGCATGGATGCATGGGCAAGGACCCGGACCCGGACGCCACGCAGAACAAGGGGGTGCAGGCGTTCGACTGCCTTGGGCTGCTGGCTCCTCCGCTGGCGCTGGCCAAGCTGGCCGCCATCCGCGCTGCCGACGCATTGCAACGCAACGTCCCGGACACCGTCGCTCAACTGACCGGCGGCGAGTATTTCAGGTTTGAGAACAGCAAGAGCCTGGAGCGGAACCTGTTCACTCTCGCGAACCATGTGCCCAACCGCTATGTGCTCAGCTTTCACCCTCAATCGCCGCACGCGGGCTTTCATGCGATCGAGTTGAAGTTGAAGGATTATCCGGAGCTGCATGTTACGGCTAGAAGCGGGTATTGGGTGGATGAGACAAGTCCGCGGCCTTGAGTTCTCCGTCGATGGCCCGAGGGGCTAAATCCGCTCGAATTCGGCCGGTTTTGGCCGGAAATGGGCTTTTTCCCGACGGGAGGGTGCACGTAACTCCTTTGTTTTCATGGGGCGTGAAAAATCAGCGCGTCTAAGTCTTTTGTTTTCATAGAAACAGAGGGGGGGGGTAGGGGGGGTGCGTTTTTTGACCGTTTGGCGTTTGCTCTTCTTAAGAACATTGTGCGCTAAAAGAGTTTAATTATCGGCAAAGCACCATCAAAGAATTCGGATTGCTACATCCTGCCTTTGAGAACTGGATCGCGCAGGCTATCCCGCTGTGCCGCGGTCGAATCGGACTCGATTTCGACGGTCGCGATCTCTCCGGTTGCATAGTGGCGGAAGCTGGACCATCGCCACAGTTCCGGCGCTTCGACGAGTCCACGCCTGACTGGGTTGCGGTGGATGTATCGGAGCTTCTCGACGCGCTTGTCTTCGCTCCATACGTTGAAGTCGTAATAGCGCCGTTGCCAGAACTGAGGCGTGCCGCGCTTCTTCAGCTCTTGCGATGTCTCCTGCTTCAACACCTGGAGCGCAATGGACAGGGACGAGCGGGCTGGTTCCCCAACCAGCAGATGAACGTGCTCGGGCATCAGCACGTATCCAGCGACCACGAATTCGTAGCGCCGACGCACCTGCTCAAATTCACGCTCGAAGACGGCGTACGCCGCTGGGGTTCCCAGTAACGGCTGCCGCTGGTAACAACTGAAGGTGATGAAGTGGAAGACCCCGGTCCTTTGGTATCGAACAAGTCCTTTCGGCATTTGGGAGGGATTGTACGCTGGATTGGACGGTTGCGTTGTGATGCTGGGCTGGGCTGTGTTGCTTCCCACCCTTCGCCAGGAAAAAGGCGAAGGATGGGGCACCCGCTTTTGTTGGATGGTTGAGAGTGGGATGGTCGAGCTTTGTTGCTTCCCACCCTTCGCCAGGAAAAAGGCGAAGGATGGGGCACCCGCTTTTGTTGGGGGGCTGAGAGTGGGATGGTCGAGCTTTGTGGCTTCCCACCCTTCGCCAGGAAAAAGGCGAAGGATGGGGCACCCGCTTTTGTTGGGGGGTTGAGAGTGGGATGGTTGAGGGTTGTTGCTTCCCACCCTTCGCCAGGAA
>Ga0182012_10002403_pt1 | contig 20246 bp, 21 predicted proteins | sample 612S2SmetaG_FD_120486 | JGI IMG/M metagenome (GOLD analysis project Ga0182012, IMG submission 120486) | Permafrost microbial communities from Stordalen Mire, Sweden - 612S2S metaG | ecosystem: Environmental > Terrestrial > Soil > Wetlands > Permafrost | place: Sweden: Stordalen | collected...
GCGAGTGTGAAGGAGGTCGCGTCGCCCCCTTCGAGAAAGAGATGGTCGAGTGTCTCGTACGCCAAGCAGAACGTTCCGTTCCCGAGTCCGCCCCACGTCTCGCCCCACGATTGGTAGAACCAGACCATCTTGGTGACGGGATCGACCCCGAAGGCTTCGACCTCGTGGCCCCCGCGAACCGTGGCTCCCGGCGTCAAGACACATTCGCCACTTGGCAGCGGCGTATCGAAGCTGGTGTACCAATCGAGTCCGAGGATGAGTGGCCCGAGCGTGAGGAGCCCGAGCATCGGCGTCAACTCCGTCGCGTGGACCGACTTGGCGACGACGCCGTCCTTCTCGAGTGCGTCGGCGACGCACGGTCCCGAGGATCCGTCATCGTTGGGCGGGTACTGCTCGCCGGGCGGGTTGAACTGCGTCGCCTGCTCGTAGATCTTGACGGCATCGGTTTCGTTGAAGTTCCATCCGGGCTGATGCAGCGGAACCGTCATCAATGCGCCAGCCGTCGCGTTGCCAGTGCACGAGCCCAGCGCGCCCTGGTCAAAGGGTGGGCAGAGCCGTTGCCAGTTCACGGTCGACGTGGGCGGGGCCGGTGCCTGGGAGGCGTCGATGTGGCGGCGCGCAAAACTGTCTCGACGGTCGATGTGTCGTCCGAGGCGGCCCCCGCCGCCCGTTGACTTCTTCTCTTCGATGTGCGTGTAGGTCACGTCTCACCCTCCATGGTGCTAACTCCTTCGTCAAACACCCGAACGAAGACCGGCCAGTCGCTCCGCCACGTACGAGATCTTCGAAAACCGAGCGACGCATCCGGTACCGAGCGGCGACTGCGCTTCGAAGCCGACGCCGACCGAGCCGTAGGTGTCGAGGCGAAAGTATCGAACGAAGTTCCACAGGTCGCCGTCCGTCGAGTAGTGGAACGCGTGGGCGTCACCAAGACCCGAGATTCGCAGCCACACGCTCGGCGAGTCGATCACGACCGAGTTACAGTCGTCTGACTCGCCGCGCGTCACCACGGAGACCACCATCGCCTGTCCCTGTGGCGAATACTCGAAGCAGAGCTTCGCCCAACTTTGCGTATCGCTCCAGAGGACCAGCGCGCCGGCGTCAAACGTCGAGGAGAACGCCACTTCTACTTGGGCACTCAGCATGAACTCGGTCATCGGTTTGCAGACGAGCGCCGACGTGGTCGCAGTGACTTGGGACGTCTCGGGGTCGGTGAACCAATCCGTCTGCGGCGTCGCACTCATCACGATCGATTCGTCGACAAACTCCACTTCGATTGGTTTGCCCACCCACTCGAATGGCAACTCAAGTCCCGGAATGTTCACGGACACCGTCTTCTCCCGTCCCTCTCGACCGTCAACGAACTTCGGGCATGATGCGCTCGGCCACGAGTCGTAAGTGGTCGAGGTCGGCGAGGTCGAGGACCTGTAGGTACATCCGCGTGGCGCCCGCCTCGCCAAAGTCACGGAGCTTCGCGATGACTTCGTCGACCGTGCCGGCGAGTCCGTTCGCCCGAAGTTCCGCGACGTCGCGGCCGATGCGAGCGGCCCGCCGTTCGATCTCCGCTTCATTCTCGCCAACGCACAGCACCTGCGCCGCGGAGAGGATGATCGATTTCGGATCTCGACCGGCGGCCGTGCACGCGGCGCGTACGCGCAGGAACTGATCCCTCGTGGCGTCAAGGCTGTCGAAGGCCCGATTGAACTCGTCAGCGAAGCGAGCGGCGAGCTCGGGCGTCCGTGTCTTGCCACCCCCGCCGATGATGATCGGCGGATGGGGTTGCTGTATTGGCTTGGGCAACGCCGGGCTATCGACGATCGGATAGTGAGCGCCGGCGTGCGAGTATCGCTCCCCCACGGGCGTCGCCCACAACCCGGTGATGATCTCTAGCTGTTCGGTGAGTCGATCGAATCGCTCCCCCAACGGCGGGAACTCAATGCCGTAGGCCGAATGCTCCGCATCAAACCACCCGGTGCCGATGCCGAGTTCGATTCGACCGCCGCTCATCTCGTCGATCTGTGCGACGGCGATCGCTAAAGGACCGGGCAAACGAAACGTCGCCGCCGTCACCAGGGTGCCGAGGCGCACATTGGTCGTCTCGCGGGCAAGGCCCGCCAACGTGATCCACGCGTCCGTCGGTCCGGGAAGTCCCGAGACCGCGCCCATGTGCAGATAGTGGTCGGAGCGGAAGAAGGCATTGAAGCCAAGTCGGTCGGTCTCTCGGGCCACTCGCAGGAGGTCGTCGTACGTGGCACCTTGCTGGGGCTCCGTGAAAATTCGCAGGTCCATCGAGAGGCCTTTCGTCACTGTGTCTGGGCCATGTTACGCAACACCGAACGCCGCGACGCACCAAAGTTCTGGTGAGACGGTGTGCGCCATCGTGTTGTAGGGTCGAAATCAATGGTATTTGCACGCTCGGAATCGGAGGACGCCATGTCAGATGAAGGTCCTCGCTACGGCGAGCCCGGTGGCTCGCAGTTCCCCATCACGACGGCGCTCGTCTTTCCCGATCGAGAGATCGACAAAAGTCTCGGTATGGTTTTTGGCGTCGTCGTTCGTTCCATGGGACTGGGCAAGAACATCACCGCCGGCATCCGATCACTCGCGGGCGGCGAAGTGAAGCAGTACACGCGCCTCGTCGAAGACAGTCGACGACACGCGCTCGACCGCATGATTGAAAACGGTCAGCTCGTCGGCGCGGACGCCATCGTCTCGTTTCGCTTCGACTCATCCGAGGTGGGACAGTCACTGACCGAGATCGTCGCCTACGGCACCGCCGTCACCTTCAAGAAGCCCTAAGAACGATGGGCTTCGTCGTTCTCATCATCGTCGCGGTCGTCATCGTCTGCTTCTTCATCAGCCTGTTCGTCCGGCGCCACGGCGAGGCCGACAGGCCCCAGCCGGGATGGCGCAGCACCGAGGAGGTCTTCAACGACCCCTCAACGAATCGCGTCATGCGTGTGTGGCTGGATCAAAAGGGTGAACGTCACTACGTTCCCGAAGTCGTCCGTCGCGCGTCCTGAGACCACGTCGCGTGAAGTGACGTGTATTACTCCTCCAAGAGTGATTGATACTTCATCGGAGCGACCAGCAGCCACGCGTCGCGGATGAGGTCGGCCAGCGTGTCCCAATCGGGCGAATTGACGTCGTCCACTCCGTCGAGGTAGGCACCGACCCAACCCCTGCCCCCCACGTACGGGGGGCGAAAGTAGCGCTCCGGTTCGTTGGCGACGAGCGACTCCTGCACACCGACGGCCGCGGCGAAGGTCACCGCGACGCGGTCATCGTGATGGTGGTCGGACATCCCAGCAAAGGTCTTCTTGTCGTCGACGAACCACGTGGCTTCTCCGTGACTGAGTCGTTCGTTGACCACGGGCAGGGCCATCGCGATGGCTCGAACGCGAATGGTCGCCGACTCCCCGAGCGGAGTTGGTCGTTGTTCAGGAGGGACGCCCGCCACGCAGGCATCGTATCGCCGAGCCCATCTGATCGGACCGGACCCTGTGCGTTCAACTCCTTCGACGTTGAGTTGCGCGCCAGGTAAGTCGTCCGAGCATCGCCAACACGGCCAAGAGGATGAGCGCGAACAGCAGCGGACCGGCGATGCGCAAGAGCCATTCGAATCCCGAGACGAAGCCAGTGATCGAATCGTGCCACGCCTTGTTGAAACCGCTGCGCGGGTGCGCGGGTGCGACGTGCACCGCTCCCGACTGGGTGAGTGCCACACTCAGGGTGCCGTAGGTCGTCTCGGTATTCAGGAGGTTCAGTTGACCCTGGAGTTGCTCAATCTGGCTCTGAATCGAGTTGAGCTGCGACTGAACGGCGAGGATGCCATTGATCGAATTCGTACGCGTCATGATCTTGAGGTACTGCGACCGGCTTACCTGCAGTGCGGCGATGCGGGCCTGGAGGTCCACGTACTGGCCAGTCACGTCATTGGCCGACGTGAACACTGATGTCGCGTGCCCAACGTGGCGCACTTGATCGACCAGTATCGCGAACTTGTGTTCAGGCACTTGCAGCACGATCGACGCGACGGAGAACGTGCCCTTCTTCTTGGTACCCATGGTTGCGTGGGTACTGGAGACGAAGCCTCCGTCGGCGGTCGCGAACGCCGTGAGTTGCGTCAGTGTCGTCTGGAATTGACGTCCGCCAATCGTCAAGTCGATGGTGCCAACCTCTTCGACGCGCAACGAACTCGATGACGCGTTGGCCGACGAGGTCTTCGACGAGTTGGTCGTCACGAGGCCTAACGTTGGCGTGCCCGTCAACGAGGTGAAGGGCGTACCGGTGTTGGAAACCACACCCTGAGTGCCGTCAGGGGTTGGCGACTGTCCCGACATAAAGCCCGTACCGCTCACCGCGATCTTCTTCTGCGAGTGGGTCGAAATTGCGCCTACGGCCGAGAAGGTCACGCCAGGCTGTTCGCTCAAGAAGAGCGGTACCGCCACGGCGACGACGACGACGCTCGCCGCGAGTGACATCACGATCGACTTCGAACGACCCAAGTGGTGGTACAGCGCCTCGATCCGGCGCGGCTTCTCGGTCATGTCGGCGCTTCGCGCTTGCTCCAGGATTCGATCGGGTGCCGTCGCAGAGACGCTGAACTCGTTGGCCGCCTGCGCGAGTGCTTTCTTCAGCGTCTCTTCATCGAACATTGTCATGAGTGCCCTTTCTTGCGATCGTCCATCTCGCCTGTCGTGTCGTACTGCAGGGCGGGGTGCGCGGCCAGTCGGGCGCGGGCGTCACTGAGACGCGACTTCACCGTGCCGGGCTGACGTCCTATGGCCGTGGCGATGTCGCGCTCGCTCAAGTCCGCGTAGTAGCGCAGGACGACCACGATGCGCAGGTGCGTCGGGAGATCCTTGAGAGCGGTCATGACGTCGTTCGAGAGGGCGACTCGTCCCATTGGATCGTCGATGGCGGCCACACCGGCCAACTCGTCCTCGCGCGAGCGATGATCGCGGTGGGGTATCTCCTTACGGAGCTTCGAGTTGCAGGTGTTGACGACGACGCGGTAGAGCCACGGTTTGAAATTCGAGTCCGACGAGAGCGAGTCACGGAACTTCCAGGCCCGCAGAAACGATTCCTGCACCGCGTCCTCGGCGTCGAGGCGGTTGCCCAGGATCAGATACGCCGTTCGCACCGAGCTGGCGTAGCCCTCTTCGAGCCACGCACGCAGTTCGGCGACGTCGACCAAGTCACTCATTCAAGCCATCCTCGTCGATTGCTCGAGTGCCGGAACTGTCGCCATACAGGTAAAGACGCTCATCGACCCGTTATGGTTCGCGGAGGACGGAAATTTCTCCGATTTCCCGCCATGGACTGGCTTTGCGACTCGACGATTTAGCGAGTTCTTAGTGTTTCGATAGCAACTACTCACCAAGAGCGCCCATACTGAATCTCGAACCACCCTTTAGTACAAGGAGAGCCCGATGAACTGGGACGATGAAGAAAATGTAAATGCCGCCGCGAACGAGCCGCAGACGAACGTCTTCGAAGCGCCAGCCGATCTGACGCCCACGACGCCACCCGCGGCGCCGGCCGATTTCACGCCCACGACGCCACCCACGGCGCCAACCGCGGCGACGCCCTCTTCAACCAAGGGTTTCTTCATCCCTCGATTCGTCGCCGTTGCCGTGCTCATCGTGGCGCTCGCGGGCGGTGGTTTCGTCGTGGGCCACTACGTCGTCACACCACCCCGACAAGTCGCTCCCCAGTCCCGAATCACGTTCCCGACGGGTGGCAACTCGGGCTTCCCCAACTACACGATCAACCCGCCTTCCTTTTCCGCTCCCACGTTGACGCCGAAGCAGAAGAGGGCGAACGCGGCGGCGGCCAAGGTCGCAACCAAGGTCGACCCCGGCCTCGTCGACATCACGTCGACGTTCACGACGCAGGGTTCCACCGCAATGGGCACGGGCATGATCCTCACTTCGAGTGGTCTCGTCTTGACCAACAACCACGTCATCGAGGACGCGACGTCTATCAGCGCTCGTGACGTCGCCACCAATACGACGTACACGGCGACCGTGGTCGGCTACGACCTCACCAAGGACGTCGCGCTCCTCCAACTGACGAATGCGTCTGGGCTCACCACCGTGAAGACCGGTAACTCGTCCAAACTGACCACGGGCGACAAGATCGTCGGTATCGGCAACGCGGGCGGCGCCGGTGGTACACCGAGCTTCGCCGCGGGAACCGTCAAGGCGCTCGATCAAACGATCACGGCCGGCGACGAATCCAACCCCGCCGGCTCAGAGAAACTCAGTGGCCTCGTTGAAGTCAACGCTGACATCTTGCCCGGTGACTCCGGCGGACCGCTTGTAACCGCCAAAGGAAAAGTGATCGGCATGGACACGGCCGGCTCAGCCGCCAATGGTGGCTTTGGCTTCGAGCAGTTCGGTGTCGCTACCACGAGTCGCGGCTACGCCATTCCGATCAATGACGCGCTCAAGATCGTGAAGTCGATCGAGAAGGGCAACTCCTCAATGAACGTCCACGTTGGGGCAACGGCATTCCTCGGTGTCGAATTCAACTCTGCGTCGAACCTCATTGCTCAGCCCGGGCAGGTCGCGACCCCCGGCGTCGCACTCGCCGGAGTGGTCTCGGGTCAGCCGGCCGCCAGCGCCGGGCTCGTCGCCGGCGATGTCATCACGTCGATCAACGGTCACCGCGTCACCACGGGGACACAGTTACAGGCGTTGCTGTTGACGCTGCGTCCCGGCAACGCGGTGAAGGTTGGCTACGTGAACACGAGCGGCGTGGCGTCGAGTGCGACCGCGACGCTCGCGAGCGGACCGGCGCAGTAGCGCAGCGACCAACTACGCGCGCGTGCGCTGCAACGCGGTGGCGCTTCGCCAGAGCTGGAGGTAGTTGTCGAACGTGATCTGGTCGGTCACGTAGCCCGCGCTCTTCAGCTCTCGGTGATACGCGGGCAGGTTATGCCACGGAATGCCCATGTCCACGTGGTGGGCCAAGTGCCAGCCGGTGTTGTACGGAACGAACCAAAAGCGCGCCAGCCAGTGCTGACGGACGTCGTGGGTCGTGAGGCGTCGATCGTCGCTCTTGATCATCCCACCGTGTTCCGCGATTGCCCGAAGGCGATTGAGGACTCGCCACTGCGTCATCCACGGGAGCCACCAGAACACGAGGTAGGCCCACCACCGGCCGGTCCCCACCCAGAAGAGTCCGAAGAGCAGTACCTGCATGAGAAGAATCGATGACGCGACCCTTCGGCTCGACGACTTGGTCGTCGCCTTGAGAATCGACGTGAAGTTCTTGTAACCCGAGATACCCACGACGTCGCGGATCAACCGTCGCCGCAAGTCGCCGGGCTCGCAGGGGTAGCCGCTGTAGAACGCCATGTCCGGTTCGTCCGGCCCGAACTCCTCGCGGTGATGAGCGAAGTGCGCGCGACGGTAGATTCCGATCGGCACGAACGCCGGGTAGGCAATGAGCCACTTCCCCACGGCGTCGTTGGCCCGTTTGTTGGTGAAGAGCAATTTGTGTGCCGACTCGTGCATCAAAATCGCGAATCGGGCGTGCATGGGACCCATCACGACGAAGACCCCGAGCGCCGCCCACAGGCCGTAGTGCGTGCCCAGGTACGCCAACAACGCAGTCCAGAGCCAGACGAACGTCACGGCGCGGACGTTTCGCCAATTCTCGATGTGGCGAAAGTCCCGGCGCAGTTCCGGGATCGCCATGCCATTGACGAGCAGGCGGTCCGTCGGCAGGACATCGGGCAGCGCACTCGAACTCGGTACGAGGTCGATCACCATGGGCCCATCATAAGAACAGAATGATCACCGGCCAGGGCGCTCGTCCTTTTGCGGCCATCGCCGGCCGACGGCCGCGGCAGCGGGACCGGTATCGTAGGCGAATCGCTGACGGTTCGGGCAGCGTCGATCGGGGGAAGCATGGATCTGCAGTTCGCAAATGCGTGGGAGACCGTCGCCGACGTCGTACCCGAGCACACCGCGATCGTCCAGGGCGATCGCCGCTACAGCTACCGGGAGTTCGACGACCTCTCGTCACGTTTCGCGAGCGCCCTGGGCGCGGCCGGCGTCAGCGAGAGCGCTGCGGTCGGCCTCTACCTCTACAACTCACCCGAGTACCTGATTGCCCAGGCGGGATCGTTCAAACACCGTGCCGTCCCCATCAACGTCAACTTTCGCTACCTGGACGACGAGTTGGCCTACCTGATCGACAACGCCGACGCCGAGGTCGTTGTCTTTCACACGTCGCTCGGCGAGCGCGTCGCCAACGTGCGCGAGCGCCTTCCGAAATTGAAACTCCTCGTCGAAGTGGATGACGGCGGCCAGCACGTTGAAGGTGCGGTGACGTTCGACGAGTTGATGTCGTCCCACGAGGCGCAGGACCGCCGCGAGCGCCGCGGCGACGACCTCTACATGCTCTACACGGGCGGAACGACGGGCCTGCCCAAGGGCGTCATGTTCCATCAGGCCGACCTCGTGCAGGGTCTTTACTCGGCCTTCGCGACGTTTGGTCTCGAATCGCGATTGCCGACGACGACCGAGGACATCAAGGCGCTGGTCCTCGAACTGCACGCCGGGGATCCGGTCGTCACGATCGCGTGCTGTCCTTTGATGCACGGCACCGCGATGTGGCTGTCGTCGATGCGCGCACTGCTCTCGGGGGGCACCGCGCTCCTGCTCAGCGAACGGACCTTCAATCCCCACGAAGTGTGGGCGCTCTGCGAACGTGAACGGGCCAATGAGGTCGTCATCGTCGGCGACGCCTTCGCGCGACCGCTGCTGCGCGCCCTCGAAGATCGCGAGGCGAACGGCGACCCCTACGACACGTCGAGCGTTCGCCGGATGGTCTCCTCCGGCGCCATCTGGAGTTCGGAGATCAAGGACGGGCTTCGATCGCGCATCACGTCGGTGCAACTCATCGACGCCCTCGGTTCGACCGAGGCCGGCAGCATCGGTGTGAGTGTCGCGACGTCAGACTCCGGTGCGGCGACGGCCAAGTTCCTCTTCGCGCCCACGACCAAGGTCGTCAACGTGGACGGCATCGAGGTCGTCCCCGGTTCTGGCGAACAGGGCGTCCTCGTGAGCCAGAACGCCGCGTTCGGGTACTACAAGGACCCGGTCAAGAGCAAGGCGACATTCATTGAGATCGATGGCAAGTCGTACGTGTACACGGGAGATTGGGCGAGCGTCGAGGCCGATGGCACGATCACGCTGCTCGGTCGCGGGTCGATGTGCATCAACACGGCCGGAGAGAAGGTGTACGCCGAGGAGGTCGAGGAGGCGATCAAGCGCCACCCCGGCATCGACGACTGTCTCGTCGTTGGACTGCCCGACGAGAAGTACGGCCAGCGAGTGGTCGCGGTCGCGTCAGTGAGATCGATCGAGGCGACGACGGGCGACGAGGTGTGCGAGTGGCTCCGGACTTCGCTCTCGCACTACAAGATCCCCAAGACCATCACGTTGGTCGACAGCGTGCGACGCGCTCCCAACGGCAAGGCCGATTACCGGTGGGCGAAGGAAACGGCCCTCGCCAATGACGGCGGACGAACCTGACGCGAACTCACCCGCAATGAAGATACGTCTGCGTGGCCTCGACGACTACCAGCAACGTCACCAGTCGATCGGCTTCCCGATCGCGGTGATGAAGAAGTTCGTCGAGGACAAGTGCCCGTCACTCGCGGCGCTGCTCGCCTACTACGGGCTCCTTTCGATCTTCCCATTACTGCTCGTCCTCTTCACCCTGCTCGCGCTGCTCTTCGGGCACGACTCGAATCTCCAACATCGGGTCATTCACTCCGCGCTGGCCCAATTCCCCGTCATTGGCAAGCAGCTAGGCAATCTCAACGGATTCGCGTCGCTGCACAAGAAGAGCGGTATCGGTCTCGCCCTCGGCCTCATCGGGCTCCTCTGGGGCTCACTTGGTGTGACCAAGGCGGGCCAGCGGGCCATGGCCGACATCTGGAACGTCCCGCATCTGTTGCGCCCCCACTTCGTTCGTCGTATCGGACGGGGCCTCGAGTTTCTTGGTGTCCTCATCCTCGACGTCATCCTCTCGACCGTTCTGGCGAGCTTGGTCACGTTCGGCGGTCACGCCCTGTGGTTCAAGGTCGCGGCGGTCGTTGTCGGACTGGTCCTCAACGTGTCGCTGTTCATCCTCGGTTTTCGGATTCTGACGCCCAAATCGATCGCCACGAGGATGCTCACGACCGGCGCGGGGTGCGCGGCTCTTGGTTGGAGTTTCCTCCAGTACATCGGCACGTGGCTCGTCGGACACGAACTTCGTCACGCCAGCCAGCTCTACGGCTACTTCGCGAGCGTGCTCGGTCTGGTCTTCTTCCTCTACGTCGCGGCAGTGCTGACCGTGATAGCGGCCGAGATCGACGTCGTTCGAAGTCGGCACCTCTATCCTCGGAGCCTCTTCGCTCCCCCACTGACGAGCGCCGACGAGCGCGTGCTTCGCGACATAACGCTCGCGACGCAGCGTCGAGCCGATCAGGTGGTGGAGGTTCGATTCATTGAGCCCGAGAGTGAGGCGCACGACTCGGCGTCGAGTGTCGAATACAGCGACGCCCAAGAGCCGGCACCGAGTGACGAATGATCGCCCACGAAGAACCGCGACGAGTCAGCTGGCCCCGGGTATGAGCAGACGAGTCACGACGGCTTCAACGTCGTCGTCGAGGTTCTCGGAGTGGATCTCGTAGTTGCCCTTCTTGAACGATCGCGGCACGGCGCGTAACTCGGCGTGTAGGTCGATCTTCTCCTGACGGGCGATCATCGTGAAGGCGATGACCGTGATGATGAGGCCAGAGGCGACGAAGACGAATCCTTCGAGGTAGGCCATCAGCGTCTTCACGCACGTGGAGTCGATGCCACTGGTCGCTCCGGCACCGGCTGGGCCGTTCACGGTGCAGACGCCCACCTGGGCGTGCGCGTGGAGGAGTGCCCAGAGACCAAACAGCATCAGCACGGTGCCCAGACCAATCACGATTCGTTTGGTAGTCATTCGGGCCTTCCCTTGCTACGGCCTCAAATCGACAGATATTGCCGACTTCAAAAAACTGGTCGGTCTGCCTCACTGCCAAGACGGGTACGACGCCGTTCGCACGCCCTCCGACCGGGGTTTTTACGAACAAGAAAAACTTTATGTTGGACTCCCCAACGCACAATGAACCAAGAGACAAAAATCCAACAAATGAAGTCTGACCCGCATATCCGTTGAATCGCGGCTCATTGCGAGGAAGTTCCAGGTGCCTACAGCCCGGTCCCCGTGAGCCTCGCCGACGTGGCCCATAATTGGCGCGCCACGGACTCATCACGCGACCTCCTTGACGGACGCTGGATGCTCGGCGAACCACGGAGATGGAAGAGGCTCCTCGGCCCGACGTAGCTGCCACCCGCGATGTCCTCGGTCGTGGCGAAGAGTGTCGGCCACGCCCCCTGGTCCTCGTCATTGAAGAGTCGCTGTGAGAGTTTGCTCACCGCGCCGTTGAGCCCTCCCACGTGGCTGATGAGATTCGTCCGTGCGATCCCCGGATGCACGGCGATGGAGCGCACGGGGCTGTGCACCTCGTCGAGGCGACGCTGTAATTCGAACGCGAACAACATGTTGGCCAACTTCGAGTCCTCGTAGGCGTTGATCGCCTTGTAGGGACGATGGTCGAAGTTGAGGTCGTCGAGGTGGATCCTTCCACGAAAGTGGAGGAACGACGAGACCGTGACGACACGATTCGTGATGTGAGGTAACAGGAGGTTCGTCAACGCGAAGGGCCCCATGTGGTTGGTCCCCATGTGCAGTTCGAAGTCGTCGATCGTGCGAAACGCGGGCACGAGCATGATGCCCGCGTTGTTGATCAACGTGTCGATCGGACCACTCCACTGGGCGCCAAATGCGCGCACCGAGTCCAGATCGGCCACGTCGAGTCGGAGGACCTCGGTGTCGCCGCCAAACTGCGACGAGACACGTTGGCCCTTCTCGACGTCGCGAACGGCGAGGATGACCCGGGCGCCATGCTGGGCCAACTCCCGTGCGCTGCTCAGTCCAATGCCACTCGAGGCACCGGTCACGATGATGGTCCGGCCGCTCAGGTCGGGAAGGTCCTTTGGTGTCCACTTCTGCGTCATTGGTTCACGCTGCTTTCAGCGTAGAGAGGAAGTGCACCGAAGGTGGCTCTTGGGCGTAGAAGAACGGATCGGTGTGGCAGCCCGACGAGAAGACGACCGTGCTCGAGGGCGCCAGCACCCTCGCCAACTTCTCGACGCCGGGATGGAAGGGGTCGTCAGTCCCCGAGGCGACGCGAACCGCCACGCCCTTCAACTTGTCTACGTGCGCGATGACGTCACCTTCTTCGAACGCCGTTGCCGAGGCGAACGCGCCGGGGTTGGCGCCACGGGCTTGGTCGTAGGAGGTCCAAATGGCGGGACTGATCGCCGCAACGCCCGACACCAGTCCGGGGTTTCGTTCGGCGATCGCGAGCGCCCCGTAGCCGCCCATCGAGATCCCCATCAGTGAGATCGTCGCGGGTGCGCGTCCCAGTCCACGTCGTTGGCAGAGCGGGATGAGTTCGTCGACCACCATCGCCATGGGATCATCATCGGGGTGCGGATTCCAGTAGCCGTTGCCACCGTCAACCGTCACCAGCGCCGTTGGTGGCAGTGCTTTGCCATCCAATCGAATTGCGACCGCCTGTGCGGGCGTCAGGTTGATGAGGGCGTTGCGGTGATCTTCGCCGTAACCGTGCAGCATGACAATGAGTGACAGTCCGTCACTCGCGAGATGTCCGGCCGGGTAGCCAATGGAGTAGCCCACCGGTTGACGACGTGCTTTTGAATAGAACCGTCCCGAGGCCGTCGTACCCACTTCACCGAAGTCAATCTTCGGCGCGGTAACCGAGCAGGCGCCGTCAAGTTCGTCGAGGAGCAGTTTGCCGGGCAGTACACCGTGGTCGACGAGTTCGACGCCGACGACGCCCGCGACGACAACAGCGCCGAGTCCGCCGGCGAGCCAGCGCAGGAGCCCCCGTCGTGAGACGGTCGTCTCGTCCGCGGCTTCGCTCATTGTTGTCTCCTCGTGCATTCTCGGGTCCGGCGCATCCCTGAAGGTAAGTTTGACCCATGGCGGAGCCGTCGCACGAGGATCGGGCTCTTTCCTTTGGCGAAGATGCGGCTGCGTACGACGCGAATCGGCCGCGCTACCCCCGCGAGGCCGTTGAGTGGGTCCTTGAGGCGGCCGAGAGAACGGTTCGCGACGTCGCGGACGTCGGAGCCGGGACGGGAGCATTGACGTCGCTCCTGGTTTCGTTGGGCTTAACGGTCACCGCGCTCGACGCAGATGTGCAGATGCTCGATCAACTACGACGTTCGCTGCCCGACGTGAAAGCGGTCGTGGCGCCGGCCGAGCAACTCGGCCTAGGTGACGCCACCTGTGACGCCGTCACGGTCGCCCAGGCCTTCCACTGGTTCGAGCCGGTCGTGGCGGCCCGAGAGTTCTCGCGCGTCCTTCGACCGGGCGGCGTCGTCGGTCTCTTCTGGAACCTTCGAGATGATCGAGCGCCGTGGTGGGCGGTCCTCCGGCCAGTCATTAACGGTCCGGACTGGGCGCGGGAGAATGGCGACGAGGCGCTCCGCGAGCTCGCGGAATTCTTTCCTAACCTCGAACGCCAAGAGTTCCCCCATTCGATTCCGATGTCGCACCAGCGAATCGTCAATCTGGTCGGCACGTTCTCTTTCGTGCGGCTCCGCGACGACGCTAACGACGTGCTCGAGCAGGTACGTGCCGTGCTCGCCTCGCACCCCGACACGAAGGACCGCGACGTTATTGACGTGCCGTACGTGACGGCCGCGTACCGCGTCACTCCCTGACGTCCCATGACTCCTCGGGCCGCACGACCCGAGGCGAAAAAATTCCAAATGGACTATGAAGTTGTTGTCGATTCATCGTCATGGTCAACGTCGAAGTGGGTGAGAGGTTCAGCGGGAGCCTCCGAAAGGAGCAGTCATGACGCAGTATCTGGTACTGATTTACGAGAGCGAAGAGTCGTGGGCCACCGCGGACGAGGCGACGTACGGGCGAATTCACGCCGAACACGACGACTTCGGGAAGAAGAACGGCGCGTCACTTCGGGGCGGCAACGCCCTCGAGTCAACAATGACGGCAACGTCGCTTCGCAAGAATGCATCGGGCGACATCGTGGCCACCGACGGACCCTTCGCCGAGACGAAAGAGGCTCTGGGCGGTTACTACGTGATCGAAGCCGATGACCTCGACGCCGCGCTCGCCATTGCTAAGCAAGTGCCCGCCAACTTTGGTGGCGTGGAAGTTCGCCCGATTCGAGAGATGAACTGACCAACTCTGGCGACGATCAGCGTTCCGCAGTCTTTGCGGCCGTGGCGAACGCCCACCGACACGAGTGGGCGTTCGTCCTGGCCTCGACGATGCGAATCACCCGCGACTTTGACGTCGCGGAGGAGTGCGTCCAGGACGCCTTCGCGAAGGCACTCGCCTCGTGGAGCCAACAGGGAATCCCGGCGAACCCGGGCGCGTGGTTGACCACGGTGGCCCGTCGACGAGCCATCGACCTCGGTCGTCGACGTGACGTCGCGATTCGCTCGCAGCGACTCCTGATCACCGATGCAGAGATGTTTGACCGAGAACCCACGACGGCGATCGAGGATGACCGACTCCGTCTGATCTTCACGTGCTGTCACCCGAGTCTGGCCACCGACACGCAGGTCGCGCTGGCGCTACGCATGTTGTGCGGTCTCAGTACCGCCGAGGTGGCCAAGGCGTTCCTCGTAAAAGAGTCGGCGATGGCGGCGCGACTCACGAGGGCCAAGAAGAAGATCGCGATTGCCCGAATCCCCTATCGAGTCCCGGAGCGCGCGGAACTGCGAACACGGATCGATGCGGTGCTCCTCGTCGTCCACCTCCTCTTCACCACCGGTCACACGTCGCCGGTCGGCGAAGAACTCTCGCAGGTTGACCTCGTGGAGCGATCACTCGACCTCGCACGGATGCTGCACAGTCTCCTACCCGACGACGGAGAGGTCACTGGTCTTCTCGCGTTGATCCTGCTCACGGACTCGCGTCGCGGATCGCGCGTCGGCACCGAGGGCGAGTTCCTCGCTCTGGCCGACCAAGACCGCAGCACGTGGCATCGAGACTCGATCGACGAGGGATTGGTGCTCATTGGCGACGCCCTACGACGTGGTCGTCCCGGCCCCTTTTCGCTCATGGCGGCCATCGCCGCCGTGCATTCGAGCGCCCCGCACTGGGACGAGACCGATTGGAGCGAAATCGTTGGTCTCTATGACCTCTTGATCGACACGTGGCCCTCCCCCGTCGTCGCGCTCAACCGCGCGGTCGCGCTCAGTTTCGCCGAGGGGCCCGACGCCGGGCTGCGTGCCCTCGACGAACTCAGTGCCGAGCCTCAATTGAGTGCGTACCCCTACCTCGCGGCCGCTCGGGCCAACTGTCTCCTTCGCCTTGCGCGCGTGAGCGAAGCCCGTGACGCCTTCGCCGAAGCGGCGATGCTCACCGAGAACAACGTGGAGAGGTCGTACCTGCTGTCGCGCATCGAGGAACTGTATGAACGTATGCGTGTACCGCACGACGGGCGCCATCAGTAGTCGACGCTGGCGCGATGAACGAGTCGCCTACGATGCTGGTATCTCGTCCGCAACCGCCCATCCGAGGTACGCCGTGAAAGTGAAACGATCCCTCGCGTCCCTCGTTCTTCTGAGTGCGGTCCTCGTCGCTGCAGCGACGCAGACGCCCGCCGAGGCCGCGAACTCTCCTTCGCCCACTGCTTTGGCGGCGTCGGCAGTCTTGAACGCGAAGAGTGAACTGTCGGTCCGAGTCGACTCGTCGGCGACGCTCGGTGCCAAGAAGATCTCCATCGTCACTGACGCCGCGCGACTGTACGGCGTGCAGAAGGTCACCATCCGCCAGTCGGGGGCCGTCAACAGGGTGACCGCCGAACTCATCGACAACGTCATCTACGTGAAGGGTGACGCCTCATCACTCGAGACCTTCTTGAACCTCTCCACGACAATCGCAACGCAGCTTTCGAATCAATGGTTCTACATCAAGGGCACCAGCGCCGAGTACGGCGAGGTCGCCCAGGGCATGACCATCGCGTCCGGAATGTCGGAAGTCGCCTTCCAAAAAGTCGTGACATCACATGGTACGAAAACGATTGACGGCACGAAGGTCACCGTGCTTACAGGCACCTCGGTGCCAGTCTCTGGTCCCGCGTACCGCGAGACGATGGACGTCAGTACATCGGCGAAGCCGCTGCCGGTGAAGGTCGTCCAAACGTTGAAGGGCCAGACCGCGACCTTCACGTTTTCAAAGTGGAATGAGAACTTCTTGCTCAGCGCCCCCGACGCCAAGTTCCAACTGACTTAACGGCGCGGGCGGCTAGACGCGCGACGATCCTTGAGGATCCTTACCGCGAACGAAGAGCATGAAGAAGTCGCGAACGTTCCCCGGTGACAGATGAAGCGACGTCGAGCCGGCCGTGATCACCTGTCCGACCGAGGCCGACCAGTAGACCGACGTGAGCGCCGTCGCGTCAATGTCCTGGTCAATCCATCCGTTTGCCTGCGCACCTTCGATAACGGCGATCCAACGACTGAACTGGATATCGAGCAGATCACAGAAGTGACTCTGCGTGAACGGGTCGGACCAGACGTCGTGGAGAAGGTTGATGATCCCCCACTTCTTGTCTGCTTGTCCTGACGACCATGACATCTCGACGTTCTCCTCGATACCGGACCAGAACGACGCCTCGTCGCCGTCCGCGACGGCGCCTTCGATACGCGAGAGTCCGAGGTGTATTGGTTCGACCGTCACGAAGTAATTGGCCATTTGTACTTCGGCGATCAGCTGGGTCCGAGAATCGAAGAACGTCTCTATGACGTCGACGTCAACGTTGGCTCGCTCGGCGACGTCACGGAACTGCACATCCTTGCTCCCCCGCTCCTTCACGAGCTCGCTGGCGACGAGCATGATATTTCTTCTGGCAAAGGGATCTTCGTTCTCCACGGCACTTACCCTACTGTCGCAACTCGGCGCGAACGAAGAGCATCACATCAATTCTTCTCAGCAAACTGTGTGCGTTAAGTCACGCTTCTCAGTCGCCGGACGGCGGACGCCAAGCAATGAGTTTCGTTCGATCGACGTCGACGTAGCCATGTTCGACGAACCATCGCGCCGACTCATAGAGTGCTTGTGCCGCGGGCCGTGAGGTGTAGCCAATCTCTCGTCGCGCTTTCGCGTCGTCGAAGGTCATTGTGGTCGACGCCATCTGTGCCGCTTCGAGCGGCACCCGGGGTTCGCGTCCGAGCAGGTCACCTTCGATGAAACTCGATAGATGTCCGGCGATCAAGGGAAAGACCGACGGGAAACGACGTTCGGAGCCAGGTAGTCCCGTCACTCGCGAGAGCGTCGCGAGCAGCTGCGCCATCGTGATGTTCTCTCCACCGCAGATGTAACTCTGACCTTGTTGTCCATTCTCCAGGGCGAGCACGTGACCATTGGCGAGGTCATCGACATGCGCGACGTTCATTGCGGTGTCGACGTAACCGGGCATTCGCCCATTCAAATAGTCGAGCACCACTTTCCCCGACGGCGTTGGGCGTTGATCGAAGGGGCCGTGGGGCATCGTGGGCAAAACGAGGACGACCGGTGCGCCCTGGGCCGCGAGACGCAGCACCTCGTGTTCGGCCACGTATTTGGTTTGCTTGTAATTTCCGTAGAGGTGTGAGAGATCAGCCACGTCGTCCTCGTTGGACGGTCGGCCGGACTTGGTCTCCCAGAGGCCCAGCGTCGCGACGGTCGACGTGAAGACGGTTCGTTCCACGCCGCCGAGCGTCGCCGCACGAACGACGTTGCGACTGCCATTGACGTTGACGTCGTAGAACGTCGTTGGATCCTTGGGCCAGAAGCCGAACTTCGCCGCAAGGTGAAAACAGAACCGTGCCCCATCGAAGACTCCGTCGAGCTGTCGCTCCTTCGTGATGTCGACTTCTCGGCGCTGCACATCGAGGTCATCGAGGTTCGAGGCCGGTGCGCCCGGCTCCAGGAGCGCGACCACTTCGACGTCGCGCGCGAGGAGGGCGCGCACGACGGCCGATCCGATGAACCCGGCCGCTCCGGTGACGACGACTCGGTCGCCACCGCGCAAGGCGAAGCTCACGGCGTCACCGGCGTTCGCTTGGGAGCCTTCGGCGTCCTCTTCATCATTCCCTTCGCCATTGAAACGCCGAAGTCCACGAGTAGGCCGCTGCCGCGTTCAGCCTCACTCAACAGCTCGTCGAGCGCCTGTACGAAGAGGTCGATCTCGGCTTCGGCGGCGATGAGGGGCGGGAGCAGTTTGATGACGTTGATGTTGTCCGCCGCGACTTGGGTGAGGATCTGGTAGCGCTGGAAGAGTGGCACGACCAGGGTCTGGGAGAACATCGCCTTGCGCGCCGCCTCCACGAGTCGCCAACGCCGGCGCGCGCCGGCCGACGTGGGACGACCAAACTCGATGCCGATCATTTGGCCGCGGCCTCGAACCACATCCAAGAACTCGTGGCGCGCGGCGAGCTCTTCGAGTTGGGCGTGCCACACGTCGCCCATCTTCGAAGCGTGTTCGACGATGTGCTCGTCATCGAAGACCGACAGCGTCGCGAGACCGGCGACCATTGCCAGTTGGTTTCCCTTGAACGTGGTCGAGTGGACCATGGCACGGTCCATTGAGCTGTACACGCCACGAAGGATCTTGTCGCTCGTAAGCATGGCGGCGACCGGCACATAACCACCGGACAGCGCCTTGGAGATCGTGACGATGTCGGGCGTCAAGCCGTAGTGCTCGAAGGCGTAGAAGGCGCCGGTGCGTCCGAGGCCAGTCTGCACTTCATCGCAGATGAACAGCGCGTCAGCGTCGTGCACCGCGCGCTCGAGTTCGAGCCATAGCGCGGCGTCGAGTTCGTAGACACCCTTTCCCTGTATTGGTTCCACGATGAACGCCGCGACGTCGCCACGCTTGAGTTCTCGACGCAACGCGTCCAGGTCACCGAAGGGAATCTCCGTCGTGTCGGCGAGGAGGGGGCCGAAGCCGCTTCGAAAGTCCGATGATCCGTTGACCGCCAACGCGCCCATGGTCAGTCCGTGATACGCGTGCGAGTGGTAAAGAATCCGGTTGCGGCGAGTGCTGGCGCGCGCGAACTTCAGCGCGGCCTCAACTGCTTCGGCGCCGGAGTTGCAGAAGAAGAGCCGTTCGATCTGTTTGGGGCTGCGCCGCACGAGCTGCTCAGCAAGCAGTCCGGGCAACAACGCGCAGTCCATTTGGACCATGCTCGGTAGGTCGGCGTCGAGTGCCTGACGAAGTGCATCCTTGACCACGGGATGTGCGCGACCCAACGCAAAGACCCCAAAGCCACTCAGCATGTCCAGATACTTCTTGCCGTCGTCGTCAAACAGGTAGCACCCTTCGCCGCGCTCATAAAAACGGTCGAATCCAAGCGTCGACACGACCTTCGTCAACTGAGGATTCAAATACTGGGCGTGAAGTTGGAAGTTCTCCCCGTGACGCTCTTCCATGAGTTGCGCCAAATCAAAGGTCATCGCGCTCCTTCGAAGTTCAATCTACCGCCCAAAATACCCATCACCTTCGTGAGCGCTTCTCTAAATGACCGGCGAAAGTCCGCCGTCGAGGGCGATACCGATGCCGGTCACGTAACTGGCCCTCGGTGACAAGAGATAACTCGCTAAATCGGCGAACTCGTCGGCTCGTCCAACGCGGCCGAGAGGAATGTGCATGTTACGGGCAGTCGTTTGGTAGAACTCCTCGACGCTGACACCGGCACCCTCGGCGCGGCGCACCCACTGCCCCGACTCGATGATGCCGATCAAAATCGCGTTCGCGCGGATTCCGCGCGGTCCCACTTCACTGGCGAGAGATTTCGTCAACGCTAATCCGGCCAGTCGTGATGCCGACGTCGGCGTCGTACTCGCCCCCGGTGCGCGAGCGAGAACCGCGAGCACGTTGATGATGGCGCCCTGCGTCGCTTCCAGCGCGGGTAGGACCGCGCGAGTGACGTGCAACGCGGAGACGACTTTTAGTTCATAGTCGTTTCGCCACTGCTCGTCATTCGACGTGGCGATAGGGGACGATGCGGTCTGACCGGCATTGTTGACCAATCCATCCAGTCGACCGAATCGCGAAAGCATTGCGTCGACGAAGCCGTCCAGTTGCGCAC
>Ga0182012_10002407_pt1 | contig 20230 bp, 19 predicted proteins | sample 612S2SmetaG_FD_120486 | JGI IMG/M metagenome (GOLD analysis project Ga0182012, IMG submission 120486) | Permafrost microbial communities from Stordalen Mire, Sweden - 612S2S metaG | ecosystem: Environmental > Terrestrial > Soil > Wetlands > Permafrost | place: Sweden: Stordalen | collected...
CCGCGTGAAGGTCGTCAAGAACAAGGTCGCGCCGCCGTTCCGCCAGGCCGAGTTCGACATCACCTACGGCCGCGGGATCTCCAAGATGGGCTCGATCCTCGACGTGGCGCTCGAGCGCAACATCGTCGGCAAGAGCGGTTCGTGGTACACCTACGGCGACGTTCGGATCGGTCAAGGCCGCGAGAACGCGAAGGCGTATCTCGAGGAACATTCGGATCTCGCGGGCGAGATCAACGAGCGGCTGCGGGAATCGCTGAAGACGGCGGTTTCGCAGAACGGCGCCGTCCATGCCGCTGTCGCCGGCGGAGAAGAGTAAGCAGAACCCCCGGCTGGCGGCGCTGCGGATCTTGGCCGCGCGCCGCCTGACGGAGGCCCAACTGTGGGGACGGCTGGAGCGTCGCGGCTACGACGGCGCCGAGATCCGCGCGACCGTCGCGTGGTGCCGCGTCGAGGGCTACCTCGACGACGGCTTGTTCGCGCGGCTGTTCGTCGAGGGCAGGACGAAGGCCGTCGGCGACGCGCGGCTTGTCGCAGAACTCGTGCGCCGTGGCGTCGACCGCGACGCAGCCGCGCGTTCGGTCGCCCTGGCGGAGTGCGACGAGGGGCAGCGCTTGGAACGCGCGCTCGCACGTCTCTTTCGCATCAACCCCGGCCTGGGCTATCCGCAAGCGGCGCGAGCGCTCGAACGGTTGGGCTTCCCGGCGCCGGCAATCTACCGCCGGCTCCGGGCGCACGCCGGCCGATTCGGCGCGGCGCAGGCAGAAGCCGAGGACTGCCACGTACTCGCCCCGTAAAGGGGTGTCGATGCGAGCCCTCCTGGCCATCGCCGTAGCGGCGACGCTGTTTCTATGGGCGAGCCCCGTGCCCGCGATCGAACTCGAGACGATCGCGAAAGCCGCGGCGGACTATCACAATTCCAATGCGCGCCTCGAGCAGATGTATCGCGCGGCGTTGCTCAATACGAGCCAGCAGGCGACGATGGCGCCCGACGGCACCGCTTACGTCAAGACGGGCGACATCCCGGCCGAGTGGCTGCGCGACGCCAGCGCGCAGGTGCGGCCCTATCTGTTCTTCGCGAAGACCGACCCGGCCGTCGCGAGCCTGCTGCGCGCGATCATCGCGCGCGAGGCCAAGTACCTGCAGATCGACCCCTACGCCAACGCCTTCACGCTCGACTATCGGGTTTGGGAAGAGAAGTTCGAGCTCGACTCGCTCCAGTATCCGATCATGCTGGCGTGGACGTACTGGAAGCAGACCGGCGACAAGTCGATCTTCACCGCAGACCTCTCGTCCGGCTTCGACAAGGCGCTCGAGACGATGGAGCGCGAGCAAGACCATCCGCGCAACTCGAAGTACGCGCACAAAGAGCTGCGCGACAATCAGGGCAACCAGCAGCCCAATCCGGTCGGCTACACGGGCATGATCTGGACCGGCTTTCGCCCGAGCGACGACGCCTGTAAGTACAACTACTTGATTCCCGCGGAGATGATGGCGGTGGTTGCGCTCGGCGAACTCGAGGAGATCGAGCGCGACGTCTATCGCAACCTGCTCAAGGCCAACCGCGCGCACACGCTGCGCGAAGAAGTCCAGGCCGGCATCCAGACCTACGGCGAGATCTTCACGCCGAACTACGGCTACGTCTACGCCTACGAGGTCGACGGCCTCGGCAACTCGGTGCTGATGGACGACGCGAACATCCCGAGCCTGCTGTCGGCGCCGTACCTCGGCTATACGAAGCCCGATAGCTTCATCTACAAGAACACGCGCAAGTTTTTGCTGTCGCGCGACGACCCGTACTTCTATGTCGGGAAGATCGCGCGCGGCATCGGCAGTGCTCACACCAGCGACGGCTACGTGTGGCCGCTGGCCATCATCATGCAGGGGCTCACGTCGAATTCCGACGCCGAAAAGCGGGACGTGCTCGATCAGTTGCTGGCGAGCGATCCCGGCGACCATCTGCTCCACGAGTCGTTCGATCCGAGCGATCCCGAGAAGTTCTCACGCAAGGACTTCGGCTGGCCCAACGCGTTGTTTAGCGAGTACGTGATGACGACGTTCAACGGCGTGCCTCCGCTGCCGTCGGCGCCCACCAACGACCTGGAATTCCGGGGCGAGTAGGCCGCGCTTGAGCAAAGCGGATATCATCGTCGGCATCCAGTGGGGCGACGAGGGAAAAGGCCGCGTCGTCGACTCGTATGCGGCCGGTTACGACCTGATCGCGCGGTTCGGCGGGGGCGACAACGCCGGCCACACGATCGTCGTCGGCGATCGCAAACTCGCGCTGCGCGTCGTGCCGAGCGGCGTGCTGCAGGAGCGGCCGCTGCTCTTTATCGGCGGCGGCACGGTGCTCGGGCTCGCCGGGCTCGTCGCCGAACTCGACATGCTGGCCGGCATCGGCGTCGACACGTCGCGCGTGAAAGTCTCGGACCGCGCGCACGTCGTCTTCCCGTACCACGTCACGGCCGACGGTGCCGGCGAGCGGGCGCGCGGCGCCGGTGCGATCGGCACGACCGGGCGCGGGATCGGCCCGGCCTACACCGACAAGGTCGCCCGGCGCGGGCTCACCTTCGGCGACCTGCGCAAGCCCGATGTCGTCGCCGGCCGCGTGCGCGACAACGTCGCCGCCGTGCGGGCCGCTTATCCGGACGCGCCACCGCTCGACGCCGCGGCGATCCGCGACGAGGCGCTCGCGCTCGCCGAGCGGATTCTGCCGCACGTCGTCGACGGCGTCGAGTTCCTGCACGGCTACCTCGAAGCCGGTAAACCGGTGCTGATCGAGGGCGCGCAAGGCACGCTGCTCGACGTCGGCTACGGAACCTACCCGTTCGTCACGAGCTCGCACACGATTGCCGGCGGTGCGTGCACCGGGCTCGGCATCGGCCCGGGCGCCATCGGCCGCGTGATCGGCGTCGCGAAGGCGTATTGCACGCGCGTCGGCGCGGGCCCGTTCCCGTCGGAACTCGACGGCGAACTCGGGGACCGGCTGCGCCGGGCCGGCGGCGAGTTCGGCACCGTGACCGGACGGCCGCGGCGGTGCGGGTGGTTCGACGCCGTCGCCGCGCGCTATGCGACGCGGGTCAACGGGCTGACCTCGATCGTCGTCACCAAATTGGACGTCCTGTCCGGGCTGGACCGGGTCGGCATCGTGCGGAGCTACTCCGTGGACGGCACGCCCGTCGGAATGGCCGCAGCCGGGGACGCCGGCCTGGCCACGACCGTCGAGTGGTACGACGGGTGGACCGAGGACCTCTCGGCCTGCCGCCGTATCGCCGACCTCCCGCCAAGCGCGCGCCGTTACGTCGAAGCGCTGGAGGCTGCCTTCGGGGCGCCGGTCGAGGCGGTCTCGGTGGGCCCCGAGCGCTCGGCGCTCGCCATCGCGTAAGCGCGAGCCCCGGGAAGAAAAGAGCGCGGCGGCGCGTGCGCGAAGGCAACGGCATGACGGACGGACTCGGGACCGACTCAGCGGCTGCGGCCGGCAATCACCAGGCGGAGAGCACCCCGGTGCAACCCGCCGCCGGAGGCTCATTCTGGCGCACCCTCGCGTTTGTCGCGGCGGTCTTGCTGTCGGCGGGCATCGCGTTCGCGATCGTACGATCGCTGATGCGCAAACCGCCGCCGGACCCTACCAGCGACCGTATTCAATCACTCATCGACGAGGCGAACCGGCTGCTGAAGACACTGGATGATCAGAAACGCGCCTGATCGTCCGGAGGAACGCACGCCCGGGCGAACCGGGCCCGGGCTCGCGCCCGGTGACGTCGTGGAAGTCGCCGTCACCGACGTCCTGCAGAATGGCCAGGGCGTCGGCCGCACGGGCGGGGTGGTCGTGTTCGCCTGGGGGCCGCTGCCGGGCGAACGGGCGCGCGTCCGCATCACGGCCGTCAAGCCCAAGTATGCCGTAGCCGACGTCGTCGAACTCCTCGAGCGCTCGCCGGACCGGGTCGATCCGGTGTGCCCGCTGTTCGGGACCTGCGGCGGCTGTCAGTTGCAGCATCTCGCCTACCCGGCTCAGCTGGCCTGGAAGCAGAGCGTCGTGCGCAGCGCGCTCGCGCGCATCGGCGCCCTCGGCGACGTCGCGGTGTCGGCTCCGATCGGCATGGACGTCCCGCTGGGGTACCGCAATAAGGCGGCGTTGGTGGTTCGCGATGATGACGGCAGCGTCGAGCTCGGCTTCTATCAAGCGCGCTCGCACGACGTCGTGGCGGTCGAGCGCTGCCCGGTCGTCACCCCGCTGCTGGACGAGATGATCGCCGGGCTCTGGAAAGCGGCCCGCGACCCCGAGGCGGCGGCCGCGTTCGCCGACGCGCGCCACGTCGTGACCCGCGTCGCTACGGCGTCGCCGGAGGCCGTCGTGTCGATCACGACCGAGCGCCGCTCGGCGGCCGTCGCTCGCTCGGCCGCGGCGCTGCATCGCATGCTGCCGCACGCCGTCGGCATCTCCAACTCGTACGAGCCGAGCGGCGAGAACGCCGTGATGGGCCGCAAGCAGCAGACCGTCTTCGGGCGGCCGGAAATCGAAGAGGACTTGGGCGGCTTGCGGTTGGGCGTCTCCGCGCCGTCCTTCTTCCAGGTGAACTCGGCGATGGTCGGGCGCATCTTCGAACACATGCGGCCGCTCGTGCAGCCGGGGCGCCGCATCGTCGACCTGTACTGCGGCGCCGGAACGTTTTCGCTGTTCTTTGCCGCCTGCGGTGCCGAGGTCGTCGGCGTGGAGGAAAACGGCGGGGCGGTCCGCGAGGCCCGCGCGAACGCCGAGCGCAACGCGCTGTCCGGCAAGACGTCGTTCGTGGCCGGCAAGGTCGAGAACGTCCGCCAGGCGGGCTCGCCCGCGGCGGCGGCGATCGAGCGGGCCGACGTCGTGTTCCTCGATCCGCCTCGCAAGGGCAGCGACGAGGGCACGCTCGCCGCGATCGCGGCCGCCGAGGTGCCCGAGGTCTGGTACCTATCGTGCAATCCTTCGACCCTCGCGCGCGACCTCGCGCTGCTCGTGGCCGCGGGGTACGTACTCGGCGCGGTCCAGCCGTTCGACATGTTCCCGCAGACGGGGCACGTGGAAGCGCTCGCGCTCTTGCGCCGGGCCGTTCCGGCGGCGCCCAAGGCGGGCTGAGCCCGCCCGCGAAAGAGAACCGCGACATGTCTTCCTCGAAAATCGACGTTCGCTACGTCGCCAAACTGGCGCGCATCGCGCTCACCGACGACGAAGTGGCCACCTACGGCGCGCAATTGGAGAACCTGCTCGAGCACGTGGCCGCGCTCGAGCAGCTCCCCGTCGGCGACGTCGCGCCGACCGCGCAGGTCATCCCCGCGCGCAACGTCGCGCGCGACGACGTGCCGCAGCCGTCGCTGGCGCGCGACGTCGTGCTTGCGGGCGCCCCGCAGTCGCAGGGCGCGTACTTCCGCGTGCCGCGTATCATCGCGGAGGCCGAGTGATGCGCCGGACCGCCGCGTCGATCGCGCGATCCGTGGGCCGCGGGGAAGCCGGGGCGGCGGAGATTACCGAAGAGATCCTCGCGCTGTCCGAGCGGGCGAATCCCTCGGTAGGCGCTTACCTCACCATAACGGCCGATCTGGCGCGCGCCCACGCCCGCCGCGTCGACGAGCGCGTCGCAGCCGGCGAGTCGCTGCCGCTCGCGGGCGTCCCGCTCGCCGTCAAGGACAACATGTGCCTGACGGGCACGCGGACGACGTGCGCCTCGAAGATTCTCGCCGACTGGACGGCCCCGTACACCGCGACGGCCGTCCAGCGGCTGCTCGACGCAGGTGCGATTCCGATCGGTAAGACGAATCTCGACGAATTCGCGATGGGCAGCTCGTGCGAGAACAGCGCGCTGGGCGTCACGCGCAACCCGTGGGACCTCGAGCGCGTGCCCGGCGGTTCGTCGGGCGGCAGCGTCGCCGCCGTCGCGGCAGGCATGGCCGCGATCGCGACCGGCAGCGACACCGGCGGGTCGATTCGCGAGCCTGCGGCATTCTGCGGCGTCGTCGGTTTCAAGCCGACCTACGGCCGCATCTCGCGCTACGGGCTGATCGCCTTCGCGTCGAGCCTCGACCAGATCGGCCCGATCTCGCTGACGGTGGAAGACTCTGCGCTCGCCTACGACGTGATGGCGGGGAAGGACCCGTTCGACGCCACGAGCGTCGACCTCGTTGCGGATGCGACGGCGCCCGCGCTGCGCGACGACCTCAAGGGCGTGCGCGTCGGCATCGTGCGCGAGTTCGACCTCGCCGGTCTCGACGCGGACGTCCGGGCCTGTTACGAAGCGGCCTACAAGGACCTCGAGCGGCTCGGTGCCGAGCTGGTGGAAGTCTCGCTGCCGACGGCGGACTACGGCGTCGCAACCTATTACCTGATCGCGCCGGCCGAGTGCTCGTCGAACCTCGCGCGCTTCGACGGCGTGCGCTATGGGCTGCGCGTCGACGGCCCCGACGTCGGCGCGATGTACGAAGCGACCCGCGCCGCCGGTTTCGGGCCCGAGGTCAAGCGCCGCATCCTCATCGGCACCCACGCACTGTCGAGCGGCTACTACGATGCGTACTACGTGCGCGCGCAGAAGGCCAGGACGCTCGTCGCCGCCGACTTCGCGCGCGCCTTCGAAGCGTGCGACGCGATCGCGTGCCCGTCGGCCGCGTCGGCCGCTTTCCGCTTCAACGCCAAGTCGGACCCGTACAGCATGTACCTCATGGACTACTACACGATCCCGATGTCGCTCGCCGGCCTGCCCGCGCTCTCCGTCCCGTGCGGTTACGTGCAGCCGCCGGACGCGTCGCGGCCGCTGCCGCTCGGGCTGCAACTGACGGCGCCTGCGTTCGCGGAGCGCGCGCTGCTCGGCATCGCCCACGCGTACGAGGCGGGGACGCGGCACGCCGCGCAGATGGAGCCGGCCGGGCTAGCGGAGGTGGGCGCGTGAACGGGCAGACGTACGAGGCCGTCATCGGCATCGAATGCCACGTCGAACTGCGCACCGAGACGAAGATGTTCTGCGGCTGCCGCAACGTCTTCGGCGCGGAGCCGAACACCAACGTATGCCCGGTGTGCCTCGGCATGCCCGGCGCGCTGCCCGTGCCGAATCGCGTGGCGCTCGAACACACGATCCGCGCCGGCCTCGCGTTTGCCGCCGAGATTCCAGCCTACTCGAAGTTCGACCGGAAGAACTACTTCTATCCTGACATGCCCAAGGACTACCAGATCTCGCAGTACGACATGCCGATCACCTCCGGCGGCGTCGTCGAGTACGTGCTCGACGACGGCACCCGCAAGTCGTGCCGCCTGACCCGCATCCACCTCGAGGAAGATACCGGCAAATCCACGCACGGCGGGTCGTCCGACGGCCGCATCGCCGGCAGCGCCTTTTCGCTCGTGGACTTCAACCGCGCCGGCGTCCCGCTGATGGAATGCGTGTCTGAGCCGGACATCCGCAGCGCGGCGGAGGCCGTCGCGTTCCTCGAAGCCCTCAAGCGGACGTTCGTCGCGCTCGGCGTGAGCGACGTGAAGATGGAGGAAGGCTCGCTGCGTTGCGATGCCAACGTCTCGATCCGTCCGGCCGGCGCTACGGAGTACGGCACGAAGACCGAGATCAAGAACATGAATTCGTTCCGCTCCGTGTTCCGCGCCATCGAGAGCGAGATCGCGCGCCAGGAAGCGATTCTGCGCGACGGCGGCCGGATCGTCCAGGAGACGCGCGGCTGGGACGAGGTGACCGGAACGACGCACTCCATGCGCAGCAAGGAGGAAGCGCACGACTATCGTTACTTCCCCGACCCCGACCTCACGCCGATCGAATTGACGCCGGCCGAAATCGACCGCATGCGGCCGCGCGCCGAGGATCTGCCGCAGCACATGCTCGCGGTGCTGGTCGCCGAGAACGTGCCGGTGAAACGCGCGCATCAGATCGTCGACGACGCGGGCCTGGCAGCGTTCTATCGGAGCGTTGCAGCGAAGACGAAGGCGCCCGCCGCGACGGCGAACTTCTTATTGGCCGATCCGGCCCGGCTCGCCAACGAGAGCGGCACGCCGGTCCACGAGGGACTCAGCGAACGCGCCGCGGTCGAACTGATCCAACTGGTCGCCGCGGGCACGATCGGCTCCAAGACGCTGAAGGCCGTCCTCGAGCGCGTCTGGGGTACGGGCGAGTCGCCGGCCGAGATCGTGGAGCGCGAGGGCCTCGCCCAGGTGAGCGATCGCGGTGCGGTCGAGGCGTACGTGCGCGACGTATTGGCGGCGCAGGGGAAGTCGGTCGCCGACTATCGCGCGGGCAAGACCAACGTGCTGCAATTCCTTAAGGGCCAGGTCATGAAGACCAGCGGCGGCAAGGCCGATCCCGTCCTCGTCGAGGAACTGCTGAAAGAGTCGCTGTCGGCAACGCCGTGATCGAGCAAGGCGCGCCGCCGAGCGTGGCCGACGAGCGCACGCTCGAGGCTCTCGACTTCGGCGCGGTGCGCGCGTTCGTGGCCCGCGAGACGATGACCGATCGGGCCCGCACGCGCGCCGACGCGCTCGTGCCGGTCGCCGACCTGGCCGCCGTCCGCGACGAGCAGGCGGCGACCGCGGAGATGCGGACCATCGTGGCCCACGACGGCTTCTCGCTCGCGCGCGTCGTCGAGACCGGCCCGGCCATCGAGCGCGCGGCGCGTGGCTCGGGCCTGTCGGCCGATGAACTCCGCGCGGTCGCGATCGCGGCAGCGGCCGCGCAGGCCGCCGTCCAGCGCGTGCGCGCTGCGGAGGCGCCGGTGCTCAAGGAGCGTTGCGGCGGCGCCGCGCCGCTCGACGCGCTCGTCGGTCGCATCGACCACGCCATCGGCGAGCGCGGCGACGTGCTCGACCGGGCGTCGCCGGCGCTCGGGCGGATCCGGCGCGGCATCGTGGCGGCGCACGAGCAGGCGCGCGAGAAGTGCCAGAGCATTCTCCGTTCGGCCGCGTTCGTCAACGCGGTACAGGAACCGATCGTGACGACCCGTGCGGGCCGCTTCGTCGTGCCGATCAAGGCCGACTTCGCGGGCAGCGTGCCCGGCGTCGTCCACGATACGTCGTCGAGCGGGCAGACGGTCTTCGTCGAGCCCTTGGCGGCGCTCGAGGTGAACAATCGCGTCCGGACGCTGCGGATCGAGGAAGAGCGCGAGGTCGCGCGCGTGCTGGCCGAGCTGTCTCGGCTCGTCGGCGCTTCGGCGCCGCAGTTGGAAACTAACCTCGAGATCCTGGCCGCCCTCGACCTCTGCCTCGCCCGCGCCCGGGTTGCGCTGCGCATGGACGCGGTGCCGCCGGTCGTCGCGGACGGCGCGGAGATCGACGTGCGCGACGGCCGCCATCCGCTGCTCGGCGAGCGCGCCGTGGCGCAGTCGCTCCGCCTCGGCGACGACGTCCGCTTCATCGTCATCAGCGGACCGAACATGGGCGGCAAGACCGTGACGCTGAAGCTCGCGGGACTGTTCGTCGCGATGACGTACTGCGGGCTCCAGGTGCCCGCCGCCGAGGGGACCGTCGTCGGCCGGTTCGACCGGCTCTGGGCCGAGATCGGCGACGACCAGTCGATCGCTGAAAATACGTCGACGTTCTCCGCGCATCTGGCGCGCTTGCGCGAGATCGTCGCGGGCGCCGGCTCGCGTTCGCTCGTGCTGATCGACGAGATCGCGAGCGGGACGGAGCCGGCGGCCGGGTCGGCGCTGGCGGTCGCGGTCATCGAGCACCTCCTTGCGGCCGGCGCGCGCGGCATCGTCACGACGCACTCGACGGAGCTGAAGCTCTTCGCGCACGCCACCGACGGCATCCAGAACGCCAGCGTTCGCTTCGACGCGACCACCTACGCTCCGACGTACGAACTCGATCTCGGCGCGCCGGGCCAGTCGCTCGCGTTCGCGCTCGCTCGCGCGCTGGGGCTCGACGGCGAGGTCATCGGGCGGGCCGAGGCACTGCTGTCCGAGAGTCAGCGCGACTACGACAAGGCGCTCGAGGAACTCGCGGTCCTGCGGTCGGCTGCGGCGACCGAGCGCGATGCGCTGGTGCGCGATCGTGCGCACGTCGCGGCGCTCGAGGAGAACGCGCGCAAGCGGGCGGAAGCGCTGGAGCGCGAGCGGCGCGGGCTCGCAGCCACGGCCGACGAGCGGCTGTCGCGCGCGCTGCGGGAGTTCACGGCCGAACTCGAGCGCAGGGCGCGCGAGCGCGAGGCGGCGCGGCCGCGCGTGACGCAGAGCCAGGCGGCGCTGCTCGGGCGGGTGCTCGGCGACGTCCACAAGGACCTCGGCCTGAAGACATCGCCGGGCGGTCCCACGCAAGACGCGCCGCGCGTCTCGGCCGGCGACGGCGTCTACGTCGAGACGGTCGGCAGCGAGGGCGAGGTCGTCGACGACTACGGCGATACGGTGCTGGTGGCGATCGGCTCGATGAAGACCGTCGTGCCGAAAAGCGCGCTGCGGCTCGTACGCCGCGGGGAGGCCAAGCGCCGCACTAAGGCGTCCGCCGGACAGGCCACGCTCGACGCCGCCGCCAATTCGCGGCACGAACTCGACGTGCGCGGCAAGCGCTTCGTCGAGGCGGAGCCGCTCGTCGAGCAGTGGCTCGACGAAGCGCGGCTGCTCGGCGTCTCGTCGCTGCGGCTCATCCACGGAAAGGGGACCGGTCTGTTGGGACGCGGCCTGCAGCAGTACCTTAAGGAACACGACGACGTGGCGAGCGTCCGTTACGGCAACGCCGACGAAGGCGGTAGCGGCGTGACCGTCCTGGAGTTGCGATGAGCGCGGTGGATGCGACGGCGGTCGAGGAGCAGTTCGCCGCCCTAACGGACGGCTGCGACCACGTCGAGACGGCCGCCGAGCTGCGCGCGCGCCTTGCCGAGGGTAGGCCGCTGCGCGTCAAGCTCGGGCTCGACCCGACGTCGCCCGACCTCCACATCGGCCATGCGGTCGTGTTGCGCAAGCTGCAGCAGTTCGTGGCCGCCGGCCACGACGTCACCCTCGTCATCGGACGGTTCACGGCGCGCATCGGGGATCCGAGCGGCCGCAACGCGCTGCGGCCGCCACTGACCGACGAGCAGATCGAAGCGAACATGCGCACGTACGCCGAACAGGCCGGCAAGGTGCTCGATCTCGAGCGCGTGAGCCTCCGCTACAACTCCGAGTGGCTCGCGCCGATGCGGTTTGAAGAGGTCGTCCGGCTCCTGGCCAAGACCACGGTCGCGCGCATGCTCGACCGCAACGACTTTGCCGAGCGGTACGCGGCGGGGACGCCGATCTCGCTGCACGAGTTTCTCTATCCCGTCGCCCAGGCCGTCGATAGCGTCGTTCTGGCGGCGGACGTCGAACTCGGCGGGACGGACCAGCTCTTCAACCTGCTCATGGGGCGGCACTATCAGGAGCAGGACGGCCAGGCTCCCCAGATCTGTATGACGGTGCCGCTGCTGGAGGGCCTCGACGGCAAGGTCAAGATGTCGAAGTCCCTGGGCAACCACATCGGCCTGACCGATCCGCCGGCGGAGCAGTTCGGGAAAGTGATGCGGCTGCCGGACGAGATGATCGCGCGGTACGCGCGCCTGGCGGTCGGGCGCTCGAAGGCGGAAGCCGATGCGTTGCAGCGCGGCATCGACGGCGGCAGCGTCGCACCGATGGATGCCAAGAAGGGCGTTGCAGAGGACGTGGTCGCGCTGTATCACGGCCGTGATGCGGCCCGCGCGGCGCGCGAGAACTTCGAGCGCACGGTCCAGCGCCGCGAGTTACCAGACGAGATGCCCGAGGTCGCCGCCGGCGATGCGCGGCGCCTGATCGACGTGCTCGTTGTGGCCGGGTTCGCCGCGAGCAAGCGAGAGGCGGAGCGGCTGATCCGCGGCGGCGGCGTGCGTCTCGACGGCGTCACGGCCGACGATCCGGCAGCGGCGTGGACGGCGACCGGACCGGTCGTGCTGTCGGTCGGCGCTCGCCGCTTCGTCCGGGTGTTTCCGAAGGGCGCTTAGGCGCTCCTCATTCCGCGCCCAGCCTGCGTACGAGCCCCAGCACCTCGTCGGGCGTCAGCGCGTACCGGTGCTTGCAGAACTCGCAGATGGCCTCGGTTTCGGGCTCCTCGCCGGCGATGCGCTCGAGTTCTTCCCGGCCGAGTCCCAACAGAGCGATCTCGACTTTCTCCCGGCTGCAGCGGCAGGCGAACCGCACGCCGTAGTCGCCGCGCGGGCTGATGTCGAGCCCGGCGGTGGCGGCGGCTGCGAGGTCGGCCGCGGTCGCGCCGCCGTCGATTTGCTCCGTCACGGGCAGCATGAGCGCAGCGGCCGCCTCGAGGCGTTCGAGCGTGCGTTCGTCCGCGCCGGGCAGTGCTTGTACGATCACGCCGCCGGCCGCGCGGATACCGCTGCGGTCTGCCAGGACACCGAGCGCGACCACGCTCGGGATCTGCTGCGACTTCACGAGATAGGCAGCTAGGTCGTCGCCCAATTCGCCCGACTCGAGTTCGACGATCCCGACGTACGGCTGACCGACCTCGTAGGACACGGTTACCTGCAGGCGGCCTCGGCCGACGGCGCCGCCGACGTCGAACTTGCCGCTGTCGTTGAGCGGTAGATCGACCTCGGGGCGGGCGGCGTAGCCGCGGGCGCCGATTAATGTGGCATCTTTCAGGCTCACGTCGGCAACGAGGCTTCCCAGCGGACCATCCCCGGCGACCTGGACGGACAGCCGCTCGCGGCCTTTGAGGCTCGTCCCCAGCAGCGCAGCGCCCGTCATCAGACGCCCGAGCGCGGCGCTGGCGGTCGGTGAGAGGGAATGCCGCCGCTGGGCCTCGCGGACGAGGTTGGTCGTGATGCCCGCCGCGACGGAGATCGTGCCGTCCTTCGACGTCGCGGTGACGATACTGTCGGGCATGGGGCACGCAGTTTCCGAGGGCCGCGCTCGTTCCTTCCCGAACCCGCTTGGGTGGACGTCTTGGTGATTCACGGGCCGAATCTCAACCTGCTCGGGCGCAGAGAAGTCGACGTGTACGGCAAGCTGACCCTCGCCGAGGTGGACGCCATCATCGGGCGCGAGGCAGCCGCGCTCGGCGTCGTCGTTCGCATCGAACAGCACAGCGGCGAGGGGGCGATCATCGACGCCATCGCCGGGGCGGCCGGCACGGCGGATGGCATCGTCATCAATCCCGGGGCCTACACGCACTACTCGTACGCGATCCGCGACGCGCTCGCCGGCGTCGGCATTCCGGCCGTGGAGGTCCACCTCTCCAACGTCCACGCTCGCGAGCCGTTTCGCGCGCGGAGCGTGGTCGCCGCTGCCTGCGCCGGGACCGTCGCTGGCTTTGGCCCGGTTTCCTACTGTCTGGCATTGCGCGCCTTGGTTGCCCTTGCGGGCAGGAGCGCCTAGGGCACATGCAAATACGGATTTTCAGCCTAACCGCAATACTGAAATTACACCCCTCAACGTCGTGGAGATCGTGCATTGACTAAAGCTGACCTGATCGACCAATTGGCCGAAGAAACCGAAATGTCGAAGCGCCAAGTCGGCGAACTCGTCGATCTGTTTCTGGATAGCATTAAAGACGCGCTCATCGCCGGCGACAAGGTTCAGCTCATCCCGTTTGGCAGCTTCGTCGTCCGCGAGCGCAAGAAGCGCGAGGGCCGCAATCCGAAGACGGGCGCCAAGCTGATGATCCCGGCTCGCCGCGTTCCGGCGTTCAGCGCAGGCAAGGGCCTCCGCGACGCGGTCGCGGGCGCGAAGAAGAAGCGCGCGAAGCGCTAGCCCGCCCGCCCGGCTGCGACGCTGGCAGAGGTGTTCCGGCCACGAGGGCACAAGGTGCTTCGGGACGCCGGGCAGTGGCGCAGCTTGGTAGCGCACCAGTCTGGGGGACTGGGGGTCGCAGGTTCAAATCCTGTCTGCCCGACCATGTAGGAGCCGCAATCCGCGAGGGTGGCGGCTCTCTTTCTTTCTGCGGTTCTGTGCGCCGCGCACGAGGGAAGGAGCCCCGGCGGCTGAGAAGCCTCGTGCCAATCCCCCCTCACCGCTCGCAAGAGGAGCAGGTTATATGATCGGACTTTCACTTGGGCGCGCCCTTGGCGCTGCCGCGGCGCTAACGTTGCTGTCAACATCGGTCGCGTTCGCCGGCGTCCGCCAGCAGGTCCCGGCGCAGAGCCATGCGCGTCCGCAGGTCGTGTTGATGTCGTCCCAAGGCGGCGTGCGGACGAACTACAAGTGCCCGACGGGCCTCGTCTGCCTTAGCATCACGGCCAAGACCCCGATCGTCCAGGAATGGTGCGTATCGGAATACGGCAATTGCTCGAGCGGCCTGATCGGCACGTTCGATTGGACCGCTCCGATCACGATTCTCAAGAACACGAAGAAGGCTCACGAGATCTCGGACGGCTGGGCTCCGAATCCCGGGAACCCGAGCACGATCACGATCTCCACGACGGCGGCGAAGGCAGCAGCGACCGCGGTCCTCGTGTCGATCGAACTTTCGGCGTGCTCGTCGACCTACGGCTGCTTCAGCAACTTCGAAGGAATCGGCATCACCAACTAACGCGACTCAGCGCGCGGGCGGCGAGCGTCGGGCGCCCCATCCGGGCGCCTAGGCGCTCGCTACGTCGGCGGCGTGATGCCGACCGCTAACTCGACGTTCTTGACGTCGTTGTAGACGGCGGTCGTTCCGGCGCTGCCGGGGCAACTGACGTCGCCCGACGTCTGGCTCTGATACAGAACGATGGTCGTGTCGTCGTAGGCCGTGCCGGTCGGCTTGGGGCACGTGCCGATCGTCAGTTTATTGACGGGCCCGTACGTGTTCAGGTCCTTGAAGAACTGCTTCGTCGTCGTCGAGGGCACCGTGCCGGGCAGCGGCGTGTAGGCCGCCGGCTCCGTGATCTGGGCCGTCCCATTGACCTGGAGGACGATCGTAAAGGGGCTGTACTCGACCGATCCGCTGTAGAAGATCGTCGCCGCGGTCGGCGTCGGGGTGACGCCGCTGGGCAGCGGCGTGGGCGTCGGCGTGGGCTTGGGCGTCGGCGTGGGGATCAGGCTGCTTGGGTTGGAGCTGGCTCCGGACGTACCGCCGCCCCCGCAGGAGACGACGCCGATTGCCGTCACGAACGCCACGCCCAGGAGCAGCCGTAAATCCAAGCCTCGCATCGGGCTCGAAGTTGACGATTCCGCAGCGTTCCTCCTTTGGTCTAGGACCGGCGCACGCCCTTATCGTACGATGAGGTAAGGAGGTCGGCACATGCTCGTCCATGCTCTGGCTCGGTACTGGTGGGTCGTCCTGCTGCGCGGCATCCTCGCGGTCGCCTTCGGGCTCGTGGCGTTTTTCTGGCCCGGCGCGACGCTGGTGGCGCTGGTCATCATCTTCGGCGCCTGGGCCTTCGTCGACGGCGTCTTCGCACTCGGCGCGGCCATCTTCGGGCATACGTCCCAGAACAAGTGGGTGCTGTTCCTCGAGGGCATCGTCGGCGTCGCCGCGGGCCTCCTGACGTGGTTCTTCCCCGGCATCACGGCGCTGACGCTCGTATACCTGATCGCCTGGTGGGCGGTCATCACGGGCATCCTCGAGATCGTGTACGCGATCCAGTTGCGCAAGGCGATCTCCAACGAGTGGCTCTACATCCTCGCGGGCATCGCCTCGGTCGTGTTCGGCGGCCTGATCCTCGTGCACCCCGGCGCAGGTGCGCTCGCCGTGCTCTGGATCATCGGGACGTACGCGCTGGTCTTCGGCGTTCTGCTGATCGGCTTCAGCCTGCGGCTGCGCGGCCACGCGAAGGAGGCTCCCGGCGCGCGTGCCTGAGCTTCCCAGTCGCTACGACCCGGCGACGGTCGAGGCGCGGCTTTACGCGCAGTGGGAGTCGTCCGGCGTGTTCCACGAAGAGGCGGACCCGGCTCGTCCGCCCTTCGTCATTTCCATGCCGCCGCCCAACATTACCGGGCGCGCGCACATCGGCCACGCGTCCACGTACACGCCGATGGACGTGCTCACCCGCTACCATCGCATGCTCGGAAATAACGCCGTGTGGATTCCTGGCCAGGACCACGCCGCCATCGCGACCGAGGCCGTGATCGTGCGCGAACTCGCAAGCGAAGGAACGTCGCGCGACGCGCTGGGTCGCGAGAAATATCTCGAGCGCGCGTGGCGCTGGCGCGAAGAGTTCGGCGGCATCATCGACCAGCAGTTCCGGACGCTGGGCTTCGGGCCGGACTGGCAGCGCGAGCGGTTCACGATGGACGAAGGCCTGTCGACCGCCGTCGTCAAGGTGTTCGTGGCGCTCTATCGCGAGGGTCTGATCTACCGCGGGACGCGTTTGGTCAACTGGGATCCGGTGTCGAAGTCGACGTTGTCCGACGCCGAGGTGGACGACGAAGAGCGCGACGGCAATCTCTGGGGGATCCGCTACCGCGGCGAGGACGGCTCGTTCTCGATCGAGGTCGTCACGACGCGCCCCGAGACGATGCTCGGCGACACGGCCGTCGCCGTGCACCCGGACGACGAGCGTTACGCGCATCTCGTCGGCAAGCACGTCGTCGTGCCGCTCGCCGGCCGCCGCGTTCCCATCGTCGCCGACGCCGCGGTCGAGCGCGACTTTGGCACCGGCGCGGTCAAGGTGACGCCGGCGCACGACCCGCTCGACAACGAGATCGGCGAGCGCCACGGTCTCGAGATGCTGACCGTCATCGGGTTCGACGCGAAGATGACCGCCGAGGCGGGGGCGCCGTACGCGGGGCTCGACCGCTTCGACGCGCGCAAGCGGGTGGTCGCCGACCTCGAAGCGTCCGGCCACTTGGTGTCGGTGGAGCCGCACCGCCATCGCGTGCCGGTCAGTTCGCGCTCGGGCGCCGTCGTCGAGCCGCTGCTGTCGCTGCAGTGGTTCTGCAAGATGGAATCGCTCGCGAAGCCCGCGCTCGACGCCTATCGCGACGGTCACATCCGGTTCGTGCCGGAACGCTTCGGCCGCACGTACGAAGCGTGGCTCGACAACATCCGCGACTGGAACGTCTCGCGCCAGGTCTGGTGGGGCCACCGGCTGCCGGTTTGGTACACCCCGGCGGACGAGCCGGTCGTCGCCGAGACGGAAGAAGAAGCGCGCGCGATCGCGCAGCGCGACCACGGCACGGCCGACCTCCGTCGCGATCCCGACACGCTCGACACCTGGTTCTCCAGCGCGTTGTGGCCGTTCTCGATCCTCGGTTGGCCCGACGGTACGCCAGAACTCGAGCACTGGTATCCCAACCAGGTGATGATCACGAGCCGCGACATCATCTTCCTGTGGGTCGCGCGCATGGTGATGCTCGGCATGAAGTTCGCCGGCGGGATCCCGTTCCGCGAGGTGTTCATCACGCCGCTCGTCTTCGATCTGCAGGGCCGCAAGATGAGCAAGAGCCTGCGCAACGTGATCGATCCGCTCGACCTCGTGGCGAAGTACGGTGCCGACGCGCTGCGCTTCGGCATGCTGCGTCAGATGCGCCTGGAGTCCCAGGAGTTGCGCTTCGACGAGCGCTACTGCGAGAAGGCGCGCGACTTCAATACGAAGATGTGGAACGCGTTACGCTACGCGAGCGGTCTGCCGGAGGGTCTGCCCGGCGCGGGAACGCTGCCGAAGCCCTCGGATCTCACCCTCGCGGACCGCTGGATTCTCACGCGCCTGCGCGACGCGATCGAGCGGGTCACGGCCGCCGTCGACGGCTACGAGTTCGGCGTCGCGGCCGACGCGCTGATCGACTTTATCTGGTACGAATACTGCGACTGGTACATCGAGGCGACGAAGATTCCGACGCCGTCGCGCGCCGCCGTGCTGTCGTACGTGTTGAACACGGCCGTGCGGCTGTTGCACCCCATCTCCCCGTTCGTGACCGAGGAAATCTGGCAGGCGCTGCCGCACGACGGCGCGACGATCGTCACCGCGTCGTGGCCGGATCCCGCCGAGATCCCAGCCGACCCGGCCGCGGTCGCAGAGTACGCCGCCGTCATGCGGGCCGTCGCCAAGGCGCGCGACATGCGCGCGGAACTCGGCGTCGGGCCGCGCGAGAAGCTCACCCTCGAAGTGCCGCCGGGCCTCTCCGAGGACGTGCGCGCACTGCTCGCCGTCCACGCGCACGCCGAACTCGCCGACGGCCTGGCGCTGCCGGATGGTTCGACGGTGGAGGTGCTGCTCGGGGCCGTCGCCGTGCGTGCCTCCGCCGATGCGCTGCGCGACCGCTACGCCCGCGACCAGAAGCGCCTGCAGGGCGAGGTAGAACGTCTCGAACGCAAGCTCGGCAACGAACAGTTCGTGGCGAAGGCGGCGCCCGACGTGGTCGCGGAGCAACGCGCGAAGCTGATCGCCTACCGCGAGGAGTTGGCCCGCACGGACGAACGCCTGGCCGCGCTCGGCCGCTAGCCGTGACCGACGAACACGCGGTCGATCGCGCCGCGCTGTGGCGTCTCGTCCGGGCCGGCGCGATCGCGCTCGTCGTCGCGGCGGTCGCCGACGTCGCGCTCGAGTGGCAGCGTGCGCAAACGGCGCTCGGCAGTTGGATCTGCGACAAGGGGCTGCCGCTGCCTGCCGGCCCGGACGTTTGCTCGGCGGCCTACGTCTTGCATTGGTTCCTCGCGCGTTTGCCGTTCTACGTCGGCATCGTCGCCTTGGCGTTGCTGCTCGTCCGCGGCGGGACGGTCGCCTACGGCATGTTGCGGGCGGGCGCCGGCGGCGCGACGGCGCGCACCGACCTGCTGCGGCTCGTCTTGCTGGCGATCGCCTTGCTTGCGCTGGCCGAACTGGTCTCGTGCGCAGGGGAAACGACCTGTTCGCTGAGCGTGAGCTGCACCTAGCGGCGTTACGGGAGCGCTAGCGGCCGCGCCGAACGTGCGCGGCATGCCTGAAGCCTACATCTACGACGCCGTTCGCACCCCGCGCGGGCGAGGGAAAGCGGACGGCGCCTTGCACGAGGTGACGCCGGTCGAACTCGCCGCGACGGCGCTGCGCGCCGTGCGCGACCGTAACGGTCTGGACACCGCAGGCGTCGACGACGTCATCCTCGGCTGCGTCGAGCCGGTCGGCGAACAGGGCGCCGTCATCGCGCGCACGGCGGTCGTCGTCGCCGGGTACGCGGAGTCGGTCGCCGGCGTGCAGATCAATCGCTTTTGCGCCTCGGGGCTCGAAGCGGTGAATATCGCGGCCGCGAAGGTGAAGGCCGGCGAGGCGGACCTTGCGATCGGCGGCGGCGTCGAGTCGATGTCGCGCATTCCGATGGGTTCGTCGGGCGGCGCCATTGCGACCGATCCGGCGGTGACGCGCCTGATGGGTTACGTGCCGCAAGGCATCTCCGCCGATCTCATCGCCACCCGCGAGAGCCTGACGCGCGCCGACGTCGACGCGTATGCCGTCGAGTCGCAGCGCCGCGCGGCGCTATCGTGGGAGGAAGGGCGGTTTGCCAAGTCGATCGTTCCGGTCGTCGACGAGAACGGGATGACGATCCTCGACCGCGACCAGCACGTGCGCGCGGGGACGACGCTGGAGACGCTCGGCGCGTTGAAGCCGGCGTTCGCGACGTTGGGCGACATCGGCTTCGACGCCGTCGCGATCCAGCGCTATCCCGACGTCGAGCGCATCGCGCACGTCCACACCGCCGGTAACTCGTCCGGCATCGTCGACGGGGCCGCCGCGGTGCTGATCGGCTCACGCGAGGCGGGCGAGCGCCTCGGGCTCACACCGCGAGCGCGCATCGTCGCGGCCGCGTCGCTGGGTACGGAGCCGACGATCATGCTGCTCGGCCCGGTTCCGTCCGCGCGCAAAGCCTTGCAGAAGGCCGGCATGACCTTCGCCGACGTCGACCTGTTCGAGGTGAACGAGGCCTTCGCCGCGATCGCGCTGTGGTTCATGCGCGAGACGGGCGTGCCCCACGACAAGCTCAACGTCAACGGGGGAGCGATCGCGATGGGCCACCCGCTCGGCGCGACCGGCGCGATGCTGCTCGGCACGCTGCTCGACGAACTCGAACGGCGCGACAAGAGCGTCGGCCTCATCACCCTATGCGTCGGCGGCGGCATGGGCACCGCAACGATCGTGGAGCGCGTGTAGTACCGTTGGCGGGACTACAGCAGCGAGCGCAGGTCGTCCGGCGAAATTCCCGTCTCGTCCAAAATTGCTGCTAGCATACCGCGTCGCAAGGTCTTGTGTAGAGGAACTGTTACGTGATCCCCGGAGCGCTCCAAGCGAACGTGCGATCCGGTCTGCCGGACGCGGCGCCATCCCTTTCGCTCTAAGATGCGGATGAGTACACTTCCGCCGACGACGGGAAGCCTACGGCTCACGCG
>Ga0182012_10002408_pt1 | contig 20225 bp, 19 predicted proteins | sample 612S2SmetaG_FD_120486 | JGI IMG/M metagenome (GOLD analysis project Ga0182012, IMG submission 120486) | Permafrost microbial communities from Stordalen Mire, Sweden - 612S2S metaG | ecosystem: Environmental > Terrestrial > Soil > Wetlands > Permafrost | place: Sweden: Stordalen | collected...
AAACCGGCTGCCAGCGCTGAAGTCTGCCCAAAGTTCCGTCGCAGCTTCACCACCATCACGCGGCTATCCACAGCGGCAATCTCTTCCAGCAGCTTGTAGGTCCGGTCGTTTGAACCGTCATCCACCAAAACCAGTTCAAACGGCTCGCCCACCTGCTCCATCACCTGCTTCAGGCGCGCATAAAGGGCTGTTACGTTTTCCTCTTCATTGTGGAAGGGGACCACAATTGAATACTTGACCATCGTATGGGTATAGATGCGATTCGTTCTCAAAAAGATTACCTTTCTTTCGGGGAACTGGAGCCCGCGTTCCGCCCAGCGCAAAACCCGTTCACGTCCCGGACAAAAAAACTCTTCGCCGGTAAGGATTTACCGGTCCAGTTCGTCGAGCATACCCTGCATCTCGCTCAAAGCATGGCGGTTATCAGTGCGCGCCGCGCAGTTGATCCCCGCCTTCAGCCGTTCAATCGCTTCGGCGTTCCGGCCCGCGTTTGCCAGTGTCTGAGCCGCCATAAAGTACCCGGCGGTGTAGTCGGGGTCGTTCTTCAGCAGCGTTTCAAACTCCTCCAGCGATGCGGCGGTCTCCCCGCGCCCAGCCAGTTCCATGGCCACGCCGTAACGGGCAAAGCTGTTCTTCGGGTCAAGGGCAAGAATCTCCCGCAAACCTGCAATCTTGTCTACCAAGCAAACCTCTGCATTTCCTTCAGGTTGGTGGCTTCTCGCCGCCAAAGCCATTTGCACATTTCGTCTGGATTCACGAAACTGGATCCAGGCCCCAATTTCGCCGTCTCTGATTCGCCTTCTTCCATTGTACTGTCTGCCGACATTCGCTCATCGGCGTCGCACTCGTTTCGAAAGGGATCCACTGCATGGTTTCAACCTCTCGTCCAGAATTCCGCACTGTGGCCAGCACACAATCCGAGATGACTGAGATCATCCTGCCCAACGACACGAACACCCTGGGCAATCTCCTCGGTGGCCGCCTCATGCACTTCATCGATCTCACCGGCGCCATGGCCGCCTATCGTCACTCCCGCACCCACGTGGTCACCGCCGCCATGGACCACATCGACTTCATCCGCCCTGTCCACCTCGGCGATCTCATCACCCTGCGCTCCAGCGTCAACCGCGCCTTCACCACTTCTATGGAGGTCGGCGTGAAGGCATGGGCTGAAAACACGCGCACTGGCGAACGAGTCCACGTTGCCAGCGCCTACCTGGTCTTTGTCGCCATCGACGGTGAAGGCAACCGTCAGCGTGTCCCTGAAGTCCGTCCCGAGACCCCGGATGAATTTCGTCGCTTTGAGGGCGCGCTTCGCCGACGTCAGAATCGCGAGGCCGAAGCCGCGCAACGCAAACAAGCCAAACTCGAGTCCCGCGCGCAACAGCAGCTCTAATGCCGTGTCCCCTGATCACTTATCTTTGACCCTTGATCTCTGGCAACTGCGAACTATGAACTACGAACTGATTCACTAAGGAGCAATTTCCCTCATGGCCCACGCGCCCAACATGCCTTCCCCCATCGCCATCCCCGGCGTCTCCAAAATCGTTGCCATCGGTTCCGGCAAAGGCGGAGTCGGCAAAACCACCGTTGCCGTCAATCTCGCCATCGCTCTTTCGCGGCTCGGCCAGCGCGTCGGCCTCATCGACGCCGACATCTACGGCCCCAATGTCCCGCTCATGATGGGCTCGTCGCAACCGCCGGCCGTCGGTCCCGGCAACATCATCATTCCCAACCTCACTCACGGCATCAAGACCATCTCCATCGGATACATCTCGCCCGGCGACAAGCCCCTCGTCATGCGCGGACCCATGCTCCACCAGATCATCCGCCAGTTCCTGCAGCAGGTCGATTGGGGCGAACTCGACTACCTCATCATCGATCTGCCTCCCGGCACCGGCGACGTCGTCATCTCCCTCGTCCAAACCGTCCCCCTCACCGGAGCAGTCGTCGTCTCCACGCCCTCCGACGTCAGCCTCCAGGACGCGCGCAAAGCCCTCGAAATGTTCGCCCAGGTCAACGTCGACGTTCTCGGCATCGTCGAAAACATGAGCCACTTCACCTGCCCCCATTGCCTGAAAGAGATCGACATCTTCTCCCGCGGCGGCGCAGAGCACACCGCAAAGCAGTACAACCTGCCCTTCCTCGGCTCGGTCGAGCTCATCCCCTCCATCCGCGAGGGCGGTGACCGCGGCCTGCCCGTCACCCTCGCCGGACCCAACAGTCCACAGGCCACAGCCTTCTACGAGATTGCACAAAAACTTATGGGCCAGGCCGAAGCCGCAGCCGCAGCCGCCTCAGACGTTATCGAAGTTACCTAGCGCGCCTTTTGGAAACTTTTGTAATATCCCGCATGGACACTATGCAGGTTCGCCTCCAATCCAATCTCCACCCGGTGTCGCGTTGTACCAGTGCGCTTAAGATCAGCTCCCCGCGGATCCTCTCCATCGCGTTTGCAGCCCTCTTGGTTCCCTTCTGGGTGCAAGCCCAGTCGCACATCCAGATCGCTGGAGGCACCCCGCATGATCGAAAGATCCTCAGCGCGGGACTCGAAGGGGACTACCTCGATCTGTTTGCCAAAGACGACGGCTCGGGCCGCCAGCGGTGGGTCATCGAGACTCCGCCACAGCACTGGTTCACGGGAAACCGGAAAGCTGCTTACGTACACATTCGTGTCTCCGGCGGCACTCCGCCAAAGCGACTCTACTTGAGCGCCACTTCCGACGGAGAGGTCGTCGACCTTTTTGCTAAAGACGACGGCGAAGGCCGCCAACGCTGGTTCATTGAGCAGGAACCGGGCGGATACGTCCACATTCGCATCTCCGGCGGTACTCCAGAGGATCGAAGGCTGTTGGGCGTCAATTCTATTGGATCGGGGGTAGAGTTGACAGATAAAGACGACGGCTCAGGTCGCCAGCGATGGATCATCGACACGCTTCAACCACCGACAACGCCTCCACCGGCCCCTGCGCTCGCTGCCAGGTAGTAAGAGCGCCCAATTCGGATACCCTCGGATACTTAGCCTCCCTTGCGCTTCAGGGAATGAGAGTCAATCACCTGAACCTCTCGGGGGCCCCATCCCTGCAACGTTCTGGCTCCTGTCTCAAACGCGGCGAAGCTCGTAGCAAAAACCTGATAGCTGAAAGTTAGTAGCATACAGCTGAAAATAATGACCCACCCCTTCACAATCCGCCCGGCCCTACCCGCCGACTTCCCCCAATGGAAGCTCCTCTGGGATGGGTACAACGCCTTCTATGGCCGCTCGGGCCCAACCGCGCTGCCCGAAGAAACCACCCATCTCACCTGGTCGCGCTTCTTCGACGCTTACGAGCCAGTGCACGCTCTCGTCGCCGAGCGTGACGCCCAACTCCTGGGCCTGGTCCACTACATCTTTCACCGCTCCACCATCGCCCCCACCTCGAACTGCTACCTCCAGGATCTATTCACTGCCGAGAGCGCCCGCGGCCAGGGCATCGGCCGCGCCCTTATCGAAGAGGTCTATCGCTGCGCTGAGGCCGCTTGCTGCGCACGCGTTTACTGGCTCACCCACCAGTCCAACGCCACCGCCCGTGCCCTCTATGACAAGGTCGCCGAAGACTCCGGCTTCCTCGTATATCGCAAGAACCTTCCATTCTGAAAACACTTCCTTAGCACGGCCCGGTGTAGACTTATCCGGGCTTTCGAATGCAGGGGATCCCATGCTGATTCCACTGCCAAACACCAAACCAACCCTCCACGAAAGAAGGAGCCTTCCCTCATGAACAAACAAATGATCATCGGCGCATCAGTTCTCTGCGCGTTCCTGGCAGCTTCCACAGTCGCGCTTGCACAACACGACGAACGCGAAAACGGTGGCAGGCCGCAAAACTCGCGCAACACCCGCACTGCCTCCGTACAGAACCAGACCTATGGCGGCGCTTATCATGGCGGCGTCCGCTACGACGGCCCCACCAATGGCGGCGTTCATCACAGCGGCGTTCCGCAGCATGATGGACAGGTTCGCGCCGGCTTCGTCCAGTCCCGCGCCAACACCTGGCAGACCGAGCATCGCACCTGGACCGATCGCGGCGGCTACAACGGCTATCGCATCCCCGATAATCGCTTCCACATGTACTTCGGCCACGACCACTTCTTCCGCATCGGCGGACTCCCCATGGTCTTCGTCGGCGGCATGCCCCGCTTCCAGTACGACGGTTTCTGGTTCACCCTCATGGACCCCTGGCCTGAGGATTGGGCGGGTGACTGGTACTCATCCGACGACGTCTATGTCGACTACGAAGGCGACGGATACTACCTCTACAACCGTATGCATCCCGGCGTCCGCCTCGCCCTCAACGTCAGCTTCTAAACGATCCCCTGAACTTGCTCATCGCCAGCTTGCAAACCTTGTCGGCAAATGAAACGGGGGACCTCTCGGTCCCCCGTTTCATTTCTCAGTCACTTAAGACTCCTTACCGCCAGTGCCCCTCAACCATGACCCATTCCCCATGGCGGTGTACCCAGCGGTGCCGCTCCCAGCGAGCATGCTCATGGGGCGGGCGCTCCCAGTGTCCCTGCGTCCAAACGTACCGTCCGCCTTCGTAGCGGTGGTAGCCATCAACCCACATATAGCCTCGGTCCGGCGGATTGCCGCGAACTTCAACCACGGGTGGCGGTGGCCCAACGAGAATCCGAACCTGCGCAAACGATGCCACAGGACAAAGCGCGACAGCAAACAGAACTGCCATTGCGATCTTCTTGAACATGCTTCAAATCCTCCAGGTATTTGAGTCTTCGCAGTCGCTCGTCGCTTCCGCTGACTCTCTCGCTCCCGCGTTTCGCAGACATTTCCACGGGTGAGCCCTCAAGCCGCACCCGCACCCTTTCTACCAGCTACGAATTCCTGAAGAATGTACCCGATTGCTCAGTCCATGCTCACATTGGGTGTTGAGACTGCATTCCCTTCAGTCAGCGCCTGACATTCCGAATCGATTCATCCCACCAATGAAAAGGGGGACCGCGCGGTCCCCCATCCTTTTCCCCAGGTAAAGGCTTGCTTTACCGCCAGTGCCCCTCGATCATCACCCATTCTCCGTGCCGGTGCACCCACCGGTGAGCGACCCAATGCGCGTGCGGATGCGGTGGCCGCTCCCAATGCCCCGGTGTCCACACATAGTGGTCCCCATCCCACCTGTGATATCCATCCACCCACACAAAGCCCCGCTCCGGCATCGGCGGGCGAGTCTCAACAACTGGGGCCGGCGGTGCGATCACAATGCGAACCTGCGCAAAAGACGCCGCAGGCAACAACGCGAGAGCAAGCGCTCCAGCGAGAGCAAATTTCTTCAGCATGACAAAACTCCTCCTGGGATACGGTCGCCGGATGAACCGATTCCATCCAGTCTCTTAATCCTTATGAACAGGAGCGGGAACGAAAAGTTGCCTGGAAGATTGACTGGTGCTTAACTTTTTCGCTCACCCTTTGCGCCACGAAGCAAAGATTTGTGCCCTACAGTCGCGTCGCGCAAACATTCAACACAATGCTGCGGCCAAACGCCTCGCTCGCGCGCATAGCCAGATACCCGGCAACATTGATCACATAGCGCCCAGGTCCAAGCCGGCTCCTGTATCGCTCCAGGTTGATCTTCGACGATGTGTAGTTGGCCTCCACCACAAATCCATTCCGCTTCAACAGAGCCGTCAGCCCCGGCAGCGAGAAATAGTTCAAATGTATCGGCGGCGTAACGAAGAAATCTTTTTCGCCCATCAGTGTCGTCAGGATCGAACCAAAGTGCGGCACGGCAATGATCAGAGATCCGCCGGGCTTCAACACGATGCGCATGTCCTGCACAAACTTTTCCAGATCCAGAATGTGCTCAAGCACGTGAGACAGCAGCGCGCCATCATACAAATCGCGATTCTTCTCCGCATACTCTTCGCTGAAGAACGTGGGATCCGGTTCAAATCCCATCTTCTTGGCAAACTCCATGCATGCATGAGGACTCGGTTCGCACGCTCCCACCTTGAAGCCGCGACGCACCGCCTCAGCTGAAGCCACGCCCTCGCCAGATCCGATATCGAGAATCGCGCCCCCTGCTTTTATGCGTGGCCCAAAGCTCCTGAACATCCGCCGCGCATCCTGCTCCGCATCCGGCCAGTAGACGCCCGACTCATTCGCCCCGCTGACGTCCACAAGACTGGAATAAATCGCATCGATCTCCCGCTGTGTCGGACGCGGCCACGTATATGCTGACTTGCAGGCCTTGCAGCGAACGATCGCATATTTCTTTCCGCGCGATTCCTTCTCAAACCATGAGTCGACAGAATCCTCGCTCCTGCAGATCAGGCAACTTGCTTGGATGGACAATTACTTTCTCCGTGCAGCTTTCAAGTATTCGATTTGCGGCATGAGTTATCAAACCAAGCATAAACCGTTTGCTGGCCGCCCATACTGCTCAAGGGAACCCTGGGACGAAGCTATCTCCAACTGCAGACCCCGAGCTATACGCTCACCAATTCCAGCTCTTCCTGTATCGCCTCAGTTGCCGTCAGGCAGTCCCCGCGATTCACGTCCAGATGCGTCACCAGCCGCACCGCGTCCGGCCCTACTGCGCTCATCAGGATTCCCCGTGCCTTCAGCCGCGCCGTCAGATCCTGCGCTTTCCGGCCGCCAGTCAGCTTGAAGATCACAATGTTCGTCTCCACTGCGTCCAGATCGATCGCTACCCCTTCCATATGCGACAGCGCCTCAGCCACCAGCCGCGCATTGGCATGGTCCTCATGCAGCCGCTTCGGTCCATCTTCCAGCGCCATCAGTCCTGCCGCAGCCAGCACGCCGGCCTGACGCATCCCGCCACCCAGCGCCTTGCGAAACAGCCGCGCCTGCTCCATCAGCTCTGCCGAGCCCACCAGCACCGAACCAACCGGCGCGCCCAGCCCTTTCGAAAGGCAAAACATCACCGTATCGAATCCCCGTGTAAGCGCCTTCACATCCACACCCAGCGCCACGACCGCATTGAATATCCGCGCTCCGTCCAGATGGGTCGGGAGCTTCCGCTCTCTTGCCCCTGCCCATATCTCTTCCAGCACAGGCACCGGCGTGCACGACCCGCCCGCCAGATTGGCCGTATTCTCAATCTCGATCAGCCCCGTCATCGCGCGAAATGCTCCGCGCTTCTGAATCACAGGCTCAATTTGCTTCCACGTCAGGATGCCGCGTTCAGCCTCCACTGCTCGGATCAGGCAGCCCGAAAACACCGCGGTCGTCGCCATCTCCCAATCCAGAATGTGCGCCCGCGACTCGGCGATCACTTCCTGGCCTGGTTGCGTGTGCAGACGAATCGCTATCTGATTCCCCATTGTCCCGCTCGGAACAAACAGCGCCGCCTCGCGCCCAAACGTCTCTGCCGCGCGCTTCTCCAACAGATTGATAGTGGGATCTTCCCCATACACATCGTCCCCCACCTCCGCCGCCGCCATCGCCGCGCGCATCACCTGCGACGGCCGAGTGACTGTATCCGATCGCAAATCGATTGTTGAACCCATTGCTCCTACCTTCTCACCGTCGATGCCTTCAAAATGCGCCACACCTATCCAGCGGTCACCAGAAAAATCAGTAGATCAACTCTCACCAACGCAGCGACGCCGAGCCCTGATCCCGCACCAAGGGTGAATGCAAGCACCAGCCCGCCCGCAACTCCGATCACCTGCGCCGCCTTGCGCTCTCTTCGCGTGGAGCGGCTCCCATCGAAGCTCCGGCCGCGAATACCGATCAGAATTCCGCTGGCTACCAGATACACCACAAAACCTGCCGACACACAAAAGATCGGCAAGATCAATAACGACATTCCCTCAGCCCTTCCCCAGCAAACCCCTCAACAAACGGCCACGCCCGTACATACCGCATCTCCGCCTCTGTTCCCTTCTCGCTGCATTTTTACGGGATCTTCTCCATCGGAAGCTCCATTACCGGGCTCCGCTTGCCGTCGTGCAGGGCGTAGGCCCATAGCCCATGGAAGCTCGTCCTGAGCGATGGCTGTGCCTTCAACAGAGCGCTCAGCGCGGCGATTGCCTCTGTCCGCTGTGCCGACGGGTCCGTGATGCCCACCGAATCGTACGTTACACCCAGGTCTGCCTTGCCCAGAGAAAGGTCCACGTGTACTGCATCGATCTTCCACGTCCGCTCCGTGTCCTGGATCGTGTAAGGAAACACATCCTGCGCCGACGCACCGGTCGACGACAGCTTCACCAGTCCTTGCTCCTGGTTCAGCTTGTCCAGATTCGGCGACGAAAGAAAGTCCACCGGGATCAGCAAGGTCCGCGCCATCTCGTAGCAGTACCATGCCGGCCACGCCTGCCCCGCCTTGGCGAGTTCGCGCGCCCTGCCCCAGTACCACACGCCGTCGTGTCCATCGATCGCGCCCTGCCTCACCGTCAGGCCCGCCAGCTTCCACCCCTGAGGACTGGCCGCCGTATCCCACGCCAACACCACCGCAATCTGGCCTGCCATCGGCGCGCCTGCCGCGTCAGCCAGCACCACCGCATACTTGCCCGGCGGCAGCTCCGGCATCGTGATCGTCACCGTCAGTGAACCCGACGCATTCGAACAGAAAAACTGCGTGTCCGCCGTCGCCTTTTGCGTGGTCGCGTCCAGCACATACACGTTCCGCAACTGCACCTGGCCGCCCTTCACCAGCGGGGCAGCTGCCTCCACTGCGTCGTGCATTCCCGCCCATGCGCCCGCTTCAGCCGGCAGCAGCGCAGACTGCAATGCACTGTAATCCTCTGAGACAATCGCCATCGACAGCCGCCCGCCCGTGCCAATCAGCATGTTGCGATCGTCCGGCAGCATCTCCGCCTGCGTCACGCAGCTCGCTGCCCGGGCCTGCGAAACACCTGCCATCACCACCAGCGCCAACGCGCTCAACTGGAATGCCTTGCTCAGCCTGCCAGGACCGGCAAATCTCCCCGCAATCACCGCATCACCATGCATGGTTCCAGGATTCCTTTCCGCTGCGCAAAATCTCATTCCAAGCCTCTACCGGCCACTGCCCATCTTGAGCGTTTCTGGGCAACTGTTAGTCTAGTACAGTAGGCTGGCAGCCGCTGCCGCGCTGCATCCACGTTGACGCTCTTCGTCTTCATGTGTGCAAACGCGCCGCCACTGCCCGACCGCCGGGAGTCGTTTCGCATGCTGAGTGCCACCCCGCACCGCTCGCCTTCGTCACCGCGCTGCGTCGCGTTTTCGATCTTTGTTGCCGCATCTTGCCTGGCTGTTCTCCTTGCGTCCGCGTCCGCCTCAACAGCCCAATCACCCGCGCAGCAGCCCGCCACTCCGTCCTCTGCGGTTCCCCCACCCAACACCCATCCGGCGCCAACCTTCCGTCAGGCCCGCCACCATCTCCACCCGGTTCCCAAGCAGCCTCTAGCTGCCCAAACGACCGCGCCCGTAACCCAGGCCCTCGTCGTCCCTGCTCCTGAACTTCCTCACTGGCCGGCAAACGACCATCCCGCGCCAGCTCATGTTGTCTGGGACAGCCATGGCCTGCGCGTCGACGCCGCCAACTCGAGTCTCTCTGAGATTCTCGCTGAGGTCTCCACCCTCACCGGCGCACATGTCGACGGCTTCGCCTCCGATGCGCGTGTCTATGGCCAGTATGGCCCCGGACCTGCCCGCGACATACTCTCCCAGTTGCTTGAGGGAACCGGCTACAACGTCATGATGATCGGCGACCTTGGCCAGGGCGCGCCACGCCAGATTGTCCTCACCACTCGGTCGGCTGCCGGAGCCCAGCCGGCGGCCCGGCCCACCAACTCAAGCGACGACGATGCCGATGTCGACGAGCCGGCCCAGCAGCAACCCTTCCCTGGCCAGGTGCCGATCCGCGTCCCGTTCAATCCCGCAAACGTGCGCAACCCGCAACAGTACCCACCCGACATGCAACGTCTGCCCGGGCAGCCCCTTCAGCAGCTCCCCCCAAACCAGCAGCTTCCGCCCGGCCAACTGCCGCAGCAACCTAACCAGCAATAAGGCGAGCTACTCCGGATTGAATTCGCTCAGATGGGTGTGTGCTCAGTCGCGTCTCTGCGCCGCAGCAAGAACCATGGAAGAATCCCACGGGCCTTCCGCGCAGGCAACTGCTGTGAGCTACGCCAAATCTCTTGTCATTTTCGAAGAATAGTCGGCCCGCGAGGACGCCCACTCGCCGCCGCGCAGAACTAGAATCACTTACCGCGTCCGCGCCACAGACAGCTCCGGCTTGACTGCCGCGCGTCGTGGCTGCGGCCGCATCAACCAGAACCCGGCGCGCAGTACCCAATACGCCGCCAGCAGCCCAAACCCCGTTGATGCCACACCCGCGCAAATCAGCGCCGCCAAATTCATCCAATCCGTCATTCTCTCGCCAACCTGCCGTTTCCTTATTTCCGCTTTGCCGCCGCATATCACGACTGCGCTTCCGACGATTGTCGCAGAAGTATCCATAAATCAAACTGAATACCTGTTGACAAACAATGCACCCCGCCCATTTTGAAGCCCAAGCCTCCGTGCCCAGACCGTTTTGAGACCTTCTCAATTTGAACTCATCGAACCCGTCTCGCGTTCCGCAACCCGATACCGCAAATCCCCCAGCCTGGTCAGCGATAATCAAGGTTGTACGTTCGTTCAAACAGATAGTTTCCAGGAGATCGTTGATGTCAGAACCCGTCATTGCGCAGAAATCCCCCATCCCTACTCCCGTCGAAGCCGGCAAAACCTATTTCTGGTGCGCCTGCGGCAAGAGCGCCAATCAGCCCTTCTGCGACGGCTCCCACGCCGGTTCCGGCATCACCCCACTCAAGTTCGAAGCTACTGAAACCAAGACCGTCTTTTTCTGTGGATGCAAACACACCAAAAACCCTCCCTTTTGCGACGGCACCCACAAGTCCCTCTGAGGCTCGGCTCGCTGCCGTATATCATGGTGAGGAAGGCGGTTTCCTCCTCGTCCCCCGATCGCTGCCAGCGAATCGCCGGCGATCTCAAGGGCTCCGTTGAATCCCACCATGGCCATTACTCACATCTCGGTGCGGGGTGCGCGCCAGCATAATCTGCGCGACATCAACGTGCGCATCCCCCGCAACACCCTCACGGTCGTCACCGGCCTCTCCGGCTCCGGCAAGAGCTCCCTCGCCTTCGACACCATCTACGCCGAGGGACAGCGCCGTTACGTCGAGACTCTCTCTGCCTACGCCCGCCAATTCCTCGACCAAATAGAACGCCCCGACGTGGACTCGATCGAAGGCCTCAGTCCAGCCATTTCGATAGAGCAGAAGACTACCAGCCGCAGTCCCCGCTCCACCGTCGGCACCATCACCGAAATCTACGACTACCTCCGGCTGCTCTACGCCTCCATCGGCACGCCCCACTGCCCCAACTGCGGCCGCCCCATCGCCCGACAAACCGCTGACCAGATCGTCCAGCGCGTATTCGAACTCGGCAAGGGCGAACGCGTCACCGTGATGGCGCCCATCGTCCGCGGCCGCAAAGGCGAATTCAAAGATCTGCTCGATCAGCTCGACCAGCAGGGCTTCCGCGCCCGCATTGATGGCGAAATCTACGACCTCGCCGAGCCTCCCGCCCTCGATCGTCGCAAGAACCACACCATCGAGGCCATCGTCGACCGCATCCTCCTCAAACCGTCCGACGCAGCTACCCTGCAAACTCCGGGTGCCCCAGGTCTGGATTCTCAGACCTGGGAGTCAAAAAAGCCCGCACCCACCGCGCCCCCCGCCAAGCTCCCCGTAGAAAAGCGCCTCGAAGCCGCCATCCAGAAGGCCCTCCAACTCGCCAACGGCCTCGTCCTTATCGGCAGTGCAGGCGGTGCCGAGCAGCTCTTCTCCTCATCCATGGCCTGCCCCGACTGCGGGCTCGACGTTCCCAAGCTCGAACCACGCAGCTTCTCTTTCAACTCCACCTTCGGCGCATGCCCCGAATGCCACGGCCTCGGCTCCCTCTACGACTTCGACCCCGCCAAGGTCATTACCGACTGGTCTAAACCCCTGCTCGATGGCGGCCTCGGCCCCGGCTCCGCTTCGCAGTACCTCCTCAAACTCATCCATCTCGCCGCCGAGCGCTATCAGATCAACCTTAAACTCCCTTTTGAAGATCTCCCTCCCAAACACCAGCACATCCTCGTCTACGGCCCCCCAAAGGGCGAGGGCCCGCGCACCGGATTCCACGGCATCCTCGCTTACCTGCGCGACTCCACTGACGAAGCCCGCAGCGACGGATACCGCGAATACATGATGAACTTCATGTCCGCCACGCCCTGCTCCGTCTGCCGCGGCAAGCGCCTGCGCCCTGAGTCCCTCGCCGTCAAAATTGGCGGCCTCTCCATCGCCGACTTCACCGCCCTGCCTCTCAATCGTGCGCTCTCCGCTGCTATCAATCTCACCTTCAACGCACGCGAAGCCCTCATCGCCGATCGCATCCAGCGCGAGATCGTCGAGCGCCTCGAGTTCCTCTGCGCCGTCGGCCTCACCTATCTCTCGCTCGATCGCAATGCCGCCACGCTCTCCGGCGGCGAGGGACAGCGCATCCGCCTCGCCACCCAAATCGGCTCGCGCCTGCGCGGCGTCCTCTACGTCCTCGACGAGCCATCGATCGGCCTTCATCAGCGCGATAACAACCGTCTCATTGAAGCCCTCATCCGCCTTCGCGACCTCGGCAACACCGTTCTCGTCGTCGAGCACGATGAAGACACCATCCGCAGCGCCGACTATGTTCTCGATCTCGGCCCCGGCGCAGGACGCTTGGGCGGACACGTCGTCGCCCAGGGCACGCCGGCGGAGATCATGGCCTGCCCAGAGTCGCTCACCGGCCGCTATCTTGCCGGCTTGGCCCCCATGCTGCAGCGCGCCCATCCCCGCAAGCTCACGGGCAGATGGATCACCGTCACCGGCGCGCGCGAGCACAACCTCCAGGACCTCACCATCCGCATCCCGCTCGGCGTCATGACCGTCGTCACCGGCGTCTCCGGCAGCGGCAAGAGCACGCTCATTAATGACATCCTCTACCGCTCGCTCGCCAAAACCATCTACGGCTCGCGCGAAGAGCCCGGCTCCCACGACGACCTTACCGGCGCGGAACAGATTGATAAGGTCATTCGCATTGACCAGTCCCCCATCGGTCGCACCCCGCGTTCCAACCCCGCCACCTACACACAGGTCTTCTCGCCGCTCCGCGACCTCTTCGCCATGTTGCCTGAGGCCCGCGAGCGCGGCTACAAGCCCGGCCGCTTCAGCTTTAACGTCACCGGTGGACGTTGCGAAACCTGCCAGGGCGATGGCCAGCGCCGCATCGAGATGAACTTCATGCCCGATGTCTACGTACAGTGTGAGGTGTGCAATGGTCGCCGCTACAACCAGGAAACCCTCGCCGTTAAGTTCAAGGGCCACTCCATCGCCGACGTCCTCGACCTGACCATCGAAGACGCCCTCACCCTCCTCGAGGACGTGCCCACCGTCCGCCAGAAGCTCCAGACCCTCGTCGATGTCGGCCTCGGCTACGTCCATCTCGGCCAGTCTGCCACCACGCTCTCCGGCGGCGAGGCCCAGCGCATGAAGCTCGCCCGCGAGCTATCCAAACGCCAGACCGGCCGCACTCTCTATCTGCTCGACGAGCCCACCACCGGCCTCCACTTCGACGACGTCCGCAAGCTACTCGAGGTCCTTCACCGTCTCGCCGACCTGGGCAACTCCGTCATCATCATCGAGCACAATCTCGACGTCATCCGCAACGCTGACTGGATCCTCGACCTCGGTCCCGAAGGCGGTGAAGACGGCGGCCGCGTCGTCGCCCATGGCCGCCCCGCAAAGATCGCCGCCACGCCAGGCTCCTACACGGGGCAGTTCCTGCAGCGCTACTACACCAGCGCCAACGGACACCTTGAATTGGTCGACTCAGCCGCTGTCGATCCTGAAGAAGACTTCGTCGACAGCAGCGATCTTCCCACCGCCGGCCGGAACGGCATGCCTCCAAAGGCTGCAAAAGCCAGGTCTGCAAAAGACGCAGGCAATGCTCCACGCGGTCCGCGCAAAAAGAAGACAGGGATCGCATGAGCAGCCAAGACGGGCAAGACCCCATCCACAATCACGATCGGCCCGGCGATCATCCCGCCCAACTGCGTCCGTCCAGCCAACCTGCTCCCACTGCGGATTCCGCAAGCAAAGAAACCCTCTTCACATTGCCCGCCGAAGACCTGGCCGCCGCGCCACCCGCCTTCGTCCTCCCGGCCATTCCCATCGCGCCCCCAAAGGCAATCAGCGCCCCAGCCAGCCGCGCTCTTGCCTCTGGAGATGCCCTCCTCGACTTTGTGCGTGACCCGCTCGCTCATGGAAGGACGAAACCCGCCGAGCGCGATCCCGTTCCCGATGATCTCGACCCTGCACTCTTCGCGCAATTCACTGGTTCGCCCCGCCCCGGTCATGCCAACTCACAACCCACCGTGAGTCAGAGCCCGACTTCACAGGCTGCGGAAAAACTCAGCGATGGAAGCTTTGAAGCAGGGCACGACTTCAGTCGTGCCGAAAACGCCAACGAAACAAGTCGGGCTTTAGCCCCTGAGGAAAACGCCGATAGTTCCAACTCTTCGGCCGCCCAAGGTCCCGAGCACTTGGACCACTGGGGGGCAAATGAAGCAGTCTCACCATCCATCGTTCCGCCCAACTTCCGTCTCCAGCCCGAGCCCGAAACCCGCATACCCAACTTCGGCCACCTGCTCATCCTCGCCGTCATCGCGCTCTTCGGGTTCGTCGCCGCCGGTCTGTCCGTCCAGCTTGCCTTCCGCGCCCACCTCTGGGGCGTCAAAACCATCGATCAAGCCGCCACTGACGTCCACTACACGCTCGCCAGCATGGCCGTGCTTTACCTCGTATCTTTCGTCGTCGCATTCTTCCTCTTCCCGCTGCTCTGGCATAAGAGCTTCTTCGCCGGACTGCAATGGAACGCCTCCGCCGCCGTCCGCTCTCGCAACTGGCTCTTCGCCGCCGCTGCGTTCTGCTTCATCCTCGCCTTGGTCGACGAGCTCATCCTCCCCGGCCCCACCAACGCCCCCATCGACAAAATGTTTTCCAACACCGCCGCCGCCTGGCTCCTCTTCGGCTTCGGAGTCGCCGTCGCCCCATTTTTTGAAGAGATCGTCTTCCGCGGCTTCCTGCTGCCCGCCCTCTGCACCGCCGTCGATTGGGCACTGCACCTGCGCACCAAGCCAAACACTTCGCTGCTGAACACGACAACTGACAAGCAACCAATGCTGCCCCTCGGCCCCAACGGCCACCCCCAGTGGTCAATCCCCGCCATGATCGTCGGATCTCTGCTGACCAGTCTGCCCTTCGCCGCCATGCACGCCGACCAGATCGCCCACTCCATCGGCCCGCTCATCCTGCTCTACTGCGTCAGCCTCGTCCTCTGCTTTGCCCGACTGGCCACCCGCTCCCTGGCCGCCAGCACCCTCGTTCACGCGTCCTACAACACGCTCCTCTTCACCCTCATGCTCATCGGCACTGGCGGATTCAAACACCTCGACAAGATGTAATCGGAAAGCTCCGGGCGCCGTCGGCGCGGCGTTTGTTTAGCCCCGCGCTTCAGCGTGGGGAAGGGCGAGCAATTTAAATTTGAAGTCCCGTCGGGACGCGCACTCAATCCGATTCCTTATTGTCCCTCGCTTCTGGGTCATGAGGGAAAATCAAACGTACAATCGACCCTGATGACCGCTCCCCGCATCTCCGCCTGTATAAACCGCTATCTCTCCCTTCTCTTTTGCTTTCTCATTGCGTGCCGCCCCACACCCCCCGCTCAACACCCACCTAGTCCGCCCTCCACCGATTTCCAGAACCCCCAGCGCGTAACCATCGACGGCTACAATGGCGACGCCATGGAGCCATTCCTCACCCGCGATGGCAAATACCTCTTCTTCAACAATCTCAACGAGCCAACGGTCAATACAAACCTTCACTGGGCTGAGCGAATCGACGACTTGCACTTCAAGTACCGCGGTGAAATCCAGGGCGTAAACACTCCTGCTCTCGAAGGCGTCGCATCCATGGACCGCCTGGGCAACTTCTACTTCGTCTCGAATCGCAGCTACGACCAGACAGCGTCCACGCTCTATCGTGCGCACTTCGCTCATGGCGCTCTCACCGGCGTGGAGCTTGTCCCCGGCGTCTCTCTCGCCAAACCCGGCATCGTCAACTTCGATGCAGAGATAAGCGCCGATGGCAACACCCTCTATTTTGTCGAGAGCGAATTCAGCATCCTTGGCCAGCCCAAATCCGCCCGCATTCTCTTCGCCCGTCGCAACGGAAACACCTTCGTTCGTGATGATTCAAGCGCCGCAATCATGAAGACTATCAACTCCGAAGGGTTGAACTACGCTCCCGCAACCTCTGCCTCCGAGCTCGAGATCTTCTTCACCCGCGCCTATGCCACAGGCCCCGTCAACTACATGGCCAAGCGAGCCAACAAATCACTCCCCTTCAACCCACCGCTTCGCATCGCCGCCATCACCGGCTTCGCCGAAGGTCCGACCCTCTCACCCGATGAGTTGTCCCTCTACTACCACGTCAAAGAGAATGACCGATTCGTCATCTACCGCGTCACCTACGCGCCCCCCCCGGTCTCGCTGCCCCGCTGACTCGCTGCCTTGCGGACTCGCTGTCTTGCTGACCCGCTGACCCGCTGCCTTGCTGACCCGCTAAAATCAAATCCGATGACCACCCCGACTCACGCCCAGCAGCTCCTCGCCCTTCTCGCAAAAACCAGCTTCCGCCTCGGCACCTTCACGCTCGCCTCCGGCGCCATCAGCGACTACTACATCGACTGCCGCACCACCACGCTCCATGCCGAAGGCGGCCGTCTCACCGGCCACGCCATCCTCGAGCTGCTCGAAGCCAACAACATCCAGGCCGATGCCGTCGGCGGACTCACCATGGGCGCGGATCCCATCGTCTCCAACGTCGCCACTGCCAGCGCCCAAAGAGCCTTAGACAGGACCGCCCTCGCCAACCCGGCCGCGCCGAGCAAAGATGGCCTCATCCACGGCTTCCTCGTTCGCAAAGCCGAAAAGACCCACGGCACCGGCCGCCGCATCGAGGGCTTCCTCCAGCCCGGGGCGCGCGTCATCATCGTCGACGACGTCTGCACCACCGGCGGTTCCACCATTACAGCCATTGAAGCCGCACGCGAAGCCGGCATGCTCATCGCCGCTGTCGTCTGCATCGTCGAGCGTCAGGAAGCAAACGGGCGACCCGCTGTCGAGTCGGCCGCTGATGGCGCACCATTTTTATCGTTGTTCACTGCAAACGACGTGCGTGCCGAAAAAATGAAGCAGACTGCGCCGCAGCCCTAGCCATCTCAACTGGGAAACCGTCCCAGCCGCATTAACGGTGGGCGTTATGCGTCTCCTCAAACCAGTTTCCACTTGGCACAACGGGATCGAGGTCCCCTCCGTCGTTCAACTGCTGCAGATCGTGAAGCCGCTCAGCCTCTTCCTTCCGTCGCCGCACCGCTGCCTCAAACCTTTCCCAGGCATCTTTGGCGTTGCCCCTCGTTTGGTTCTGCCCCACACGCATTGAAGCCTGCGTACTGCCCGTAACGCCATCTGCCCGCATTCTCGCGCGTTTCCTCAGCGCTTCCAACTCGGCGTCCGTTTCTCTTATCCATTCATCAACTTGCCCCTTGGCATACCCCGCAACATGGTTGAATCTATCCAGCTCTTGGTAAGTGTTCATATATCTCCCTCCGGGCGCAATACTCCGCACTTGGATCGAAGATGCAGTTTGCAAGCGGGTGACCAATGGAGCCGAAACTCGGTCAAACTAATGAAAATAATGATCTTGGATATCTTCTGCAGCTCAAAAGCGCCCCCTTTTTACCGTGTAATTCTTACCTGAATCGGAAAATACTTCACTCCCTGAACGCCCTTGTTTTCACGCCGGACGCTGGGCTTTGGGGCACTGAGTACTGGCTACTGGGCACCGGGCCTCCGACCGTTCTGGCTGCCGCTCTGCCAACACGAAACAATCGCCCCGTGCCCCATCCATTCCGCGCCGCTTGCGGAATGGGTGGGACCCGAAAACAGCCAACCCGCCCCTACTGCACAAATGTCGTAATGCTCTGCGCCGGCAGCGAGTAAACAAACGCATTTCCCGTCAAGCTCACCGCCGCCTGCTGCGCCACCGCACTGGTTGACGTCGTCTGATACGGCGTCATCGAGCCTACCGTAGCATTGCTGATCTCGAAGTTCAGGCTCTCGCTCGACGCATTGGTGTTCACGGCCACAATCACGTAGTGGCCACTCCCCGTGTATGCCGAAACATAAACGCCACTCACCGGTGTCGCCGCCGCATTCGCGCGCACATACCCCGGCCGCACAAACCGTGAGTACTGCGCCACCGCATCGCCAAAGTACGTCGCCACTCCCGTCGTATCCAGCAGGCCGCTGTAATAGCCGTTCCCCGTCGAATTCACCAGCCACCAGTACACGTATGCGTTGTACTGCCCCGTCACCAGCGAGTTGTGAATCTCCGTAGCCGCGCTCAGCGCATCCGCCATGCTCTGCGTGGTCGTCTCGCCGTTCGCCAGGTTCACAGTGTGCTCGGTCATCCACACATCTTTCTTCAGGCTCTGTGCCAGCGCGTAATACGGCGGCGAAACTCCATAAATGTGGCCACCCACAATCGATACCAGCGGCGCCGCTTTCGCATCATTCAGCGTCGGGTCCGACTCGTTGAAATTGAACGAGTCCGACTCCGGCATGATCAGCTTCGTGGTCAGCGTTGATGCGTTCCCTGCCACCCACGTATCCATCTGCGCCCCCGTCCACAGGCACGACTCATAGCAACCCGCCGCCGTTGGGCCGCCGCCTCCGCACGGATCAAAGTCCGGCTCGTTCTGCATCGAAATGGCATACAGGTTCACGCCCTGCGCGGTCGCATGGTTCACATACGCCTCAAGGTAGCTGGCATAGTCCGCGTAGCTGGCTACATTCAGCGAGCCCGTATTCACGCTGTTGTCGCTCTTCATGCTGGCCGGCGGAGACCACGGCGTGGCAAATATCGTGGCCCCGAGCGCCTGCGCTGCCTTCCCGTTGGTCAACTCCGCATCCCATTGCGAGGTGTCGGCTGTCTGGGCAGCCGAGTTCCACGTGGTCGGTGCAATCCGCAGCCGCATAATCGTCAGCCCCAGGTCCCCTGCCCCATTCCCATAGAGCGTGTTGATCTGGCTTTGCGGCATCACACCGCTCCACGCTTCCGATCCGCCGAATCCGCGAATCGTCTGATACGTGGTGCCAAAATCCACGGCCGTCGCGGTCCCTGTCGGGGTTGGTGTCGGTGTCGGTGTTGGTGTCGAGCTTGACCCGCCTCCTCCGCATCCCGCCAGTCCCAGCGCTGCAGCCATCACCACCACTACGTTCGCCCACCCCTGCGCCAACTGCTTCAACATTCCATCCTCCTCAAGTTTTGCTTCAAACAACGGCTGGAGTACCCACGCGATCTTCGGGGCGGCTCGGCGCTGCGCTTTTCCTGCATCGCAAACGCTCGGAGTCTCCAGCAGCCAGGTTTCCCTGGCCGGAGGATAGTAAATCAATTTACTTGGGTCCTGCAAACAATACTGCAAATCCCTTTTGGCCGATCAATCCCCGCCAAAAAACCGCCCCAGACGCGAAACGTCCCTACGAATTCCACGTGCTTCTAGACATCTCGGCACCGTTCGTTCCGTGGCGGGATCATGAGGCGGCCCGGTCCATTCGCCTCACAATCCCAAGCCACCCCTAAACCCAGCCCCCATCGCTTGCTGATCAGCCAGTCCCCCCTCTTGCCAATCATGGTTCGATCACACCCCTGCGAGCTCGCCCTGTACGACCAATCGAAGCCGCGGCCTGTGCACCCGAATCCTCTCCTTATAGCTGATCAGGCCGAGATCCCGAAAGCGATTCATGAAGAAGCTCACGCGGGACCGGGTGGTTCCCACCATCTCCGCCAGCGTCTCCTGGGTAATTGGAGGAATCATCGCATGAGCCTCCTCCGGGTTCCCAATATCTGCCATCAGCAGCAGTGTGCGCGCCAGCCGTCGTTCGCTTGAGTTGAAAATCTGGTCCACAAGATCAGCCTGGGTACGGCGGTTGCGGCCAAGCAAATACGATAGAAAATGATCGCCGAAACTGGGCTCTTCGTGCATCGCGCCAATCAAGTCTTCCCGCTTGATCTTG
>Ga0182012_10002409_pt1 | contig 20222 bp, 18 predicted proteins | sample 612S2SmetaG_FD_120486 | JGI IMG/M metagenome (GOLD analysis project Ga0182012, IMG submission 120486) | Permafrost microbial communities from Stordalen Mire, Sweden - 612S2S metaG | ecosystem: Environmental > Terrestrial > Soil > Wetlands > Permafrost | place: Sweden: Stordalen | collected...
CACCGTGGCCGGCGCCATCGTGGGACGGTGGGCGGCGGGACGGGCCCTGCTGCCCCTGGCCGGGATCTCGGAGGCCGCCGTCTCGATCGCCGGTGGCCAACTGGACACCCGCGTCGACACCGGGGGTGACCCCGACCTCCGCGACCTCGCCACCTCGTTCAACCGGATGGCCGCCAACCTCCAGAACCGGATCGAGCGCGAGGCCCGGTTCACGTCGGACGTCAGCCACGAGCTCCGTTCGCCCCTCACCACCCTGTCGGCTTCGGTGAGCGTGCTCGAGACCCACAGCGCCGAACTGACCCCCCGGGCCCGACGGGCCCTCACCCTGCTGGACGGCGACCTGCAGCGGTTCCGACGCATGGTCGACGATCTGCTCGAGATCTCGCGGTTCGACGCCGGGTCGGCCGAACTGTCACTCGACGAGGTCAACCCGGCCGAGCTGGTCCGGCACGCCGTGGCCTCCACCGTCGCCGTGGACTCCGCCGGGAACCGGCGGCCCTCGGACATCGCCGTCCAGGTGGCCCCCGGCGTGGAGAACCTGCGGATCCGGATCGACAAGCGACGCTTCGAGCGGGTGGTGACCAACCTGGTGGAGAACGCCACCCTGTACGCCGGCGGGGTGACCCGGGTCGTCGTCGAACAGGGGACCGCCTCCCGGCGGGGCCCCGATGCGCTCCCCGGCGACGTCACCGAGTACGGCGCCGAGACGGGCCCGCCGGACGGACCCCGGACCCCGGTCCTGCGCGTGGCCATCGAGGATGCCGGTCCGGGGGTTCCCGACGACGAGAAGGGCCACATCTTCGACCGGTTCTACCGCGGCAGGCAGTCCGGCCAACGGGGGTCGAGCGACGGGACGGGGCTCGGCCTCTCCCTGGTGGCCGAGCACGTCCGGCTCCACGGTGGCTCGGTCCACGTCGACGACGTCCCGGGCGGCGGCGCGTCCTTCGTCGTCGAGTTCCCCTTCGACCCGCCGGGCCCCGGCCCGATCGGCGCGTCATGACCTGTCCCCGGCGGACCACCGTGGCGAACCGGCTCCGTGCCGTCGCCCTCGTGGCGGTGGTGGCGGTGGTCGTCGCGTCCTGCGGGATCCCCACCGACGCCGCACCCCACGCCATCCCCAAGTCCGACGTCCCGTTCCACCTGCTCAGCCCTCCGTCGCCGTCCACCACGACGACGCTCCCCCCGGCGGTGGCCGTGCCCGTCGACATCTTCCTGGTCGACCCGACCCAGCACGTCGCCGCGGTCCTGCGCGACGTGGCCCTGCCCGCCACCATGACGGAGATCATGGGTGCCCTGCTCGACGGGCCGACCGCCTCCGAATCCACGGCGGGCATCCAGAGCTTCCTGAGTGCCAAGGCGTCCCAGGTCAGCGCCACCGTGGCCGGTGGGGTGGCCACCGTGGACTTCGACACCAACCCCGTCCAGGTGGTCGGGCCCGACCAGGTCCTGGCCGTGGCCCAGGTGGTCTTCACGGCCACCGATCAGCCCGGGGTGACCGGAGTGCTCTTCGAGATCGACGGCAGCCCGGTCTCGGTGCCGATCGCCGGAGGTGTCCAGGTCCCCGGGCCCGTCAGCCGTGCCCAGTACGCGGCCCAGGCCCCGGTAGCCCCGGCCCCCTGATCCCCCGGCCCCCTGATCCCTGATCCCCGCACCGCCGCCCGCCGCCCCTCGTTGCCCGGTCTCGCGGCGCCGGCGACGTCTCAGGCCGTCGTGGACGGTCCCCAGGTGAGCCGGGGAACGTCGGACCACAGGTGCTCGAGGTCGTAGAACGAGCGGGCCTCGTCGAGGAACACGTGGACGATGAAGTCGCCGTAGTCCATGAGTACCCACCGGGCGTCGTCGAGGCCCTCGATGCGGTCGGGCGCCGGCCCGCCCCGCTCCTTCAACCGCTGCTCGACCTCCTCGACGATGGCCCGTACCTGGCGGTCGTTCTGCCCCGAGCTGATGACGAAGGCACCGGTGATCCCCAGAACGTCGGCCATGTCGAGGATGACGGTGTCGGCGCCGAGCTTGGCGTCGGCCGCGGCCGCGGCCGTCCGGCAGGCGTCGAGGTCCACCTGTGCGGCCCTCTCCGTCATGGCATCGGTGGCGGGTGACGTCACTGTTGGCCTCCTTCGGGCGCAGGCGCGCCGTCGGTGATCGTGGACGGTCCGGACGAGCGTAGTGGTGGAGCGATCGGAGCCGGTCGGGTGGCCGCCGCCGTCACGGCGCGGGCCGGGCCGAACCCGGAGGAGACCGCCGGGTGCGTGTCGACGGGACGGACGCGGGCCAGGTCCAGGACGGCCAGCGTCAACGCCAGGACGACGAGGATGATCGCCGCACAGAGGATCATGATCTTCCGCCGCGCCCGTCGCGCTTCACGCAGGGCCCGGCGACCCGGTGGGCCCGGGTCAGGGTCGGCGGCCGGGCCGGTGGTGGGGCCGGTGATGGGGCCGGTGGTGGGAGTGACCGCACCCTCGCTCCCCGAGGCCCCGGCCCCGGTGTCCCCGTCCGGGCCGGTGGAGCGGAGGAGGTGCCGTTCGGGACCTGCTGCAGCGGACCGCCTCGGCGGTGCCCCGTACCCAGGAAGCGCCATCTCTACGCTCATCTACCCGTAGCGTACAGACCCCGTCGGCGGATGCAGCGGATGACCGCCGGAGGGATGTCCCCGTCCACCGGCTCCCCGCGCTCGAGGCGCTCCCTGAGGTCGGTGCTCGACACGTCGAACGGGGGGACGTCCACGGTGACCGACCGCCAGCCGTCGGGGACGGCCGGAAGGCCGGTCCCCGGCCGGCCGACCACGGCCAGGGTGACGAGGTCCCGCAGCCGCCCGTGGTCGTGCCACGTCCCGAGGTCGGGGACCACGTCGGCCCCCACCACGACGAAGAGCTCGGCGGCCGGATCGAGCCGGAGGAGCTCGTCCGCGGTGTCGACGGTGTACGACGGCCCACCCCGGTCGATCTCCTGGCGTCCGGCCTCCAGGCCCGGTCGCCCTTCGACGGCGGCCGCCACCATGGCGTACCGGTCCTCGGCCGGGGTGACGGACCGGAGGCCCGCCTTCTGCCACGGCAGATTGGCCACCATCAGCAGCGTCCGGTCGAGCCCGAGCACCCGGTGGACCGCCGCGGCCACGGCCAGGTGCCCGCGGTGGACGGGGTCGAAGGTGCCGCCGAAGATCCCGATCCGGGCCCCGGTCCCCGCCGACGGGGTCATGTCCCGGCGGACCGGCGATGACCGCCGGCGACCGGGCACGGGCGTCGGCGTCCGCACCGGAGGGGTCGCATGGTCCGAGCCTACGCCCCGAGGCTTTACGCTGGTGGCGTGTCTCCCACCACTGCGACGACGACGACCGGTGCCCACTGGAGCCCGGCATCGTGGCGGACGCGGCCCGCGGTCCAACAGCCGACCTGGCCCGACGCCTCGGAGCTGAAGCGCGTCCACGCCCAGCTCTCGTCCCTCCCCCCTCTGGTCTTCGCCGGCGAGGCCCGCCGCCTGACCCGGGCCCTCGGGGACGCCGCCGACGGGAGGGCGTTCCTCCTCCAGGCCGGTGACTGCGCCGAGTCCTTCAGCGAGTTCACCGCCGACGGGATCCGCGACAAGCTCCGGGTGATCCTCCAGATGGCCGTGGTCATGACCTACGGGGCCGGTGTGCCCGTGGTCAAGGTCGGGCGTATCGCCGGCCAATTCGCCAAGCCGCGCTCGTCGCCGACCGAGACGGTGGGCGACCTCGTCATCGACTCGTTCCGGGGCCACATGGTCAACGACGACGTGCCCGACGCCGCGGCCCGGGTCCCCGACCCCCAACGCCTGGTCACCGCCTACCAGCAGTCGGTGTCGACGCTGAACCTGCTGCGGGCCTTCACCAAGGGTGGGTTCGCCGACCTCGGCCAGGTGCACGCCTGGAACCAGGAGTTCGTGGCCAGCTCCAGCGAGGGACGCCAGTTCGAGACCATCGCCGAGGAGATCGACCGCGCCCTGCGGTTCATGGCGGCGTGCGGGATCAACCTGACCGGGGAGGACACCCTCCACCAGGTCGACTTCTGGACGAGCCACGAGGCCCTGATCCTCGACTACGAGGAGGCGCTCACCCGGCGTGACTCCCTCACCGGCGACTGGTACGACTGCTCCGCCCACATGCTGTGGGTGGGCGAGCGCACCCGCCAGGTCGACGGCGCCCACTGCGAGTTCCTGGCCGGCGTGCACAACCCCATCGGGTCCAAGGTCGGCCCGTCGGCCGCCCCCGACGACGTGGTGGCGCTCTGCGAGCGGCTCAACCCCGGACGCGTGCCCGGCCGGCTGACCCTCATCACCCGGTTCGGGGCCGACCGCATCGCCGAGGCCCTCCCGCCGCTGCTCCGGGCCGTCCGCGACGAGGGCCACCCGGTGGTGTGGACCTGCGATCCCATGCACGGCAACACCTTCACCGCCGAGGGCGGACGCAAGACCCGGCGGTTCGACGACATCCTCACCGAGATCAAGGGGTTCTTCACCGCGCACCGGTCGGTCGGCACCTGGCCCGGCGGTGTCCACGTGGAGCTGACCGGTGACGACGTGACGGAGTGCCTCGGTGGCGTGGAGGACATCGTGGAGGACCAGCTGGACCAGCGCTACACCACCGCCTGCGACCCCCGTCTCAACGCCCGCCAGTCGCTGGACCTGGCGTTCCGGGTCGCCGAGTTGCTGCGGGGGTGACTCCGACGGGCGGCGACCGGCGTCCCCGTCCGACCACGGTGCTCGGCCGCACCGCCGCAGGGGCCCTCGTCGCGGTCCTCCTGCTCTCCCTGCTGGTGCTCCCGGCCGCCGCCACGGGTGGGGTACGGACCGCGTCCGCCGCGGCCGCCGCGGCCGCTCCGGGCGTGGCACCGGCGGTCGTCCCCTCGGTCGTCCCCCGGTCCGCCCCGGCCTACTGGCTGGTGGACGACGACGGTGCCGTCTCGTCGTTCGGCGGCCTGCCCGCCTTCGGCTCCATGGCCGACCGGTACCTCCGGTCCCCCGTCGTGGCCATGGCCCCGACCGCCGGCGAGGCCGGGTACTGGCTGGCCGACGGCGCCGGCGACGTGTACGCCTTCGGGGACGCCGTCTTCCACGGCTCGGCGGCCGCCCTGCACCTCGACCAGCCGGTGGTGGGCATGGCGGCGACACCGGATGACGGCGGGTACTGGCTGGTGGCGGGCGACGGGGGCGTCTTCACCTACGGCGACGCCGCCTTCTACGGCTCGGCCGTCGGGGTGTCCCCGGGCGGACCCGTCGTGGCCATGGCCCCGACCGCCGACGGCGGGGGGTACTGGCTGGTGACGGCCCGGGGACAGGTCCTGTCCTTCGGGGACGCCGTCTTCCACGGCTCGGCGGCCGGACTGGCCCCGGGTGACGACATCTCGTCCATCGCCCCCACGCCGGACGGGGGCGGGTACTGGCTGGTGGCGGCCAGCGGGCGGGTGCTGCCCTTCGGGGACGCGCCCTATTTCGGCTCGGCCGACGGTGTCCCGCCGGACCACCCGGCGGTGGGCCTGGCCGCCACCCCGGACGGTGGGGGGTACTGGGTGGCCACGGCCGGCGGTGGGGTCCTGGCCTTCGGGGACGCACCGGCCGACGGCTCGTCCACCGACGCCCCCGGCTACCCGGTCGTCGGCATCGCCCTCGGATCGAAGATCGACCAGACGATCACCCCGGCCCCGGCCCCGGCCTCCGCCGTGGTCGGAAGTACCCCGTTCACCCCGACGGCCACCGCGTCCTCGGGACTGCCGGTGACCATCACCCTCGATCCCTCCTCGGGATCGGCGTGCTCGCTGTCGGGGGGGACCGTGTCGTTCACCTACATCGGGACCTGCACCATCGACTACGACCAGCCCGGCGACGCCAACTACCAGCCCGCCGCCGAAGTCCGGCAGTCGATCACCGTGGTGTTCCCACCCGACCCGTCGTACGCGTCGGGCTCCTACGGCTACGACATCTCCAACTGGCAGTGCTCGTCCCTCCCCCAGGGGCCGCATCCGATCGGCATCGTGGAGGTCACCGGGGAGTCGTTCGGCTACGCCAACCCGTGCCTCGCCACCGAGGCGGCGTGGGCCGGCGGGGGGCTCAATCTCTACATGTTCCTCACCTTCGGGCAGCTGGCCACGGGACCACCGGTGTGCGCCGGCAATACCGCCTGCAACGCCGGGTACGCCGCGGCCCAGCAGGCCTTCGGCCAGGCCCGCCAGGCCCTGGTCGACACCCAGGTCACCTGGTGGCTGGACGTGGAACGCCCGCCGGCCTCGTACCCGCAGTGGTCCTCGGACCTCGCCGTCAACGCGGCCTACGTCCAGGGTGCGGTGGACGGCCTCCAGGCCGACGGCGTCCCCACCGTGGGCTTCTACACCAGCGTCCTCACGTGGAGCTCCATCGTCGGGACCGGCTACCAGCCGGAGCTCCCCCTGTGGCTGGCCTGGTACACCGGGGACCCCGTCGGCAATTGCCGGACGGCCCTGTCCTACGCCGAGGCCAACGGAGTGACCCTGCCCACCGGTCCGGTGTGGCTGACCCAGTACACCGACGACGCCGACGGTTACGACGGCGACTACGCCTGCTGACCGGGCCGGTGCTGATGCCTGCGTCGGTTCAGAGCGGGAGCGGGGGCGCCAGGACGAGGTGGACGGCGTCGTTGTAGCCCAGCAGGCGCCACCGGTTGTGGTCGACCTCCCAGGTGGTGAGGGACGAGTGGTGGGTACGCAACTGGAGCCGGGCACCTTCCCAACGTCCCTCGACGGTCATCATGCCGAGCATCGAGGCCTCGATGACCCCGGCGTGGCAGGCCACGACCACGAGTTGACCCGGGTGACGGCGAACGATGGCGTCGAGCGCCACGACGACCCGGGTGACGAACCCGGTCCAGCTCTCGCCCCCCGGGGCGATGATGCGCCCGGGGTCCACGTCCCAGTTCGGGTCGCCGAACCGCTCGGTGAATTCCGACCAGGTGAGCCCGTCGGCCTCCCCGGGGTGCAGTTCGCACAGCCCGCAGTCCTCAATGACCTCCGGGACCTCCGACGTCCATCCTCCGGCGTCGACCGGGGCCAGCACCGGGGCCAGGATCTCGGCCGTCTGGCGGGCCCGCGGCAGCACACTGGCGTAGAGGGCGTCGGCCCCGGCCAACTCCCGGGTGACGGCCAGCCGGTCGCGCAGGGCCTCGATCTGGCGCACCCCGTGCGGCGTCAACCCCGAACACCCCAGTGGCCCGCCGCAGATGCCCGACACGTTGCACGCCGCCTCACCGTGACGGACCAGCACCAGGCGGGTGGCCGACGGGGACGACGGCAGGGGGACCGTCCGGACACCGTCGGGCGGACCGGTCTCCCCCATCTCCCCGGGGCCCCCGACGGGCTGCTCGGGGGCCTCGTGCTCGGCCCCGGCCAGACCGTCGAATCCCTGCAGGTCGGGGAGATCGTCCCCGTCCGACCGGTCCCCGGGCTCCCCGGTCGTCCCCGGCCCCCCGGTGCCCTTGGTCATGCCAGCTCCCCGACGAAGCGCTCCAGCTGACGGAGCGTGCGGCACTCGTAGACATCGTCGCAGTGGACGGCGTACTCACCGACGATGGAGTCACCCGAGTTCCAGTAGGCCCGGGGCTCCGGGTTGAGCCAGTAGACGTGACGGACCCGGTTGGCGATCTCCCGCACGACCCAGGAGTTGGTGGCGTGGTAGTTGTTGCGGGCGTCACCCAGGAGGAGCACGCTGGTACGCGGGGTCAGCTCGTCGCCCCACCGTTCCCAGAATTCGGTGAGGGCGTGCCCGTAGTCCGAATGGCCGTCCACCCAGATCACGTCGGCCTCGGTGTTGATCCGGTGCACGGCCTCGACCGGATCGTCGGCGGCCTCGAAGAACCGGGTCACCTCGTCGATCCCGTCGATGAAGACGAAGCTCCGCACCTTGGAGAACTGCGAGCTGATGGCGTGCACCAGGTGGAGGGTGAACCGGGCGAAGGAGGCCACCGAGCCCGAGATGTCGGCGATCACCACGATCTCGGGCTTGGACGGCCGGGGGTGGCGGAACCGGGGCTCGAGGGGCACACCGCCGGTCGACAGGGACCGCCGGACCGTGGTCCGGAAGTCGAGCGGTCCCTTGCGTCCGTGACGGCGTTTGCGGGCGAGCCGCACGGCCAACTTCCGGGACAGGGGTTGCAGGGCCCGCCGCAGGGCCACCAGCTCGTCGCGGGTGGCGTGCATGACGTCGATGTCCTCGGGCAACGGCCGACGGATGGACGTGGCCAACGCCTCGCTCCCCCGGTCGGCCACCAGGCGCCGTCGGATCTCGTTCTCGATCTCGTGCTGGAGCCGGTCGATGCGTGACTGGTACTCGTCCCGCAGCAGGCGCTCCTCCAGCGATGTCAGGCCCTCGCCCGTGCCCCCGTCCCCGGCGGTGGCCGATGCCGCCTGCCGGGCCTCGTCGAGCAGACGACCGAGCACCCGGTCGAGGTCGAGGTTCCGCAAGGTCCGGTAGAGGTAGTACGTCCCACCGACCGGTCGGCCCGGCTCCATGCCCGAGTACCGCGCCACCGCCTGGCGGGCCACCGCCGTGAGGAGGGCGTCGTTGGCCCCGAGGAGCGCCTGGTAGAGCAGGTCGGCCAGCTCCTCCGGCGTCATTCCGGCACCACCGCCGCCTCCCCGGCCACGGCCCTGGCCCGCACCCACCCCCGAGCCCTCGTCGTGGCGGTCGGCACCCTCCCGGTCGGCCTCGTCCGGGCCGGTGCCGCTCTCGTCGACGCCGTACTCCGGACCCCGGAGCGAGAAGTAGATCTCGAAGGCCGTCTCGTAGGTCCTCCAGTGGGTCGAGGACTTGACCAGGCTGGCCCCCAGGGCGTACTTCAGGGACTCGCGGTCCTCGAGGGGGAGGTGGCGCAGGGCCTCGGCGGCGTCGAGGTGCTCCGTCAGCGACACGGGGATGCCCGCCGCCCGGAGCTCCTGGATGAAACCCGAGAGGAGGTCCAGCACCGGTGCCCGATCAGTCCGACAGGTCCGCGGCGGTCAGCTCTTTGGCCGCCCGTTCGATGTCCGCCCGGTACTTGAGGAGGATGTGGAGGGTGTCCTTGGCCTGCTCGGCGTCGACCGACTCGATACCCAGGATCACCAGCGTGCGGGCCCAGTCGAGCGTCTCGGAGACCGAGGGGTACTTCCGCAGCTCCAGGCTGCGGATCGACCGCACGATGCGGGCCACCTGGTCGGCCAGCGCGGCGGAGATGCCCGGGACCCGCGTCTCGATGATGGCCCGCTCACGGTCGAGCTGGGGATAGTCGATGTGCAGGTACAGGCAACGCCGCTTCAGCGCCTCGGACAGTTCACGGGTGTTGTTGGAGGTGAGGAAGACCAGGGGGATCCGGCTGGCCCGCATGGTGCCGAGCTCGGGGATCGACACCTGGTACTCCGAGAGGATCTCCAGGAGCAGCGCCTCGGTCTCGAGCTCCATCCGGTCGACCTCGTCGACCAGCAGGACCACGGGGTCCGTCGAGCGGATGGCCTCGAGCAGCGGTCGGGTGAGCAGGAACTCCTCGGAGAAGATGTCCTCCTCGAGATCCTGCCACGAGCTCCCCGAGTCGGCCTGGATCCGGAGCAGCTGCTTCTTGTAGTTCCACTCGTAGAGAGCCTTGGACTCGTCCAGGCCCTCGTAGCACTGCAACCTGATCAGTCGGCTCCCCGTGGCCCGGGCCACGGACTTGGCCAGCTCGGTCTTTCCCGTGCCCGCCGGTCCCTCGACCAGCACCGGCTTGGCCAGGCGGTCGGCCAGGAAGACCACGCCGGCAATACCCTCGTCGGCCAGGTAGTGGACGTCGGCCAGCCCGTCGCGCACGGCGCCGACGGAGGCGAATTGCGGTGGTCCGGGCACCGGGAACCCGGTGTCCTGGTCGTCCGTCCGCAGGCTCATCCCCGCACCTGTCCCTCTCCCTCGACGATGTACTTGACGCAGGTCAGCTCCCGCAGTCCCATGGGGCCCCGGGCGTGGAGCTTCTGCGTGGAGATGCCGATCTCGGCACCCAGGCCCAATTCCTCCCCGTCGATGAACCGCGTCGAAGCGTTCACCACCACGGCGGCGGCATCCACCTCGGTGGTGAACCGGGCGGCCGCGGCCAGGTCCCCGGTGACGATGGCCTCCGAGTGGCCCGAGCCGAACCGGGCGATGTGCCCGATGGCCGAGTCCAGGTCGTCGACCACGGCGACCGACAGGCGGAGGCCGAGGAACTCCGTGGCGTAGTCCTCCTCGGTGGCCGGGGCCACCGAGGGGAGGATGGCCCGGGTGGCCTCGTCGCCCACCAGCTCCACCCCGACCAGCGACCCCGCCACCCGGGGCAGGAACGCCGAAGCCACCGACCGGTGGACCAGCAGGGACTCCGCGCTGTTGCACACGCCGGGGCGTTGGGTCTTGGCGTTCACCACGATCGACTCGGCCATGGCCAGGTCGGCGGCGGCATCGACGTAGACGTGGCAGTTGCCGTCGCCGTCGATCACGTACGGGACGGTGGCGTGCTCCCGGATGGTGGCGATCAGCGAAGGACCGCCCCGGGGGATCAGGCAGTCGATGGCCTCCCCCAGCTGCATGAAGGCCACGGCCGACTCCCGGCTGGTCTCCTCCACCAGCCCGACGGCGTCCTCGGGCAACTCGGCCTTGTCCAGCCCCCGGTGCACCGACTCCACGATGGCCCGGTTGGATCCGAGGGCCGCCGACGAACCGCGGAGCAGAGCCCCGTTCCCCGACTTCAGGCACAGGCCGGCGGCGTCACTGGTCACGTTGGGCCGGTTCTCGTAGATGATCCCCACCACGCCCAGCGGCACCCGCACCCGGCGCACCCGCAGGCCGTTGGGCCGGACCCACCCGTCGACGACCTCCCCCACCGGGTCGGACAGCCCTGCCACTTTCCGCAGCCCGGCGGCCATGGCGGCGATCCTCCCCCTGTCGAGGCGGAGACGGTCGAGGGAGGTGTCGGTGGCCCCGGCGGCCTCCGCTCCGGCCAGGTCGGTGGCGTTGGCCTCGAGGATGCGCCCCACCGAGGCCTCGAGGAGATCGGCCGTGTGGAGCAGGGCGTCGTCACGCTGGGCCGACGAGGCCCGGGCCACGTCCCGGGCGGCGCGGCGGGTCTGCCGTCCGAGCTCGGTCAGGGAGGCCGCGGGGGGCGAGGTCACCGCATCAGCGTACTGCCGCGCCGGGACGCCCGGCCCGGACCGGCCGGCGGGGGTCCGCCGGTCAACCCAGCACCACCAGATCGTCCCGGTGGACGACCTCCGCGGCGACGTCCCCGGGCAGCTCACCGGACCGGCGACCGGCCCAGCCGGCGACGGCGGCCGCCGGCTGACGGACCAGTCCCTTGGCGAACACCGTGCCGTCCGGGCCGGCGATCTCCACGGCGTCGTCGGCCACGAACTCCCCGCGTACCGAGACCACGCCGGCCGGGAGGAGCGACGTCCCACGCTCGGTCAGGGCCCGGCGGGCTCCGGCGTCGACGGTGATGATCCCGGCCGAGCCCACGGCGAAGGCGATCCACAGCTTGCGGGCGGGCAGGCGGCGGTCCCGGGGTCGGAAGCGGGTACCGATCCCGGCCTCCCCGGCCACCACGGCGGCCAGCACCCCGGGTCGGGCGGCGTCGGCGATCACCGCTTCGACCCCCGACCACGTGGCGATCTTGGCCGCGGCCAACTTCGAGGCCATGCCCCCGCTACCCACCGCCGACCCCGGCCCGCCGGCCATGCGCTCGAGCTCGTGGTCGATCTCCACCACCTCCTCGATCAGCGACGCCTCGACCGCCCGCCGGGGATCGTCGGTGAAGAGTCCGGCGGTGTCGGTCAGCAGCACCAATTGGTCGGCACCGACCAGGTGGGCCACCAGGGCGGCCAGCCGGTCGTTGTCACCGAAGCGGATCTCCTCGTCGGCCACGGCGTCGTTCTCGTTGACCACGGGCACCACGCCCAGGTCGAGCAGCCGGGCCAACGTCCGACGGGCGTGGAGGTACTGGCTCCGGTGGATGAAGTCCAACGGGGCCAGCAGGACCTGGCCCGCCCGCAGTCCCACCGCGGCCAGGGCGTCGCTCCACACCCGCATCAGGAGGTGCTGGCCCACCGCGGCCACGGCCTGCAGCGTCACCGGGTCCGACGGACGAGGCGCGCCGGGCGACAGCGCCGTCCATCCGGCGGCGATGGCTCCCGACGTCACCACCACGACGCGGTGCCCCTCGCTCCGCAGCCCGGCCACGTCGCCGGAGAGCCCGCCGATGGCCGACGCATCGACCGTCCCGTCGTCGCGGGTCACCGAGGACGACCCGATCTTGACCACGACGGTGCGGGGCCCCGGGGAACCGATCGTCGCCACGCCCCCGGCGCTCACTGTTGCCGCTTCCGGCGGCTCGACGGCAGACCGGTGAACTCCGGCTGGTCCCGGTACCACACGAAGGAGAGCTCCCCGATGGTGACCAGGTCGCCGTCGCGGGCCCCGGCCCGGGCCAGGGCCCGGTCGACGCCGAGCCGGCGGAGACGGTCCTGGACGTAGTCGGCCGCCTCGTCGGACGTGAGGTCGTTGAGGGACACGGCCCGCTCCACCACCCGCCCCACGACGGCGTAGGCGCCGTCGCCCACCTTCTCGACGGCGAACCCGGCCGGCAGGGGCCGGTGGACGATGATGGTCCCGTCGTGCTCGGGCACGGCCCGTCGGGCCTCGTCGACCAGTCGGGCCACCTCGGCCAGCAGGCGGGAGATGCCCTGTCCCGTGACCGACGAGATGACCAGGTCGGGCACCCGGTCACCGACCCCTCCGGGATCACCGTCGCCGATGGCGGCCATGTCGGCCTTGGAGCCCACGACCACCCTCGGCCGTTCGAGCAGCTCCGGTCGGTACCGGCCCAGTTCGTCGAGGAGCACGCGCTCCTGCTCGGCGGGGGTGACCCCCGTCACCGGCGCCAGTTCCAACAGGACGACCAGCACCCGTGACCTCGTGACGTGGCGGAGGAAACGGTGCCCGAGGCCCTTGCCCTCGGCGGCACCCTCGACCAGACCGGGGATGTCGGCCACGGTGAACTCGATGTCGCCGAAGCGGACGACGCCCAGGTGGGGCTCGAGCGTGGTGAACGGGTAGTCGGCGATCTTCGGCTTGGCCGCCGAGATCCGGGAGATCAGCGTGCTCTTGCCGACGTTGGGGAACCCCACCAGGGCCACGTCGGCCACCAGGGCCAGCTCCAGGTCGTACCACTGCTCGTGGCCGGCCTCGCCCTGTTCGGCGAAGGCCGGGGCACGGCGGTGGTTGGTGAGGAATTTGGCGTTCCCCCGGCCGCCCCGACCCCCCTCGGCGGCCAACCAACGGTCGCCCGGGCCGGCGAGGTCGCACAGCAGCGTGCCGTCGGCCGACGAGACCCGGGTGCCCACCGGGACCGGGACGACCAGGTCGTCCCCCCGGGCGCCGGTCTTCTTCTTGCCGCCCCCGTGGCCCCCGTCACCGGCCCGGCGGAAGGGATGGTCGCGGAAGCCGAGCAACGACGACTGGTTGGTGGTGGCCACCAGCCAGACGTCCCCACCCCGGGCACCGTCGCCCCCGTCGGGTCCACCCTTGTCCACGTGGGCCTCCCGGCGGAAGGCCACGGCGCCCGCGCCCCCGTCACCGGCCTTCACGTGGATCTGCGCCTCGTCGACGAAGCCGGACATCCCCCGATCCTACTAACGGGGCCGGGAGCCTCCCCCCGGTGCACCCGGCCCGTCTGTCACGCCGGTCACGCCGGTCACGCCGGTTCGAGGAGCTCGGTGGCGAGCACCGCCACCTCGTCGGCCACACCGAGCGACCCGGCGAACGCCCGGTAGGAGCCGTGCTGGCGCCGGATGGTGGCGAGGAACCCCTCCATGGCCCCGGCGGGGACGTGGAGGACGGCCGGAGCGTACCGGTCGATGGCGTCGGGGGAGTCGGGGTACTCCTCCTTGAGACGGGCGATGAGGCTCTCCATGGCCCGGGCCGAGAGCACGTAGTCCTCCACGATCACCTCGTCCGGCACACCCAGGAAGGCCAGCAGCAACGCCGCCAGCACACCGGTCCGGTCCTTGCCGGCGCTGCAGTGGAACACCGCGGGCAGGGCCGCCGGGCCGGCCAGAGCCCCGAAGGCCCGGGCGACGGCGGCGGCCCCGTCGGTGACCATCCGCACGTACTCGTCGGCGATGTGCGCCGCCTCCTGCCAGCTCGCCAGGTCGTCGAGGCCGGGGAGCACGTCGGTCATGGGGATGTCGAAGTAGCGCACCGGGACGGCGTGGGTCGGGAAGCGCCCCCGCCGCTCCCCCTCCTCGACGGTGCGCAGATCGACGACCGTATGCAGACCGAGCCCGGCCAGCACCTCGAGATCCCGCTCGGTGAGCCGGTGCAGACCGTCGGCCCGGAACAGGCGTCCCCACCGGAGACGGCGTCCATCCGTCGTCCCGTAACCGCCGAGATCGCGGAAATTCACCGATCCATCGAGGGTCACGTGCCGCCCCCGGGGCGCCGCCCGCTCCCCCTCGGCCCGGTCGGCGGGCGTGATCCCGTGGGCCGGCCCGGGCAACGTACTCAGTCGGCGGGGATGACGTCGACCAGCTTGCGTCCCTTGCGGTAGCCGAACTGGACGGTCCCGGGAGCCAGGGCGAACAGGGTGTCGTCCCCACCCCGGCCGACGTTGATCCCGGGGTGGAACTTGGTGCCCCGCTGACGGACGATGATCGACCCGGCGTTCACCGTGGTCCCACCGAACGACTTGACGCCGAGGCGCTGGGCGTTGGAGTCGCGGCCGTTCCGGGTCGAGCCGCCGCCTTTGGTCTTGGACATGTCGTGTGCTCCTCTTGCCTCGTCCGCTCGGTCCGCTCAGCCGGCCGACGTGATCGAACGGATCTCGATCGTCGAGTAGTGCTGACGGTGGCCCCAGCGCTTGCGCTGGTTCGACTTGTTCTTATAGCTGAAGCCCCGGATCTTCGGTCCGAGCTCCTCACCGACCACCTCGGCGGTGACCACCGACCCGGCCAGAGCCTGGGGCGTGGCCAGCACGGTCTCGCCGTCGACCACCAGAACCGGCGTGAACGACACCTCCGTGCCCTCCTCCTGGCCCAGCAACTCGACGCGGAGCGTCTGGCCCTCGGCCACGCGCTCCTGCTTTCCTCCGGTTTCGATGACGGCGTACATAGGGACGAGAGTCTACAGGTCCACGTCGGCAAAGACGATTCCACGGCCCTCACAGACCGTGCAGGTGGTCGACAGGGACTCGATGAGCCCCTCGGAGACCCGCTTCCGGGTCATCTCGACCAGGCCCAGCTCCGAGATGTCGAACACCTGGGTGCGGGTCTTGTCCCTGGCCAGGGCAGCCCGCAGGGCACTCGAGACCTTGTCCCGGTTCTCCCGGATCTCCATGTCGATGAAGTCGATGACGATGATCCCCCCGATGTCCCGGACCCGGAGCTGGCGGGCCACCTCCTCGGCCGCCTCGAGGTTGTTCCGGTAGACCGTCTCCTCCAGGTTGGTCGTGCCCACGTTCTTCCCGGTGTTGACGTCGATCACCGTCAGGGCCTCGGTCCGGTCGATGACCAGGGAACCGCCCGAGGGCAGGTAGACCTTGCGGTCGAGCGCCTTGTGGAGCTGCTCGTGGACGTGGTAGCGCTCGAAGACGGGCAGCGGCTCGGTCGCCACGTCGTAGTACTCGACCCGGTCGGCCAGCTCCGGGTTGACCGCGGCGACGTAATCGCGGACCTGCTCGTAGAGGGCCCGGTCGTCGATGACGACCGCCCGGTACTCGCGGTTCAGCTCCTCGCGGATGACCCGGACGGCGATGTCCGGCTCCCGGTAGAGGAGCGTGGCCCCCGACCCCTTGGCCGCCTCGGCGCTGATGGCGTCCCACTGGGCCACCAGGCGCTCGACGTCGTTGCGCAGTTCGTCGGCACTGGCCCCGGCGGCGGCCGTCCGGACGATGATCCCATGGCCCTTGGGCCGCACCGAGTCCACGATCTTGCGCAGACGCTTGCGCTCACCGTCCTCGAGGCGCTTGGAGATGCCGTACGCCGTCGAATCCGGCACCAGCACCACGAACCGCCCGGGCAGCGAGACCTCCTGGGTCAGGCGGGCCCCCTTGGCCCCGATGGGGTTCTTGGTCACCTGGCAGAGGATCATCTGACCGGGCCGGAGGACCTGCTCGATGCGGGGCTGTCCCGAGGAGGCGCCGGACTCCACGTCGTCGGTCTCGTAGCGGACGTCGCCCCGGTAGAGGACGGCGTTCTTCGGGGTCGCGATGTCGATGAAGGCCGCCTCCATGCCGGGCAGGACGTTCTGCACCCGACCCCGGTAGATGTTCCCGTCGATCTGGTTGGAGTCGTCGGCGGCCCGGGAGACGTAGTGCTCGACCAGCTTCCGCCCCTCGAGAAGGGCGATCTGGGTCATCTCGGGTCGGACGTGGACGCACATCTGGTACCGGCCGACCGCCTTCCCCCGACGCTCACGCCCACCCTGGCGGTTCGACTCGGCCCCGGCGCCACCGGCCTCGCCGGTAGCGGTCCCCGGCGGAATGGTCGACGACGGCATGGGGAGGTTCGCCGCGGGGGTCCGGCGACCGTCCTCGCCCGTGGCCGCCCGGTCGCGGCCGCCCTGGCGGCCGTTCCCACCACCACCACCGCCACCGCCACCGCCACGGCGGTTCCCGGACCGGGAGCCCTGGCCGTTGCCATTGCCATTGCCATTTCCGGCGCCGGAACCGCTGCCGGCGCCCGACCGTGCCCGCTGCGGGGGCCGGTCCGATGCCGGATCGACCGACGCGGCCTCCGGTGCCCTGGCCGGACGGGTGTCGCCGATCTTCGGACGGGCCCGGGGGACCAGCGCGGGCACCGGACGCGGCGGGGGTGCCCCTCCGGACGCCACCCCGGGGCCGGTGGCCGTCAACCCACCGTCCCGCGGACCGGTCGTCGCCGGGTTTCCGGGGTCGGCACCGCCGTCGGCCCCGTCGGCCCCGTCGGCCCCGTCGGCCCCGTCGGCCCCTTCGGCCCCGTCGGCGCGTTCAGCGCCCGTCCGGCTCCGACCCCGTCCGCCACGGGACCCCCGACGGCGCCGGGACTGGCCCGGGCGCGCCGCACCGTCCGTGTCACCGGAGTCGCTGCCGGCGTCACCGCCACCACCGTCGGGTGCGGCTACCGCTCCTGCGGGCGCCCCCGGAACGTCATCGGACCCCGCCGGCGGGCGGTTCGTGCTGTGCTCGTTGGGTGCGGTCGAAGGCGACGGTGGCTCCACCGTCGGTTCGGCCGGCCGCCCGGTCGTCGTGTCTGACATCGAATTCCCTTCTCGTACTTCTCACGATGCACGCTCGATCACGTACATGGTGCTGCTGACGACGGACCGGGCTCCGGGAGTGTCCCGGATGGCCCACTGCCTGCCGTCTCGTTCCTGCAATTGCTGCGTTCTCCGCCGCCGCCACACGGTCGTGCCACCGTCGTCGCCTCCCGCCCGGGGGGGCCGTAGGGCCGGAGCCACCGGGCGGCAACCCGGCCGGCGCACCCCGGGGAGTGGGCTGGAGCTCGTTCCCATCTCCACCCTCCCCCTTCTCCGTCGGCCGCGGTGGCGATCCCCGTCCGTACCGGTCGGGGCGGGCGACCCTTCGCCCTCGGCACGAATCGTACCGGCCCCGGGACACCATGGGGCACATCCCGGCCCGGGGCCCGGATACCCGGGGTCCGGCGTCCCCGCGGCCGTCCCTACCGGCTCCCCGGGCCCTCAGTGACCCCTGGCCACCGTGGTCGAGGTGGTGGTCGAGGTGGTGGTCGAGGTCGGCGGGGGGACGGGCTGGGTGGCCTGGATGGCCTGGGCCGGCGGCGGGATCACCGGCGGACCGACGGGATGGGCGGCCAGGTAGTTGTAGATGTTCCGCACCACCGGGGCCGCGGCATCGGCACCGTACCCGCCCTGGTTGATCACGCACACCACGACGTACTGGGTCGTCGGGTTCGGTCCGCCGAACCCCACGAACCACGAGGTGGGCTCCTCGCCGTCGACACTGGCCGTCCCGGTCTTCCCGGCCAGCGGGAACGACCCCGGCTGGTCCTCCCAGCTCTTGCCGAAGGCCCCGGCGCCGGTGCCCGTGGTGATGACCCCCTGGAAGCCCTGCATGAGCACCTGGTACTGGGCCGGCGTGTAGCCGATCTTCCCCGTGACCACCGGGGTGAAGCGCTTGACGACCTTCCCCGACTGGTCGGTGACGGCCGCGGCCACCTGTGGTGCGTACCGGGTACCCCCGTTGGCGAAGGTGGCGTAGGCCACCGCCTCCTGGATGGGCGTGATGATCGTGCCGCCCTGGCCGAAGGCCAGCTCCATGTTGTCACCCGTGTACCAGGTGTCGTAGGGGAACGCCGTCGGGTCCTCGTCGTGGAGCTTGACCCGCACGGCCTGGGAGTCCACCCGGCCCGAGGCCTCGTCGGGGAGGTCGATGCCCGTCGGGGCCCCGTAGCCGTACTGGGCCGCCGTGGTCTGGATGGGCGTGTTCCCGTACTGCACCCGGTTGCTCCAGTACTGGTCGCCGATCCAGTAGAAGAAGGCGTCGCTCGAGACGGTGAGGGCCGTGGCCACATTGATGTACCCGGCCGGGGAGTCCCCCACGTCGTCCTTCAACGTGCAGTCAGGTCCCGTGCAGTTCTTCGCCGTGTAGCTGCCGGTGTCGTCGAACGTCGTCGACGGCGAGATGAGACCGGTCTGGAGGGCCGAGGTGGCGGTGGTCAGCTTGAACGTGGACCCCGGGGGGTACTGGCCGTCGATCACGTAGTTGTTCTGGGCCCCCGACGACTGGATCGCCGCGTAGTCGGCGTCGGATATGCCCCCGACCCACACGTCCGGGTTGTAGGAGGGGAACGACGAAGCGGCCAGGACGGCGCCGGTCTGCGAGTCCATGACCACCACGGCCCCGTCGGGTGCCGGGCGGGACTTGTGCCCGACCGGGTCGGGTGTCTTGCGGACGTAGGCGATCTGCGAGGCCAGGGCGCTGTCGGCCTCCTCCTGCAACTGGGTGTCGATGTTCGTCACCAGGTTGTCGCCGGGCGTGGCCGGAACGGTCTTCAGGACCCCGGCCACCTCGCCCTTCGAGTCGACCTCGAGCTCCTGCTGTCCCGGGGTGCCCCGGAGGTACGACTCGTACTGCGACTCGAGCCCCGACTCCCCGATCTGGTCACCGGGCTGGTAGCCCTGACCGGCCAGGGAGGTCAGCTGACTGCTGCTGACCGACCCCACGTAGCCCAGGGTCTGCGCCGCCGGGTAGCCGCCCGGGAACGGCCCGGTCGGCTCGGTCTGCGGATAGTTCCGCTGGGTCGTCTCGGTGGTGGACACGCCGGGGAACTCGTCGGCGTGCTCCTGGAGGTAGAGGACGGTGGCCAACGGGGCGTCCGAGAGCACCGGGACGGGCTCGTAGGGGCTGTACTTCGGGTCGTTCAGGGTGTCGTCGAGCTGCGCCGTCGTCTGGCCGATGACCGCGGCCAACCGCCCCACCACGTCCGGCTCCTGCTGGGCCGTGACCCGCGACAGGGTGATCTGCTCGGTCACGACGTTGTTGACCAGGGGGTTCCCGTCGCGGTCGAGGATGAGCCCCCTGGTCGGGTCGACGGCGACCACCCGGATCTGGTTGGCCGCCACCGCCTGGACGGCCGACGGGGCCTGGAGCACCTGGATGGTCCAGAGCCGCAGGCCGAGCAGGCCGAACATGCCGACGACCACCAGGCCCACCACCCGGACCCGGAGACCGGGGCGCGACTCCGAGGAGTCGGTGGCCTCGAAGACCGCACCCACCGAGAACCGGTTCTGGCGGAGCTTCGGCTGTCGGGGGGCCTTGCTGGTGGCCGACTTCGTGCGCTTGGGGCGCAGATAGTGGTTGGGATTGCGGAACGGGTGCCGCAGTGACCGCTTCACGGGGTCCCATCCTCGCGGACCGGCGGCCCGGTTCCGTCGCGGGGGCCACCGGTGGCGGGTCCGCTCATCGGAGGACGCCCGGGGCGTTCGCCGGACCGGGCATCCCCTCGGCCGACGCCGCGGGGAGCGCCCAGCCGACCATGCGGACGGCCGGAACGGCCAGCAGGGCGTTGGTCAGCGAGACCACCAGCACGATCGCCACCAGGTCCACGTGGATCATCTGCGGCTGGCCGAGGACCGACCCCAGAAGGGCGTAGGTCACCTCGTAGGCCGCCGAGCCGGCAACGGCGGACACCACCAGGAGCCACGCCGACGACCGGTTCAGGGCCACCGTGGCCTGCCCCACCCCGAAGCCCACCAGACAGCCCACC
>Ga0182012_10002411_pt1 | contig 20210 bp, 16 predicted proteins | sample 612S2SmetaG_FD_120486 | JGI IMG/M metagenome (GOLD analysis project Ga0182012, IMG submission 120486) | Permafrost microbial communities from Stordalen Mire, Sweden - 612S2S metaG | ecosystem: Environmental > Terrestrial > Soil > Wetlands > Permafrost | place: Sweden: Stordalen | collected...
AGGTGACGGTCACCGCAGATGTCGTATTGCCGCCGATAGTGACTGAGCCCAAGTTGGTCTGCGCCGCCGCCGTTGCGCCCGCCGCCAAAGCCACGATGCCAACCAATAACGCCTTCGTCCGATTCCCCATGATTTTCCCATCCTGTCGCTGCCGGTTTCTGAATTCGAGGCCCAGATAAGTTCAATGAATCGGACTTATACGCTTGCCTAACTTTTCAGTCTGTGATCCTGTAACTTCTTTCTTGAGAATTCACGCAGAGTTAAGAAGGCTCAAAGCGGATTCGAACTAGTCCACAGCTTCGGCGGAGGCGGCGGCCTATCAATCCGTTCCTGGAACCTATCCAGAAACTGCGGCCGTCAGGACTGTTTTGAAACGGCTTCCCCCGCAAAACAATTCCAACGCTGGTTGCAGATTAATTGTGCGCAGCGGAGCACAATCGTGGCATGGGATGTCTCGACTCAGATCGCACTTCGACCGAAAGAGCAGGCGGACGGCCCACCCTTTGCACCCCTCAGTTTCAAGGGTCGGGGTCCGTGCAAAAGCTGAGAACTGAGAGCTGAAAGCTAAAAGCCATCACTGATATCACTGATATCAAATTCCCCGCCCCACAAGCAGTTTCGCGCGCAAAAAACGCATCAAAAGCGCTCTTATTTGCACGTATTTCGCTCTTAAACGGCCTTAAGTGTGCGCTATTTGCACTATTTGTCACACGTTAGCCGGACGCTATAAGCACCTGCTGCAATGTCCGTTTCAACAGCGCGGTGTACGCACATCGCAATACTCGCGGCGGCGCGCCGGCACTCAGTTTTCCTGCATCGTCCCGTCCTGGGCGGCGGCTTCCATGCGCGTCAGAATCGAGGCCTGGTCCTCCAAAAAGCCAAAAATTCCCACAGCCATCGGCCCAGCTGACCGGGCTCCCCCGGCCGCCCGGAACGGTTCCGGTAGCTGGCGTATTCAATGTGCCGTACACTCCCGGCTGACCACCATTGCCTGTATCATCCGGGTTCGGTACCGTGGTGCTTCCGCTCACCCATGTCCATTCGCCGCTGGAAGGGCTGAACTTCCACATGTCGTTGAGATAGCCGGATGTTCCGGTGGAATCCTGACCGTAATCTCCAAAAAGCCAAAGATTGCCGCTGCCGTCGGTCCAGCTAACTGCCGAATATCGTCCTCCCGGAACATTCCCGAGGGCAGGTACGCCCAACGTACCGTAAACCCCTGGTTGGCCAAGAGTGACATCTGAGATCGGTACCGTGTTGCTTCCGCCCACCCAGGTCCACTCTTGGGTAGAAGCATTGAACTCCCAAAGATCGTTGAGATAGCCGCCAGTGCCATCGGAAGCGCTACCCCAACCCCCAAAGAGCCAAAGATTGCCAAGGCTGTCGGTCCAGCTACTCCCTGAGAATCGGTCCCCAGGGATGTTTTTGGAAGCAGGCACGCCTAAGGTGCCGTACACTGCCACGTTTGCCGCAGGAACCGATGAACCGCTCCCACCCACCCACGCCCATTGCGGGGCTTGGCCTCTCGCATGGGCTGGAAGCCCAGCCAGCAGCAAAGCGCCGAAGAATGCCAGCAAACTTGCCTTCAAGAGGCCGTTGCGGCGGTGCCGTCCCCAAGCAATTGCGCCGGTGGCACCTTTCTGACCCCCAGCCGCAGCAGGAAGAAGGAAGCTTCCGAATGGTTGTAAAAAGAGAGAATACCGTTCCCAAAGGGATAATGGGGCACTTGCAATCCATGCGACAAAAGGCATAGCGGCCTTCTTTCCCCCACTTGTGGAAAAATAGGGATTTGTCTATCAAAGCCATCCTAATTGTGGCTACCACGGCTCATGCAGACGCCGCGAAGCTGCACGCTATCGACAATGCTGCGAGGCCCAGGGTAAGGCTGCGGGAAACTCGCAGGGGAGCTTTCTCGAAAACGGCCAGGGCGGCGACGGATGACATGGCAGTTACCTCCGAGTTATCTGAACTGAAGTTTCTGAGGCCCAGGGAGCCATCCGAAGCATGCAGCGCACGGGGGCAAACACACGCGCTGGAGTGAAGATGGCCCGGATACGCGGCAATGGTAGGCGCACTCGCACCTTGCGGTCAATGACTAGCAGCTTCGACCAAGCCTGATGCCGGAGGCGGTCCACATCCGGCTGGCCCCTAAACCTATCGTTGGCGGCGGCCATCAGGAAGAGTGGCGGAAAACTATTGCACGGTGAAAGTTACCGTTCCAAGTGTACCTGTGATGGCGCCAGAGGTTCCCGTCACAGTAACGGTGTAGCTCCCGGGCGTGGTGCCCGCATTCCCTCCGCTTCCCCCACCGCCGCTGCCACTGCTCCCCGCTCCGCCGCAGCCAATCTCCGCAATGGCAACAAACAGCAACAACACTCCCAGCATCGCTGGCCAGTTGCGTCGCCGACGTGGAAGCCCGATCAGTAGGAGAGCTAGCGCTGTCCCCGCTGAAGGCCATAGCAGCTTCTTCAACCGGTTCTCTGCACTCGTTGCCGCAGTGGTAAAGACGGTCAATGTTGTAGTTTGCGCCCCGGTTCCGGTGATCGTCACAGAACTCGGTGAAAGGCTGCATGTCGCCGGATCGCTGGCCGCCACCGGGCTGATCGAGCAGGTCAGGCTCACCGTCCCTGTAAACCCATTTGCAGGGGTCACAGTGATGGTCGCCGTGTTGCCTGTAGTCGCGCCGGGCACAATACTGATCGATGAGCTACTGCCGCCGCCGTCAATCGTAAAGGTCGATGCCGGGTTCACTGTGAAGCTCTGCGGCACCACCGCAGCCGCCGCATAGCCAGTGTTGCCGGCCTGATTTGCGTCGATGGTGCAGGTGCCCGAGGCGATGAATGTAGCCGTCGTGCCGGAGACCGTGCAGATGCTGGTGATGGTCGAAGTGAAGCTGACCCCAAGGCCTGAGCTGGCCGTGGCCGAGAGCGTCAGCGGTGTCCCCACGGTCTGCGTTCCGGGGTTCGCGAAGGTGATGGTCTGTGCCTCACCGTTCACAGTGAATGTCTGCGGCACCATCGCAGCCGCCGTATAGACGCTGTTGCCGGCCTGATTCGCATCGATGGTGCAGGTGCCCGAGGCGATGAATGTGGCAGTTGTGCCGGAGACGGTGCAGACAGACGTGGTCGTCGAGATGAAGCTGACCGGCAACGCCGAGCTGGCCGTGGCAGCGAGAGTCAGTGGTGTGCCCACGTTCTGGGCTCCGGGGTTAGCGAAGGTAATGGTCTGCGTTCCATTGTTGACGGTGAAGCTCTGCGGCACCATTGCGGCAGCCGTATAGCCGCTGTTGCCGGCCTGGTTCGCATCGATGGTGCAGGTGCCCGAGGCGATGAATGTGGCTGTTGTGCCGGAGACCGTGCAGATGCTGGTGGTTGTCGAGGTGAAGGTCACCGCCAGGCCTGAGCTGGCCGTGGCCGAGAGCGTCAGCGGCGTTCCCACGGTCTGCGTTCCTGGGTTAGCGAAAGTGATGGTCTGCGCTGCCTGGGTTACCGTCACTATCCCCGAAGCACCACTAGCGGTGTTATAGGATGCGGAGCTATTCGAGTCGGGCGAGTAATTCGCGGTCAGCAAATCGCTGCCTACGGCAAGTAAACCTCCTGGAACGTTGATGGATGCGCTGCCGCTCGTCAGCGTGACAGCGCCCGAGCTGTAGCTGCCGCTGGTAAGCGTGACGGAGCCGGTGGGCGTGGGACTACCGCTGGCGCCACTGACCGCGACCATGACGGACAAGGCTTGTGCCGTGCTGATGCTGAATGAGGCTGGCGTGACTTTGACTGTTGGGGTACTTGGTGGTGTCGCTCCAGTGCCGCTCAGGGAAACTGTCTGCGGAGAGCCGGTAGCGTTGTCAGTGATGCTTATGGCGCCATTGCGACTTCCAACTGAAGTCGGAATAAACGTCACTGAGATTTTGCAATTTGCGCCAGCAGCGAGAGAACTGCCGCATGTCTGCGTCTCGGCAAAATCGCCGGATGCGCTAATCGAGGCGATAGTCAGCGCCGCATTTCCAGAATTTGTAAGTGTAATGGCCTGCGCTGCGCTTGTTGAACCAGTCGCCTGCGAAGCGAAAGTCAGACTGGTCGGTGCAAGCGTCACCGCGGGTGCAACACCGCTGCCCGTCAATGTGATCGTTTCAGGCGAGTCCGCTGCGTTGTCCGTCAGAGTGATCGCTGCCGTTCTGGCTCCGACAGCGGATGGGGTAAAGCCAACCATGATTGTGCAGTTGGCACCGGCAGCAACACTTGGCGTGCAAGTGTTTGTCTCGGTGAAATCTGAAGCATTGGCGCCTCCAATAGCAACGCTGGCGAAAATGAGAGGCACCGGCCCCGTATTTGTCACCGTCACGGACTGACCCGTCGCGGTGCTGCCAACCAAACTGCTGCCAAGCCCGACGCTGTTGGAACTGAATGAGACTACCGGAGTCCCTGCAGTCCCGAGAAGCGGAATCAACTGAGGGCTCCCTGGTGCATTATCAGCGATATATAACGATGCCGACTTTAATCCAGGTTGTCCTGGATTAAACCCAAGGGCGAGCGAGCAATCATCGCCCGCAGCCAGCGTCGTGCCACAAGTGGAGCTTTCGATGACGAAATCACTGGCATTGGTGCCGGTAATCGCGATCCTGGTGATCTCTAAGGTCGCGCCTCCAAAGTTCGTTACTTGCACCGTTTGCGCTGTGCTGGCAGCACCTTCCTTTTTGACAGAGAACGCAAGGGAAGCCGGGCTCACTGAAATCAACTGCTCCGCAATGGCGGTTCCATTCAGAGCGACCCTAGCGTTTGAGCTGTCAGTATTGATGTTCAACACGGCAGTATAAGTACCAGTCGCGTCAGGAACAAAATTCACACTGATCGTGCACTTTGCTCCAGCCGCCAGAGAAGGACCACAGGTATTGGTCTCTGTAAAGTCATCTGTGCTATTGGACGGCGGAGTTGGCGCTAGGTTAATTGAAATGTCGGTCGTTGTCGTTCCGGAGTTCGTGACCGTCAAAGTTTGAGGTTGCCCCGGCGATGAGACCACTACGTTGGTGAAGGTAAGACTCGTGGCGCTGAGGCTCAAGGTGACTGGCGACGGCGGTATAAATACACCACTCCCGGTCAGCGGTACTGTATGCGGTGAACCTGGAGCGTTATCGGTAATGACCAATGTTGCAAAGCGATCGCCCAAGCCCGACGGAGTAAAAGTTGCAGAAATGGAGCAACCATTCGATCCAGATGCGACCGCCGAGCACCCTGTTGAAGTGATGGCGAAGTCTCCGGCATTGGCACCTTGTACTGCAATACTTGAGATCAATAGGCCGAAAATGCCAGTGCCCGTTTCTGCAATCGTCAGCGTCTTCGCCCCCGAGGCAACGCCCAGGCCACTGCTGCCGAAGTTCATCGGTGCCCCATTTGGTGAGGTCAAATTAACAGAATCACCATTCGTGGTGTAGATGTCACCGGCACTATCTGCTACCGCGTTAAAATATTGGTTTCCATTCGCGTCAAAAAACGTCCAGCCTCCAGGGGCCGGAAGACCGACGTTATCAATTAGTCCAGAAGTTAGGTTTACGGCAATCCCCTCTATAAGCAAATCTCCAGCGGGGTTTATGGCAAGTGTCGGTCCGGGCAGACTTGCATCCGTTGCCAATAACCCTACAGTTGGATTCTCACCTGGGAAAGTATAAGGCATTGAGGTCGTATTCCGTTCTCCTGCAATCGTCGTTATCACATTTGTCACAGCATCAATTCTTCTTACCCTGCCACTCGCAAGATCGGATACGTAAATATTGCCAACGCTATCCACCGCCAAGCCTTGATCTATTCCAAGCGAAGCTGCAGTAGCTGCTATTCCGTCGTTAAAGGACGTAACATTGGTGTTCCATGTCGTAGCACCTACCGGCGATGTGATAATAACTCCCGCAACCGTCGTTATAATTCCGGTGCTAAGATTGATTCTTCGTATAGAACCCGTTACCCAGCCATCGTCCAAACCAGGTTTGGTTGCGGTGCTGGTGGTAGCTTGGTCTATGAAAACGATATTTCCATTGTTGTCGAATTGCATTACTGTCGGCGGAAGACCGATACCAAGAACCGTGTTAAGGATTATCCCGGCATTCAAAGCAGATCCATTGTCGCCAGTTAGGTTGGCCGCGTTTGGATTGCCAGCAATTGTATTGATATATCCGGTCGCAGAGCTAATCTCCCGAATCCCGTCGGAGACCCAGATGTAGAGGTTATTTGAAGAATCAATAAGAAGATTCCCACTTCCCCCACCATTATCGCTATTAGGTGGCGCTAACGCGGCTGATGTGGCAGGAACATTCTCTGCAGTTGAAGTCCCCCCTCCGGCCACTTCTGCGGTAATCCCGGGACTAATCGAGATGCGAGGTGAGCCTTTGGAAATTACACCGCTCGAGTCTGCAACGCCGTTTCCGCTGAGAGCAACGGTGAAAGCCGTCGTGAGCACCGAAGCCCCATTCACCTCGCTACTTGTTGTCCCTGTAATGGTTGCGGAGCTAGCCCCTAGATTTGCCGGAGTGAACCAGACTGTGATGCCACACACCGCACCCGCTGCCAGCGACGAGCCGCAGTCGCTGCTTACCCGATAGTCGCTTGGGTTAGTGCCGGAAACCCCGAGGGCGGGGACAACGATGCTCGATGTTCCAGCGTTCGTCAACGTTACCTGGTTTGCCGCACTGTTCTGACCAATAGCTTGACTGTTGAATGCGATGCTACTCTGGCTGAGGATAAGTGGCTCAACGCCAAAGCCGCTTATTGGGAAGCTCTGAGGTTGGCTCGTGTTGCCTGTAACCGTAACGGTCGCGGTTCTAAGTCCGGCGCCTGACGGACTAAATGTGACACTCAAAAAACAGGAGGTGTTAACAACCTGCGCCGTGCAGGAGTTTGTCTGCGAGAAGTCGCTGGCGTTTGCTCCGCTGACGGCAACATTGCTGACCTTAAGCGGTAGGGAGCCGCCGCTCGTAATCGCAACACCCTGTGCGCCTTTAGTTACGCCAATCGCAGTGTCTGAAAAGTATAGCGCCGCAGGTGCGATGAACATGACCGCAGTCGGTGCGGTTGAAGTTCCTGTCACAGTCACCGAGGCAGGAGATCCCGGTGCGTTCGTCGCAACGGCTAGAGTCGCAGTTGCCGATCCTGCGACTGTCGGCGCAAACGTGACGTAAATCGAACAGGAGTCTCCGGGGAATACCCGCTTCGGGGTTCCACAACTGTCCGTCTCCGTAAATTCCGATGCATTTGTGCCGGTAAAACCGATGCTTGAGATAGTCAGAAGCCCTGGGCCTGTGTTCGATAGAACGGCCGTCTGAATTTCCGAAGCATTTGTCTCTAGACTCGGGAACGAAACCGGTGCAGGGCTCAAAGACGGCACAGGCGTCCCAGTAAGATACCCCCACCACAGTGCAAGCTGGTTGGCATCGACAGAGCCTAGGCCGGTGGTCTCATCGTAACCCGGTCCCGCCGAGAATCCGATGGTGAACGAGCTGCCGCAGTCCGTCGACCCGGCTTCACATGCGACCTTATTGGTTCCCGTAGTGATATCGTGGAAGATCGTGGTGCCGGGCTGCGGAAAGCTCGTCATCTGCGATAACTGGTAGAGCATGGGGTTTGCGTTTCCGAGTCCGGGCGATGTAGCGATTGCGTTCTGTGCAAGGTATTGCTCGACGACGGCAAGAATTCCGGCCCAGGTCGGCGTCGCGGCCGAGGTTCCGCCTAGACTGATTTCCTGGCCTCCCGAGATGACCGAGTAAGGGTCAATCGAAGTGGAAGCGTTCAGCGCCACGTCCGGGACATAGCGATTGCCGCTCCCGGGAGGAACTCCCGGCACATTTTGCCATGAGGGCTGCGCGAACAATGTGCTCTCTCCGCCTCCGGTCGCAAAGAACCGGCCATTTTTTACGGTGTCGTTCCACGTTGTCTCTGCGACATACCCAGAGGATGCGCTGAGTTGACTTTCAAACTCAGTCCCCCCGACGGCCGTCACTTCAGGTGCGCTGGCCGGAAAGTTAACGGCAAGTCCCGTGGTCGCAACCGTGCTTGTACTTGGCTCACATGCAGCGGCTCCCGCATCCCCTGAGGCTGCCAACACCGTAATGCCCATGGCGTTTCCCGCCTGAATCGTCTGGCGAATCGACGAGATCGTCCCACTGATGACAGGACTGGACTCGCAATCTGTAAAACTAATGCTAACGATCTGCCCGCGCTTGTTATCGATAGCATCCGGCAACGCCTGCGTCAGCGCATTGGTGGCATAGTCGTAGACGATTGCGGCTCCCGGCGCGGCTGCAGAGAGCCATTCCAGGTCGAGGTCCTCTTCTTCTTGATCATCGACTGACCCAGCGCCGGGATCGGTTCCAACCAGCACCTGTGTGGGGGAATTCTGTGGCAAGGAAAACGTGCTCTGAAATGATGTCAAATCAGAGAAAAGCGGGTCAGCTTGACCCACGACCACAACGGTAACACCGGTACCTGAAATATCCGCTGTTTGCAGAGGGCTCAGATCGTAGGCCGCATAAAGTTCGGGCGGCGTGAAGCTGTTTGTTGAAACCGCCGGTTGCGCGAGGACACCCGGCTCCGGGGACCTCTTGATCATCGATCTGGAAGGAAAGTCGTTCAGGCCGGCAATCGCCTGCACAATGCCAAACAGAGCGCTCGGAATGGAGGGAGCTGAGACGTTGGCAAAGTACGTTTTTCCCTCATAATTCACCTTATGAATCTCGGTGGCAAAGGCGTTTTGTACAGTTGCAGCGTTTCCCGCAAACGATATAAAGGTTCGTGTATGAGCCACCTGGATGCTTCGGAACCCCTGTTGCTGTAGCCACTCTGTGATAGCCGACAGGTCGTCGTCGGCCAATCCGAACCTATGCGCATACTGATCCTGTGAAAGCCATTTATGGTAGTTTTTCGAATGCGGATCTTGTTGCTCCAACAGCAATTGATCCAGAGCCGCCTGCTGAGCCTCAGACGGTTTCAACATGAGCAATGCATTATTCACTTCGAAATCTGAGCGAACCGGACCCTCGTCAATGCTCAAGGCTACCTTTGGAGATATGTTTCCAGGTAGCGTCATGCGGTCTTGGGAATCAATCTGTTGAGTGATTCGGCCTGGCACCTGACCATTTATCGCAATCGGCAAGACAAGGTGAGTGAGCAACAAGACACCGCAGAGTAGCGGCGACACGGCCAATCTTGGCAAATGAGGCAGCAAAGACCCGCTACCAGTGGCATCTGTGACGTGGAGTGGTGCAGCAAAGGCGCTCAAGGCAGACGACAAATTGCGGACGAACAGACGCAGTGCTGACTTCATTTCCAGGGACCTCCGGGAACTTGCCTTGCGCAACCTGGAGGGCCAACCCTCCCCAGGCTTGGAATGACCGAAGCTTTAGTCAACCAAAGAGCCATGCCACACATACCCTTTGCACTCTTTGGCAAGAACCTCGGGGAGAGAGGACAAAACAGGGATTAGGGCATTCCTGCCGCCGCTGTCCGCGTCGTACGACCCTAGCGCTGCCCACGACTCCTTAGAGGGGGAAGGCTCTATGGAATCGATTTGCAGACACCCAAAACGAACTATGTGGGGAACAAGGTCAGAATTGCTTATAACATCACGCCGTTTTCACTTGCAACTACCAAATGGGATATGCGATGAAATTAATTTGCGCACGCAGATGGTGGGAGGGTCATGAGGAGGCGGACCTGGTCGCTGCGGCGAGTGGAGCGCGGTGGAAGTTCAGAGGCTACCGTCGCGGCTTTAGCATTGACTGTCCTTGTAAAATGCGCGGACACCACGTGATCGATGACGACTTCAAGGGCCAATATCCCTTCACCTACGTAAAACGATGATCAATAAATGAGGATCTCTCTCCACATACCCCACAGGCTAGCTTATACTGATGGTCTGTTTCGCGGCTCCCCAAGAGTCGAGCTGTAATCGACCCGGAATCTGATTCCCTGTAGTTCCTCCTTTGCGCGTTTTGTAAGCCTTTCACAAACCAGGCGCGTGTACTTCTGCATCTTCCAGTTCATACTGCCGGTTCGTGCGACGATCGACGAGAATTCTGTTTTCCACTCTCCGCAAGGCAAAGGAGGAAGGCATGTCAGGCCATCAGCCATCGCAGAAAGAGCTGCCAGAGGCTCCGTCAACTGCTACAACCCTTGCCGGCATCAGTCGTCGCGGCTTTCTCAAGGGTGCGGGCATTACCGCTGCCGGAACTGCCCTGCTCGAAGGGGTACAAGGATTATCCAGGGAAGCCGTGGCATCCGCTCCCAAAGGCGTGAAGGAATTCGGCCCTGAGCCATCTCCTGTCACTCTTCACATCAACGGCAAAGAGCACGCTCTGCAAATTGAGCCGCGCACTACTCTGGCCGACGCCCTGCGCATCCAGCTCAACATGACAGGCACGAAAGTGAGTTGTGATCGTGGCGTTTGTTCCAGTTGCACTGTCTTGCTCGACATGATGCCGGTGAATAGCTGCATGACGCTTGCCTTCGATGCGGTCGGCCATCAAATCACCACCATCGAAGGCATTTCCGCCGATGAGCAGATGCATCCTGTGCAAGCGGCCTTCGTCCGACACGACGCCATGCAGTGCGGTTTCTGCACGCCCGGCATGGTGATGAGTTGTGTGTCACTGTTGGAGAAGAATCCTCATCCGACTGAAGCCGATGTGCGCTACGCCGTCTCCGGCAATTTCTGCCGTTGCGGCACTTAACCTAAGGTCTTTGCGGCCGCGCTTGATGCGGCGAGCCAGCTCGCAAGCAAGGCGTAGGAGAGATTCTCATGACGACCGTGATCACGCATTCCCTTGCCGATGCCGCCCTCGCCCCGGCGGTCGATTCCTCCGGCGCCGCTACGAAAACCGTCAGCATGCCGATCGGCATTCCCGGCTATACCCTGCACGATGAGCAGCGCACCGTTCCCGCCTCTGAACCGCCCGTCCTGCCCGTCAACAAGGACCTCGATTTCATCGGCAAATCGCCCGAACGATGGGACGGCCTTGCTAAGGTCACTGGCCGCGCCCGCTATACAGCCGACGTGCAGTTGCCCGGCATGCTTTACGCTTGCTTCGTCAACGCACCGCTTCCACACGCACGTGTTCTTTCCATCGACACCTCGGCCGCTGAGAGTCATCCCGGAGTGAAGGGGGTGCACGTCATCGAGTCTCTGCTCGGGGCCGCCGTGCTGCGCGATCCTACGCTCGAACGCACCAAATATCCCATCGTTCGCTTCGCCGGACAACCTGTCGCCGCGGTGGCCGCAACCACGCCTCAAGCGGCCGTGGAAGCCGCGGCCAAGGTCAAGGTGAAATACGAGGCCCTACCCTTTGTGGTCGATGCGGATTTGGCTCGCGAACCCAAAGCGCCCTTGGTATTTCCCGGTCCGGCCGATGAGGCCGGAACTGCGGGTGGCGGCGGAAGCGAAGGTGGCGTTCCCCAGACTGGTAAGTTCATGGCCCTTCGATACGCCAGAAGGGGGATGCGGAACAGGGATTCAAAGACGCCGACGTAGTCGTGGATGCCCGCTATACCACGCAGGTGCAGACCCATTCCGCGCTCGAAACTCATGGAGTGGTCGCTGACTGAAAACCCGAGTTACTCACCGTCTACGCATCGACTCAAGGAACTGCCAGTGTTCGCGAGGAGTTTGCCGGCTTTTTCCGCATTCCCAAATCCCAGGTGCGCGTCATCACCGAATACCTGGGAGGCGGATTCGGCGCAAAGTTCGGTGCGGGCAATCCGGGAGTCGTCGCCGCGACACTCTCCCGCAAAACCGGAGCCCCGGTTCGACTCATGCTCGATCGCCAGGAGGAGCATCTCTCCGTCGGAAATCGCCCCAGCTCCGATCAGCGGCTTCGCATCGGCGCTAAGAAGGATGGCACCATCACCGCCATTCAGCTCATTAGCTTCGGCACCGCGGGCTGCGGCACGGCAGCCGGCTGCGCCGGACCTGCCTCCAACCTATATAAGTGGGCTTCGCTGCATACCGAGGAGAACGACGTCTTCATCAACGCCGGTCCGGCAGCCGCGTTCCGCGCTCCCGGCCATCCGCAGGGGGCTTTTGCACTGGAACAGTCTATTGACGAACTCGCCATTCGACTCAACATCGACCTTCTCGATCTCCGCGATCGCATCGACGAGAATCCTGTCAGGCGGGTGCAGCGGCAGATCATTCGCGAAAGCGCTCTCTGGAAGTCGCGCAATCCCCGCCCCAACGCCGATTCTGGTCCCATCAAGCGCGGTGTCGGTCTCTCGCAGTCGGTCTGGTATCGCCACCTTACCATGAACTGTGGCGCCGAAGTGCGCGTCCACAAGGATGGTTCCGTAGAAGTTCTCTCCGCGGTGCAGGATATCGGCAGCGGCATCAAGACCGTTCTCGCGCAAATCCTCGCCGAACAGTTCGGCGTGCCGCCCGCCAAAGTCTCGGTCAAAGTCGGCGACACAAATTACCCCGCCGGACCCAACTCCGGCGGTAGCGTGACAACAGCTTCCCTCACTCCCGCAGTGCGCGACGCAGCCTGGCAAGCCGCACAGAAATTCCTCTTAAGCATCGCCCCGGCTCTCGGCGCAACGCCAACGGATCTCACCCTTAGCAGAGGCATGGTGCGCAGCACCTCGGGCAAGTTCCAGCCCATCTCCTTCCGCCTAGCCGCCGCCAAAATGAATACCGACGAAGTTTCCGCCCAGGCCAAGCGTATCCCCGACTACGATCCCGGGAAATGCGACACCTATGGCGGTGTCGATATTGCCGAAGTTACCGTCGATACTGAGGCTGGTCGCATTCACGTGAAGCGCGTTCTAGCGGTCAACGATTGCGGTCGCCCCATCAATCCGGCTCAAGTCATCAGCCAGATTAATGGCGGCGTCATTCAGGGTATCTCCTACACACTTTTTGAACACCGCCTGCTCGACCCGAACTATGGAATCATGGTCAACTCCAATCTCGACAAGTACAAGATCGCCGGTTCGTATGAGGTCCCCCAGATCGAGGTCCAGCTTACCGAGTCTTACATCGGCCAAAGCTCCACGGACGCCTCTGGTATTGGCGAAGCAGCAGGCATCATCTCTGCTGGAGCCGCCATCGGTAACGCGGTCTACAATGCCACCGGGGTCCGCATGCGCCAATTGCCCATGACGCCCGCCGTTGTGCTCGCAGCGCTCAACCAGCCCCAACCGTTGATGGAGTCCCTATGAATTCATTCGCTCTCGCAGATTGCTCCTCAGTCGAAGCCGCACTTTCGCAGCTCCTTGACCGGATGAAGAACGGCACCGATGCACCCACGCGTCTTGTCAACATCCGCAATATTCCGGAATTGCGAGGCATTCAATCCACACCCCAGGGCCTGACCATCGGCGCTCTAACAACCCTCGCCGAAACCGCCGAGGACCCCTCCATCCGCTCAGCATACACTGTGCTCTCTGACGCTTGCGGCCACGCCGCCACGCCTCATATCCGCAATATGGCGACTTTGGGCGGCAATTTGTTGCAGCAGTTGCAGTGCTGGTACTAGCGCTCCCCCGGACTTCCAGTGCCTGCGCAAGGGCAAGGAAATCTGCTTCGCCTTCTCCGGCCTCAATCAATACCACGCCATCATGGATTACGGCGGTTGTCCCTCCGTCGCGCCTTCTTCTGCCGCCGTCGCCCTCCTGGCCCTAAACGCCACCGTCGAGCTAACCTCCGGCGCAAAGGGCAAGCGAACCGTTGCGATCCGCGACTTCTATCTCCAACCCGTTGCCAACCCGCACCGCTTCCATGTCATGGCTGCAGATGAGTTGCTCACCGCCATTCACATCCCCAAACCTGCTCCCGGCACTCGTTCCGCATACCAGAAATACGGTGAGAAGGAGAGCCACGACTGGGCCAATGCCGATGCCGGCAATCTGCTCGAAATGGATGGCAACCTCTGTCGTCGCGCCGTCGTCGCCATGGGCGCCGCCTCACCCGTCGTTCGCCGCTCCACCGAAGCTGAGGCCTTGCTCACCGGCAAGCCCATTACCCCGGAAACTGCACGCACCGCCGGACAAGCCTCCATGACGGGCGCCATGCCGCTTTCGATGAATGGCTACAAAGTTCAGCTTTTCCCAGTCGCCATCTATCGCACCATCTTGCTCGCCGCCGGACAAATGGACCGGGACCCCAGCGCCGCCGGTTAACCGAATTTCCCGTACGCTGCGCAAGCGGCAGCCGCAGAAAGGAAACCCGCATGAGTGCCAGCGAACGTCCGCAACCCTGTCAGTGCCTACGCACCAAGAACCCCTATGGCACCACGCCGCAGAATGCCGAGTCCTGGCTTCCTGGGGTCGATACCACCTCGACCTACTGGTGCCTGCGCACCATGGGCCCGGCAGGTCCGGACGAGCACTACGTCCATCTTTCCCGCTGCACGCCCTCACGCGCCTGCTGCGAGTCCGCTGAGGAATAGCAGACGAGTCCTATACTTACCTCAGTACGCAGTGGGCGTCTCGACTACAATCGTCACACCCTTTCCACTGGCTTGCGGACGCTGCGCGGCGCGGGCGTTTTACCGGTCACCAGAGACTGCAACTGATCAGCCGCCGCAGATGGTCGCTATTCCCGCGAGGATGCGGCTGTCCTGCTCTCTTTCTCCCGCAGGTCGCTCGACGACGCCATCGAGTACGGACGGATTCGGGTTAAGCACGAAGGGAGCCGCATGTTGATCCTGCACGCCGAACTGGTCCGCTATGCCAAAGAGGACCACCCCGCCTCCGTCCGTAAGAGCCCCGCCGAGACTGCCTGACAATTGCCGCCTTTGTGGTAATCTGCTGAGAGTACCTGGGGTACAAAACAGCCCAGGTTCTTCCGGCAAACCCCCACCGCGGGGTGACGTTTGAAGAGGTCGTGGAGATCGGCGTGAAGTACTCCGCGACGGCTGGCCAGGGCGATGCGAAGGCCCAAAACGTGGGCATTCGCCAGGGTTAAGATGTTGCAGTAAGTCGTTAATACCAACCGACTTACTAACAATGTGAGCTCGTAGCTCAGTTGGTAGAGCAACGCCCTTTTAAGGCGTGGGTCCTGGGTTCGATTCCCAGCGAGCTCACCACACGTTGCGGCCGCCGTTTTCCCCGAATTCCCTGCTCCGAATTCCGGTTGATCGAGCCTCAGCTCCTGGGCCAAAAATGTTCATCGGAGCAGGCGCGCAAACGCTGAGCGGCGTCCTCCGGGGTGATGTCGCGCTGGGGCATTCCCAGCATTTCAAAGCCCACCATGAATTTTCGAACCGTGGCCGAGCGCAGCAGCGGCGGAAAGAAGTGTGCGTGGAAGTGCCACTCCGGATGGGCTGCGCCGTCCGTGGGCGACTGATGGAAGCCCATGGTGTAGGGGAAGCCGGTTTCGAACAGGTTGTCGAAGCGGGTGGTAAGGCGCTTGACCGCGTCGGCCAGGCCAACGCGTTCGTCGCCGCTGAACTCCGGCATGGAACCGAGATGACGGCGGGAGAGCAGCAACACCTCAAACGGCCACACGGCCCACCACGGCACCAGCGCCGTGAAGCGCTCATTCTCAAAGACGATGCGGCCTTCGCCGGCTGCGGCGGCTTGCTCGGCCTTGAGATAGTCGCAGAGCAGGCAACAGCCGGTGCGAGCCAGGTGGTCTCGCTGGGCATGGGTCTCAGCGGCGGGTTCGTCCGGAACAAAATCGGTGGCCCAGATTTGGCCGTGCGGGTGGGGGTTGCTAGCCCCCATCATGGAACCCCGGTTCTCGAAGATCTGCACGTACTCAATCCAATTGAGGCCGCCGATCTCGGTGTACTGCTGAGTCCAGGCGTCCACGACGGGGCGAATCTCGTCGCGGGTCATCCGGGCGAGGGTCAGGCTGTGATCGGGATGGTAGCAGAGAACCTTGCAGAGGCCGCGAGCGGGCTCGGCCGCCAGCAGCGGCGAAGCGTGGGAGTCGGCCGGGGCGGACGAATCGGGGAGCAGCGCCGCGTAATCGTTTACAAAAGCGAACACACTGCTATAAGCCGGGTTTACCGCTCCGCCCGCGCGTAGATTGCCGGGACACAGGTAGCACAGGGGGTCGTAAGAAATTGCCGGCGGCGCGGCCTTTTGCCCCACCTCGCCCTGCCATGGGCGCTGGGTGCGATGCGGAGAAACCAGCACCCATGACTGACGAAGCGGATTCCAACGGCGATGCGGCGACTGATCTTTGCTATCCATGCTTGCTCCCGCATCGATTGTAAAGTCTCAGCTCGGAGAACGCGGTCAGGGCTGCAAATCGAAAGCCGGGCGCAGGCTGCTGTCCATGTAAAACGGCACGGAAGTATGCTCGTGGACGATCTTCCATTCGCCGCCGATTCGCTCGAGGCACAGCGTCTCGCGCATCCAGAAACTTACTGGCCCCTCGGCGCCCTTCTTGGTTCCAGTCATGCGAAGGTACCCGTGGCAGAAGGCCAGGTCACCGCTGACGGTCACCTTCAGATCGCGCGATTCAAGGTCGACGGGCGTGGCCCAGGATTCATACCACGCCCTTTTCTCCTCAAGATCGATGCCGTGATGGACCAGTGGAGGGGCAAGGTTGAAGACGGCTGCGTCGGACGCGAAGGGTGCGGCAAATGCAGCGGCATTCTTGTCGTAGTTCGCTTTGAGCATTCGCTCGACGAGGTCGAGGATATCGGCCTCGTCCTTTGAGACAGGGATGCTTAGCGTTGCAGTGGACATGATGTGACCTCCTTATGTGGTGGGGATGAGAATTTCGGTGATCAGCTTGTCTTCGGGCGTGGTTCGCGGATCGCTCACATAGCTCTCAATGCAAAAGTCGCTTCTCAGCATTGTGCCTCTCTGCGCAACAATCTCGAACACCCGCCTCGTCGCCGCCGGCAGGTCGGAAAAGGGCCCTGTCAACACGAACCGGCTGTACTTGCCGCCCTCGAAAAGCTCGTATTGCAAGCCTGCAGGCACCTCCGCCGGCTTCTCCGCCACCACAAACCCCGCGCGATACACATTCGGGTTCATCTTGTAGAGGCTCATATTCCAGGCGATCTGGTTCTTTTCGGCGAGCTGCGGAACCAGGCTGAGCGCCGTCTGCCACGCCTCCGGCGCAATCTTCGGGATCGACCCCGTCTTCTCGACAAACACGTAATGCGTTTCCGGCCAATTGACAATATCGCCACTCTCGGTGAGGTTCATCCTGCTCTCCTTTCAAGTTGAATAATTTCCGGTTTCAATCTCTCGGCGGAATCGCCGCATTTTGTTCAGCTCCGATTCGTTGCGGGGCGCGATTGCTATGGGTTGGGTGCGCAGACGTCTCAATGCTGATGCGCTGCGGATTCATCCGCTGAGCTTCCGTCAGACCAATGGGCGACAGGCACCATGAAAATGGTTTCGGGCTCCGGCCCCTGGGCATGATCCGTATCGACCAGGATCGGAGAGCCGTCCAGGTTCGCTCCCCAACTGGCGGCGCCCATGCGGGGGAGATGAAACATCAGATGCGGATGCCAGTGCCCGCCGCTGTCGCCGAGATATTGGTTTTTCGACATCATGTAGGACATCGCACCCTGCTCGGGCATGGGCAACAGGCTGCCGGCAAGCTCGGTCTGAATCTTTTCGACCATCTGGTCTTTGGTCATGCCACCCAATATCAGTTTTGTCCTGAGAATGGTGTAGGGCAGGATGGAGCGCACGGCCGGCGGGTTGTAGCAGATGGGGCCACGCAGCTTGGGATTCCAGAAGTCCGTGCTGTCGAGGGGAGACATCCACCCCCGCTCGACGACGCAGGTGAAGCCATTCTTGCCTTCGACCGCGGTATGGTAGCCGTCCTTTTCGAGCACCAGGACATTGGCGTCGCTGGAGAGCGCCGGAGGAGCGGCGCTTTTTGCCAGTGCGACTTCGGCGTCGCGATCGGCAATGAGGTATTGGTCAAGAGGAGCCATGGCCGGATAAGGAGCCTTGGTCTCCTGGGCTTGCGCAGGCTTGGGGCAGGATTGCCCAACCATCAGCATTGAAGCTGCAAGAACCATTCCCTGAGCAATTTTTGTAGTCATATTTCTCTCCTGGGGTACGAATCATTACGGGTCACGGAGGCACGATGCGCCAGGCTTCTTCTTAAGCGCTCTGCGGCATTGGCCTTTCGTGGAGGATCATCCACGAGGTGCCGAACTTGTCTCTGAGTTGCGCAAACCGGAAGGCAAAGAACGTCTCCGCCATGGGCATGAAGATTTCGCCGCCATCGCCGAGCAGCGCATAGATTCGCTCCGCCTCGTCAATGCTGTTTACGAAAAGAGTCAAATAGGCGCTACGCATCGGCTGGCAACCGAGAATGTCCGCACCGAGCAAAACCGTGTCCGCAATGTCGATTCGCGCGTGAAGAATCGCATCCTTCCATTCAGATCCGCCGACGTTTGCATTCGGGGTTTGCCCATGTGTCATCATCATCACGATCTTCCCACCAAGGTGCTCTTCGTAAAACTCGAATGCCTGTTTGCAATTGCCGGGGTAGTTGAGATAGGTGCATAGCTGGGTTATTGTGCCTGGCATCTAGTGTTCTCCTTTGCCGATGTGGGTTGGTTGAAGAGCAATTCAATGTACCGGCGCAGATGGTCGATGCACTCCGCTGCAACTTCGCGGGTGTGTTTTGCTTTGGCCAGAATGAATGCGCCCTGGATGGTGGCCTGGGTATAAAGAGCAAGGCTTTCGGCGGTCCAGTCAGCCTGGATGCCGCGTTGGCGGATAGCCTGCTCGATGTCTGGAATGAGCGTTGCGGCGTGCTCGCTGATGCTTCGATCGCATGCTTCGCGGATGGTTGGATGAGTGTCGTAAGTCTCCTGAACCATGGTGCCAACCAGGCAGGTAAAGTCCGGCAAATCGCCCATCAAGAGAGACTTACGGAAATCCACATAGGCCAGCAAGCGGTCGAGCGGGTCGGCGGGCGCGTGATAGGGAGCGGAGACGAACAAGGCGCCTGTACCTTCGATCCAATAGTCGGCGGCCTCAAGGGCAAGGTCTTCCTTGCTCTTGAAATGATGAAAGAAGCTGCCCTTGGTGAGACCGGCAGCCTCGCAGACATCCTCGACGCGGGTAGCAGAGTAGCCCTTTGCGCGGATGACATGGAGAGCCGCGTTGAGGATGCGGGTTTTTGAATCGTGCCGTTTTTCGGTCTCGATCATTAACATACCAACTGGTTGGTATATAACATACCGATCAGTGGGTATGGTGTCAACATTTTTTTCAGAGCCTGTGGAGAATGGTTAGCTTGCCGGCTTCGATCTGCTGCGCCCGCGAACTGGGTCTTTCTCCGACTCCAATAAAAGCAACGACATACGGCGGGCGCGGGTACGCATGGCCGATGTGCCATCGCGACGCGCGTTCTCCAGCACTGACGTTGCTTCGTCGCGCAACTCCGGATCCGCAGCCGCCAGAGTCGCGAGGGCCTCCAGTGCGATGGCTCGAAGGGCATTCCGCTCGTCAACGGCCAGGGCGCGCACCAGAGTCGCTAATTTCAGCCGCAGTGCCCGCGTCTCGGCGTTGAGGGCCGCGGCGAGGGTGATGTAACCGCGCGCCTGCCATTGGTCCAGAGGGGTTTCGGCAACCAGGTCGATCAGGACATCAGCATATCTGCCGAGAATTCCCGGCTCGCGCGCGCTGATTAGCCGAGCCAGATCCGCGGCACACCGGCGAGCGTAAGGGTTGGTGGACAGGAGCTCGGTCATCAGGTCGCGGACCGCGGCGCGGCGAGGTGGGGGCGCTCGAAGAAACTGCTTCATCGCCGCCACGGCATCGGGCTTCGTCCAACTGCGCGGGATTACCATCCTTCATCCTCGCGGCATTTTCCGGCTACCATAAACATTACTCGCGGATCGTTTTCCCGCGCGCTTCACTCAATTCCCTTCCGTTTGAAAAATGTTACCGCGAACTCTTCAGCGTCACATCGTCGGCTTCTGCACGTTCTTGTAGTCATAGCGAACGGACATGCGCGTTTTACTGCCGCTTTTGGCGGTGATATCAGCATCCGTGCGCAACACAAGTCCCTTGCTCATGGAAATCCAGAATGTTGAATCGATCGTAGATCGCTCGGATCCGGAATGGCTGCTGTAAACGGCGGCATTTTCTCCGCTGACCGGTTCGTCGCGCAGATGCTTGCAGACCGACTGCGTGTTCATGTTTTCCTTAGTTGCCAGCATGTCCTTCACGTCCTGCTCTGTGACGGGACTGACCGTCCATTTGCCGTCGATCCCGGAGTAGGTGTTGCCTTGCACGTAAATC
>Ga0182012_10002412_pt1 | contig 20205 bp, 14 predicted proteins | sample 612S2SmetaG_FD_120486 | JGI IMG/M metagenome (GOLD analysis project Ga0182012, IMG submission 120486) | Permafrost microbial communities from Stordalen Mire, Sweden - 612S2S metaG | ecosystem: Environmental > Terrestrial > Soil > Wetlands > Permafrost | place: Sweden: Stordalen | collected...
CCGGGTCAGCCACTGGTAGCCGTCGTTGATGGCGAAGCCGAAGTTCTCGGTGATGCGCTTATCGAACTCGAAGTTGAGCGTGGCGAGATTGGAGACCGGACCTCCATCGTTCGGCTGCGGCAGCCAACTGAACGTCGGCAGGCTGGCCTCGTCTGCGACGTTGGGATCGTCGATGATCAGCGTGCTGACGAACATGTGTGCACCCGCGAAACCGTGGGCAAAAGCGGCGGTCGGACCAAGCAAGCTGGCAACCAGGGCGGCCGGCGCAAACAGGCGGGACATTCGGGGCTCCGAGGCATTGAGACCGGCGGCTCAAAGAATCGCGGCAAGAAGCGCGGTCGGGCGGAGGCGGTAGGGCGGAGCAGCGGAGCGCCCTCGGCCTCTTGCGGCGCGGCTTGCTGCAACGGCGGATGGCGCCAAAGCCTATCCGCCCGACAATTGCGGCGTGGCGCGCGGAAACTCAGGCCAGGATCGGCGGGCCGCGCGGCTGCGCGGCGTGCGGTGGGCGCACCGGCGGGGCGGTCGCGTGCGGCGGAACGACATCGGAAAGAATCGCTGCACCGTTGGGGGAAGCCAACGCCGGGGGCGCCGCCAGAATCGCCAAAGGCGCAGCCAGAGTCGCGCAAAGCGGACACAGCCAGCAATCCGGCGCGTGGCGGTGCGCCGGTCGCGGGACGCCCGATCCGTTGTCCCAACGGGTGTGAAGGTCCGCAGAGCCTTCCCCTGGGGCTTCCCCTGGGGCTTCCCCTGGGGCTTCCCCTGGGGCTTCCCCTGGGGCGGCCACGTGGCAGATAACGCCCGCCCACGCAAACAGCGGCGCGGCCCCGGCGGCCGGCACCCGCGCGCCCAGCACAAGCTGGGCGCTCACCGCCAGCATCACGAGGCAGAAGCCGGACGGGGACAAACGTCGGACCATGGCCGCAGGAGCTTATCTGACTCGTTTGTGCGCCGTCATCACGTCATCCGGACGACAAGCCGGGACCGTTCACGGTGGCGTTTCATAAGCCGGCAGCAGCCACGCGGCGGGTTCGGCCGCGGCAGCGGTGTACCAGGCATCGACCAGAGGCTGGGTGCGGACCGCCGCGCAATAGGCCTCCGCCGCGCCCGACAGCACCGGCCGCCACGACAGGAACCGCGCCACCACAGGCGCGAACATCACGTCGGCAGCGGTAAAAGCGGCGCCGAACAGGTACGGGCCGTCGCCGAAGCGCCGCCGGGCATCGCTCCACAGCGCCTCGATCCGCGCGATGTCGGCAAGCGCGTCCGGCGTCCGGCCAAGCCCGGGGAAGTCGCGCCCGAGATTCATCCACATCGCCTGGCGCAGCCCGCGGAACCCGGCGTGCATTTCGGCGGCAACCGAGCGGGCCTCGGCGCGTGCGGCGCGGTCGGCGGGCCACAGGGAGGGCGCGACCTCGGCGCAGTACTCGCAAATCGCAAGCGAGTCCCAAACCCGCGCGCCCCGGTGCTCCAGGTAGGGCACCAGACCGCTGGGCGAGACGCGAGCGATCGCTGCCGTCGGGCCGGGCCGGGTGAACGGAACCAGCACTTCCGCGACGTCGAGCCCGGCGAGCCGCACGGCCAGCCAGCCGCGCATCGACCATGACGAATAGCGGCGGTTGCCGATGATCAGTCGTCCGTCCGGCATTGGCAGCGCCTTTCCTGTTTCCAGATCTGGACTGATGGCAGACATCAACGGGCGGAGAAACCAGCCGGATGGTTCCGGCAGCCGCGCCAGTGTGTCGCCAATGCCGGGTTCCCCGTGGGATACAGGCTTTGGATACTGATTTTCGTTGCAGACCGTTAAATACGGCTCCCGTTGAGCAAGCCCGTGGTGGAAGGCGCGACCCAGAATGCTCGATCAGACGCTTGATTGCATAACGCTCAGCGAGGCCGGCTCCAGACCGCTCCACGCCGTGCGGCCGGACGGCCTGGACGCGCTGCTCGAGTCGCTGCCGTCAGGCCACGCAGCCTACCTGCGTGCGCTGGGCTTTGCCGCCAGCGGGCAAGAGCTGGTGTTGCTGCCAGGCGCAACCGGGATCGACGGTGCGGTGCTGGGGCTGGGCGACGACCGGTCCCCCTATGCGTTCGGCGGGCTCGCCTTCCGCCTGCCGGAGGGCAGCGTGTGGCGTCTGATCCCCAGCGACTACGACCTCGACTCCGCCGCGCTCGGCTTCTGCCTCGGGGGCTATCGTTACGCCGCGCTGAAGCCGCAGAAGCGAGTCCCGGCCCGGCTGTTCGCCCCGGACGAGCGTGCGGCGCCACTGTCGCAGGCGCGTGCCATCTGGATGGTACGGGACCTGATCAACACGCCAGCCAACCTGCTTGGCCCGGCCGAGCTCGCCGAGGTCGCTGTTGCGCTTGGCGATCGGCATGGCGCCACCGCCAGCGTCACCGAGGGCGAGGCGCTGGCCGCCGCCTATCCCGCCATTGCTGCGGTTGGCCGCGGCTCGGCGCGCAAGCCACGGGTCGCCTGCCTGCACTGGTCCGGCAGCCGGGCGGCTGCCGATGCGCCGCTGGTGTCGCTGTGCGGCAAGGGAGTCTGCTTCGACACCGGCGGCTACGATCTGAAGCCGTCTTCCAACATGCTGAAAATGAAGAAGGACATGGGCGGCGCGGCGGTCGTGCTGGGGCTGGCGCGGCTGATCATGGAGGCGGACCTGCCGATCCGCCTCGCGGTGCGGATCGGCTGCGTGGAGAATTCGGTTTCCGGCGTCGCGATGCGGCCCTCGGACGTGATTCGCACCCGCCACGGCCTGTCGGTGGAAATCGGCAACACCGACGCCGAGGGCCGGCTTGTGCTGTGCGACCTGCTCAGCGAGGCAGGCGAGGAAGCACCCACCGTTCTGCTCGATTTTGCAACGCTGACGGGCGCTGCACGCATAGCCCTCGGCCCCGACCTGCCGGCGCTGTTTTGCCCCGACGAGACCTGGGCCGAGGCGCTGCTGCGCCACGGATTGGCGCAGCACGATCCGCTCTGGCGACTGCCGCTGTGGGCCGGTTACGCGTCCTGGTTGAACAGTTCGGTTGCCGATCTCAACAATGTTTCCAACAAGCCGTTTGCCGGCGCAATCGTTGCGGCTTTGTTCTTGCAGCGGTTCGTTCTGCCAAGCACGGCCTGGGCGCATATGGATCTTTATGCTTGGACCGACACAACGCAACCAGGGCGCCCGGAGGGCGCAGAAGCGCAGACCTTGCGAACGGTTTACGCAGCGATCGCGGAGTTTGCGAGAAAGTGAATGGCGGCGGCCATGCGGTCCGTTTCAGCAATTGAACTGACGACGAATCGACCTATTGTATGAAACACGCACCTTGCCGATCGGTAACGGTGCGGCGGGGCTTTGAATCGGCTAAGGAAGGGTTGGCTATGGCAACAGCGTTGGCACCGGATCAGCTTGTCGGCATCCTGCGCGAAACAGTGGTGGCGTTGGTGCGCAAGGACGGCCCTGATCTTTCAGCGCGCCAGCTTGGTGTATTCCTGACTGTCTATCTACGCGATGCGCCGCACACGGTCCGGGGCCTGGCGGCCGAGCTGAACGTGTCGAAACCGGCGATCACACGGGCGCTCGATCGACTCGGCGAGTTCGACTTCGCGCGCCGCAAGGTGGACCCGTTGGACCGGCGCAGTATTTTGGTGCAGCGCACACTGAAGGGCGCCGCCTACCTGCGTGATGTGCGCGCCATCATGGTGGACTCGTCCGACACGACCCGGCGCACGGTCGCCGCCGCGGAGCGCAAGGCGCTTCACGCCTGACCTTCGAACGGTCCCGTCGCAGCGACCTGTCGCAGGGATATCATTCCGAAACCAACTTCCCTCATGTCGCCGGCCGACTGGCCGGCGACATGGTGTTCATGCCCTGATTGCGTGCGCTCGCGCGCCGCTGCCACGTCTTGCATGAGATCTCGCCTTCCCGCGGGTTTTCCGGCGGTCGTGAGTTGCCCTGCCGGATAGAACCATTATAGCTCCGGGATGAACTTGCCGAAGCATATGCCCGCGCTGGACGGCCTGCGGGGGGTCGCCATCCTCCTGGTCCTTCTGCTGCATGTCTCCAGAGCCTGGACAACGCCCTGGAGCGACGCCATCGCAGGCGCCGCCGAGCATGGCGTCATCCTGTTTTTCGTTGTCAGCGCGTTTACGCTGACGGTCCGGGCGGTTCACGACCGCAACGGGCTCCGCAGCTATGCGCTGCGCCGGGTTGCCCGGGTCGGACCCGGTTACTGGATCGCCGGTCTCGTCTACACGTTGGCATTCGGCGTCGGGCCACGAATGTGGGCTTCTGACGGCATCGCACCGGCGGACATCGCCATCGCAGCCATTTTCGGCAGCGCGTGGCAAGGCGGCGCGGCGCTTGCGGTGGTCCCAGGAGGCTGGTCGGTCTCGTGCGAGGTCGCGTTCTACATCGCGCTCCCGTTTATCATTCGTATCGTCGGCGGCAAAATATGGCGCGCCGCGGCGTTGCTTTGCCTGGCTTTCGCGGTCGCCCAGTTGCGCGCGCGTCAGGCGATCCTGGCTGACACCTATGACTTTGCCTTCTTCGTGAACCCGGTCCAGCAAGCGCCCGTGTTCCTCATGGGCGTGACGGCCGCGCTCGCAGCCATGCGCGTCAGGCTGCCACGGCTGCCGGGGGCGCCGGTGGCCGTCCTCGCGCTGGCCACCATCATCGTGCCGCTTCTGAAAATCCCGGGCTGGTACCTGCAGCACCACTTTGCCTTTGCGGCCCTGGCGGCGGTGACCGTCGCACTGGCCGCAGCAAACGCGCGGGGATTGTTGGCGAGCCGGGTCATGCGCCGAATCGGCGAGGTGAGCTACAGCATGTACCTTGTCCACTTCGCCTTTACTGCGGCCGGGTTTCGCCTGGCCGGGTGGCTTGTTCCCACGTCCGCGGGGACAGCGATGCTGCTGCAGTTCATCATTGTGGCCGCCGCGAGCTTTGCGGTCGCCCAGGTGACCTACCGCTTCATTGAGCAACCACCGATCCGGTGGGCGGCAAAGCGTTTCCTGGCAAGCCCGCGGCTCCGAGCCCCGGCAACCGCATCACCTTATGAACAGCGTGTTGTGTGATGGGGTGACCGCGCGCCGGGGAGTCCTGTTCGCCTGGTGCCTCTACGACTGGGCCTACAGCGCCTTCAATACAGTGGTCTCCACCTTCGTGATCGCGACCTATTTCGTCCGCGCCGTGGCGACCGACCCGGCCACCGGCACCGCGCAATGGGCCGCGGCGCAGGCGATCGCCGGACTGCTGATTGCGCTGCTGGCCGCCCCCCTCGGCGCGGTCGCCGATCGCGGCGGGCGGCGCCGCTTCATGCTGACGGTGTTCACCCTGATCATGGCAGTCGCGACAGGCTGCCTCTGGTTTGTTCGCCCGGTGCACGCCGACGTGACGCTGGCGCTCGTCCTGGTCGGCACGGCCACGGTGGCGTACGAGATCGCCACCGTGTTCTACAACGCGATGCTGCCCGAGGTGGCCGGTCCCGGACGAATCGGCCGCGTGTCCGGACTGGCCTGGGGTGCCGGGTATGCCGGCGGCCTGGTCTGCCTCTCGCTCTGCCTGGCGCTGCTGGTCAACCCGGACCCGCCGCTGTTCGGCCTGGATCGCGGCCAGGCCGAGCCGGTTCGCGCCACCGCCGTGTTCGCCGCCGGCTGGCTGCTGCTGTTCGGCTGGCCGGTGATGGTGGCGGTGCCCGACCGCGGGCCGCGGCGCTCCTGGCAGGTCGCGCTGCGCGAGGGGCTCGCCGATTTCGGCCGCACGCTGCGGCGGGCGGCGGCCCAGCCTGGCCTGATCCGCTTCCTGGTCGCGCGCATGCTGTACAGCGACGGGCTGACCACGCTGTTCAGCTTCGGCGCGATCTTCGCCGCCGGCGTGTTCGGCATGGACGCGAAACAGGTGTTGCTGCTCGGCATCGCGCTCAACGTCACCGCCGGCATCGGCGCGCTGGCCTTCGCCTTCCTGGAGGACCGGATCGGCGCCAAGGCCACGGTGTTGACTGCGCTCGCCTGCCTGACGGTGCTTGGCAGCCTGGTTCTGCTCGCCCGCACCGCATCAGAGTTCTGGCTGGTCGCGCTTTGCCTTGGGGTGTTCGTCGGACCGGCGCAGGCCGCCAGCCGCAGCCTGATGGCCCGGATCGCGCCGGCGGACGACCGCAATGCGCAATTCGGCCTGTATGCGTTGTCTGGCCGCGTCACCGGGTTCGTCGGCCCGGCGGCACTGGGGGTGATCACCGCGGTCACGCACTCGCAGCGTGCCGGCATGGCGGTGATCGTCGTTCTGCTTGCGGCCGGCGGCACGTTGCTCGCAGCGACGCGGCTTCTGCCGCGCTGATTGGTCCACACCGTAGCAACCATAAAGAATGTTGCGCAAGCTTCTTGCGCCGTCCACCAATGCCTCGAGCCCGTACCGCAAGTGGTGGACGGCGCAAGCGCTTGTCTACCCTGCCGAAGTGACGACTTGAGCGGACGGTCAGCCCCAGTCGGTTATACCGGCCCGGCGCGACCGAGCGATCACGAACCCGACCCACGGTATCTGCGCCAGCAGCACGAGCAGCGGCACGAACGGCTTCCACGCCGAGGGCGCGGCGATGAACGCGAGGCAGCAGAGTCCGCCGAACACCGCAAACCCCCAATGCACGAGCGTCACCGCCGTCGCCGGAACGCCCGCGCGCTGGGCCACTTGATACAGGTGCCCGCGATGGGGGGCGGTCAGTTTTCGGCCGGACACCGCCCGCCGACCCAGCGTGAAGGCGACGTCGAACAGCACGCCCGCCAGCAGCATCGGCACCAGCAGGAAGGACAGTTCGACGTTCTCGAACCGGCTGGCGACCACCGCCAGCGCGGCGAGGATGAAGCCGCAGAACTGGCTGCCGACATCGCCCATGAAGATGCGCGCATGCGGGAAGTTGAACGGCAGGAATCCGGCGAGCCCGGCTGCCAGCAGCAGCGCGGCGAAATACGCGAACGCACCGCCCTGGTCCGCCGCGATGTAGGCAAGGAACGCGGCCGCGATGAAGGCAACGCCGCCCGCCAGCCCGTTCAGCCCGTCGATGAAGTTCATCGCGTTGGTGGCGAACAGCAGCCACACCAGGGTCAGCGGCACGCCGAGCCAGCCGATAAAGACCTCGCCGACATAGGGCACCCGGTAGTCGTGCACGTAAATGCCGGTCGCCACCGCCACCAGCGCCGCCAGCACCTGCGCCGCCAACTTCACGGTGAACGGCCAGTCGTAGATGTCGTCCAGGAACGCGACGACAGCGATCGCCACCGAGGCTTCGATCATGCCGCGGAAATACGGCTCGGCGATGCGGCCGAACGCGGCCCATTGGTACAGGGCAGCGATCCCGGCCAGAAAGGCGATCACGATGCCCACGCCGCCACCCTTCGGCGTTGGATGCAGATGCACCTTGCGCGGATCGGGCCGGTCCATCACCGGCATGGCGATCATGAGCTGCACGATCGCCGCCGAGAGCAGCGCCAGTCCGGTGGCGAACGCCATGTGGTGGAGGAAGGCGGCAAGGGTCAACGCAGGGGGTCCTCGGGTCCGGGTCGGCGGAGCTATGGCCGACCCGGACCCGACCGGCAACCGGGCGCCCCGCCAACCAGGCGCAGACTGCTGGGCGAACGGTCCAAACGTGCTTGACACCCGGCAAGATTCCGGACGATGCCGCGACCATGCGATATCCTCTGCGGCTCTGGCGTCTTTAGCATCGGCGCACCTTGATGAAGAAAGCCGTCCCGCCCGCGGACGACGCCGTCCCGAGGCTGCGCGCGGCGTTCGCCGGTTTCTTCGATGCCGACTGGTACCGGGCGCGCTACCCGGAGATCGACTGTGCCGAGACCGATCCGCTCACGCATTTCGTCAGCGTGGGCGTGTCCGAGGGCCGCGACCCGAACCGGTTCTTCGACAGCGCCTGGTATAGCGCCACCTACGCCGACGTCGCGGCGTACGGCTGGAATCCCCTGCTGCACTTCCTGCAGTACGGCCAGACCGAACTGCGCAACCCGCATCCGCGCTTCGACACCGCCTGGTATGTCGAACAGCACCCGGAAGCCGCGGCCAATCCCCTGCTGTTCCACATGCGCGTGGGCGCCGCGCGCGGCTGGGCCACGGAACCGCCGGTCGACATCGGCGACTACCTGGCCTCGCCCGGCGCGGCACCCGCGCCCCCCGCCGGTGTTGCCGTGGACGTGGTCATCCCGGTCTATCGGGGCCGCGCCGAGACGAAGCGCTGCCTCGACTCGGTGCTCGCCGACACGGCACGCCCGGCCGGGCGGGTGATCGTGGTGGACGACCAGTCGCCGGAGCCGGCGCTGTCCGCCCTGCTCGACCGGCTGGCGGCGGCGGGCCGCATCGTGCTGCTGCGAAACCCGGCGAACCGCGGTTTCGTCGCCTCGGTCAACCGCGGCATCCAGGCCGCCGGCAGCCATGACGTGGCGCTGCTGAACAGCGACACCGAGGTGCCGCAAGGCTGGCTGGCGCGGCTCGCCGGCCACGCCTATGCGGCGCCGCGCATCGCGTCGGTCTCGCCGTTCTCCAACAACGCGACGATTTGTTCCTATCCGGACTTCGCCGGCGGCCCCCCGGCGTTCGGGCTGACGCTTGCCGAGCTGGATGATGCGGCGCGCGCGGCGAATGCGGGGCGCTTTGTGGAGCTGCCCACCACCGTCGGCTTCTGCATGTACATCCGCCGCGCCGCGCTGGAAGATGTCGGCGGCTTCGACGAGCAGGCGTTCGGCCGGGGCTATGGCGAGGAGAACGATTTCTGCCTGCGGGCCAGCGCGCGGGGCTGGCAGCATCGTCTCGCGTGCGACACGTTTGTCACCCACAAGGGCGCGGTCAGCTTCGGCGCCGAGGCGGCAATCGGGCAGCGCCGGGCCATGGAGGCGCTGACCGCCCGGCACCCCGCCTACCCGCGCAGCGTTGCCGTGCATATCCGGCTCGATCCGGCAGGCCGGTTCCGCTTCGCGCTGACCGCCGAGCTGTTCCGCCGCTCCGGCCTGCCCACCGTGCTGATGGTGACGCACGGCCTGGGCGGCGGGGTCGGCCGACACGTCAGGGCGCTGGTCCGGCAGCTTGCCGGCACGGCCAACTGCCTGATGCTGGAATCAAGCGCGCGCGGCGCCACGCTGTCGGTACCGGCGCTGCCGGGCCATCCCACGCTCAGCCTTCCCGACGAGCGCGCCGGCGACCTGCTGTTGCTGCTTCGAAGCTGCAACGTCGCGCGCGTGCATATCCATCATGCCATGGGGCTCGATGGCTTGCTGCGTGATCTCATCCACGCGCTCGGCGTGCCATTCGACATGACCGTACACGACTATTACGCGTTGTGTCCGCAAGTGAACCTGCTGCCCTGGGCGGATGGCTATTCCTGCGGCGAGCCCGGACCGGCCGGCTGCAATGCCTGCATCGCCGACCGACCGACCCACGCCGCCCGCGATATCCTGTCCTGGCGCGGCAGCCATGCCTGGCAGTTCCTGGAAGCCGACCGCGTGATCTGCCCGAGCGAAGACGTGCGCGCGCGACTGGCGCGGCACGGCGTTGCGCACCGCACCGTGGTCGCGGCGCACGAGCCGGTGGCGGGCGGCCCCTGGCCGCTCGCCGTGCCGCGGCTGCGCGGGCGGCGGCTGCGCGTCGCGGTGCTCGGCGTGCTGGCGGAACAGAAGGGCGCCCAGGCGGTGATCGCGCTGGCCGAGGCAAATGATCCCTCGATCGAGATCCACCTGGTCGGCTACCCGGAGCGCGCCCTGCCCGAGCCGGCCGGACAGCGCATCCACGCGACCGGCGCATACGCCGAGGCCGACCTGGCGAAGCTGCTCGCCAGGACCGCGCCGCACGTCGTCTGGTTCCCGGCCCAGTGGCCGGAGACGTACAGCTACACCCTGACCGCTGCCCTGGAGGCCGGGCTGCCGGTGGTGGCGAGCCGCATCGGCGCGTTTCCCGAGCGGCTGGCTGGCCGGCCGCTGACCTGGCTGGTCGATCCCAAGGCGGGGACCGAGGCGTGGCTGGCGGCATTCGCCGCAGTACGCGAGGCGCTGGCCCGGCCGGCGCCAACACCGGCGCCGCGCCCACCGGTGTTGGATTTTTATGCGGAGGACTATCTGCGTCCGCTGCGGCCCAACGGGCGCCACAGCGGGCGCCCCGGCGGGTCTCCGAAAGCGCATCCTTATAAAGCGCATCATAAAGCGCATCCCTATGGGGTCGATCGTCAATCCCCTGATGGGCTTGCCGAGAGAGCTTCGGGTGTCGCCGGGCTCTCCCCTCCGGCGCTGATCGACCTGCGGCGAAGCGGGCGCGTCAGCGTCGTGGTGGTGCCGGAACGGCTGGGCGGCGGCGCGCTCAGTCCCTGCGCCTATATCCGCCTGCTGCTGCCGCTCGATCACCCGGCGATCGGCGGGGACTGGGACGTCGTGGTGGCCGATGCCCGGCAGGCACTGCGCTACCGCGCCGACATCATTGCAACCCAGCGCTACGCGGTGCCGGACCCGGCCGCCGCCGAGGCGCTTGCTCGCCACTGCCGGGCGACCGGCGCAAGACTGGTCTACGACCTCGACGACGACCTGCTGAACATCCCGCGTACGCACCCTGAGGCTGCACTGCTGCGGCCGCGAGCAAAAACGGTGGCGCGGCTGGTGCGGTCGGCGGATGCGCTGTTCGTCTCGACCGAGGCGTTGGCGGCGCGGCTGGCGGCGATCCGGCCGGACGCGGTCGTGGTGGCGAACGGACTGGATGAGCGGCTTTGGTTACCGCCGCCGCCGCGGCCCGTCGCGCGTGGTCCGGTGCGGCTGCTGTGCATGGGCACGGCAACGCATGACGGGGACTTCGCCGTGGTGAAGCCGGCGCTCGATCGGCTGGCGGCGCAATTCGGCGACCGGGTGGAAATCGATGTGCTTGGCGTCACCGCCCGCGGCGACCTGCCGCGGTGGGCCCGCCGGCCGTCGCTGACGGTGAACGGCGCCGCCTCCTATCCCGGCTTCGTGCATTGGATCACCGGCCAGCCTGGCTGGGACATCGGCATCACGCCGCTCGCCGACACGCCGTTCAACCGCTGCAAGTCCGCGATCAAGACGCTGGATTACGCGGCGCTCGGCCTGGCGGTGCTGGCCTCCGATATCGCGCCCTATCGCGGCTCGCTGGCGGACGGTGCCGGCGGCGTGCTGGTGGCAAACAACGAGAGCGCATGGTTCGCGGCGCTGAGCCGGCTGATACGTGATCCGCAGATGCGCGCGCGGCTTGCCGGCGGCGCGCGCGCCGCCCTTGCCGCCACGGGAACGCTGGAGGCGCAGGCCGCCGCCCGCCGCGCGGCGTGGCTGGGCGTGCTGGGCGACCGCGAGGCTGCGGCGGCGAAGGTCTTGAGCGGAGCCGTCCCGGTCTGACGGCATGGCCGCGGCGCTGGCGGTGCGCGGTGTAGCCCGAGCGGCGGGGATGGCATGAGGCTGCTGCGCGGCGCTTGCCGGCGCGCGTTATGCGGAGCGCGTTGATGCGTTGCGGCAACGGCCAGAGCCCCCTCCGGCGTTGAGCGGCCGTTCATCCGACGCCGACAAACGACAGGGCGTGGCGCGATGCCGGCGGTGGCAGGCCCCTTGGCCACGTATCAGAGTCGACGCGCCACGAACCGGATGTGGCGCGTCGCCGGAAATCGGCCGTCGGTGGGCAGGATCAGGCTGCAGCGGGCGGCGGCGCCTCCGTCGTGGCGCCGGCCAGGGCCGCACGCAGCGCCTCTTCCTTGGTGTGGTCGAATGATGTGCGCAGCACCGTGCCGCCGACGCCCTTCAGCGCGTCGAGCACTTTGTCGGTCGTCAACTTGCGGATGAGCAGGAACAGCTCGGCATTGCCGGACTGCAATTCCTTGGCGGCATCCTTCATGAAGTCATCGTTGATTCCGACATCAGTCAATGCGCCGCCAAGCGCGCCGGAGGCGGCGCCGACCGCCGCGCCCACGAACGGCACCATGAAGATCAGCCCGATCAAGGCGCCCCAGAAAGTGCCCGACAGAGCGCCGGCCGCCGTAGGATGAAACAATTGGTTCAGCTTGATCCGCCCGTTGGGCTGCTTCACCGCGATCACGGCGTCACCGAGTTCGATCAGGTATTCCTGCTGTAGTTCGAGCAGCTTTTGACGAACCTCTTCAGCTTTTTCCTCGGACGGAAACGAGATGACAACAAGGTCGCTCATGCTTCGTAACTCCTCGGGGTTTGTAAACGGCACCTGGGTTGGTGCGATAGAGCTGGCCGCCGTTCGGCCGCGGCCGCGCTCAGTCCAGGCGGGTGCCCGGCGTATAACAAGGTCGGCTTGGCCCGACTTGCAAGCACGCCCGACTTGCAAGCACGCCCGACTTGCAAGTAGATCGTGCAGCAGACACCGTGATTGTTCCGTTAAGGCACGGTCCGCCCGGATGCTGCCGGGGCACATGAAAACGGAAGCGGCCTGCATGCCGGATCGCCGCAGGCCGCTCCGCGGTTCGCAGCGTCAGACGGGGTCGACGGCCACAGCCACGGCCTCGGAGGCCACTGCGGTGATGGTATCGCCGACCTTGATCCGCGTCAGGCTTCGCAGGGCGCGCGGGTCCGTGACATGCAGCGTGCGAACGCGACCGCCGCTGGGATCGACCAGCGACAGGGTGTGCGCCACCGGATCCACCCCGACGACGAGGCCGGTCACCACGGCTTTGGTCCCGAGAACGCCGGCGGGCAGCGAGCCCGGCCGCGCCCGGCCGCCTGCAACGGTCAGCGAGTCGTCCGGAAGTTTCGTGCCGGGAGGCGCGAGGACGAACGCGACCGACGCGTAGTAACGGGCGACAACGGTGTCGCCAACCTTGACCTGAGACAGGTTTCTGACCTGATCGCCGACCTTCAACGTCGTCGTCTCGCCCTGAGAACCCACCAGGGTGACTGTACGCGTGGCCTGATCGATTTCCTTGACGGTGGCCCGCGTGGTGACCGTATCGTGGAGGCCTATTCCCGACATCCGGTCGGCTTGTGCCAACGCCGGCGGCGAGGCCGGCACCAGCAGGACGGACGCGGCCACGCCAAGCAGGCCTGCGGCGACAACCTTCGGAAGGCGATGCGTTCGGATTTTCATCAAGCTCTCCGTGAACACGAACAACTGTTTGCGAGGGGGTTGCGAATGGAAAAGCGGCGCGGTGGAGCGAAGCCGAGACTCGCCCAGGCCGAGCCGTGGGTACTATAGCAACGGAACGCCTGAAACCCAAAATGCGCAAACATACCTCGGCAACGATTCCATTCGTAACCATGGATTACCGTAGCTTTTGCAACCATATCTCTGGCTATTATGGTGACCACATCCGGCCGGTGAAACAGCGCATCGGCGCTTGACCGCCCGGGCGCGCCGCGCCAAGGCAGCCGGATGCGGCGATCCATCCAACTGATCGGGCACCGCGGGGCGCGCGGCCTGTTTCCCGAGAACACGCTGGCGGGCTTCGCAGGTGCGCTTGCGATCGGCGTGGACGCCATCGAACTGGACGTCACGATGACTGCCGACGGCGTGGTCGTGGCCACCCACGACCCGGCGCTCAACCCCGACCAAACGCGGGGTCCGGACGGGGGCTGGCTGAGGGCGCCCGGACCGCTGATCCGTTCGCTGCCGGCCGCCGCGCTCGGCGCCTACGACGTGGGCAGGCTGCGCCCCGGATCGGCCGTCGCCAGGCGCTTTCCTGACCAGGCACCGTGCGACGGAACACGCATCCCGACGCTTGCCGAGGTCCTGACCATGGCTCCCGGCGTCCGCTTTGTCATCGAGCTGAAGACGTTTCCGGGAGCGCCAAGCCGGACGGCCCCGGTCCAGGCGATGGCTGAGGCGGTGCTTGAAGTGGTCGAATCCGCAGGATGCACCGACCGCGTGATCGTCGAGTCGCTGGACTGGCGCGGCCCGCGTCACCTGCACCGGCTCCGCCCCAGGCTAGGCCTCGCCCTGCTCACCGACCTGCGCCGTGAACTGCAGGCGCGCCTGTGGCACACAGGCCCGCGTGGGGCCGGTCGGTCCGTGCCGCATGCGGTGGCGGCCGAGGGCGTGGCGGCCTGGGGGCCGGACCACCGCACGTTGACGCGCGCGCGGCTCGCCGAGGCTCACCAACTCGGGCTCGCGGTGATCCCGTGGACGGTGAACCGGCCGGCGGACCTGCGCCGGCTCATCGCCTGGGGCGTGGACGGGCTGGTGACCGACCGGCCGGACCTCGCGCGCATGGCCCTGGCGGAGGCAGGCCATCCGCTTCCCCCGCCCCTGCCTCCGCCTGAGGCGCCTCCCCCTGAGGCGCCTGCCATGGCGGCACCTCGCCTTGGAACGCCTCCGCCCATCGCGCTGCCGCCCGTCACGGCGGACTGAGAAAATTGGCGGCGAAGGACGCGCGCGCGAGCAGCGCCCGAAGCTCCGGATTGTGCTCGCTGTCCTCGGCAATCAGCGTTTCGATCGGGACGAAATACTCGTGCGCATGGGGCACCTGATGGCGCACGAAGCCAGAGTAATGCAGTCGCTTCAGCCCGTACATCACCCGCAGGTCGCGCACCGGAAGCACGAACGGCGCGGCCGGCGCGGCGAGCAGCACGCCCGTCGCCTGCCAGCGTGGCGTGGCATCGCCCGGCGCCACCGGGGCGAGCAGCCAGGGCAAGGGGCAGACGGCCAGCAGGGAATGGGTGCTCGCCGCGAACCGCGAGCGCTTGTCGAGCAGGTTCTGGATCGTGCCGCAGGCTTCCACCGCGAGGATATCCACAAAAGGCTCCACAGGCGTGCCGGCGAAGTTGAGCCAGAGACCGTCGGGAAGGGTACGCATGTGCGTGCTGCCGGGCAGTTTCAGATACGGCGGGAAATGGCCGTCGTCGGGGGATGGCCGGCCGCGCAGCCAGGCGTCACGAACGCCGGGGGACGATCGATAACCCGGCGGCCGCTGCGGCCATTGTCTGAGCCGGTCCTTGATCACTGAATCGGTCGAGCGATAGAGGCGCATGGCTTCATCTCCTGGTTGGCTTTTGCATGCTTGTGCAACCCAGGGATGTATAGACCAGCTATCGCTGCACGCAGCAATATGTATTTCGGTTTATCGTCAAGAAAATGTTCTTTCAACAGAATGTGTTATGAAGTAAACTTAAATATATTCACGTTTTGTTCGCCGGTCAGGCGATGCAACACGACGCCCTATTCTCCCATTCGTTATACAAATTCTTTGAATCTTCTGAATCCCTTGTCAGTCGTTGCTGATGTAGTTCATCAACAGCCTGTGCATAAAGCTGTCCACACTTCGCCCGGGGCCGCGCATCCGACTCGCCGAGACGGGTGGTCGCTCTGCCCTGCGTGCAACAAAAAAGGCACGCGGGCGTCGGCCCGCGTGCCTTTCCAGGCAGGTTCGGCGTGAAGCGACGGCTAGCGCTGGTCGATCGGCACGTAATCGCGCCGCGGCGCACCGATATAGAGCTGCCGCGGCCGGCCGATCTTTTGCTCGGGATCGACCATCATCTCCAGCCACTGGCTGACCCAGCCAACGGTGCGCGAGACCGCGAACAGCGCGGTGAACATGCTGGTCGGGAAGCCCATCGCCTTCAGGATGATCCCCGAATAAAAATCGACGTTGGGATAGAGCTTGCGATCGACGAAATACTGGTCGTTCAGCGCGATCTTCTCCAACTCCATCGCGAGGTCGAGCAGCGGGTCGTCCTTGATGCCGAGTTCCGCCAGCACGTCGTGGCAGGCACGCTCCATGATTTTCGCTCGCGGGTCGTAGTTCTTGTAGACGCGGTGGCCGAAGCCCATCAGCTTGGTGGTGTTGCCCTTGTTCTTCACCTCGGCCAGGAACTCCTTGATGTTCCGCACATGGCCGATCTCGTTCAGCATTTTCAGCACCGCCTCGTTCGCCCCGCCATGCGCCGGGCCCCAAAGGCTGGCGATGCCGGCGGCGATGCAGGCGAATGGATTGGCGCCGGTGGAGCCGGCAAGCCGCACCGTGCTGGTCGAAGCATTCTGCTCATGATCCGCGTGCAGGATCATGATCAGATCCATCGCCCGCGCCAGCACGGGGTTGACCTGGTAAGGCTCGGTCGGCACGGCGTGAAACATATAAAGAAAATTGGCCGCATAGCCGAGGTCGTTTTGCGGATACATGAACGGCTGGCCGACCGAATACTTGTGCGCCCAGGCGGCGATGGTCGGCAGCTTGGCAACCAGACGGAACGCGCTGACCCGCCGGTGGTCCGGATCGTAGATGTCCAGGCTGTCGTGGAAAAATGCCGACAGCGCCCCCACCACCCCGCAAAGCACCGCCATCGGGTGAGCGTCACGTCGGAAGCCATTGTAAAATTGGCGAATTTGCTCGTGCACCATGGTGTGGCGCAGGATGCCGGTCTCGAATTCGCGGCGCTCCTCCGCGGTCGGCAGTTCGCCGAGCATCAGCAGGTGGGCGACCTCCAGGAAATCCGACTTTTCCGCAAGTTGCTCGATCGGGTAGCCGCGATACAGCAGGACGCCCGCATCACCATCAATGTAGGTGATGCCGCTGGAACACGACGCGGTCGCGCCATAGCCGGGATCGTAGGTGAAGATGCCCAGATCGCCGTAAAGCTTGCGGATGTCCGCAACCGACGGGCCGATTGTGCCCTCGAGCAGCGGGAGGCTTGCCGATTTGTTCGAACCGTCGAAGGTGATGGTGACCGACTGTCTGGCCGAGGCGCTCATTGCTCGTGTCCCTGGTTGCCGTCGCGTGCGCCCCAGCGAGCTGCTCCCGCGGAGGATCACGTAAGCGTATAGCAGCAACAAGGTATGGGCGCTCGTGCCGGCTGGCAACCTTCGCACCCGCAGCAAACTCCGGTGCGTAGGCAAGTCCCCTGGCGGCTAGGCGACCTGAACCGGCTGCGCCTGCACCGTCAGCCGGACCGTCAGCAGTTCGCCGCCGCGCGCCAGCCTGACCGCGACCGGCCGTCCGACCCGCTCCGGCCCGAGCAAGCTGCGCAGCGCGTTCGGGCCGCCGATGCTGATGCCGTCGAGCGACAGCAGCAGATCGCCGGGCTCGAGACCGGCCTGGTCGGCAGGCCCGTTTGGCGACAGGCTCAGCACCATGCGCCCGACACGGCAACCGGCCGCAGCGCGCAACGCCTCCGGCACCGGCATCGGCCGCAACGCCACGCCCAGCCACCCGCGCGGACCGGCTGGCTGCGGCGCTGGGGGGATGACGTGCCGAGACCGATCGGCACTCCGATGCTCCAGGACTGCGTGATCCGCGACCGGCTCCTCGCGAACCGCCGGCTCCGGAATTGCCGGCAGTGGCATGGCCAGCGCAGGTATTGCCTGCGCCGGACTTGCATGCCTTGCGGCGAGCAGATCGGCAAATGGCCGCCCGGGGGTCGGCTCCGCCGGAGCCTGATCGTCGTTCGAGTGGCCCGCGACCAAGCGAGCAAGGTTCCCGTAGGGGACCACCAAGGCCTCGTCCCCGGCACCGCACATTGCCATGCCAAGCAGCCCGCCGACCGCATCCAGCACCGGGCCGCCCTCCTCCCGCAGCCGGCATGGCAGATCCAGCGTCAACACCTGACCCAGCCCCGGGCCTGCTCCGCCGCCGGGGACGCTCCGATGGATGATGCCCGCACGCACGACGGGATCCGCTGCAGCGTCCGCGCCAAGCACGAGCACGAAGCCCCCGACCGCCGGTTCCGCGGGCGCGCGGATTGCGCCCGCGGCAGCGGCGCCGTCCAGTTTCAGCAGGACCAGGTTGCTGGCCGGATCGCGCCGCACCGCCTGCGCGGCAAGCAGCGCGCCGCCCGGCAGCACCACCGTGTAACCATCGCAAACCGGCAAGCGTTGGTCGGAGGTCAGAACCAGATCGGATCGCCAGATGATGCCGCTGACATGCCCGTTGGCGCCGGTGCGAATGGCGGCAAGCAAAGACGCCGCGGCGGTCACCCGAGCGGTGACGGCATCGGAGAACTGGGCGAGCAGAGCCGTAAAGCCGTCGTTCATCCTGATCCCGTTTCGGTCCGGCAAACGAAGGGTACGGTTGTGGCATGCTTTCGCGTTCTCGTCACCCGGCACGCGGCGAATTCCCGCTCGGCGGGCCGGCACCTGCCGGCGCAACCGATGCGAACCTGATCCTCATCAACGGCGATCGGGGGAGCCAATGGTCCCGCCCCGCAGGCGCCACCTCGGGAGCCCAGACGGCGATGTCCTCCAGGACGATCGAGCTGATCCAATCGCCGATGGCCGTTCCAGGCCAGCGTGCCGAGCCGGTCCTGGTCCTCGATCCCCAGACCCCGCAACACGCGGGTTGGCCGGCGCCCGCCGCTCGATGGCAGCCCAGGTCGTGCGATGGATCGCGCCGAGGGGAGCGGCAGTTCGATAGCGAGCCCGGCCACCGGAACGCTCGCGCGGCTGTGAGCGCCGTGCATGCGCGTGATGAGCCACGCGGTGATTGACAATAATACATTGCGCGCGCCTACTTAACCCGGTGAAAACCTGCGACCCAGGTCGTACTGGGCGAGTAATGGAAATGGGAACGTCAATCGAGACTGTACCGAATCGCAAGCTGGATTGCATCATTCATATCGTGGACGACAATCCGGACGACCGGGCGGCCGTGCGCCTTTACCTGTCCGAGCCAGGCCTCGAGGAAGGGGTGAATTTTCGATTTCGGGAGAGCGGCAAAGGCAAGCCGGCGCTCGCCGCCTGTCGTGCCGAACCACCCAATTGCATCCTGCTCGATTACTATCTTCCCGATATGGACGGGCTGGAATTCCTGGCCCGCCTGAAGCAGGACTCGGGCGAAATCGCCGTTCCCGTGGTCATGCTCACCGGCACGGCGTCCAAGTCCCTCGCCGTCGCGGCGCTGCGGGCGGGCGCGCTGGAATACCTGCCGAAGCGGTTCATGGGGACCGAGATGCTGCTGCGGGCCGTGCAGTCCGCCCAGGATCGCTTCGTCCAGCTTGCCAACCGTCGCCGCACCGAAGCCGCGCTGGCCGCCAGCGAAGAGATGCTGCGCCTGTCCCAGGAAGCCGCCCAGATCGCCAGCTATGAGCAGGATCTCCGCTCCGGCGAGATCCGCTGGGCATCGGGCAGCCAGGTCCTGCTTGGTTTGCCGCCGACCCAGGAGACGATGACCCATTGGAGCTGGCGTGCGCTCTGCCATCCGGCCGACGCCGCGCGGATCGATGCCGAGCGGGCGGCCGCTTTCGCTCGGCACGCCGCCAGGGCGGTTTACCAGTTCCGCATATGCCGCCCCGACACAGGCGCTGTACGCCAGGTCGAGGTGCGCGTTCGCATCGAGTATGATGGCGCCGGACAGCCGCGACGATGCAACGCCGCGGTGGCGGACGTCACCGAACAGCGCGCCGCCGAACAAGCGCTGCGCATGAGCGAGGCGCGCCTCTGTGCGGTGTTTGACGGCACCTTGTCCTTCATGGCGCTGCTGGCGCCTGACGGCACGCTGCTCAAGGCGAACCGGTCGTCACTCGAATTCCTCGGTGTCGGGGCCGAAGCAGTGATTGGACGCCCGTTCTGGGACACAATGGAATGTTCGTTCGCGGCACGGCTCCGATTGCGCGAGGCCATCGCCGAGGCAGCCCTGGGCGAGATCGTGCATTGCGAGGTGGAGCACGAAGGTGCGGGGGGGCGTGTTCTGCCCGTCTACCTGTCGTTCTGCCCGGTGCGCGACGTGTCCGGCGCCGTTGTGTTCGTCGTGTCCGAGTGGCGCGCGGTGACGGAACGCCTCCGCGGCGAACGAGCGCTCGCCGGGACTGAACAGCGCCCCTGCGCCTGACGCGTTTTGCATACGGTGAACCGCTTCAGTCTCAGTCTGTCAAATTAAGTTGCGTTCTCGTGAACAATGCCATCTTCGAGCAGCGACAAGCGTTCCCGCAGCCGCGCCAGATCATCCTCCTGCAGGTGCCCGGCGCAACCGGCGAACAGGCGCCGGCCGCGATCCAGCAGACGTAGCCGGATCGCGGGGTCCTCGACCGTGCTCGCGATATCATCGAGCGCGCGCATCAGCCGCAGGCTGACGGCGGCATCGGCCACGGCGTAATGACGGATCTGCTCGAATGCCAGGTCGAGCAGGCCGTTGAAATTGATCCAGGGGATGACGACGCGCAGCACATGCGGCGGGTCGTAGAAATAGCTGCGGGTGGGTGCGCGGGCCGCCCACCGGATCAGGATGCAGCTTAGCTGATCGACGCAACTGATGGCCGTGGTGGGGTCGTTGACCGCCGGCGAGATGGCGCGCAGCCCGATA
>Ga0182012_10002413_pt1 | contig 20203 bp, 20 predicted proteins | sample 612S2SmetaG_FD_120486 | JGI IMG/M metagenome (GOLD analysis project Ga0182012, IMG submission 120486) | Permafrost microbial communities from Stordalen Mire, Sweden - 612S2S metaG | ecosystem: Environmental > Terrestrial > Soil > Wetlands > Permafrost | place: Sweden: Stordalen | collected...
CGCCACGGCCCAGCTACTCGGTGCTGTCCAGCGGGGAGTCCGCGGCCGCGGGCATCACGCCGCTGAGGCCATGGCGCCCTGCACTTGTCGCGGCACTGGCCGCCGCCGGCGTCGATCGACAATTACCCTCAACGCGTGACTGACGCCGTCGCGGTCGTGACGGTGACCTATTCGCCGGGCCCTCATTTGGAGCGCTTCTTGGCCTCGCTGTCGATGGCAACCGAGCGGCCGGTCACCGTTTTGCTTGCCGACAACGGGTCAACCGACGGAACACCGCAGGCCGCGGTTGAGCGCTACCCGAACGTGCGGCTATTCGACATGGGGGCCAACCTCGGGTACGGAACCGCGGTGAATCGCGCGGTCGCACACTTGGACGACGACGACTGGATGATCGTGGCCAACCCGGACGTGCAATGGGGGCCGGGTAGCATCGACGCCCTGTTGGGAGCCGCGGCACGCTGGCCGCGCGCGGGCGCGCTGGGCCCACTCGTCCGCGACCCCGACGGATCGGTCTACCCCTCGGCGCGGCACTTGCCCAGCCTCATCCGCGGCAGTATGCACGCGGTGCTCGGGCCGTTCTGGAAGCGCAATCCCTGGACTACGGCGTACCGCCAGGAGCGGTTCGAGCCCACCGAACGGCCGGTGGGGTGGCTGTCGGGAGCGTGTCTACTGGTCCGGCGCTCGGCGTTCAGCCAAATCGGCGGGTTCGACGAGCGGTATTTCATGTACATGGAGGATGTCGACCTCGGCGACCGGCTCGGCAAAGCCGGGTGGCTGAGCGTCTACGTGCCATCGGCGGAAGTTCTGCATCACAAGGGCCACTCCACTGGGCACGATCCGGCAAACCATTTGGCGGCCCATCACAAGAGCACCTATCTATTCCTGGCCGACCGGTATTCCGGTTGGCGGCTGGCCCCGCTGCGCTGGGCGCTGCGGGGATCGCTGGCGGCGCGTTCCCGATTGCTGGTGCGCGGCTCGCTGCGCAGGTCCGGAAGGGACCAAGCGGAGAAACCGAAATTGACAGAAGGGCGGCACTGAGTTGGCAACCTCGGAAGTCGATGCCGTGATCCTGGTCGGCGGCAAAGGCACCCGGCTGCGGCCGCTGACACTGTCAGCGCCGAAGCCGATGCTGCCAACCGCCGGGCTGCCGTTTCTCACCCATTTGCTGTCGCGGATCGCCGCGGCCGGCATCGAGCACGTGATTCTGGGGACGTCGTATCAGGCTTCGGTGTTCGAAGCCGAGTTCGGTGACGGCTCCAAGCTGGGCCTGCAAATCGACTACGTGACCGAGGAGGTTCCGTTGGGGACCGGCGGCGGCATCGCCAACGTGGCCGACAAGCTGCGGCATGACACCGTGATGGTGTTCAACGGCGACGTGCTGTCCGGCGCCGACCTGGGCGACCTGCTGGCGTTTCACCAAACCAACCAAGCAGACGTCACATTGCACCTGGTGCGGGTGGGCGACCCGCGCGCGTTCGGCTGCGTAACCACCGACGAAAAGGACCGCGTCGTCGCGTTTCTCGAGAAGACGCAGGATCCGCCGACCGACCAGATCAACGCCGGCTGCTATGTCTTCCAGCGCGGCATCATCGACCGGATTCCCCGGGGACGCGAGGTCTCGGTCGAACGTGAGGTGTTCCCGGCGCTGCTGTCCGACGCCAACGTCAAGGTCTGCGGTTACGTCGATGCCACATATTGGCGGGACATGGGCACGCCGGAAGATTTCGTTCGTGGATCTTCGGATCTAGTGCGGGGGATCGCGCCGTCGCCCGCCCTGAAGGGGCAACGCGGCGAGCAGTTGGTGCACGACGGCGCGGCGGTATCTCCGGGCGCACTGCTGATCGGCGGCACGGTGGTCGGCCGTGGCGCGGAGATCGGCCCGGGAGTCCGGCTGGACGGCGCGGTGATTTTCGACGGCGCCAAGATCGAGGCCGGCAGCGTGATCGAACGCTCGATCATCGGCTTTGGTGTCCGCATCGGTCCGCGGGCGCTGATCCGCGACGGTGTGATCGGTGACGGAGCCGACATCGGGGCTCGCTGCGAGTTGCTGCGGGGCGCCCGGGTATGGCCCGGCGTCTCAATTCCCGACGGCGGGATCCGTTACTCGTCCGACGTGTGAGTCTTTCCGCGCGTCGATCTCCGCGACTAGCGGCGGGTGGCCCGGGAAACGAGACGGGCCAGCGCGTGATCGGTACCGGGCGGCAGCGCATCGGCGGGCCACCAGCGCAGGTCGTCGGATTCGTCGCTGATGGCGATCTGCGCGCCGGCTGGGGCGTGGGCCACGAACTCCAGGTCCAGGTGGCGGGTCGGCACACCCAGCGAGCAGGTCAGCGGATGGACATGCACGGCAACGAGTTCGGGGTCCATCCGCAGGCCGGCGATCCCGGATTCCTCGGTCGCCTCGCGTAGCGCCGCGGCCACGAGGTCGTCATCTTCGTCTTCGCAGTGCCCACCCAATTGCACCCACCTGCCCAGCCGCGGGTGCAAAGTGAGCAGCACCTGGCCGCCGCTGGCATCGAGCACGATTGCCGAAGCGGTGACGTGCCCAGGTACGCACGTACGACGACAGGCGTCTTCGCGGGCCTGGACGAAGGCCAGCACCGCGTGCCTTAACGAATCCTGGGCTGGATCGGGTGCTTGCCAGTCGGCGAGGATCGCGATTGCCGAGTCTCGAACGCTCAACGGGATCCTCGCTTTGTCCTCCGGTTGCGGAGCGCCAGCCACGCCGACCGGCACTGCGCCACAACATCGGGCGCCCAGCCGAGTCGGTCGATCAGGACCCGGCGATCCACGACGTCGAGCGCCTTCTCGACTTCGTTGGCCTTCAACAATAGATCGACGTCCCGGGCAAGGTCAGGCTCAGCACATTCCGGCCGGGGGACCGGCAGCTGCTCGGCCTCGCGGGGTTCCAGCTCCAAGATGCCTCCTCCGTAACTGCGGCCCATGATCTCGGAGAAGGCGAATGTCGCGCTGTTGTGGAACACCGCGGCGAATGCGGTCGCGTCAATATCCTCCCTGAGACGGACCCGATGCACGGTGTCTGTGCTCGTTGCCCCGGCGGCGTTGACGCTCAGCCGTGGGGCGAGATGGATTTGGCGCAGCATGAACAGATCGGGCAACCAAAGTGACGGTGTGCCCCACCATGGCTTGCGCAACGAGCACTTGTAGCCCAGGTGCACGCCGGCGGCTTCGCCCGCGGCGATGTGTGCGACCAGGGCCGAGTCGGCCGGGCGGACGGGAGCGTTGAGCAGCCAGGTCCGGTGGCCGGCGGCGATATCGCTTGTCCGGCAATCCGTGTCGTAGACGAGGCCGCAGAGTTGGGTGCTGCGCGAGACGAGCGGGACGCAGTGTGGCCTGAGCCCGAGTTCTTGGACCGCGGCGTCGGTGAAGGTGAAGAAGCTGTTGCGGCCCGTCACGATGCCGACGTCCACGTCGGCCAAACCGCCGAGCCGGGTCAGCGTGTCCGACTGCTTGATGGCGCGCAGCAGCTGGATCTGATCCGGCTCGAGGAAGTACTTGGTCCATTTCTCCTGTTCATGCAAAAGCGCCGCCGCGGAACAATGATGCTCGACGTCCAGCTCCGTGTTGGCGAGTGCGTCGGCGTCGCTGAGCGCAACCGTGCGGATGCGCGCCGGGCCGGCACCGACGACGCCGCAGAACAACACGATTTCCTGCATGATCCCGTCGAACACCAGCCGGCCGAATGTCACGAGGGTGATCTCGGCGAAGCGGCTCAGCAGAAAGTCACGTAACTGCGCGGCGTAGCCGACCTGGAGCAACTCGGCAGGCAGTACGAGGCCCACCCGCCCGCCCTCGCGCACCACGGTTGTGCTCGCGACGACGAAAGGGACCCAGGCATTGGTCAGCTTGGTGGGGCGCAAACCGGCGCGCCGCATCACTTCCAGGGCCGGCTCGCGCTGCCCGGAAGCCCAGTTCCCGAACCGAATGTAGGGCGGGTTTCCGGCGACTCCGTCCCAGCTGGCCGCCTCGGTGTTGGTCAGCCATGTGAACAGGTCCTCGGCGTCGACTGGTGCGAACTCCCGAGCCTTGGCCGCCTCATGCGCGACGAGTTCCACACCGTGTGCCCGGCTGGTCAGCGTGGCCAGCTCGCGCAGGATGCGGCCGTCGCCGCAAGACGGTTCCAGAATCCGCGGACCGGCCTCGCGAACCCAGCAGGCCAGGAATCGGGCAATGGGCGTCGGCGTGTAGTAGCCGCCGCGTGCCTTGTCGGCCGACGCTGCCGTCTTGCCGGCGAATGTCTTCACTTGCGGATCAGCAAGTCGCCGGGCGACACCGGGTCGCGCAACCTGGCGGCCCCACCGTCCCCGGCGGTTTCAGCGGCATACCCGATCGCAATGGCGCCCAACGGCTCCCAATCGGGCGGCAGCCCCAGCTCGGTGCGGACCAGATCGGCGGCGAAGATCGTTGAGCCGATCCAGCAGCTGCCCACCCCGCGCACCGCGAGTGCGACCAGCAGAGCCTGCACGGCGGCGCCGACCGCGACGGTGAACATCGTGTGTTCGGCATCGGTGCGCGCGGCGTCGGGGTAGGAATGTGCACCGTCGGGAACCAGAAACGGAATGATGACCTCGGGTGCGTCGTAGAGGATCTGGCCGCGCGCCACTCGGCGCTCGACCGAATCGTCGGGCCTGCCGTCGCCGGCCAGGTCGGAGCGCCATTTGTCCTTCATCCGGTCAAACAGCCGGATCCGGGTGTCCTGGGTCTGTAGCCAGACGAACCGTACCGGCCGGGTGTGGTGCGGCGCCGGCGCCGTCAGCGCCTCAGCGACCGCGGCCTCGACCAGCTCCGCCGGCACCGGCGCGGTAGTGAACCGCCGCACCGATCTACGCAACAGCTGGGCTTGCTGGTGACCCAGTTCGATGGCTTCCGCGGTGCCGAGCCAGAACAGATCTTCGGGGCCGGGTCGCAGCAGTTGCCGGGCCGTCGAACCGTCGTCGGTCACGGTAAGCCCACGCACCACGGCTACTGGCATCGCGGTCAGTTTGCCCTTGACCAGATCGGCGGCCGCCGCGACCTCGTCGGCTACCGCGATCTCGGTGACCACCAGCTCGTTGCCGTGCCGGTCGACAACACCCGAATACCCGTGCAACACTGCCAGACCGGCCGCACCGACAGCGGCGTCGATCTGACCGTTGCGCCAGGCCCGCCCCATCGTGTCGGTGATCACCACGGCGACGTCGACGCCCAGCCGGTCGCGCAGGCCGGCGCGCAGCGCGGCGGCGCTGCCGTCGGGATCGACAGGCAGCAGCGCAAGTTCGGTCCGGTCCACGTTGGATCCGTCCACGCCGGCGGCGGCCTGAATCAGCCCGATCCTGTTCTCGGTGATCAGGGTCCGGCCCTTGCGTGCCAGCACCCGCACCGCCTCGTCGTCGACCAGCTTGCGCCGCAGCGTATCCCGCTCATCGACGTCCTCGGGCGCGGTCACCAGCCGGCCCTCGCATTTCGACACCACCTTGCTGGTGACCACGACGACGTCGCTGTCGCGCAGCCACGGTGCGGCGGCGGCGACGGCAGCACTCAGATTGTCGCCGGGCCGGAATTCGGGAAGCCCGGTGACGGGCAGGATCTCGACTGCTGCGGCGGCGCCGTGCTCAGACATGGCGCCGCTCCTCTCCCCCGCAAGCGGGAGGTGCCCCCACATCGCTCCCTTGCTCTGCATCGTCGCCGGCGTCAGTCATGGCGCCGCTCCTCTCCCCCGCAAGCGGGAGGTGCCCCCACATCGCACCTTTGCTCTGCATCGTCGCCGGCGCGAGTCATGGCGCCGCTCCTCAGCATCGCTTCGCTCTGCATCGTCGCCGGCGCGAGTCATGGCGCCGCCACGCCCGCAAGCTCCAGCCCGGCGCTGACCATTTCAGCGGTTGCCTTCGGGTCGCTCATCAGCAACGGCACCGAGCGCACTGCGACTCCGTCGATTTCGGCGTGGTCGCCTTCGTGGACCAACCAGCAGTCCAATATCCCGGTGCCGCGGCGCGCACCGTAGTGCCGGCCCACGGCCTCGGCGGTGGACTCGACCCCGATCACGGCGAGGCATTCGTCGGCCATGCCGCGCAATGGCTTTCCATCGATGATCGGCGAGTAGCCGACGATCGCGGCGGTCGCCGCCCGCAACGCGCCGCGGATCCCTGGGACGGCGAGGATGGCGCCGACGCTGACCACAGGGTTGGACGGTGCCAGCAAGATGATGTCGGCGTCGGCGATTGCCGCTACCGCTTCATTTGCCGCGCTGGCTTTTTCGGCGCCGATAAACGCGAAGCTGTGCGTGGTTACCTGAGCGCGGTAGCGCACCCACCACTCCTGAAAGTGGATCGCCCGGCGGCCGTCGTCGACGGGATCGGTTATTACTACGTGTGTCTCGCAACGGTCGTCGCTGGCGGGCAGCAGCCGTGCGCCCGGTTGCCAGCGGTCACACAGCGCGGTGGTGATCTGCGACAGTGGGTAACCGGCCTGCAGCATCTGAGTGCGCACCAGATGGGTGGCCAGATCGCGGTCGCCGAGTTGGAACCAGTCGGGCTGCGCCCCGTAGCGCGCGAGTTCCTCCTTCGCGTGCCAGGTTTCATCGCGGTGCCCCCAGCCGCGCTGCGGGTCCACGCCGCCGCCCAAGGTGTACATGCAGGTATCCAGATCCGGGCAGACACGTAGTCCGTGCATCCACGCGTCATCGCCGATATTGACGACGGCGGTCAGCTCGTGCCCGGCGGCGAAGGGGTTTGGGGTATTTGGGGTATCTGGGGCGTTTGGGTCAGCTGTGTGCTGTGGGTCCGAAAACTGACCCAGGCCGAGCAGCTGCTGGACCCCCAGCAGGAAGCGGGCGCCGCCGACCCCACCGACCAGAACGGTGACCTTCACGTCGGTTGACAGTACTGCCCGGCGTCGATGCGGTAGTAGGCGCAGGCTGCCTGGTTTCGGCGGTCGTGATGCCCGGCGCGATGAGTAGTTGTGAGCCCCGTCCTCGACACGCCGCGGTGCCATGACAACAGAAACGCCGAAATTTGGTCACGAGATGGTATGGAAATGCGCCGTAAAGCTTGACCCGGCAGAATAACGCGTGTCTAATCACACCAGTGTGATTTCGCGGTTGGCTGGCCGGTTCCGGTGTCGCAGACCGAGATTCGATCACCTGTTCGAATTTGTCTGTAACATTTGAAAAGTGTGAAGAAAAACATCCATTCTCAATCAAGGTGAGGAGGCGGACGAAGCATGTCATACGAACACCTTTGGGGCGGCTTAGCAAGCAGCACGCCGCACACCACTACAGGCTCGGCGATCGTGCCCTCGGTGGCAGTCGTTCGCCCGCGCCTGAGTTTGGTTCCAGAAGCGCCGGTCGAATTCGAGCCTGCGCCGACGCCCTTCGAGCCTGACTCTGATGAGTTAGCGCCCGCTGACCAATGGCAAGACCGCGCGCTGTGCGCGCAAACGGATCCCGAAGCCTTCTTTCCGGAGAAGGGCGGCTCCACCCGGGAGGCCAAGAAGATCTGCCTCGGTTGCGAGGTGCGGCATGAGTGCCTGGATTACGCCCTGGCGCATGACGAGCGCTTCGGCATCTGGGGCGGACTCTCCGAGCGCGAGCGCCGGCGCCTCAAGCGCGGCATCATCTGACGCGACACCGCAGCTCTGCTCAGTCGTCGTCGATCGTCGGGTCGATGACCGTGGGGTCGACGTCCAGGTAGGTGGCTACCTGAGCCACGAGGATCTCGTGCAACAACTCGCCAAGTTCGACGGTGTCTTTGGCCCGTCGCTCAATAGGCTTGCGGAACAAAACAATTCGCGCCCGCGTGGTGTTGCCGCGGACATCGACCCCAGCCGGGATCAGGCGGGCGAGCGCGATTGGTCCATCGGCGATCACCTCGGGTGGCCACTGCACGCTCTCCGGATCTTTTGCTGCAATGCGGGGGATCTCGTCGACCGCCACATCGAGGTCGGACACTCGCTCATGCCAGCGCCGCTCGATGGGTTCATAGGCTTCCAGAACCGCCATGTCGAACCGCTCGGCCCGGCTGCGCCACCCCGGCACCGTCGGCGGCAGCAGCGGACCGCGCATATCGCGGCCCCGCCGCGTTGCCCGATGTGCAGCCGATCGGCCTCCCGATCGGCCCTCGAGCCGACCATTCCGCGGGTAGCTGCGCGAATCGCCCACGAGCCGATGGTAACGGTTGCACATCGCGCCCCGAACGGTTGCGCGTGTCCGGCGCTTACGCGGCGTTTCCGCACGATAGCCTTTCGATCGTGAACGTTCCCCGTCGATGCTGCCGGCCAGGGTGTCCGCACTACGCGGTGGCGACGTTGACGTTCGTGTACTCGGACTCGACGGCGGTGGTGGGTCCACTGGCCACTGCGCGCGAACCGCACTCGTGGGACCTGTGCGTTGGCCATGCCGGCAGCATCACCGCGCCCCGCGGATGGGAACTCGTGCGCCACGCCGGCCCGCTACCCACCAATCCCGACGAGGATGACCTGGTCGCCTTGGCGGATGCGGTGCGCGAGGGTGGCCCGGGCGGCGGCGGCCTGCCGCACGTGAGTGGAACCGGCTCCCCGCTCAACGGCTTCTCCGACGCACACTTGCACCACATTGGTGCTCAGGCAACCGCGCCGAGCAGTGGCCTGCTCTCGCCACCCGAGCATCGTTCCGGACGCCGGCGCGGACATTTGCGGGTATTACCCGACCCTTCAGACTAGGTAGAAATTCACTCAAACCTAGCCAGCGGCCGGCTCGATACCAGCTCTGACTAGCACCGACTAACGCTTCACGTTGTTGCCGCGCAGCCGTTGGGGTCGGCACTCCTCCCGGGCCGATAGGCTAAGTGCGAAGAGTTAATAAATCCGGATCGTCAGGAGCTCCCCGCATGTCCCGGCCAGCCGCGGTTATCCACCGTGTCATCAAGGCTTATGACGTGCGCGGCCTGGTCGGCGAAGAAATCGATGAGTCGCTGACCGCCGATATCGGCGCTGCATTCGCCAGGCTGATGCGGGCAGAGGGTGCGCGACAAGCGGTGATCGGCTACGACATGCGGGACAGCTCGCCGTCGCTCGCCGACGCGTTTTCGACCGGAGTGACCAGCCAGGGCCTCGACGTGGTGCGAATCGGTTTGGCATCCACCGATCAGCTTTACTTCGCTTCGGGATTGCTGGATTGTCCGGGCGCGATGTTCACCGCCAGCCACAACCCGGCGGCCTACAACGGGATCAAGCTATGCCGGGCGGGCGCCAAGCCGGTCGGCGCGGATACCGGGCTGAAGGTCATCAGCGACGAACTGATTGGTGACCCGCCGCCCGGCGCAACGTATGACGGCCCGCCCGGGACCATTACCGATCGGGATGTGCTCGGCGAGTATGGCAAGTTCCTGCGTTCGCTGGTGAACAACTCCGGGCTGCGCCCGTTGCGGGTAGCCGTCGATGCCGGCAACGGGATGGCCGGTCACACGGCGCCGGCTGTGTTTGGCGCGATCGACTCGATCACCGTGTTGCCGCTGTACTTCGAGCTGGACGGTTCGTTCCCCAATCACGAGGCCAATCCGCTGGACCCGGCCAACCTGGTGGACCTGCAGGCGTTTGTGCTCGACACCGGCGCCGATATCGGACTGGCCTTCGACGGCGATGCCGACCGGTGCTTCGTGGTCGACGAACGCGGCCGGCCGGTTTCCCCGTCGACGGTGACCAGCCTGGTGGCCGCTCGCGAGCTCAACCGGGAGATCGGCGCCACCGTTATATACAACGTGATCACCTCCCGCGCAGTGCCGGAACTGGTTGCCGAGCGCGGCGGCACACCGCTGCGCTCGCGAGTCGGCCACTCGTACATCAAGGCCTTGATGGCCGACACCGGTGCGATTTTCGGTGGCGAGCATTCTGCGCACTACTACTTCCGCGACTTTTGGGGCGCCGACTCCGGGATGCTGGCCGCGCTGCACGTGCTGGCCGCCCTAGGTGAGCAGCAACGGCCGTTGTCCGAGCTCTCTGCCGACTACCAACGTTATGAATCGTCCGGCGAGATCAACTTCACCGTGGCGGATGCGCCGAATTGTGTGGATGCCGTGCTGAAGGCGTTCGCCGGCCGGATTCAGTCCACCGATCACCTGGACGGTGTTTCGGTGGATTTGGGTGACGGCAGCTGGTTCAATCTGCGCAGCTCCAACACCGAACCGTTGCTGCGGCTCAATGTGGAGGGCCGCAGCACGGAGGATGTCGAGGCGGTGGTCCAGCGGGTCCGCGCCGAGATCGCCGGCCAAAAATCGGCCGAAATGGTGGGATCGTGAAGATCACCCGGTCGATCGATCTGGAAGACACCGACGGCTTACTTGCCGCCGACCGGGAGGGCCTGCTGCGGGCCGCGTCGTCGGCCGGCGCGCAGGTGCGCGCCATCGCCGCTGCGCAAGACGAAGGCGCCTTGGACTCCTTGCGTGTCGAGGAGCGTGCCCGCAGCGTGATCTGGGTGGCTGGCCGCGGTACCGCCGAGACTGCCGGAGCCATCCTGGCCGCGACGTTGGGTGGCGTGGCTTCCGAGCCGATGGTGATCGGCGCCGAGGCACCGCCGTGGGTCGGTCCGCTGGACGTGTTGATCGTCGCCGGTGATGATCCCGGCGATCCTGCGCTGGTCGGCGCCGCCGCTACCGGGGTGCGCCGGGGTGCGCGAGTGGTGGTGGTGGCACCGTACGAGGGTCCGCTGCGGGACGCGACGGCGGGCCGGGCCGCGGTGCTGGCGCCGCGGCTGTGGGTTCCCGACGAGTTCGCACTGTGTCGCTACCTGGCCGCGGGACTGGTGGCAATGCAAGCAGTGGACCCCAAACTGGGCCTCAAGCCGAGCACCGAGCTCGCGTCGCTCGCCGATGAGCTGGATGCCGAGGCGCTGCGCAACAGCGCCGGCCGTGAGGTGTTCACCAACCCGGCCAAGACGATGGCCGCACGCATCTCGGGCCGGCGGGTGGCGTTGACCGGCGACTGTGCCGCGACGCTGGCGTTGGCGCGGCACGGGAGTTCGGTCCTGCTACGGATCGCGCGCCAGGTGGCTGCCGCGACCGGGCTGGCTGACGCGGTGCTCGCGCTGGGCGCCGGGCCCGATGATGCTCCTTCTTCGATGGACGCGCTGTTTCACGACGACGAGATCGACGGACCTCTACCCGAGCGGCTGCGGGTGCTGGCGCTCACGTTGACCGAAGAACGAGCGGCGGTCGCAGCTCGGGTCGGTGGATTTGACGACATCTACCTGGTGGCCCCGCAGGATGTGCCAGACGTGCCCGACTCGATCGGCGACCCGGTTGAGTCCGGCGGTTTGCGCGCGCTCGCCGGTCCCGGGCGCGCCGAGCAGCAGTTGGCAGTATTGGCGGTTCGAATGGAGATGGCCGCGGTTTATTTGCGCCTGGTTCGGGGATAGGTAGACGGTGGAACTTCTACGCGGAGCCTTACGGACCTACGCATGGGGGTCGCGAACCGCTATCGCCGAATTCACCGGGCGCCCGGTGCCGGCCGCTCACCCCGAGGCCGAACTTTGGTTCGGCGCACACCCGCGCGGCCCGGCCTTTCTGGAAACGGAGAACGGCGAAACCTCGCTGCCCGACGTGCTGGCCGCCGATCCGGAGGGACAGCTCGGCTCCGCTTCTCGGGCCCGGTTCGGTGACGTGCTGCCGTTCTTGGTCAAGGTGCTCGCGGCCGACGAGCCGCTGTCGCTGCAGGCTCATCCGAGTACCAAACAAGCCGTCGACGGTTACCTGCGTGAGGAACGGCTGGGCATTCCGGTGTCGTCACCGCTGCGCAACTACCGCGATACCAGTCACAAGCCCGAGTTGTTGGTAGCGCTGCAGGGTTTCGAAGCGCTGGCCGGTTTCCGGCAGGCGTCCCGCACGAGCGAGTTGCTGCGGGCGTTGGCGGTTTCTGACCTCGACCCGTTCATCGAATTGCTCGGCGATCAGTCCGACGCCGACGGCCTGCGTGCCCTGTTCACCACCTGGATCACCGCACCCCAGCCCGACGTCGACGTGCTGGTTCCGGCGGTACTGGATGGCGCCGTCCAGTATGTCAGCTCTGGCGCGACGGAATTCCAGGCCGAAGTCAAGACCGTGCTGGAGCTCGGCGAGCGATATCCCGGCGATGCGGGTGTGCTGGCGGCATTGCTGCTCAACCGCATTAGCCTGGCCCCGGGCGAGGCGATCTTCCTGCCTGCCGGCAACCTGCATGCCTATCTGCGTGGTTTCGGGTTGGAGGTAATGGCCAACTCCGACAACGTGTTACGCGGCGGGCTGACCCCGAAGCACGTTGACGTGCCCGAGTTGCTTCGGGTGCTGGACTTCGTTCCCACCCCCGAGGCGCGGCTGCGGCCACCGACCCGCCGCGAGGGCTGCGGCCTGGTCTATTGCACGCCGACCGACGAATTCGCGGTCGAGCTGCTGGCGCTCGACGGCGACTATCTGGGTCACGAGATCGATGCATCGCCGAGCCACGGCGTCGTTCAGGGCCCACAGATCTTGGTGTGCACCGAGGGTGCGGCGACGGTGCACGACAAATCCACGTCACTGACGCTGAAACGAGGCATGGTGGCCTGGGTGGCCGCCGACGACGGCCCGATCCAACTGGTCGCGCAAGAGCCCGCGCAGCTGTTCCGAGTCACCGTGGGGTTGTAACGCAGTTTACAAAATAGTGCTCTATGTCTAGACATAGGACGCAGGCTGACGTATTGTCCAACCTGGGCGTGGTATGACTCACATGGAGGTTTGGCATATGACCACATTCAGAGCGTCAGCAACCGGAGTAGGTCCGCTTTCCGAAGCGCCGGTGTGGCGGGATAAGAAGCGGCGTCTGTGGCTGATGGGGCTGATAGCCCCGACCGCGTTGTTCGTGATGCTGCCCATCGTCTGGGGCATGAACCAACTCGGCTGGCACGACGCCTCGCAGGCACCGTTGTGGATCGGACCGATCCTGCTCTTCATCCTGCTGCCAATCCTCGATCTGCGATTCGGGCCGGACGGCCAGAACCCGCCCGACGAGGTGATGGAACAGCTGGAGAACGACAAGTACTACCGCTACTGCACCTATATCTACATCCCGTTCCAGTACCTCAGCGTGATTCTGGGCGCCTACCTGTTCACCGCCGCGAACCTGAGCTGGCTGGGTTACGACGGCTCGCTGGGCTGGGCGGGCAAGCTGGGCGTGGCACTGTCGGTCGGTGTCCTGGGTGGTGTCGGCATCAACACCGCACACGAGATGGGGCACAAGAAGGACTCGCTGGAGCGCTGGCTGTCCAAGATCACTCTGGCCCAGACCTGCTACGGCCACTTTTACATCGAGCACAATCGCGGTCACCACGTTCGTGTCTCCACCCCGGAGGACCCGGCTTCGGCCCGCTTCGGGGAGACATTCTGGGAGTTCCTGCCGCGCAGCGTTTTCGGCAGCCTGCGGTCGGCCGTTCATCTCGAGGCGCAGCGGATCCGCCGGCAGGGGGTCAGCCCTTGGCACCCCAAGACATACTTGTCCAACGACGTGCTCAACGCCTGGGCGCTATCAGTGCTGCTGTGGGGTGCACTGATCGCGGCGTTCGGCCCGGCGCTGATCCCGTTCGTGGTCATCCAGGCGGTTTTTGGCTTCTCCCTCCTAGAGGCGGTCAATTACCTCGAGCACTACGGGCTGCTGCGGCAGAAGAACGCCAACGGACGCTACGAGCGTTGCGCTCCGGTGCACAGCTGGAACTCCGATCACATCGTCACCAACCTGTTCCTCTACCACCTGCAGCGGCACAGCGATCACCATGCCAACCCCACCCGGCGCTACCAGACGCTGCGTAGCATGGCGGGCGCGCCGAGTCTGCCCAGCGGGTATGCGTCGATGATTTCGCTGACCTACTTTCCGCCCCTGTGGCGCAAGGTGATGGATCACCGGGTGCTCGCGCACTACGACGGCGACATCACCAGGGTCAACCTACAGCCGCGGCTGCGCGAGAAGCTGCTTGCTCGCTATGGAGCCTCAGCGTGACTCAAGAGGAGACGGCCTTATATCAGTGCCCGGTCTGCGAATACGTCTACGACGAGGCCAAAGGCGATGCCAGGGAAGGCTTTCCGGCGGGCACGCGCTGGGCGGAGGTGCCCGATGACTGGACCTGTCCAGACTGCGCGGTGCGCGAGAAGCCGGATTTCAATCGGATTCGACCGGAATTGGGAGCAGACATATGAGTGACTACAAACTGTTTCAATGCGTCCAATGCGGCTTCGAGTATGACGAGGCGCTGGGCTGGCCGGAGGACGGCATCGCGCCCGGCACCCGGTGGGACGACATCCCCGAAGACTGGAGTTGCCCGGACTGCGGCGCCGCAAAGTCGGACTTCATCATGGTGGAAGTGGCCCGCGCGTGAGCAGGCCCAAAGCGCTGCAACGGATATTCTCGCGCGCGTGAAGCGGATTCCTTACGCCGAGGCATCTCGAGTCCTGTTGCGTGATTCGGTGTTGGACGCGATGCGCGATCTGCTGCTGACCCGCGATTGGTCCGCCATCACGCTGTCGGACGTTGCCCGCGCCGCGGGTGTGAGCCGACAAACCATCTACAACGAATTCAGCTCACGGCAGGGCCTGGCACAGGGTTACGCGCTGCGCCTGGCTGATCGCCTGGTCGACATCGTGCACGCCGCGCTGGATGCGAACGTCGGCAACGTCTACGAATCGTTCCTGCAGGGTTTTCGGTCGTTCTTCTCCGAGATGGCGGCCGACCCGCTGGTGATCTCGCTGCTGACCGGCGTCGCGAAGCCCGATCTACTGCAGATCATCACCACCGACAGCGCACCGATAATCACCCTTGCGTCGGGGCGGCTGACGACGGCATTCACCCAGACCTGGATGGCCACCAGCGACGAGGACGCCGGGGTGCTGGCGCGTGCCATCGTCCGGGTGGCATTGAGCTACGTGTCGATGCCACCCGAGGCCGACCATGACGTCCCGAAAGATCTGGCGCGGTTGATGACGCCCTTCGCGGAGCGTTACGGCGTCGTCAACGTGCCCTAACGGGGCCAGCGCAAGGACCCTGAAGGGCACCGGATAGCACCGACTACAGTGGGAAAAGAGCGTAACTAGGCTAACTACGGGCCTGGGACGGCGCCCAAACACCCTTGAGCACACCTGAGCCGGTAGAAGGATGAGACAACCTATGACGACGACCGAAAATGCGCTGAAAACCGACGTTCGTAATGGCGTGGAGTTCAAGGTCGCCGATCTATCGCTAGCGGAATTCGGCCGCAAGGAGCTCGACCTGGCCGAGTATGAGATGCCCGGCCTGATGTCGCTGCGCCGCGAGTACGCCGAAGTGCAACCCCTCAAGGGGGCCCGAATCTCGGGCTCGCTGCACATGACCGTGCAGACCGCGGTGCTGATCGAGACCCTGACCTCGCTGGGTGCCGAGGTCCGCTGGGCCTCGTGCAACATCTTCTCGACCCAGGACCACGCGGCCGCGGCCGTCGTCGTCGGCCCGCACGGCACTCCCGAGAAGCCCCAGGGCGTGCCGGTGTTCGCGTGGAAGGGTGAGACGCTCGAGGAGTACTGGTGGGCGGCCGAGCAGATGCTCACCTGGCCCGACCCCGACAAGCCCGCCAACATGATCCTCGACGACGGCGGTGACGCCACCATGCTGGTGCTGCGCGGCGCGCAATACGAGAAAGCCGGTGTAGTACCGCCCGCCGAGGAAGACGACTCGGCCGAGTGGAAGGTCTTCCTGAACCTGGTCCGGACCCGGTTGGGGACCGACAAGGACAAGTGGACCAAGATCGCCGCGTCGGTCAAAGGTGTCACCGAGGAGACCACGACCGGCGTGCTGCGGCTCTACCAGTTCGCGGCGGCGGGCGATCTGGCCTTCCCGGCGATCAACGTCAACGACTCGGTGACGAAGTCGAAATTCGACAACAAGTACGGCACCCGGCACTCGCTGATCGATGGCATTAACCGCGGCACCGACGCGCTGATCGGCGGCAAGAGCGTGCTGATCGCCGGCTACGGCGACGTCGGCAAGGGATGCGCGGAGGCGGCCAAGGGCCAGGGTGCGCGGGTCACCGTCACCGAGATCGACCCGATCAACGCCCTGCAGGCGCTGATGGAGGGCTTCGACGTCAAGACGATCGAAGACGCGATCGCCGACGCCGACATCGTCATCACCGCGACCGGCAACAAGGACATCATCTCGCTGGACCACATCAAGGCGATGAAGGATCACGCCATCCTGGGCAACATTGGCCACTTCGACAACGAGATCGACGTTGCCGGATTGGAGCGGTCCGGAGCGACGCGGCTCAACATCAAACCGCAGGTCGACCTGTGGACCTTCGGCGGCAGCGGCAAGTCGATCATCCTGCTGTCCGAGGGCCGGCTGCTGAACCTCGGAAACGCCACCGGGCACCCGTCGTTTGTGATGAGCACCAGCTTCGCCAACCAGACGATCGCCCAGATCGAGTTGTGGACCAAGAACGACGAGTACGACAACGAGGTGTACCGGCTGCCCAAGCACCTCGATGAAAAGGTGGCCCGCATCCACGTCGAGGCGCTGGGTGGCCGGCTGACCAAGCTGACCAAGGAGCAGGCCGAATACCTCGGCGTCGACGTCGAGGGCCCCTACAAGCCCGACCACTACCGCTACTGAGGCACCGGCTCGCGCCGTGCTGATCGCGATCGAAGGGGTTGACGGCGCTGGCAAGCGAACCCTGTCAGAGGGTCTGCGCAGTGCTTTTGGAGCCGCCGGGAAGTCGGTGGCCATCCTGGCGTTCCCGCGCTACGGGCGGTCGGTGACCGCCGACGTCGCGGCGGAGGCCCTCCATGGCGAGCATGGGGATCTCGCGTCGTCGGTGTATGCGATGGCGATGCTTTTCGCCCTCGACCGCGCCGGGGCGGTCGAGGAGATCGAAGGGTTGCGTCGTGACCACGACGTGGTGATTCTGGATCGATACGTCGCATCGAACGCGGCTTACAGCGCCGCACGCCTGCACGAGGACTGGGCGGGGCAGGCGGTGGCCTGGGTGGACCGGCTCGAATACCAGCGGCTGGGCCTGCCTCGGCCGGACTGGCAGGTGTTGCTTGCGGTGCCCGCCGAGCTCGCGGGAGACCGGGCCCGCAGCCGGGCCCGGTCAGAGCCGGGCCGGCCCCGCGACAGCTATGAACGCGACGACGAGTTGCAGCGGCGCACCGGTGCGGTGTACGTCGAACTGGCCGCCGCGGACTGGGGCGCACCCTGGCTGGTCGCCGACGCGGACGTCGATCCACACCGGCTGGCGGCCACTTTGGCCGCGGAATAGCAGATTTTTACCGGTTTTTTCGGGTATTTGCGCCTTCCGGCAGAGAAGAGCCCAAGAAACGCCCGTGTGGTGCCGGAGTTTTATCCCGATCTGGTGACACCATGGACACCATGAGGCAAAGGATTCTGGTCGTTGACGACGACGCTTCGCTGGCTGAGATGCTCACGATCGTGCTGCGTGGGGAGGGCTTCGACACCGCGGTCATCGGCGACGGCACTCAGGCCCTTACGGCGGTGCGTGAACTGCGCCCCGACTTGGTGCTGCTGGACTTGATGTTGCCGGGCATGAACGGCATCGACGTATGCCGGGTGTTGCGGTCTGACTCCGGCGTTCCGATTGTGATGCTCACCGCCAAGACCGACACCGTGGACGTGGTGCTGGGCCTGGAATCGGGGGCCGACGACTACATCATGAAGCCCTTCAAGCCCAAGGAGCTTGTCGCCCGGGTGCGGGCGCGGCTGCGCCGCAACGACGACGAGCCGGCCGAGATGCTGTCCATCGCCGATGTCGAGATCGACGTACCGGCGCACAAGGTCACCCGCAACGACGAGCAGATCTCCCTGACACCGCTGGAGTTCGACCTGCTGGTAGCGCTGGCACGCAAACCGCGGCAGGTGTTTACTCGTGATGTGCTGCTCGAACAGGTGTGGGGATATCGTCACCCCGCGGACACGCGCCTGGTGAATGTGCATGTCCAGCGGCTGCGGGCCAAAGTTGAGAAAGACCCGGAGAACCCGACTGTTGTGCTGACCGTTCGAGGAGTTGGGTACAAGGCCGGACCCCCGTGATTCCTGCCGGCGATGCGGAGGAGCGGCGCTGGTGATTTTTGGCTCGCGGCGACGCAGTCGAAGTCGCTGGGGGCGGTCTGGCCCCATGACACGCGGCATGGGCGCGCTGACTCGGGCCGTAGGCGTCGCCTGGCGTCGATCGCTGCAGCTGCGAGTTGTCGCCCTGACTATGGGGCTGTCGTTGACGGTGATCTTGGCGCTCGGTTTCGTGCTGACCAGCCAGCTCACCAATCGTGTGCTCGACGTCAAGGTCAAGGCCGCCACCGAGCAGCTCGAGCGCGCGCGCACCACCGTCGGTGGGATCGTCAACGGCGAGGAGACGCGTTCCCTCGACAGCAGCCTTCAGCTGGCCCGCAACACGCTCACGTCAAAGGCTGACTCCACCTCGGGTGCCGGGCTGGCCGGCGCATTCGACGCCGTGCTGATGGTTCCAGGTGACGGTCCACGCGCCGCGACTTCGGTGGGGCCCGTCGACCAGGTGCCGAACTCGTTGCGTGGCTTCATCAAGGCCGGGCAGGCGGGCTACCAGTACGCGACGGTGCAGACCGACGGTTTCTCGGGCCCGGCCCTGGTCATCGGCACGCCGGCGTCGTCACAGGTGGCCAACCTAGAGCTGTACCTGATCTTTCCCCTGAAGAACGAGCAGGCAACGGTGACTCTGGTGCGCGGGACGATGGCCACCGGCGGCGCGGTGCTGCTGGTGCTGCTCGCGGGCATCGCCCTGCTGGTCTCGCGCCAGGTGGTGGTGCCTGTGCGGTCAGCGTCGCGCATTGCTGAACGATTCGCCGAAGGACATCTGTCCGAACGAATGCCGGTGCGCGGCGAGGACGATATGGCCCGGCTGGCCGTTTCGTTCAACGACATGGCCGAGAGCTTGTCGCGGCAGATCACCCAGCTCGAGGAGTTCGGCAACCTGCAGCGCCGCTTCACATCCGACGTCAGCCACGAACTGCGCACGCCGCTGACCACCGTGCGGATGGCCGCCGACTTGATCTACGAACACAGCGACGACCTCGACCCCACACTGCGGCGGTCGAGCGAGCTCATGGTCAGCGAGCTGGACCGCTTCGAGACATTACTCAACGACCTGCTGGAGATCTCCCGGCACGACGCCGGGGTGGCCGAGTTGTCCGTCGAGGCGGTCGATTTGCGCACCACGGTGCAAAAAGCGCTGGGCAACGTCGGTCACCTGGCCGAAGAAGCCGGTATCGAGCTGCTGGTGGATATGCCCCCTGAAGACGTGATTGCCGAGGTCGATCCGCGGCGGGTGGAGCGCATCCTGCGCAATCTGATCGCCAACGCCATCGACCACGCTGAGCACAAACCGGTGCGAATCCGGATGGGTGCTGACGAAGATACGGTCGCGGTCACCGTGCGCGACTACGGAGTCGGGCTGCGACCCGGCGAGGAGAAGCTGGTGTTCAGCCGGTTCTGGCGTTCGGACCCGTCTCGGGTGCGGCGCTCCGGCGGCACCGGGCTGGGTCTGGCAATCAGCGTCGAGGACGCGCGGCTGCACCAGGGCCGGCTGGAGGCGTGGGGCGAGCCGGGCGAAGGTGCGTGCTTCCGACTGACCCTTCCCCTGATTCGCGGCCACAAGGTCACCACCAGCCCGTTGCCCATGAAACCAGTTCCGCAGCCGACGCAGCCGAGCCCGGAACCGCTTGCGCCCGAACCGAACGAGCGTCAGCAACAACGTGAGCACGCCGAGTGGAGCGTTTAGGGTGCGGCGGCTACTCGCGATATCGCGGCTGATGTTGCTCACCATGTTGCTCGCCGGCTGTGCGGGGGTGCCCAGCTCGTCGGCACCGCAGGCGATCGGCACCGTCGAGCACCCGGCACCGTCGAATCTGCCCAAACCGACCCCGGGTATGGATCCCGACGTGCTGCTGCGCGAATTCCTGAAGGCCACGGCCGACCCGGCCAATCGGCATCTGGCGGCGCGGCAATTCCTCACCCAGTCGGCCTCAAACTCGTGGGACGATGCCGGTAGCGCACTGCTGATCGACCACGTTGTTTTCGTTGAAACCCGTGCTGCCGAGCGCGTTTCGGCGATGATGCGGGCGGATATCCTGGGTTCGCTGTCCGATGTCGGAGTGTTCGAAACCGCGGAGGGCGAACTGCCGGACCCGGGCTCGATCGAGTTGGTCAAGACGTC
>Ga0182012_10002414_pt1 | contig 20197 bp, 19 predicted proteins | sample 612S2SmetaG_FD_120486 | JGI IMG/M metagenome (GOLD analysis project Ga0182012, IMG submission 120486) | Permafrost microbial communities from Stordalen Mire, Sweden - 612S2S metaG | ecosystem: Environmental > Terrestrial > Soil > Wetlands > Permafrost | place: Sweden: Stordalen | collected...
CCCCTACGTCAGCCCGGATTTGTCCGCCGGCCATGCCAGTTGCTGTCCGGCGCCGTAAGCCGCGGCCGGCCGGCTATTCCACGACGAACCCCTCCTGGCGAAAGCGCTGTAATTTGTATATTAATGTCCGCCGGCTGATCCCCAGGGCGCGGGCGGTTTCCGTCCGGTTCCCGTTGTGCTGCCGGAGCGCCTGCACGATGGCCTGGCGCTCGATTTCCGCGAGCCCCTCCGGATCCGTGGTTTCCGGCCCGCCCGCGGTTTTGGCGGCCTCCACCACCCGGGCGGGAAGATGATCCGGCAGGATCAGCTCCCCGCGCGAGAGCAGCACCGCCCGCTCCATGGCGTTGCGCAATTCCCGGATGTTCCCCGGCCAGGGATATTTTTCCAGGCACCGCCCCGTCGGCTCGGACAGCCGGGAGCGGCCGCGGGCAAATTCGTTGATGAACAGGTTGGCAAGCGGCAGGATGTCCTCGCGCCGCTCGCGCAGGGGCGGCAGGTTCAGTTCCACCACGTTGAGCCGGTAGAACAAATCCTCGCGGAACCGCCCGGCCTTGACCTCGGCCTCCAGATTCCGGTTGGTCGCCGCCAGCAACCGCGCGTGCGTGTGGATTTCCCGGTTGGAACCCACGCGCTGAAACCGACCGTCCTGCGTGATCCGCAGCAGTTTGGATTGCAGCGCGGGCGACATCTCCGCGATTTCATCCAGCAAAATCGTGCCCCGGTCGGCCTCTTCAAAGCGCCCGATCCGCTGCGCGTGGGCGCCTGTGAACGACCCCTTTTCATGGCCGAACAACTCGCTCTCCAGCAACGTCTCGGGGATGGCCGCGCAATTCACCTTCACAATCGGCCCCCGGGCGCGCTGGCTCCAGCCGTGGATCACATCGGCCAGGATCTCCTTGCCCACGCCGCTTTCACCCGTGATCAACACCCGCGTGTCCGAGGGTGCGATCAGCGAGGCGTCGCGGAAGACCGACTGGGTGAGCGGACTGCGGGCGACCACGTGTTCGGGCAGTTGCTTTTCCGTGTCATAACGCAGGGGGGCGGTGCTGATCAGCCCGATGGTCTTGCGCACGGTGTCCAGCAACTCATCCAGGTCAATCGGCTTGGCCAGGTAATTGACCGCGCCGTCGCGCATGGCGGCCACCGTGTCCCGGACGTCCGGAAACGCTGTGACCAGCAGCACCGGCAGCGTGGCATGTTCCTGGCGCGCCAACCGCAGCGTCTCCAGACCCGTCAGGCCGGGCATGCGCACGTCGGAAATCATCATGGCAAAACCGCCCTCGTTGAGCATGGTCAAAGCCTTCTGCCCGGAATCCGCCAGCGCGGTATGGAAACCCTGGCCGCCTAGGAACGAGTCCAGCAGGCTGCGCTGCCCCGGATCGTCATCCACGATAAGGATGCGCGGCGCTTCCACCGATGTTTTGGCTGAATCAGACGGCATGGCTAAAAACTAAACCAACGGCCCCGGGGGGGAAAGGCTAAAGGCTGAAGGCTAAAGGCTAAAGATTCTGGATTCGGACGTTGGTTGTTGACGTTCCCGTTCCACCAAAAAAAACGACCAACTTAGTCTGGAATTGCTTTTGCAAGGAATTCAAACTTAAAATCTGAATCAAGGTTGGATTAGGTCGGATTAGGTTGGATTTACCTGGACTCAGCCGGACTCAGCCGGACCGACGCCATGTCCTCCGTTTCTCTTGTTTACGCTCTTGTTCGCCGTCGTGTCCGCCGTAGTGGCGAAGGCGGAAGCTTCAGCGAAGGAGGATTCTCGCTTGCCCGGTTTCCACTTTTCAGCAGTTATGTCAAAGATCCTTCGGACGGACTTAACCGTCCGCCCGCCCGCCGGCGAAAAAAACGCCGCAACGCCCGTCGGCGCCACCGTCGCATTGAAATATAATTAAGTCAATAGTTAAATTGCAGCCGCCCCCCATGACGAACCACGACCTGCCCCGTGAGCCGGGGTCAGGCGCGCAGCTTCAGGTGGGAGATGCGGAACAGGGCGCCCTTGGGCTCGTTGGGCAGGCAGACGATTTCCCAGCCGTGGGCCAGCACAATTTGCTGCACCACGGCCAGCCCCAGACCGGTGCCCTTTTGGTTGGTGGTGAAATAGGGCTTGAAGATTTCCTGCCGGTTCTCGGGCGGCACCCCGGGGCCGTCATCCCGGATCTCCAGCACGCCGCCGGCCGGACCGGCTTTGCGGGTCACAATTTGAATGTGCCCGTTCATCCCCGCCGCCTGGGCCGCGTTCAGCAGCAGGTTGAACAGCACCTGCCGCAACAACTGTTCGTCCGCCTCAATGAACAGAGGGTCACCGCTGGATTCCAACGTCAGCTTTTTCTCCTGGATGTCAAAGCCCAGCGTGCGCACCACCTCGTTGATGGCCGAGGCCAGCGACAACCGCACCCGCCGCACCTCCCGCGGCCGGGAGTAATTGATGAATTCATTGAGCTGCGCGGTGACCCGGTCGGTTTGATTGACAATGGCCTGGGATTTTTCCTGAACCCCCGGCGTCAGGTCCGGCTGTTTGGACAGCATCTGCGCCATGCCCCGGATGATGTTCAGCGGATTGCGCGTTTCGTGCGCCAGACCGGCGGCGGCGAGGTTCATTTCCCGCAGGTGCGAGTTTAATTCACTGGCGCGGATGAGGCGGATTTGCAGTTCCGAAATCTTGGACACATACCGCCAGTTCAGCCCCGCCCCCAGGGCGATAACCCCGGAGAAAAAGACGATGATATAACGCATCCATAGATCCTGCTCACTGTTGGACAGGTAAGTTCTCGTGGGCATGGCCAGCACGAGGCCACGCAACTCAAACCGTTGATCATCCATCACCCGCAGCCAGGGCGGACGACCGCCCCCGTCCCGGGGTCCGCGCGGTCCCCGCGGACCGCCCAGAGGGCCTCCGGGAGGACCGCCGGGCGGCATATTGGAGGCCAGCCAGGGATTATCATTGGTGCCCGGCCCGTTCGGTCCGTTGGTCGGGTTGAATTCACCTGGCGGCTGCGGACGGTCCTCCCCGGGCGGCGGTTCCCGGCGGGGAAAATCAATTCCGGCCCCCGCGAAAAAATTTGTGGGGTTCCGCGGCAGGGGGATCAACATGGACGCGGTGTTCGATTCCCCCCGGATGGGAATGATGAAGGTGACTTTATCGGCCGCCCAATGCTCGCCGTTCTCCAAAACGTCCGCGTTGGTGATGTCCACGGGCGCCCCGGCGCTGACCACAATGACATTGTTGGTGTTCAACAGCGCCACGGAAATCAACTCGCTGGATTTGACGAGCTGGTTGGTATAGCCGTTGACCAGTTCATCCAGCACCGGTTGGAGCCGGCGCTGCACCACGCCGCCCTGGAAACTCGTCGCCCGCATCACCGCGCTCAGGGTGTTGGCGATTTCATGGGACCGGTTGCGCAGGCCGGTTTTGGCCCCTTCCTGCCACCGGAAATGCTCGTCCACCTGCCACCCCACCACCAGCACCCAGAGGCCGAGCAATAGCCCGTAAATCAGTGCGCTGCGGCGGTTCGGTTTCATGGTTTTGTCGGGAATCATAACGGGCCGAAAGATTTTGCCAAGCTTAACTTATTACCTTAATGAACATGAACCTGGAGGCGGACGGTTGCGGTGCCGTAGCGCGGGTCCATGACCCGCAGCCCACCCCCGGCTGCACCAAGCCCGGAAACAGCTTCCATGATCCGCGGCCGTCGGGCTGCTGCGGCTCGTGGAATCGCGTCCCGGGGACAGCGTCAGGCAGCTCTTTTTCCGGCCCGGCCTCAATTTCTCTTTGAACGTAAATAGACCGCGTGCACCGGCGGCGTGGCCGGATAGGTGGCCAGCAAATCCGGGATGCGCATGATCATCCACGGCTGCCGGTAATTGTTGCCATTCTTGGTGAAGACCAGGTCATCCGCCAGGTACACGGCGGAATATTTGATTTCGCTCTTGTCGGTCATCAACAGCAGGATGTCGCCGTATAACGAGGGCGCGGAAATGTGGTAATAATTTTGGGAGATGTATTGCACGGCGAAGTTCGGGTCGTTAAAGCGGTTGTCGGGCGTGTCGTTGCTGAAATTAAAGGTGGTCCAGTGGCAGTCCTGCACGGGGTCGCCCGGGTGTGACGGCAGCGGGTAGGTGTACAACCGGTCCCGTGCAAATTTGGGCAGCAGGTAAAACAAGCTGAGATTGCCCCCTTCCGGCAGCGCCTTGAGCGCCTCCAGCAGCGGCCGGATGTCAACAAACCGGACATTCGGAATGTTGCTCCAGTAGCCCGCGAGCTTGTCGATGTCCGTGTCCGGCTTGATGGCCAGCCCCGCGAACACCGCGTGCTGACGGGACAGCGCCTTGGCCATCGCCACCCGGCGCTCCGGGGTGGGAATCTTCCAAAGCAAAAATTCATAATCCGACATCTGCCGGGCGGTGCCGTTGCTATAGACCAGTTTCTTTAACAACGCCAGGTCGTCCGGATTGAGTTGCGGCGCTTTGTAGATGGAATCAATAATGTCGCCCGGGAGAACATAAGGATAATCCAGAAAAAAATTCACCCCCAGGCCGCCAAGCGCCATGTAAAGTTTCCCGCGCGTGGCGGCGTCCAAGTTCAGCAGAAAATCCGCCGGGGGAATCACCCGGGTGCCGGACGCTTCCTCCGTGGCCCCCCTTGGGGCCAGCAGCACCTCGGTCTGGGCGGCGGTCAGTCCGCCCCGGATCAGCAACGCCCTCGCCGCCGCTGCCTTCATCCCGGTGAACCTCCAGGTTTCCGGTTGCGGGGCCGACACCTCGGCGTTTAGAAATTCAACCGGCCGTTCCAAGTCAATGTCGCGGGTGACCAGGTTTCCCCATGGACCGGCGTGAACGGATCGCGACTTGTCATGGGGATCCACCACCAGGTTATCCGCCGGTTCCTGCCCGGTTTTGGCCGTCAATTTAAAGGTGGCCAGGGATGCCCCGCCTACCAACGCCAGACTGAAGAGGATCAGGCCCGCCAGGTTGAATTGGACGACATTCCTCACTTGGGCCGCTTCCAGTTTGCGCGGCTTGCTCATGGGCGCGCGCACTGATGAAAACCGGCTGTTAAAATCAACAATCGTTCGATCATATATGCTGGTATGAACGCGGGAAGATTAGCAGCCACCGGCTTTAACGCAACGTAATTTAAACCAACATGTTAGGCGATTCTTGTGGTTTTTCCCACCAAGCCGGGGTTCGCCTTGCCCTTGGAAATCTCACGAGGTGGCTCTTCAACACGTCCAAGCGGCCTGTTTGCCGGCCCGGTTCACTCCGCCTTGCGAACGAAAACGACATGCATCGGCGGCGTGGTCGGATAGGTCGCCAGCAAGTCCGGGATGTGCATGATCATCCATGGCTGCATGCTGTTTTTGCCGTTTTTGGTGAAGACCAGATCATCCGCCAGGTACACGGCGGAATGTTTGAGTTCTTTCGCGTCGTTCATCAACAACAAAATGTCCCCGTACCGTGAGGGCGCATCAATCTGATGACAATTCTGGGAGATATATTGGACGGGGTAGGCCGGGTCGTTAAACCGGTTGTCCGGCGTCTCACTGCTGAAATTAAAAGTGGTCCAGTGGCAGTCCGGCAGCGGGCCGCCCGGAAGCGAGGCCATGGGAAAAGTGTACAACCGGTCCCGGGCGAACTTGGGCAGCAGATATAACAGGCTCAGATTCCCCCCCTCCGGCAGGGCTTTCAGCGCCTCCAGCAGCGGCCGCGCATCCGTGTTCCGCTCGTTCGGAGAAAGACGCCAATAGTCCAGCAACTTGTCAATGTCCGTGTCCGGCTTGATGGCCAGCGAGGCAAAGACGGCGTGTTGTCGGGACAGCACCTTGGCCATCGCCACCCGGCGTTCGGGGGTGGGAATTTTCCAGAGCAAAAATTCATAATCCGACATCTGCCGCGCGGCCCCGTTGTTATAGACCAGTTTCTTTAACAACGCCAGGTCGTCCGGATTCAGTTGCGGCGTGTTGTAGATGGAATCAATGGTGTCGCCCGGAAAGATGTACGGGTAATCCAGATCTGTATTCACCCCCAGGCCGGCCAGCGCCGGGTATAATTTCCCACGCGTGGCGGCGCACAGGTTCAGCAGAAAGTCAGCCGGCGGTTTCACCCGGGTGCCGTCCGCCACCTCGGTGACCGCCCCCGGAGCCAGCAGCGCCGCCGCCTGGGCGGCGGGCAGTCCGTCCCGGAGCAGCAGTGACTTCACTTCCGCCGCCTTCATCCCCTTGAACGACCACTCCGGCAGGCCGGCCGGCAGCTCGGCGTTCAGAAACTCCACGGGCCGTTCCAACTCAATCTCGCGGGTGATCAGCTCGCCCCAGGGGCCGGAATGTGCGGAGCGGGATTTGTCATGCGGATCCACGGCCAGGCTGGCGGCCAATTTGGGTCCGGATTTGGCGGTCAGATCAAAAGTGGTCAGCGTCGCCCCGCCGATCAGGGCCACGCTGAAGAGAATCAGCCCTGCCAGGTTGAATTGGAAGATGTTGCTGGCCTGCGCCGACTCCTGCTTCCGGAGCTTGCTCATGGGTGCGGGGACCGCTGGAAAACGGTAATTGAAGTCAACAAAAGTGCGATCATATATGCTGGTATGAACCGGGGAAGACTAGCACTGGCTGTCCATAATGCAACGCAATTTAAATCAACAAGTTAGGCGTTCCTTGTGATTTTCCAGTCAATTTTTAGCTTTTCAGCTTCCGCGCCAATATTTCCCCCACCAGGCCGGGGTTGGCCTTGCCCTTGGAAAGTTTCATCACATATCCCTTCAGCGCGTTGAGCGCGGCCTGTTTGCCGGCCCGGTAATCCGCCACCGGATTCGGGTTGGCGGCGATGGCCTCGTCGCAAAACTTCTCAATTGCGCCCGTGTCACTGACCTGGGCCAGGCCCTTTTCCCGCACGATGTCGCCGGGCGCTTTATCGGTTGCATACATCTCCGCGAACACTTGTTGCGCGGCGGCATTGCTAATGGTCTTGGCCTCCACCAAGCCAAAAAATTCAAGCATGAGGGCTGGAGGCGGGAATTTCACAAGCGTGGTGATCACCGGTTCTGATTCACCAACACGGGTGTTTGCGTCGGTTAGTAAACCGAGACCAACAACTTGTGTCTGTTCCGCTTTTTGGCGTTCAATATCTTCGGTATGTTTGGCCCGCAGATTGTTGATCACCCAATTGGCCACCGTCTTTGCGTTAATTGATGGTTTGGCGAGAGTCTCAAAATAATCGCCCAGCGCCACGTTGTTTTTAAACACCTCCGCATCCGCCGCCGGCAGGGCATAGTCCCGCATGAACCGTTGCTTGCGCGCCAGCGGCAGTTCCACCATCCGCTGGCGGACCTCGGCCAGCCAGGCGTCCGTCGGCGCCAGCGGCATCATGTCCGGCTCGGGAAAGTATCGGTAATCGTGCGCGTGCTCCTTCGTCCGCATCTCCTCCGTCACCCCCGTCGCGTCATCCCAGCGACGCGTGGACTGGATCAGTTTCCCGCCCCCGCGCAGGACCGCGATCTGGCGCGGGATTTCGTATTCCAGCGCCCGGCGCACCCCGGAAAAACTGTTCATGTTTTTGATCTCGATCTTCGCCCCCAGTTCCGTCGTGCCCACCGGCCGCACCGAAACGTTCACATCGCACCGGACCATCCCCTTTTCCATGTCGCAATCGCTCACCCCGCCGTATATCAGAATGTCCTTGAGGGCGTTCAAATAATCGTACGCCATGTCGGCGCTGGTCAGGTCCGGTTCGGAAACAATCTCCATCAGCGGCACCCCGGCCCGGTTGAAATCCACCCCGCTGTGCCGGTCAAAATGGAAACTCTTCCCCACATCCTCCTCCAAATGCGCCCGCGTGATGCGGACCTTGGCCAGGCCGCCCTTGAACTCGAACTCCACCCTGCCGTTGGCCGTGGATGGTTTGTCATACTGGGTGAGCTGGTAATTTTTCGGCGCGTCCGGATAAAAGTAGTTCTTCCGGTCGAACTTGGCGAAGCGCGGGATCTCGCAATTGAGCAAATAACCCGTCAGCACGGTTTTGCGCAGGGCCTCCTCGTTGGGCACCGGCAGCACCCCCGGCAGTCCCAGGCAAATGGGGCAGACCTGGGTGTTTGGCTCCGCCCCATAGGCATTGGCGCAGCCACACCACATCTTCGACTTCGTTTTGAGCTGGACGTGCGTTTCCAGACCGATGACCGCTTCGTATTCCATGCCGGCAGTCTAACCATAGCCCGCTCCGGATGCACCCGGATTTTTTCACCCCCGGCCGCCTGCTGTTCGGACATACCTTCACCGGCCAGCACGCATTTCCCTTGAATAACGCCCTGTCCCCCGGCAATTTGCGTTCCCGTGATGTGTCGTTTCTTCTTATGGCTGGCCTTGGGACTGGCTTTGGGTGCCGGCCGCCTGCCGGCCGCCATGCTCAACGGCCATGGTTATGTGCCGGTGGCGGATTGGGCGGTGGCCAACGGCTTGAAGGTGGTCCGGGGCGGCCAGGGCAACCAAATCACCGCCACCAACCGCGTGCTCCGCCTGGTGCTGGAGGTGAATTCCCAGGATGCCAAGCTCAATGGCGTGGCCGTCCGGCTGCTTTTTCCGGTCGCCGCCAACCGGAGCGTGCCGCTGATTTCCCAGTTGGATTGCGACAAGACCATCCGCCCGATTTTGTATCCGCCCCGCCAGCCGGCCGGCAAGCACCTCACCACCATCTGCCTGGACCCTGGTCATGGCGGCAAGGACACGGGCAATCGCGTGGGCGGGTACAACGAAAAAACCTACACTCTGGCCCTGGCGCAGGAATTGCACGACCAATTGGTCCAGGCGGGTTTCAAGGTGATATTGACCCGCACCAAAGATGAATATGTGGACCTGCCGTTGCGGCCGGCCCTCGCCAACCGGAAGGGCGCGGATTTGTTCGTCAGCCTGCATTTCAACGCCACGGAGGAAGGCAAAAACGAGGTTCAGGGGCCGGAGACCTACTGCATCACGCCGGTCGGGGCCAGTTCCTCCAACGCTCAAGGGGACGGCGCAGATTATGGCCGGACCCCCGCCAACCGTTTTGATCAGCAAAGCATGCTGCTGGCCTCCCAGACCCAGAAATCCCTCGTCCACATCCTCGGGGCCACTGACCGCGAGGTGCGCCGGGCCCGCTTTGCGGTCCTGCGCGACGCCGCCATGCCCGCGATTCTGATCGAAGGCGGCTACATGACCCATCCGGCCGAGGGCCGGCGGATTTTCGACGCCGGCTATCGCCGGCTGATGGCCCGGGCGATTGTCCAAGGCATCCTGGCCTATAAAAGCATTGTGCAATCGCCGGCACCTTCGTCCACCCCGACCAAACCCGCCCGCCACTGACCATGAGCATTGTCACCAAAACCGGAGATGACGGAACCACCGGCCTGATGTACGGGCGGCGGCTCCCCAAGAACCATCCCCGCGTGGAGGCCTATGGCACGGTGGATGAACTCAATGCCGCCATTGGCCTTGCGCGGGCCCTGGCCGCCGACCCGTTCATCCGCGACCCGCTCCTCGCCATTCAGCAGGATCTGATCGTGGTGATGGGGGAACTGGGCATTTTGCCGCAGGATTTGGCGCGCTATGTTCAGCAGGGTTATTCCCTGGTGACCCCGGACATGACCGCCCGGCTCGATGCATGGGTGCGGGAAATCGAGGCGCAAAAAATCAGCTTCCAAGGTTGGGCCACGCCCGGCGCCACGGTTAATGCCGCCGCCTTGGATGTGGCGCGGACCGTTTGCCGCCGGGCGGAACGCCGGGTCCTGGACTTTCGCCCTTCCGACGAACGGCTAAACGGCGAGATGGTCATCTACCTCAACCGTCTCGGCGACCTCCTCTGGCTCATGGCCCGTTGGTCCGAAACCTAAAACTGGTACGGCGCCCGGTAAGTACGCGTCAGCAGTTGGCTGGCCTCCGGGTCGCCCATGATCTTCTCCGCCCCAACGCTCCAGCGGATCTTCCGTTTCGTCAGCATCGAAATCAGCCCCAGATGGCCCGGGATGGCCGAATGATGCGCGGTCTGCACCGGGGCGACCGTCGGTTGCCCTGATTTCACGCAATCCACAAAATTCTTCCAATGGTTGTCGGAGACGTAGAGCTTCACCTTGGCCAAATCGTCCGGCAAGTTTTTGTACTTTTTCCATTCTGGATTGGACGCCTCAAAACCTTCCCGATCCACCCACACCCAGCCGTCCGTCCCGATCCATTTCGTGCCGCTCTTGATGTCAGGATAACCGCCGGCAATGGTCATCGTGACGTCGTCGGGATACTTCAACTCAATGCGGTATTTGGGGCAGGTGTTCCACAAGGCGTCTGCCGGGGGGAAATCGCCCTGGCCCTCAATCTCCGAAGGTCCCGACCGGTCAAAGTTCAGGCCCCAGTGGGCGATGTCGCAATGGTGCCCGATCCAGTCCAGCAACTGGCCCCCTCCGGTGTTGTAATTCCACCGCCAGTTCTTATGCACCCGGGTTTTGATGTACGGCTCCATTTTGGACGGGCCGATCCAAGTCTCGAAATCCAGCTCCGCCGGCGGTTCGGTGACCGCGGCCGCCCACGCGTCCGTTCCGGGCGTGATGGTGGCCAGAAACTCCGGCTGGTCCTCTGGTTTCCCCAGTTTCTTCAGCAGCTCCGGAGCCGTGCCCGCAAAATCCCTGTGCCCGGACGGCAGGCCGACCTCCACGTGTGTCACCTTGCCGATCAGCCCGTTGCGCACAATCTCCGCCGCCTTGCGGAACGTGGCGCCGGAACGCTGCCACGAACCCGTCTGCCAGATGCAACCATGCCTTTCCACCGCCCGCACAATCGCCTGCTGTTCAGCCACGGTCTTGGCCAGCGGCTTTTCGCCGTAAATATCCTTGCCCTGCCGGGCGGCCTCCGTGGCCACCAGCTCGTGCCAATGATCAGGCACCGCCAGCATCACCGCGTCAATGTCCGGGCGCGCCAGCATCTCCCGGTAATCGTGGTACGCCCGGCAATCCTGGTTTTGATACTGGTCGTTGATGGTTTTGACGGCGTCCTGCAGGTGGTCTTTGTCCAGATCGCAGGCGGCCACCACCTGGCAGTCGGGCAGGGCGAGGAAGTTTTTGGTGTTGCTCGGACCCTGCATGCCCCAGCCGACCACGCCCATCGTGACCCGGTTGGAAGGCCGGGCGCGGCGGCCACGGCCGACCACGCAGCCCGGCACAAGCAGAGGCAGCACCAGCGCCGCGCCCGTCCGGGCAATAAATTGACGGCGGTTAAGATTTCCGGCAGCAGATTTTTTCATCAGTTTAAGGGTTGAACGCTTTGAGGGTCACAAAACCAGAGGGATTATCCAACGCAAAAGTTTCACGTATTTGCGGAGCGCCGGTTTGCCGGCCCTGTCTCGCCGGCTGTTGCCGACGCACGATTGCGGAAATGCGTTTCATTTAACATCGCTTAAAACTGCCCCTCCTTCTCCTTGAACAATATGTTGAATGTCGTCAGCGAGCCGTAGCACCTGGTGATATATTGCTGCATTTCAATTTTTTCACCATCGGTTAATTTTTCGTGCGCGTTGATTTTCTGTTCCAAGACGCGCAATTGATTGCGAATGCCGACCACTTTATGAAAAAAAACTTCCAGGGGAACTTCCTTGGTTTGTAACGTCGGGTCGGCCGGGTGCATCACCAGCTTTCCCGCGTTCCATCGTGCCCCAAGCTCTTGAATCACCGAATCCGGCTTTTCAATCCCCAGCTTGGCAACCATGCTTTCCACAATGGTTTCAACGAACGATTTGAGCGGCACATCCAGCCCTTTGGCTTCCACCACCGGCTCGCCGGGTGTTATCCCGCTCATTTCCGGGTCAACGGTCCGTAATCCATCGTCAAAACGGATTTCGGCCGTATGTTCATCCAGTTTTTTAACGATGCCAAAACCGTGTTGCGGATGCCTGATTTTTAAGCCAATCGTCAATTCGTGAATTTTCATGGTCGGAATTTAGCCTTAAAACTGAGGTTTTCCAAAGGATTTAGCCGGTTTTTCCTTCAACGTTCCCCGCTGGCTTTGACCCCGCCCGGTCCGTGCCGGGGAGGGCGCCCCTTCATGCCCGCTGGCCAGGCCTCGGTCGTCATGCGGGACCATCAATCCTCATCAAACTTGCGTTTTACGAGGGCCTCGATTTCCGCCAGCGCCTGGGAGGCGTCGGCCCCGTTGGCGTGGACGGTGAATTTGCTGCCCGGACCGGCGGCGAGCATCATCAGCCCGATGATGCTCTTCCCGTTGATTTTTTCGCCGTCCTTTTCCACGAAGATTTCGGAGGTGAATTGATTGGCGGTCTTGACAAAACGGGCGGCCGGCCGGGCGTGAATGCCCTGCTTGTTCAACACCGTCAGCTCTTTGCTGAAGGCCTGGCCATCTGCTTTGTTTGCGCTCATCATTGCCTTGCTTGCCCCAACCTAAGTTACCTTCCGCCGGACGGCAACTTAATTTACTTGGACGGCTGTGTTCCCGGGACCATTTGGGCGATCAGCCGGTCGTTTAATTCCTGGGCCGCGTTGTGCCCGGACTTGTTCAGTTTGGTCTGAAAGGCGGCCACTTCAATCAGCCGCGCCAGATCCCGGCCCGGCCGCACCGGGATGGTGATATGGGGGACGGGCAGGCCCATGATCGTCACAAATTCCTGCTCCATGCCCAATCGGTCCACATCCGGCACGTCATTCCAGATTTTCAGGGTGACGACCAGATCCAGGGTTTTTTCATGCCGGATGCTCTTGATCCCGAACATCGAAACCACATTGATGATGCCGATCCCGCGCACCTCCATGTGGTTGCGGGTGAGTTCCGCGCTGGTGCAGAGAATTTCCTTGCCATCCACCAGCATGGCCTTCACCACATCGTCGGCCACCAGGCTGTAACCCCGTTCGATCAGCGCCAGCACCGCCTCGCTTTTGCCGATGCCGCTGTCGCCGCGGATGATGACGCCCACCCCGAGAATGTCCACCATGCTCCCCAGCTCGGTCACGCGCGGGGCGAACATTGTCTCCAGCGCCAGCGTCGCCAGATTGATGAATTTCATCGTCACCAGCGGCGTCTGAAAAATCGGCACCCGGGCTTTCTCCGCCGCCGCCAGAAAATCCCGGTCCGGCCGCAGGGTGCGGCTGAAGACAATGCAGGGAATCTTGTAGGCAAACAGGCAGGCGTAACGCGCCGGGCGTTCCTGCGGCGGGAGGGAGCGCAGGTAATACACTTCCGCGTGCCCCATCACCTGCAAGCGCTTGTTGGCAAAGTACCGGGTGAACCCGCTCAGCGCCAGACCGGGCCGGTTGACCGTCGGCTCCCGGATGATCCGCTGCAGCGGTTCCGCGCCGCCGCCCAGCCGCCGGAGCTGCAGCGATTCCGCGTAGCCTTGGAAAAACTTTGCGACGGTGACGGCGTTTCGGTCCATAACCATTATATGTTGAATTCCGGCCCGAGATAAATTTCCCGGGCCTTGGGGTCGCCGGCCAAAAATTCCGCGCTGCCGGCCACCAGCACCTGACCTTTGTAAATTATATAACCGCGGTCAATGATTTTCAGCATCTCCCGCACATCGTGGTCGGTGATCAAAATCCCCAGGCCCCGCTCCCGCAGCCGGCGCACGATTTTCCCCACCTCGAATTTGGCGATCGGGTCAATCCCGGCGAAGGGTTCGTCCAGCAGCAGCAGTTTGGGGCTGGTCACCAGCGCGCGGGTGATCTCCAGGCGCCGCTTTTCCCCGCCGCTCAACTGGTAGGCCTTGCTCTTGGCCAGCGGCGTCAGATCCAGCTCCTCCAGCAGGTATTTCAAACGGACGGCCCGTTCCGCCCGGGTGAGCTTGCAGGTCTCCAGAATCGCCAGAATGTTCTCCTCCACCGTCAGCTTGCGGAACACCGACGGCTCCTGCGTGAGATAACCAATCCCCAGCCGCGCCCGCTGGTGCATCGGCCGGGTGGTGATGTTTTGGTTTTGAAACAACACGTTCCCTTCATCCGGTTTCACCACCCCCACCACCATGTTGAAGGTGGTCGTCTTGCCCGCCCCGTTCGGCCCGAGCAGCCCCACGATTTCCCCCGCGCCCACGTTGACGGAAACGCCGTTGACCACCCGCCGCCCCCCGTATTCCTTGACCAGGTTTTCGGTGGTGAGCAGGACGTCAGAAGCGGGAATGGCTGGCTCCATGATGGATTTTATCAGGGGACGGGTGCCGCGTTGGTGGTGGCGGGGGCAGTGGTCCGGCCCGGACTGAGGGGGTCGTTGGAGATCGTATCATAGTCCTTGCCCGAAATCATCTTGGTCACCAGGTTGTAAACGAGCGGTTCCCGCTCGCTGGTGACGGTCAGCTTGTCCGATTTCGCGACGGCATGGCCGGTGACGGTCACGATTTCATTGGTCGCGGTGCCCGTGACCCGAAAATTATAATCGGCCTGGTCGCCGGTCACATGCCAGTTCTGGTGCGTGTCGTCCAGCAAGCCGGCCCCGCTGTTGGTGCCCTTGCCCGGCTCGCCGGTCAGGTCGATGACCACATTGGTTCGGGCCAGGATATGCTTGTCGGGATTGTTGGGGAGGGGAAGGTCGGCCGCCAGCCAGGCGCAGGTGAGCTTCATCCCCGGATTATCCACCCGCACATTGTCCTGATAGGTCACGTGATGCCGAACCATGTCAAACGAGCCGGGTCCGTCGCTATGGATGTGGGTGCGTTCGTCCGGGGCGTTGGTTTGCGCCGCCGCCGGTCGCAAACCGGCGGCCAGCAGCAGGATCAGGATCAAGTGTTTCATGGGATCATTTTCGTGTTTGGGCCGGTTCCGGTGCCGGGTTCAATGACGGTTTGCGCCTGGTTGGAAATGATGAGGAAATTGTCGTCCTGCCGCCACAAAAAACCTTCCCCCTCCAGCGTCACCTGGCCGTCCGCCCGCCGGACCTTCAGGTGGCTGGCCGAACTGGCGAGGCGGTCGGACTTGTCGTACACGCAGTCCGGCGCTTCTACAATATACAGCGCGTGCCCGTTGGTGGCGAAGGTTTCCAGCCTGAAATCTTTGAACCGCACCCGTCGGTTGCCCGGCAGGGGGAACGCCTGCGCGCCCGTCACCCGCGAGCTGATTTGCAGTTCGTGGGGCGGATCAAAATACTCCACCGAGGAGTAATCGCTGGCCTGTTGTCGCGGGGCCTCCTGGCCCCGCAGCCCGGCCACCGCCAGCCCCAGCCCGGCGCACCCCGCCAGCGCCGCCGTGCCCGCCGCGCGCCTCAGGCCGTATAATGTTTTACAAACGACGCCCATTGGTCTTGTGTGCGTAATATCAATTCAATCACTTCGCGGACCGCCCCGTGCCCGCCCGGCTGCCGGGTGACATAATGCGCCAGCGCCCGGGCCTCGGCCACCCCGTCCGCCACCGCCACCGCCAGCCCCGCCCGGCTCAGCGGCCCGAGATCCACAATATCATCTCCGACAAAGCAAACCTCATTCCAACTCAATTTTTCCTTCGACAATAATTGCTCAATCGCCGCGGCCTTGCCCAGCCGGTCGCTTTGTTGCACCAAAAAATGGATTTTCAGCTCCCGCGCGCGCACCCGGGTGGCCGCCGAGGGCCGGGCCGAAACCCAGCCGATTTTATTACCCGCCCGCCGCCATAACACCATGCCCAGCCCGTCGCGGATGTTGAACCGCTTGAACTCGCGTTGTCCGCCCACGTAGATCGAACCGTCCGTCAACACCCCGTCCACGTCGCATAAGAACAGCCGGACCCGGGCGAGGCGGGTTTTCAGGGACGCGGAAATTTTCACCGGGCTGTTCATTGAACCGCCTCAAACACTTTCAGCAGCCGGCGGAGCAGGGCGGCCATTTCCGCCAGCGGGATCATGTTGGGGCCGTCGCTCAGCGCGCGGGCCGGATCGGGATGCGTTTCGATGAACAGACCGTCGGCCCCGGCCGCCAGGGCGCTCCGGGCCAGCACGGGCGCGAATTCCCGCTGCCCGCCCGACTGATCGCCGCCCCCGCCCGGCAGTTGCACGGAGTGCGTGGCGTCAAAAATAACTGGAAACCCAAAACGCTTCAGAATCGGGATCGAGCGCATGTCCGCCACCAGGTTGTTGTACCCAAACGTGGTGCCGCGTTCCGTCAGCAGAATTTTTTTGGCCCCCGCCGTCCGCGCCTTTTCCGCCACCTGGCCCATTTCCTGGGGGGATAGAAACTGGCCTTTCTTGAGATTGACGATTTTCCCGGTGGCCACGGCGGCGGCGATCAAATCCGTCTGCCGGCACAAAAACGCGGGGATCTGGAGCACATCCACGAACTCCGCGGCGGCGGCGGCCTGCGCTTCCGTATGCACGTCCGTGAGCACGGGCACCTCCAGTTCCGTGCGGACCTTCGCCAGAATTTTCAGCCCCGCCTCCAAGCCGGGGCCGCGGAACGATTTGGCCGACGTGCGGTTCGCCTTGTCAAAACTGGCCTTGAACACGTAAAACACGCCCAATTGGGCGCACATCTTTTGGACGGCGGCGGCCACCTGCAGGCAGAGCTTTTCGCTCTCAATGGCGCACGGTCCGGCAATCAGGCTCAGCCGCCGGGGCCGGTTGAAGCCCTTCCAGATGTTGGTGTCGTTGAACACCCCCCATATCTAGCAGTGCGCCCGCCGAAAGTAAATCATCGTCTGGGAAAGCCGCTCCGGCAGGGCAAAGCTGCCGACAAAGTCGGGGTGGGGACGGGCTCGTCCCCACATCCGGCCACCGCCTCGTCCCCCCGGTCCTTCAGGTTTGCCGTCCAGCGATCTCCCCCGTGTGCCCGGCTTGCGGACTGAAACCCCACCCGGCGTAGCGTTTGCTCACGTTCCGACTTTGTCGGCAGCCTTGTCCGGTGGGGCGCTGCCGCGCCGCCCATTTTCACCCTGCCATTGTACCGGCGGGCGTCCCGCCTGCCGTACCTGGCGGCATCCTGCCGCCAGTCCCATGCCCGCATCTTGCCCTCCGCCTCGCTGCCCAAGCCGTAGGGATCTTAACCTGCCGACAATTCCGGGACGGCAAGGCCGGGCGCGCTCGGGGCGCGCCGTTTGGGCTTCTCCCCCAGAGCCCAAAGCCCAAAGCCCGGAGGCTTCCCCATTTCAACATCACGTAGCAGCCGACGTAAGGAGGCTCAAATCAACGGCCGATCGGCCATCCTGACTTTGGACATTAGGCTTGGGACCTTGGACATTTCTCGTTGCTCGCCCCGCTGAGCGCAGCCCCAGGAAACCGCCCCCGCAATCATTTGTGAGGCCTGTAGGGCCGAAACCCCTTTAATTTTAGTCCTACGCTTGAAATGTCGTCAATTCATCTCTCAGATTTTCAATTCGTGTCCATTCGTGGGCAAAATTTCAAATATCTTTGGCTGGCATTCAGACTTTGGCCTTTGCTTTCCGCCCAACCCCCCGCCTTCTTTGCGTCCTTGCGTCCGCGTCTTGTGTTTAAACCCTCTCCCCGTTTCCGATTTCGCGCTTTCCCACTTTCCGCTTTTCCCAAAAATCCGCGCCATCCGTGGTCCCGCTCTGCGGGATCCCCGGTCTTTATTTCAGCGTGTCAACATGTCAGTTTTTCAGCATTTTTGCTTTACACCCCGCCAAAGCGCCGATGGCGGCGGGCGTATTCTTCCAGCGCCTCAAAAAGCTGCGGCTTGCGGAAATCCGGCCAGAGCGTGGGCGTGATCACCAGTTCCGCGTAGGAAATCTGCCACAGCAGAAAGTTGCTCACCCGCATCTCCCCGCTGGTGCGGATCAGCAGGTCGGGGTCGGGCGTGTTGCGGGTCCACAGATGATCCGAAATGACTTTCTCGGTGATGTCGGCGGGTTCGATCTGGCCGGTCTTGACCTTGTCGGCCAGGCGGCGGACGGCATCCACAATTTCTATGCGGCTGCCGTAACTCAGGGCCATGATGAGGGTCAGGCCGTTGTTTTTGGCGAGGGTGGCGATGGATTTTTTAAGGTGTTCCTGGACGTGGTCGGGCAGCCGCCAGATCTGGCCGATGACTTCCAGCCGCACGTTGTTTTTGTTGAGCTCGGAAGTCTCCGTTTTCAGGTAGTGGACCAGGTACTTCATGAGCGCGTCCACCTCGTCCTGGGGGCGGTTCCAGTTTTCGGCGGAAAAGGCATACAGGGTGAGGTATTTGATGCCCAGTTCGCCGGCGTTGCGGATGATCGCGCGCGCGGATTCGGCGCCCTGCCGGTGGCCCTCGATGCGCGGCAGGCCCCGTTGCTTGGCCCAGCGGCCGTTGCCATCCATGATCACGGCGACGTGCTGGGGCAGGTTGGCCCGGGCCTCGGAACTCAACTGGAGGGGAGCGGCGCTCACACAAAAATGGTCTGTTCCCGGGCCGGCCCGACCGAGGCGATGAACAATTTGGCCGCGGACAATTCGGCGATGGCTTTGAGATAGGCCCGGGCCTTCGGCGGCAACTCCTTCCAGGACTTGGCGCGGTCGGTGGGCGTCTGCCAGCCTTCAAATTCCACGTATACCGGTTCGCATTCCGCCAGCAGGGCGGCGTCGTTGGGCACGTAATCAAACCGTTCCTTCCCGTGCCGGTAGGCGACGCACACTTTGATGGAGGCCACGGAGTCCAGGCCGTCGAGATTGGTCACGGCCAGCTTGTCAATGCCGTTGACCATGGTGGCGTGGCGGGTGGCGACGGAATCGAACCAACCGCAGCGCCGGGCGCGGCCGGTGGTCGCGCCGAATTCGCGGCCCATGCCGTGCAGCAGATCGGAGATTTCGGCGTTTTCCGTGGGCAACGGGCCTTCGCCCACCCGGGTGGTGTAGGCTTTCATTACGCCCACGACCTCATCCATGCGGTTGGGGGCCACGCCGGAGCCCGTGCAGGCGCCGCCGGAAGTGGTGTTGGAGGACGTGACGTACGGATAGGTGCCGTGATCAATGTCCAGGAAGGTGCCCTGCGCGCCTTCAAACAGGATGTTGTCGCCCCGCCGGGTGCATTGGTGCAGCAGCACCACGGTGTTGGCCACGTAGGGCTTCAGGTAATCGCCCGCCGCGCGGTATTCCGCCAGCACCTGCTTGAAGGACAGGGGCTTGGCCCCGAGCGCCCGGAGTACCTCGTTGTTTTCCCGGATGCGCTGGCGGAGCTTTTCCTCAAAGCGGGCCGGGTCCACCAGGTCAATCATCCGAATCCCAACGCGCGCGGCCTTGTCCCCATAGGCCGGGCCGATGCCGCGCTTGGTGGTGCCGATTTTGTTTTTGCCCTTGAGCACTTCGCGCTGGGCGTCCAGTTCCCGGTGGTAGGGCAGGACCAGATGGGCGGTTTCACTCACCACCAGGTTGCGGGCCACCTTCACCTTCATGTCCTTCAAGCCCTGGATTTCTTTCACCAGGCCGACGGGATCAATCACCACGCCGTTGCCGATCACGCAGAGCTTGTCCCGGCGCAGAATGCCCGAGGGGACCAGATGCAGGACGTATTTTTTGGCGCCCAGAAAAACCGTGTGCCCGGCATTGTTGCCCCCCTGGGTGCGGACGACGACGTCCGCCTGCTCCGTGAGCACATCAATGATCTTGCCTTTGCCTTCGTCGCCCCATTGGGCGCCGACCAGAATCGTGTTTGCCATAGTATTTCAAAGAACGCGCCGGTGGTTCGCAATAAAAATCCCCGGACTTGCCGTCCGGGGCAAAGCGCGTGGTCTTTGCGGATGGAAATTAAAAAGAGCCCGCGCCCGTGTCAATCTTACTTATGCAAAATCAATGCGCCTTCCGGGCGGATTCCAGCACCGGGGTGGGCACGGCTCGTCCCCATCGTTTGTTTGATAACCTTGAAAACGCGGGGACGAGCCATTCCCGTCCCGGTTGTCGCGCCTTCCTAAATCGGCCTTGCCGGGATTGCCGGAGCGGATAATTGAGATTTCCCCGGAGCGGCCGCTTTGGCATCCTGCGGGAATGTCTGAACTGACCAATGCCACCATCCGCGCCCTGAAGGCCCGCGGCCAACTGCTCAAGCCCGTCCTCAAAGTGGGCAAGGACGGCCTGACCCCGCGGTTCCTGGCCCAGGTGGTGGAGACGCTCAAGCATCGCGAATTGATCAAGGTGAAGTTTGAGCAGTTCAAGGAGCAAAAGAAGGAACTGGCGCCCTTGCTGGCCGAAAAGTCCGGGAGCGAACTGATCCTGCGCGTGGGCAATGTGGTGCTGCTGTACCGGCCCAAACCCGCCGCCGAACCGGCGACGGAGACGCCCGTGGAAGAATGAACCCAAACGCCTGGAAAGCTACC